>MKWU01003296.1_pt1 | contig 21717 bp, 19 predicted proteins | sample 809101 | NCBI WGS metagenome assembly MKWU01 (sample SAMN05860141, study PRJNA318959) | sponge metagenome | host: Aplysina aerophoba | place: Slovenia: Piran, Adriatic Sea, Gulf of Piran | collected 2013-05-07 | reverse complement strand
CTGCGCCCCAGTATGCCGACCCCAACACGGGCTGTCCAGAGGGGAAGTCTCACCTTATGTATCAACAACATGATATGAACCCGAGATCAGCCCTGGCTGGACACCGGAGACATGTTGGATTGCTCATTGTAAGGAACGCTCTGGCATTCGTGTCGGTGCCGCTTGGAACCGCCAAGCCGGTGATCGCGCCAAACCGTGCCCGCCTGACAGACAGGAGGCAATCTTCGCGGCATTCCGTCACTTCGGCATGACTTGAAGCCGGCTGCGGTATTCTCGTCGCTAACTTCCAGTGGACACACATATCGTGTAATAACGTAACCTATTGTTATAGAAGCTTTTACTCCAAACTTCGAACTACCGTAAGCGATGGAGTGGACGCCCCCCTTCCCACGGCGTCACGATGCGCCAAGAGGACACGCACGCGGTGTGCGGTCAGGGGACAAGGGGAGCGTCCATGGACAACGTTAGCATCATCGGCCTCGACAGGTAGCGAATTCGAGATCGAGAAGCACCATGAGTAGCTTGTTCGTCCGCCCCAAATCGACTCGCCCCGGCGGCCTCTGGAAATAGCGACGGGGAAGCTTTTGAATTCAACTACTTTCACTCCAAGAATCAAATTCATCGCCTTCTTTTCATTCTTGCCAATTTGGCCTTTGCAATAATTGCCGCAAACCCCATCGCTGCTTCCACCGAACGAGACGCATCAATGCATCTGTTGAGCATACGTCCAAGTACTCGGTCATCGAAATTCGATAGAATTGCTTCATCCGTCCATGCGTCTACTGTTCCTGCAACCACTTGAGTAGTATCATCCTTACGACCAACCGGCATTCGCAACCCAACATCGGTATGTTCATCTCGAAACAACTCGCCACTTACACTTGGCTTCTTCGCATCGGCCACGCCGGTGCCTCTTGAGGTAGCTGGCGCCTTCTGCCTCTCTCCCGGGAGTTGTCCAGGCGCTATATGGCTCGAAACTCCTGTTTTACGTTTTGCAAGAACATTTTGTCCAAACGCGAATTCGCACCACTGCCAAACTAGTCCCTTTGACGAGTATTCCTCACCATGCGTCTGCAGCTCTCCGAGGCCCGCCATCGCGAGTCCGTTTCCGAACGTGCCCATGGCTTCATACTGTTTCCTTGGCGGGGCCCAATGGCCAAGATCGGGATAAGAAAAACTGTCTTGGGCCTCTCCTCGAGCGACACTCGACAGCCTCCGCGCCTCACGGGCGAGGTATACGCAATCTTGAACCGGCCACTCCGGGCTCCGATTAGCGGTCGCCCCAAGTAAGGCCCCCGCCATAGTCCCTATAGTATCTGTATCGCTTTCCAGCTCGTTAGCAGAAGTCAACAATGCATTCTCAATTTCGTCTTCGCGAAAAAAATAGGCCAGTGAAAGCGCAGCTAGTGAGGTCTTCCATCCCGACCCTCGGTATTGCGGTGTCAGACACCCCAACTTATTTAGTACTTCTCTATAACGCTCTAAAGGTGAACCACTCCGTACTCCTTGAACCAGATCAATATCCCGGTTTCCCTCGTCTCGAAACTTTGTAACCGCATCCTTCAGCGTGATACCCGCCTTCGTCTCCCACTCTGATAGCCAAAATGTGGAGAGCTGAGGTTCACCATCCATAATCCGTGAGAGTTCCACACAACGATCGAGGTATGCGCTCCACCCATTTGGGGAGGAAATAGTTCGCTGCCGAATGGCGTCGTCTAAGCTCAATGCGTGAAAGATTGCACCACAGAAGCCGTGCGCATGACCGTGAGTGACAATAGCGTTTCGGAATACGTCCGCAACCAACACCTCGCTACTGCCGGCTGATGACCAAACATGTGGTTGAATTCTCATTGCGGCGCCATTTCCACCACCAAATACATACTTTTGCCTAGCACCATCGTAAAAGTTGGAGAACCAATTTACGCCGCGCCTCGCCAAATTCGCAGCGGCCGCCTTGCTACCTAGGCCGGCGCCAAGCGCGTAAGTCGGCCACACCGTCATTTCTATCTTTGCAAACGCCTCCACATCGAATGTCCCATCACCCCGAATAGCTCGGGATACACCGAGCCGCAATTGGGTGTCGTCTGAGTACGTCCCTGCTGGAAGACGTACCTGTGGACCGCCTCGCCCTCCAATCACCCGCCTCCAGGGCACGGGGTGGCTTACTCGTGTTGCACCTGTTCGTCGAACCACGCCCTTTTCGCCATACGATAGCTCGGTAATCCAGCCCAACGCGTCAGCGGCCGCCGCCCACAACGTCGAGTGCAAGACAGCCCGGTCACGCTCTTCAGCTGGAACGCCAACTTCCGGAATTGGCCACATGCTTTTAGTCAATTTGGGCACCCTCCAAACCTTTCGATTGAGCGCAGGACCTCCACTCCGGGGCAATTGAACTCCATGAGCCATCCTCCTACTATATCGTGGTGTTCTTCTTCCGCTACATACACACGTCTAAGGTGTTCCACTCCTACGCGATTCGGATATAGCAGCTCCGCTTGCTCACAGGTTGGTAGATACGGCGCCCTGCTACGCCTCCCAACACTCCAGTCGGCCTTACGCCAAATCCTCTCGATAAAAAGGGCCTCAAGGCCTTCCACACCTGCTCCCCGAATGCAGCGATCGTATGAGTTATTCGTAGTAGCAAAATATACACCATCGTGTGCTAGTATTCTTGAATCAAATTCCAAGATGCACCACCATACCGCAGCGTTATTGTGCCACCGTCGCGATACTGTCAGAAAACGGGTGTTGATTTCTGAGATCGACAAATTCACATAGTCCAACCAATCGTTGCTCTTGTCGAAATCTGCTGCGGCTTCTGGGCGCCGCGCGGCGTTAACATGCAAAACATACTCAAGCAGATTCTCATCACTAAGTCTCCGGCGAGACAACAGACCTCTAACTGCCAGCATACCGACAAGCCCCCGATTCGTGGTAAAGTGCATAACACTTTCGATTCCTCGTTCCTGAATGACTCGTCCAATACTCATACGTCCTCCTCCACATAGGTGCCCTCTTTGAAAAAGGCAACCAATCGGGATTCTTCTCCAGGTTTGTAGCCAACGATGACGGCCTTACGTGCCCGGGCAATCGCGACTGCTAAAAGACGGCGAAGTACAAAAACCTTATCTTCACTATCCTCGTCGCCGAACCGGGTAGTTTGGTCGCTAAGTCCCAAAATGAACACGTAATCGAATTCCAAACCTTTCGCGGAATAAAATGTCGATAGAGCGACGTTCTCGTGACCCTCAGGCCACTCGGACTCCCTCGTGATGTTTACGTAATCAATGCCGTGTTGCGTTAGTCGTCTGGCAATTTCCTCAAACCACTGTCCTCCCATAGGTTTCAGGAATGCAACTGACTCCTTCTCCAAATTAACGCTATCATTTATGTAATTGATCGCCCATTGAGATTGGTTGCGGTACAGGCCTCGCAAGATTACAGGGAGTGGACCGGTGGATTGAGCATTGTTCAGATTTGGAAGTGCTCCATCTCCTTCGATACCCATGCCGTCCAACACTCCGGCAGCAAACGCCGCAATTTCTCGTGTATTTCGATGATTCTGGCGAAGCATATGTGACCGCTCTGGACGTACGGTGTACCCTGCTTCCGTCCAAGTAAACCCACGTGCATATATGCGTTGTGCGGTGTCAATAACAAAGGTGACCGCGTGGTCATGCGCGAGATGATGGTAGATGGCACGCAATTGGTTTGCGGAAAAATCTTGGCTCTCGTCAACGATAATGACGTCATAGCCAATGGGATCAATATTCCTCTGCATGCGGATGGAGAGTGAATTCCAGTCCAAGATATTTTTCCTCTCCATCCATTCCAAATAAGGATCGACTACTTCGGCAACAATTCTTTGGCGCAGTCGTCTACCAACACGCGGCAGCGCACCTCGTCCAGTCCGCTCCGATGAAATATAATCCGGCAGGTCTTCTGGCTTGAATCGGCCAAGAAGGTATTCTGCCTCGTTCACAACATAATCAGGCGTTAATATCCTCACTCGTTCTGCAAGGTCATGCAGCTTCTTCTTTGCCTTCCGGTCTCCAATATCCGGATATCCAAGTCGAGACATTGCCCATCGACCAAAGGTCTCAATTTCTAAATCCACATAAGTGTCTTCGGAAACTTGATGCTCGGCAAGATTTCGTACATATCCTGCGAGTGTACGATTGAAGGTCAATACAAGAGCGTGGACAGGCTCCGTGTTATGTTCGCGCTGGCGTCGAGTCGCGAACATGTAGAAGAGCGACTTCAATCTCAGTAATGCGGTAGATGTTTTCCCGCTGCCAGCGGCGCGACATATGACTTCAACACCCAGCCGATTTTGACTGACGATGGGAAGTTGTTCTGCAGTAGCAGTAATGCGCGGAAGAGTCTTCATTTCATATTGGACCAATTCGATGGGTGGGAATCATGGCAGTCGCCAGGATAGATGCTGGCACTAGGGCGATAGACATATCAGCCTTTTCACTATGTACGTTGTCTGACCATCCTTGGTTCATTTCGGGAATCGTCCAAGTCACTGCTCCCTGATGTCTTTGTCCGTTCTCGTGACCATCAAGGACAATCGCTGGATGCCAAGGCGCAAGCGTTCCGTATTCTTCTGATTTCAAGTACCTGACCGTCATTGTTGGTGGTGGCGCCGGTACGAAGGCGGACTGTTGGGGCGATGGCTCCGTCGCGGTAGTCGCGACCCGCGCCGAACGGTACATCGCTACTCGGTCGGGCAACTGCCCGGTGATCTGTGTCCCCTTAGCCCGATGGTGCCTCTCTACCTTCATTCGCGGTCCTCTCATTCTTTGCACGCCCGCGGCTCCACTCCATTCCTGACAGGATTATCCCATTAAGGGCCGGCTCGTCCCATCCCTCTCCACACCTCGTCTAGTGCCCGGTCCAAATGAATAGCCCCCAAGCATGCTTTGGCGAACGGAGATCATCGCCATCGACTTCGAGATGCTTACGATCAGTCGCTTCTCGTGCTCATCCACCGTCCGCCTCCGCTGCAGGCCGTTGCCGATGATCCAACTTGCCGTGGCGCTTTGCGTCGGTCGGTCGGGTTCGCGGCCGTGGCCCGCCCAGCCAAGCCACTGCGTCCACTCAGATTATTCGCAGTTCCGCAACTCGTATAGACGAAACCGACAGCCCCGTCCCGAACAGCACTAACGCCAACACGACCCGATGTTCATCCGCATACCGATTCCCCATCGTCCGGGCGCCGGAATGGCTCACTACAGAGACCGGGAACCGGACACCGTCTTCTGCTGAGCCGGAACGTGGCCGAGCCCCGTGGTGGTCGGTCGGTGCGCTCAGGCCCGAGAGAGGCGCCGTGCCACTCACGGGAAACAAGCCATCCAGACGGGGATCGACACCATATTCGCGATGTACGTAACGATAGCCGCATGGCGCCCTCGTTCCACAGCATGGAGGTCATTGTTTCCACGCGGCTTTCCACCCTTCTCATCGCGTCGGTGAGGTTCGCCGACTGTCGGGCGCCGTAAGCGATCGGGCACCAGTCGGATTCCAACGCCAGCGCATGCTCTTCCGCACCTGTCGTCGCTCCCTCTCCGGACGTTGCCGCCTGTTCACCGATGACACCGATGGAGTCACCGCCGCACTGAGGATCCTACCTTAGCCGGGTGGCCTGATCCTTTCCCGTACTTGGTGTCGATGTCGCCACAGGGTCGGTGGGTGTTCCCGCCGATCGCTTCGCACATCTGACCTGCCCTCATCGGTTTCGGGTCCCTCTCGCGTGCACACGCGCGGTGCCGGAACGTCTTCGGCCCGTGTCGTTCGCCACACGACCGCCTCGTGGCGATCCAGAGTCGGGGCCGGCGGACGGAGGGTGCTTCGAGAGGGCTCGGAGCGGAGACCACCGTCGCGACAGCCAGCACGCCTTCACACGGGAGCGCAGCATGACCACGAACGCCAACCTCATCCATGTGATCGCCGACACCCTCATCGAGGCGCACGGCCAGGATGCGACGGACTGGCTTGAGTGCGGGGGGCGCGCGGCCATCGAGCGCGTGGTTGCGGGATGGCACGCCGCGATTGTGGAAAACGCCTGGATTGACCGGCCGGAGGACGTCCTCGTCCTCCGGGCGCTACGGCACGTCGAGCACGTCGTCGAGCTCGCGGGCGGCGCGCGCATAGAGGCCCGCATCCGCGCGCTCGTCGACCAGGACTGGCACGGGCGGCGGCGCTACGCGAAGTCGCGCATTGGGGCGGTCTTCGCGCACGAGCTCGTTCTCGGCGACACGGGCGAGCCCTTCGAGTCCATCGAGTACGCCTTTCGCGAGCACGGCGAGGCGGTACGCGGCGATGACGACGAGCAGCCGTGGAACGCTGCGCCGCCGCTCTCCGGCGCCGAAACACGGGTCGAAGTGTGCCTCGCCGAGGCGCGATACGTCGAGCGCCGGGTCCCGTTCCTCGACCTGCCGGGACGGGTGCGCCAGGCGAAGGCGATGGCGGACGCGGGCGACGAGCACGGGTGGACGCCGCTCGACGACGGCCCGGTGTTCCGGTACGTGCGGTGGATCCGCGAAGAGGGCGACGAGCGGATGGTTCCGCCCGACTTGAGGCTCCGCACCGTCTATCTGGTCGAGCTCGTGTCCCCTCCCGACCGCTCCGTCGTGCTCGCCGAGGAGGGGCTGCGCGGCCGGCTCGAGGATATCGCCGCCAACTCGGTCGGCAACGCGCGGGTGAGCGGCCGGTGGCGCGTCGGCCCCACCGATCCGATCCGGGTGAAACGCATCGAGTACGACCTCGACGAGTGCACGCACGTCCCGGTACCGGCCGCGTATCGGGCAGCGCCGACTCGCGATTCCGGCTGAGACCGCCGCGCACCCGGCGCCTGCACGGCAAGTATCCCGCAGCACATCCGATTCCGATACCCGGACGAACGCAGTTCCCCTGCCGATCCACCCGCGTTCGCCGCAACGCCGCCACCGTCATCGCCGTCACCTCCGCCGCGGACCCCGCCGTCACCTCCGCCGCGGACCCCGCCGTCAGGAGGCCGAGTTTCGGGCCCTCAGCGTGAGGCGCGCGTGGCCGAGCGAGGCCGCTCCGCCTTTGCCGTGCAACGCGCCGACAGGGGGCCACCTCCATGACCGCCAACATCACCGCGGAGCACCGCCGCGCACCCGACATCGCCGTCCCCACCCAATGCCGTGATCTCATCGAACGCGGTGCGCTCGTCGCCGTGAATCATTCGGGCGGCAAGGACAGCCAGAGCATGACCATTGTGCTCTCGCGCATCGTTCCCCGCGAGCAGCTCGTGATCGTCCATGCGCCGCTCGGTGAAGTCGAGTGGAACGGAACGGTGTCGCACATTCGAGACACGATTCCGCCCGGCGTGCCGCTCATCATGGCACGAACGGCCTCGGGCAAGTCCTTGCTCCAGCGTGTCGAAGAGAGGGGTCTCTGGCCTGGAATCCGCCAGCGATTTTGCACTGGCGATCTGAAAAGAACGCCCATCGAGCGCGAGCTGCGCCGCTATTTGAAGGCCCATCCGCACTTCGAAAGACGCCTCGTCAACGCCATGGGATTGCGCCGCGACGAGAGCCGCGAGCGCGCCAGGCGTATTCCCTGGCGACGCAACGAACGCATGAGCGTCGCCGGCCGCGAGGTCTACGACTGGCTGCCGATCTTCGAGCTCTCCACCGACGACGTGTTTCGCATCATCGCCGAGGCCGGCCAGTCCCCGCACCCCGTGTACTCGTTCGGCCTGACGCGATGCTCGTGCTCGTTCTGCATCTTCGCATCGCGATCGGACCTGCGCCGGGCGGCCGAGCTCCGCCCTGGCCTGTATGCGAAGTATGTCCACCTCGAGCGGCGCATCGGCCACACGCTGTCGCCGAGCCGGATACCGCTTCCCGAGCTGACCGGCATTCCGGTCGAGCCCGCTGCCTCGTCGGTACGTCGTTGCGAGCGCGTGCGCCTTTCCCGCCCTGCCGCTCCCTCCCGCCGGACGTAGTCCTCCCTCTGCGCGCAGTCTGCGCCACCCCGCCCCGTCCTCAAGGTCCTCCCTCTTTCGTCCCCCTTCCGCGAGACGCCGGGAGGTGGTGGTGGCCCGTGAGGGCGAAGGCCGGCGGCGCGGGAGGGAGCCCCCCGGGTCCGGCCGACCGTCCGAACCGGAGAAGCCGATGCGCGTCTACGCAAAAGCCCAAGTCTGCCCGTTCCGCCTCTCCCGCGCCCAGTGGGGCGAGCTCAGCAACTTCTTTCCGCTGGCCGCGCCGATCGCCGCCGGGCCGTGGCGGTTCTTCACTTCCGAAGCGGTCTACCAGGCTGCGAAGTTCGCCACCCGCCCGGACGTCCAGCAGCGGATCGCCGAAGCGCCGACGGCGCGCAAGGCCGCCGCCATCGGACGCACCCCGGGACTCGGCATCGACCCCGGCTGGAACGCCCAACGCGTCGACGTCATGCGCTGGGTGCTGCGCATGAAGCGCGAATCGAACGCGGCCGAAATCGACGCGGTGCTGGCCGCGACCGGCGACCGGCCCATCGTCGAGGTCTCCGTGCGCGACCCCTGGTGGGGCGCGCGGCCCGTCGCCGACCGCTACGAGGGAAGAAACGTCCTCGGCCGGTTGTGGATGGAACTCCGCCAGCAGCTTCGCGACGCCGACCCGGCGGCCCGCTCCGGCGCCTGGCTCGACCGCATCCGCGTCGGCCCGCTGGCCGACCGCCCCGGTGCTCCCGGCACCGTCCGGGAGGCCGCCTGAGCGCCGATTCTCCACCGACGCCATCCCACTTCCCGAGCGTGCTTCGCGGCGCCGGGCGCAGAGTCCGGCGCTCGGCGGGGCGCGGTCCGCGTGCGCCCGGAGGGTGTCCATGCCGCACCGCTTTCCCGCCATTCGGAGCACGCCGATGACCCAACCCGCCACCATCTCCGCGGACTACACGCTGCGCCCGAGCGAGCTCGCCTCGGTGCTCGCCCTTCTCGTCGAAGCCCGCCAGCCCTGCATTGTCTGGGGCCCGCCCGGCGCGGCGAAGAGCCAGATCGCCCAGCAGGTCGCCGCGGCCGCCAGCCGCCGGTACGTCGATGTCCGAGCGCTCCTGCTCGACCCCGTGGACCTGCGCGGCATCCCGTGGCGCGACGGGGCCGACCGCACCCGCTGGGCGCCGCCCGCCTTCCTGCCGCCATCCGACGACCCCGGACGCTGGCTCATCAACCTCGAGGAGCTGCCGTCCGCCGTTCCGATGGTGCAGGCGGCGCTGTATCAGTTGGTGCTCGACCGCAAGGTCGGCGAGTACGAGCTCCCCGAGGGCGCCTCGCTCATCGCCTGCGGCAACCGCGAGACGGACCGCGGTGTCGTGCATCGCATGCCGACCCCGTTGGCCTCGCGCTTCGTCCACCTCGATATCCATGTCGACGCCGAGGACTGGCTCGCCTGGGGCGCGGCCAACGGCATCGCGGCCGAAGTGCTGTTCTTCATTACGTACGAGTCGGACCTGTTACACCAGTTCGACCCGCAGTCGAAGGAGCGCGCCTTCCCGTGTCCGCGGACCTGGGAGTTCGCGAGCAACATCGTCAAGCACCGCAACGGACTCGACCCGGAAGCGGAGCGCGCGCTGTTCCGGGGCACCGTCGGCGAGGCCGCCGCGGTCGAGTTCGCGGCCTTCCTCAAGGTCTGGCGCGAGCTGCCGCACCCGAGGGCCATCGTCAACGACCCGGAGAACGCGGACATCCCGGGCAACGCGAGCGCGCTGATGGCGCTCTGTGGGGCGCTCTACAAGCTCGCCTCCGACGTCAACTTCGACGCCATCGTCACCTACGCCCAGCGCCTGCGGCGCGAGGTGGGCGAGTCGCTGGTCGGTGCGTGCGTGCGCCGGGAGCCCGCGCTTCAGCGCTCGCCCGGCTTCATCCGCTGGGCGGCCGCGAAGACCCAGTGAGGGAGACGCCCATGCTGTGGCAATTCATCCACTACCCGGCGGACGTCGCGCCGTCGCGCGACTGCGCGGTGCAGGCCCCGAGCCTCGACGCGGCGAGACGCAAGCTCGCCCTCGCGTTGTGCGTCCCCGCCTGGACGCTTCGTGCGCTCGGCCCCGTGTCGCGTCCCCCGACGGAGCAGCCCGCGGGCTGGCACATCCCGCATTACCCCGCGGGCGACGCCCCGTCGCGCGACTACGCGGTGCGGGCGCCAAGCCTCGAGGCGGCGAAGCGAAAACTCGCCGCCGCCATCAACGTCCCGGTGTGGACGCTCCGGTAATCGACAGGAGGAACTCCATGGACCTCAATCGCGACGCCATGCTGGTGGGCCTGCGCATCACCGCCTGGTCCGGCCGGCTCTACGACCGCCAGGCGAGCGACCACGTCGCCGCCCACCACGACGCCTCGGCGAGCGCCGGGCGTTACAACAAGCGCCTGCTCCCGAAGGCCGCCTTCGCCGCGCTCACCGCCACGATGAGCGAGGCCAGGACCAAGCATTATGAAAACTCCCTGCCCTGGGACGACAAGGGCGCGCGGCTGCTGACCGTCACCAACTACGCGCACTACACGGAGCTGATGGACGGCTTGCGCGAGCGCGTGGTGCGCCAGCGCGCCCGCTTCATCGAGGACTACGACGACTACGTCGACCAGGCCCGGCTCGACCTCGGCAAGCTCTTCCGCATCGAGGACTACCCCTCGAAGGAAGCGCTCCAGGGCAAGTTCGCCATCCGCTACCGCATCACGCCCGTGCCGGACGCCGACCACTTCATCGCGAAGCTCGCCACCGACGACACGGACCGGGTGAAGCGTGACATCGAGCGCCACATCGAGGAGCAGCTCCACGATGCGGTGGGCGACCTCTACCGGCGGCTCGGCGAGGCGGTCGAACGGGTCTCCGACCGGCTGCAGGAGGACGCGAACGGCAAGCCGCTGGTGTTCCGCAATTCGATGATCGAGAACATCCGCGAGCTCGTCGACGTCGTGCCGCGTCTCAACATCTTCGGTGACGACGCCCTCGCTCGGCTCTGCCAGGAGGTGAAGGACCGGATCGCGAGCGTCGAGCCGGACGCGCTCCGGCCGTCGAAGACCTTCGACCCGGCCGCCCGCGCCCAGGTCAAGCGCGACGCCGACGACCTCGCGGAGAAGTTCGCGGGCTACTTCACGCCGCCGCCCGCGCCCATGCGGGAGGCCGCCTGATGTCCGTCCGGGTACTTGCCGAGTCGGCGCTTCGCGTCAGCGACTGCGTGACGGAGCTGCTGCGCAAGCAGCCGTTTTTCGGGAGCCTCGTGCTGAGGCTCCCGCTCCGGCCCGATTTCAGCCGCGAGACGCTGGCGACCGACGGGCACGAGATCCGCTACTCGCCCCGCTGGGTGGCGGAGACCGACTCGCACCTAATCGAGACCGCGATGGCGCGCGTGGTCATGGCCTGCGCCTTGAAGCACCACACACGCCGGGGCGAGCGGGACCCCGATCGCTGGCAGATGGCCTCGCAGCTCGTCACCCACGCGCTCATACGCGACGCGGGCTTCACGCTCCCGCCGGACGCGCAAGCCTGGGACGGCCTGACCGTGGAGCAAGCCTACGACCGCCTCCGGGCCGAGGACGGCGACTCCGGTGACGACGGCAACCCGTCCTCCGATGCCGGCGCCGCCGGCGCGGGCGCGGCCGATCCCGAGCAGTCCCGGCACGATGCCGATGACGACGACACCGGCAATCCGACCGACTCCGCCGATGACGGCGATGGTCAGGACGACGACGGCGACGGTCACGATGCCCACGGGCAGGGTGAGGATCGGGACGGCGAGGGCCAAGCCGAAGACGACCAGGACGGTGACGGTCAGGCCCAGGACGGCAACGGCGAAGGCGACGAGGGTGCGTCCGACGCGCCGCCGAGCCACGACCCTTCCGGCACCGGCGAGGTCATGGACGCGGACGCCCGCACCGGCGACGGCGGCGAGTCTCCCGAGGCGCCCGTGGACGTCACCGCCGAGGAGCAGGCGTGGGACGAAGCGATGCATCAGGCCCTCAACATCGCCCGCGCCGAGGGCAAGGTGCCGGGCCGAGTCGAGGAGACCATCCAGAGCGCGCATGCGAGCACGCTCGACTGGAGGACGCTCTTGCGCCGCTACATGACCGACGCGGCGAGCCACGACTATAGCTGGAGCGTCCCCAACCGGCGCTTCATCGACTCAGGGCTCTACCTGCCGTCGATCCGCTCCGAGGGCATCGACACGATTGCCTTCATCATCGACGTCTCGAGCTCGCTGCCGACCGCCACGCTGGCCGAGTTCTGGGCGGAGCTGCGCGAGGTCGCGGCCGAGATCCGGCCCGAGTCGGTCATCGTCCTTCAGGTCGACACGACGCTTCAGGACGTGGCCGAGTACACCGCCGACGACTTGCCCGAGGAGATCGCGGTCAAGGGTCGCGGCGGCACCGACTTCCGCCCGGGGTTTGCATGGCTCGACGCCCAGGGCATCACGCCGGGCGTGTGCCTCTACTTCACCGACATGGAGTGCTCGGACTACCCCGAGGCCGAGCCTGCATATCCGGTCGCCTTCTGCGACTACGGCGACGATGCCAGCCCCTGGCGCCACCCCGCGCCCTGGGGCGAGCACATCCGGATCGCCGCCTGATCTCCGCCAGCAAGCGCGGACAGCCCGTCCTTCGCACGCGCACCCGACCACCAGGGGAGGACCACGCCATGATCCCCACCGCCACCTGCCAGTCCTGCGGCTGGAACGGTCCGGCCGACCGGTGCGGTCCGCTGAAGAACGCCTGGGAGCGCGTCGCGCCGGGCGACGCCATGCCCGCGGGCGAGTGCCCGGAGTGCAACGCCTCGGCCATGCTCGACGAGGACAACTCGGAGCCGTGCGTCCGCATCGAGACCACGCCGGCCCCGGAACGCGCCACGCATTTCCCGGTGCGCTCGACCGCCCGCGCCCTCGCCAGCGTCATGGGAACCGCCGCCGGCACCTGGAGCTACCGCGTCCAGGACATGGCGCGCCATGGCTTTCGCGTCGCGGTCTACCCGCAGACCCCGTACCCGCCGATGGTCCCCGCCGGATATCTGCGGATTGAGACGGCGTCGCGCCGGGGGAGGGAAGCATGCACCTGACCGATCTGCGCATCGACGAAATCGTCAAGGTCAAGGGTCTGCCGCGCTACGCGCGTGGGCGGGCGACCTTCACCAACGGGCGCAGCTACGACTTCGACGCCAACTTCGCGCACGGCCACGAGGACGCCCGCATCTTCGTGTGGCGCCCCACCGACGGCAGGGCGATGGATTCCACCACCCGCACCGCGCGGGCCATCCACGATCGGCTCGGCTTCACCGACATCGCGCGCCGTGAGCGCGACGCCATCGCCGCCTTCGAGTACGAGCGCGTCACCGCTCGGCCCGGGAGCTCATGCGTTCCCCCACATCGTGACGCTCGGCCCCGGAGGTGGCCCGTGCGCCCTCCGGCCACCCCCGTTCACCGATTCGCCAACAGCGAGGGACTTCCCATGAAGATCACCCGCGACTTCCGGCCGCTGTCGGACCGGTACGCCTTAGACTGCGGCCCGTGCTCCTGTGCCAACGGGTTCGCGCAAATCGACACCAAACAGGACGCCTCCTACCTGGGATCGTGGGCATCCCCGACCCGGCGCACCATCGTCAGCTTCTGCGAGGGCGACGTGACCACCACGGTGTGCGAGACCGACGGGGAGTTCGTCGAGCAGATCCGCGAACTCGTCCGGTGGAACGACGAAGCCGGCTACGGCCCGGTGAAGATCGACGCCCTGTCCAACGACGCATTGCGCCAGGCGTTCGAGAAGCTCGGCCTCGCCGACCTGTTGCACTGAACGCCCGATCCGACGCGGCGGCCGTTCTCTCCGCGCATCCAGCCCATGCCATCGGGGCGTGAGCCTCCGGCGAACGTGAGAACACGCATGTCATGCGCGCGAGTCGCCGGAGTCAAGTGGAGGGACCGACCTCGCGGGTTCGAATCCCGCCCACCCCGCCCACTGCCTGCACTGCGAGGAGCAATCCCATGTCCAAGGTACAGACCGCCACCTGCCAGGACTGCGGTTGGCACGGTCCGGTCGAGGAGACGAAGGAGCTTCGCAACGTCTGGGACCGCGTCCAGCCGGGCGACGTCATGCCCGCAGGCGAATGCCCGGAGGAAGGCTGCGCCGGCGCCGCCATGCTCGACCGCTCCGACGCCCCCGACGACCCCCCCCCCCCCCCCCCCGCCCCCCCCCCCCCCCGCCCCCCCCACCTCCCCCCCCCCCACCCCCCGACCCCGCCGACGATCCCCCCCCCGCGATCGTCGCGCTCATCCACGGTCTCGACCGGCTCCACGACACCGTCCGCCCGGACACGCATACCGCGTCCGTTGCCGGCCAGCTCGGGGAGCTTGCCGACTACGCCCGCAAGGCGCTGGCGGCCGGCGCCTTGCCGCAGCCCGTCTGCAACACCTGCGGCGGGACCCGCGTCCGGGTGGACGCCTGGGCCTGCTGGGATCTGCAAGCCCAGCGTTGGGCGCTGCACAGCACCTTCGAGGCGCTCGCGATCTTCGTCGACTGCGACGCCGAGTGCAGCTACACGATGCGGCGCGTTGCCGCGACGGGCTGATCGCCTTCGACGCGCAGGCGACGACGCGCGCCGCGGCCATCCTCATCGACCAGGACCCGGGCCCCGGCGACCGGCTCGACGCCTTCCTTCTGCTTGCCGGCCGGGAGTTCCTCTGGAGAAGGGACGGACCGGGTGCCGACTTCGCCACCGCGGTCACCCGCTACGAGGCCGCGACCGGGCGGACCCTGCCGAGACCCGCCGCGCTCCCGTCGTTCGGTGCCGTCAAGTGGCGCGGCGCCGAGCGGCGCCACGAGGTCGGGGTGTGGCTCGCGGGGCGCTTTCTCGGCTGGCTTGCGAGCCCCACCTGCCGCCACCGCCGCACGGCCCGCGACTGGCGCGCCGACGCGCGGGTCCTCGTCGCGCTCGGACTGCCCCTCGCCGCCGTGCGCGACGAGCCGGCACGTTCCCTCGACGGCGCCCAGCGCCGCGTGAGCGCACTCGCCCTCGCCGGGATCATCGGCCCGCCGTGCCGCGACGGCGCCGAGCGCACGCCGACGCCCGGGTGCGTTGACAACCGTCATAGTGCATATTACGGTCCGCCATGATACGCAGCTTCAAAAGCAGGGCGCTCAGGCGGTTCATGGAACGCGGCGAAGAACGGCGGATCGCTCCTGAGCACCGCGACGCCGTGCGCGACATCCTCGCCCGGCTCAACGCGTCCGCCGATTCGCACGACATGGACCTCCCGGGCTTCCGGCTTCACCCGCTCAAGGGAGACCTCGCCGGCTTCTGGGCGGTGACGGTGCGCGCCAACTGGCGCGTCGTCTTCCGCTTCGAGAACGGCCACGCGTTCGACGTCGACTATCTCGACTACCACTAGCGAGGCAACACCGATGCTCATGCACGATCCGCCCCATCCCGGCGCATTCATCCGCCGCCAGTGCCTCGAGCCCCTCGGGCTCACGGTGACCGAGGCCGCGAAGGGACTCGCGGTCTCGCGCAACACGCTCTCGATGCTGCTCAACGGCCGTATCGGAATTTCTCCCGAGATGGCCATCCGGCTCTCGCAGGCGTTCGGCGGCAGCCCCGAGAGCTGGCTGCAGCAGCAGTTGCAGTACGATCTCTGGCACGCCCAGCGCGACCGCGAGGAGGTTCCCGTACGGCGCTTCGCCGCCGCCTGACCGCGCGGGCCGGGCGCCGCCCCCCGGCGCCGGCACCGCTCGGCCTCAGTGCAGCGACGCCTCGGTCCTCACGAGGTCCGTCGCGAAGCCGAGGAACCGGTCGAACAGCACGCTCTTGCGCCATCTCGCGTCGTCCAGGTCCTCGCCCGCTCGCGGCATTCGACCAGGCCGAACCACCACAGCGGGCGCAGCACCCGCCACCCGAACAGCGTCGTCGCCACCCACTCGGGGTTCTTCGACACAGCATCGTCGGGCAGCACGCTCAGCACCATCAGCGCCCGCGTCCCCTGGAACCGGTCGCCGGTGGTCGACAGTGCCAAGAGCGCCATGCCGATCTGCTGCTGCGGCCACGATCCGCACTCGGCCTTGCCGAACAGGTTGAGACTCAGCCGCCAGAACGCGATCCGAAACAGCTCCGCGAATAGCGCGCCCTTGGCGCCTGCGAGCAGCGCGTGCCCGCGCCGGCTCGCCCGAAGCCGGCCTCCCTGCGCAGTCTCCACGCACCGCGCCTCTTCGAGCAGCGCCCGCAGGAGCTGAAGCTCCCCGACATGCGCCTCGCCGAGAAGCTTCCCCGCGCGCCGGCTCTCCTCGAACGCGCACCCAGGCCAGTCCATCGCCTCGCGCAGCGCCGCCACGTTCGCGCGGGTGAGATATCCCCGCGCCGTGAGCTCGAGCCCGTCGCCTTTCGCTGCGGCGCGGAGCAGCACCACGGCGTTGCGCACCATCGCCGGCCGGTCGAGCTCCGGGTCCGTAAGATCCCCGGCCAGACGAAGCGCACCGTTTCCACCGGAGGGCTCGCGCATCAGCGCCTCCCACCGCGCCGGCTCCAGCACGGTCCACGCCGGCTCTACGCCGTCGAGCCACACGTGGTACTCGCGGAGCTCGCGCGACACCCGTGCACTGAAATCCGTCACCCGTTCGCGCAATTCCCGTCTCCCTCCGCTCCCCGGCATCGCGCCCGCCCCGGCACATTCCGCCTGATTCTCCGGGACCGTTCCGGACCGCGTGATGCCGGCCACTATGGGTCTTCGCCGCACCCTCGTCCACCACTTCTCGACGCCCCCGCACCGCGCCATCGCGCCATGCACCGTCCGGCCCCAACCGATTGCGCGCCGCCGCCCGACCAACCGCACCCCGTTTCCGACGCCCCCCGATGACACCGGCGGGGGTGGTCCCCGCCACCCCGCCGCCGGCTCCCGATCCCCGCCCGAACGCCCCCGCGAGTGGAGCCGGGGGCGGACCTCGGGCGCGTCAGGGCCGGCCGGAGAGGGCCGCGTCCCGCGCCCGACCCCTCATCCATGGGAGATCCGAATGAACCAGATTGCATCCCCGCCCGAACCGGCGATCCGCGACATCCCGCTCTGCCGGCTCGCGCTCGCGCCCGAGAACGTGCGCAAGACCCCGCCCGACGAGAGCGCCCAGGCCCAGCTTCTGGCCTCCATCAAGGCGCACGGGCTGCTGAAGAACCTCGTCGCCCGCCCCGACGCGCCGGACGCGGACGGCGTCGAGCGCTTCGCCGTCGTCGCCGGCGGACGCCGCCTCGCCGCGCTCCAGGCGCTCGCCGAGAACGGCACGCTGCACGCCGATCACCCCGTGCCCTGCAAGATCGCCGCGAACGGCAATGCGCAAGAGCTCTCGCTTGCGGAGAACGTGAGCTATCTCCCCATGCACCCGGCCGACCAGGTGGTCGCGTTCTCCGAACTCGCCCGTACCGGCGCCACCGTCGCGGCCATCGCCGCGCGCTTCGGGGTCACCGAGCGGCTGGTCGAGCAGCGGCTTCGCCTCGGCAACGCCGCTCCCGAGCTCCTCGACGCCTACCGCGCCGAGGCCATCGACCTCGAGACGCTGAAGGCGTTCGCGGTCACCACCGACCACGACCGCCAGCTTGGCGTTTGGGAGCAGGTCTCAAGCCAGGGCTACCGGCCGTCCGCGTGGCAGGTGAAGCGGATGCTCACCGAGGAGCGGGTCCCGGCCGGCACCGCGATCGCACGATTCGTCGGCGTCGACGCCTACGAGGCCGCCGGCGGTCCGGTGCTGCGCGACCTCTTCGCCGACGAGTACGAGAACGGCGTGTGGTTCGAGGATTCGAAGCTGCTGAACGACCTCGCCACGGCCAAGCTCACGACCGCCGCCGACGAGCTCTCGACCCGCTGGAAGTGGGCGGAAGCCATCCTCGAGGTCGACTGGAGCGCCACCGCGCGGTACGGGCGCATCCATCCCGTGCCGAGCGAGGAGACGGACGAGGAGACCGCCGAGATCGAGCGCCTTCGCACCCGCCACGACGAGATCGCCACCATGGAAGAACATGAGTGGACCGACGAGCTGGTCGCCGAGGCCGAGGCCATCGAGGCGCGCCTGCACTCGATCGGCGAGGCGGTCGACGCCCGCGCGACGTTCCGCGCGGAGGATTTCGCGATGGCCGGGTGCATCGCCACCATCGGCCGCGACGGGACGCTCCAGGTCATCGATGGGCTGGTGAAGCCCGAGGACATGCCGAAGGAGACCGGCGCGAGCGCGAACGATGAGGATGCGGACGCCGGAAACGCCGCCGCCCCCGATTCCGGCCGCGTGGACGGACCGGCGATCACGACGCCGCTCGCATCGCCCGTCGACCCCCGCGCGAAGGCCCGCGAGGAGGCGGGTGTGGGCATTGGGCTCGCCGACGACTTGCGGGCCATCCGCACCGCGCTGGTGAAGGCGCATCTCGCGGGCGACTTCGAGGTCGCCTTCGACCTCGTGGTGTTCCAGATGGTGCGCAGCGTTTTCGCCCGCGGCTACACCGCGTCGTGGCACGCCCTCGACATCGCCTTCAACGAAACCGCCGACCGGCCGACGCCGCGCGCCAACGACGACGACTTCGCGCAATGGAGCCCGGGCGAGGCAATGCTCGCCGACTGGTCGCACCTGCCGTTCGAGTGGATGGAGGGTGACGACGACGCGGCCTGCTTCGCAGCACTTACGCGCCTCCCGCGCGCGGACAAGGAGAAGCTCTTCGCGGCCGCGGTCGCGAGGACGGTGAAGGGCCAGCTCGCCTTCGAGCACGCCGCCCGGCCCGAGCTCGAGGCCACCGTCGCGCGGCTCGACATCGATTTCGCGAAGCACGTGCGCCCGACCGCCGCGATGCTGTGGTCGCGCATCAAGAAGAGCCGCATCCTCGACATCGCCCGCGAGACCCTGGGCGCGGCCTGGGCATCGACCCGGTCGAAGTACAAGAAGGCCGACCTCGCAAGCTCGATGGAGGCCGCGTTCGCAGCCGGCACGCCCCCGGTGGGATTAAGCGCCACGATGCACGCCGCCACGCTTGCCTGGACCATGCCCGGGTTCGCCGCGTTCGATACGGGCGGCGGGGACGAGGAACCGCCTGCCGCGAGCGAGGCCACCGGGGACGCTCCAGCCGACACCGGGGACGCACCCGACGGTGCCAGGGTTGAGCCCGCCGGGAGTACGAATGACGCCTCCGCGGTCGAGGCCCGCGAGGCCCCGATGTCCAACGAGGCCGCCGCCACGGCCGACGCAAGCACGAACGGCAGCGGCCACACCGTTTCGGCCGAATTCGAGGCCGAGGCCGGCCCAGTGTCGGTCGGCGTGGGCGAGGGGTCGGAGGAAGGAACGGCCGAGCCTTCCATCGCCGACGCCATCGACGCCATGAACGCGGTCCCGACCGCCGACGGCGGGCCCCGGGTCATCGTGCAGCAGCCCGGTCCGGTCAACGGCAGCGACGCCGCGGACGACGCGCTGGAGATCCCGGAGTTTCTCCGCCGCGTCCACTGACCGTTCGTCCCCGCCGCGCCCCGTCCGGAACCCCACCGGGCGGGGCGCTTTCGTTTCCGCATGCCCCACGGAGTCCGCACATGAACGACACCACCGCTCGGACCATCCGCGCTCGCATCCACGACAGCACCATCAAGCGCGTGACGCGCACGTTCGCGGCAACCATCGCCGACGGCTTCTCGGAGCTGTTGCAGAACGCCCGCAGGGCCGGCGCGACGCGCGTGCGCGTCACCCTCGCAGGCTCCGACGGCGACCTCGCGGTGACCGTCGCAGACGACGGCGCCGGCATCGCCGACCCGCGCGTCCTGCTCTCGTTCGGCGAGAACGGCTGGAGCGAGGACCTCGTAGCGGCCGAGGACGCGGCCGGGATGGGGATGCTGAGCCTCGCCCGGCACGGCTGCACCGTCTCCTCGCGGCCGCGCTCCGCCGACAGCCAGTCCGCGCCCTGGCCCCACCGCCCCGCCTTCCCCCTCCCCGCGACCGCGGCGGAAAACCCCGACAAGATCCGCCACGCGATCGGCTCGGCCGCCTGGCACTACCCGCTCCCCGTCGTCTTCGAGCATGCGCCCGAGACGCCCACCGGCGGCGAGCCACTCGAGCGCCGCGCCTTCGTCGACGGCGCGCTCCATGCCGAGCGCTGGCGGGGGCTCGTGTTCGGCGTGTTCAAGGACCGCTCGGCCGGCTTCGGCGTGAACGACCCCGACGTCAACTTCCACGGTCTCACCGTCACCGTCCGACTGCCGGCGGTCGATGCCGTCCACGGGCCCCGCTGGACGGTCGGCGCCGACATCGTGAACTGCCCGGAGCTCGAGCTCGTGCTGCCCGCGCGCAAGGAAGCAGTCGAGACCCCGTTCCTCGCCGAGATGCGCACCGCCGCCAGGCGCGCGATCTACCGCGCCATGGCCGCCGATCCGGACCCGCGCCCGAGCTTCGAGGACTGGAGCCTCGCCCGCGAAGCCGGGGTCGAGATTGCGCCGCCGCCGGCCGAGCTCCGGCCCTGGCGCGCAGGACTCGCCGACATCGAGAACTGGCAGGAGCCGCCCAAGCTCGCACCGGTCGATGACAGCGCGCTGCTGATGGACTGCGAGCCGGAGCCGCCCGAGGCGCAGGCCCTGCACCGTGCCGCGGCCCGCAACGCCATCGCCGAGCGGCTGTTCGAGCCCGACCGGCGACTCGCGGGGTTCGCCTGGTACGACCGCATCGAGCGCGTCGTCAACATCCACACGGAGGCGACCGTGGACGGACGCGCGTTCGCCCTCGCCCGGTACCCGCTGCCCGAGCGCAGCGGGGCCGCCTCGGCGCCTTTGCCTCGCCGCCCCGACGCGATCCGCATGAGCCTCGCCGTCAAGCCGGCGACGGGCCCTGGCCGCATCCTCGATCTCGCGACCGACGTCGCCTTCGCGGGCGAAGCCTGGTCGTGGGTCCGGGACGCCATGCCGCTCGTCGCCGCCGGCAGTCCGCTCGAGCCCCACGAGCTCGCCGAGCTCCTGCAGCGGGCCTTCTTCAACCCCAGCGACGACTCCGAGGCGGACTCGTGGGAGCGCCAGCGCGACGTCTTCGATGCCGAAGCGCTCCATGTCGCCACCAGGCTCCTCGTCTCGGACGAAGCCGCCAGAACCGCCACCATCGCCGAGGCGGTCAGGCGCGAGCTCTTCTGGCTCATCGAACGCGACGTCGACATCGCGGTGCGCGACCGCACCGTCACCGTCACCTTCGCAGAGCCTGCCGCCCAGCCGGCCTCGTGAGCAAACCCCAAAACGTGCGGAGGTGTCGGGAGCCGACCCGTGCGCCGGCCCGTCGCCCCCGCCCGTCCATCCAACGACACCACCACCCCCCCGGCCGCCTGGAGCCCGGCCGGCGTCCGTCGGACGAGCGGGAGCCGGTGCGCGGGAGCGTCCCCGGCTCTCCGCGCACCGTCGTCACTCCACCGTAAGCGGTGCGAACGCACCACCTGGATTTTTCAGCTTGACGCCGGGTCGAAGTTCCAGGGCAGGAGTTCGCGGATCCGGGATTGAGGATGACCGGCGGCGATCTTCTCCAGCGTGCTCTTGAGCCAGGCGCAGGGCTCGACGCCATTCATCTTGCACGTCTCGATGTGCGAAGCGATGCAGCCCCACGCGGCCGCGCCTTCGTCGTGGCCCGCGAACAACGCGTTTTTCGCCGTGAGCTTGATCGGGCGGATTCGATTCTCGACGAAGTTCGAGTCCATCTCGACGCGTCCGTCGTAGAGGAACACCAGCAACCCGTCCCACTGATTGGCGATATAGGTGAGCTTC
>MKWU01003293.1_pt1 | contig 21732 bp, 21 predicted proteins | sample 809101 | NCBI WGS metagenome assembly MKWU01 (sample SAMN05860141, study PRJNA318959) | sponge metagenome | host: Aplysina aerophoba | place: Slovenia: Piran, Adriatic Sea, Gulf of Piran | collected 2013-05-07 | reverse complement strand
TTACTGTTGTCCAACAGAAAAAGAAACCCAAAGGTGGTGAACTGACAGCAGCTGAAAAAGCAAGAAACCGGGAAATATCGTCTATCCGTATCCGTGTAGAACATGTGATTAGTAGTGTCAAAAGATACCGCATAGTCAAAGACAAGTTGCGCAATTGGAAACAAGGTTTCAGCGATTTAGTCATGAAAATCTGTTGTGGATTACATAACTTTCGTCTAAACTTCAGACCTTGGTGTTATGACAAACATTTCGATTAAACTTATATAATGTCTACTATAGTTTTAAGAATTTTCATTTTATGAGATTAACTGCGAGTTTAGGTTTTGAAGCATAATATTTCATTTTATCAGCGATCCGGGTTATCCCTGCTAATCTGAAGACAGACAAAGCTGTATTCCGCAAAGCAGCCAAGACTTGTGGTATATCCTGACATCTGACAGACGAAGTATCTTCTCCAAGCAGTGTATCCCGCATCCAGTGTGACTTGTTCTCTATTGCCCAAGTCCCCTCCGTAAAGCAAGTAAGCGTTCTGCTGTTGCTTCTTATGGGTTTAGACTTGTTATACCATAGCGGACTTTTTGTGTTTCTTTTTTCGTGTTTGGATTTTGTAAGTATAACGATATTGAAACACTTGTGCTATTCCTGGCCAGTCCAGATATTCATTTAGACTTGTGCTTGTTTTCAAACACCTTGTTTGGAGTCTACCATGTGAGTAGGATCTGCGGTTTCTCTCGCCAAAGCGGGTGCTTCAGTCGTTGACTTACAAATTGCAGGTAGATGGAAGAATTCACAGATGCCAGCACATTACACGAGGGATGAGATGGCAGAACGGAGTGCAATCGCAAGGTATAAGGAAAATAAGTCGCAATTAGTGTCGCGACATATTATCAATAGGAATTTCTATCGGAAAAAGAAACTCAAAACTTCACGACCAAAGACTAAGCAGTATTAGATTGCTCTTTAACATCCTTACCCTTGAATTCAATAAGACTTCCGCAATGTGTAAAAAATAAAAAGAAAGGGACTGTGGGGTAGATGAAACAAGAGATGTCGATTGACAGGTGAACTCTATTGGGATAAAATGAGTTTACTAAATCATTTACCACACCGAAAGGATAATCTATGAATTGCCTTGATTATGGACTTTCTTTTATCAACTCTGTTGGCAACGGAAACGCCCCTCGCTTTTGGGTCGAATCTCGATGCCGCATCATAGATAACACAAATGGAAGTTTCAGCGATTATTACCAATGTGGTTCGTGTAAGAGTGAACATACCTTTGCGGAGAAAAATCTCTTCATAAATCCAAACTATGATTTCCTCCCTGTTTTTGGTGAAGAACATATAGCGGTATTCAGAAGGCATGCATACTGTAACGATAACTATGTTGAGTATAGACCGGCACAGGATTATTGGGGAGGTCCCCTGTTTGATGTTCAAGAGGCATCACAGGTCTCGCTCCTTGATAGCAACGCAACCATTTTAGAGGCGACACGAAAATGTCTACCCATCGTAACGCATACAGAAATATGGGATACCAATACACATCAGCGGGCAATTATTGAGTGTCCAGTTAAAACGATGAACATTGATGAAAACGCCTGCATCTACCAAGTTGATACAGGAATTGTTCTATTTCCAGATCTGTCAAAGCGATACGATCGGCAGATTGAGATGTTTAGTCTCGCTTACGTTGCTTTCAACGCATCGCACTTCGCTGACTTCGTTATTGAACGTCCCACTGCCATCATTCAAAATGGAGTGGAAGTTACACAAGTTTACCACTATTCCGAAACTCGGAGTTTAGAAGCAAAGAATATCTTGTTCTGCATCGGTGAACTTTGACAGACACTACTATTTATCATACTCAAAGAATTGGAATTCCATAACCTTATAGCGTTGTATAAAAATTATACAACGCTATTTTCAAGATTTTGCACAAACTGGACGAAACACAACCAATTACACAAATCCAAAAATCACGGAATCACTGAAATCTAAAACTGCATCAATCACGACCAAACCGACCAAATTCCACACAAATCCGATGCGGGTAGGGGTATCAGAGACAGACAAAATTGAAGAATTGGATTCGGATGAAATGCATCGGGAAATGATAGAATGTGAGTATTACCCGGTTGATATAATTGTGTATAGTGCGATCAAGAAGTTTTATTATGATAAACACTGAAATTAAAGAGACACATTTCTGTAGGAGCGATCTCCGAATCGCGACAAAACTCACTGATAATCGGGAATCGGAGTTCCCTCCTACAACTCAAAATGTCCTGTTAATTCTAAAGTTAACTATAAATTAAATTATATGGAAACTGAATACCAATGAGATACTATCTGCACTGCTTGACATCAGTTTGTGGCTTGTGATAGAATATATTATTATGAAAGTAAAGAGATTCATAACCATTTGTCTATTGATCTTATGCTGCACTGTTACCCTCTCAAAGAAAGAACCACCAGATATAGGTGATGACGCTCCGGATTTTATTCTTCAAGATTTTGAGGAGAAACCACATAATTTAAAGAAGTTACGCGGTAAACTTGTTTTTCTAATTATGGGTAATCGAAAAATTCGGAAGGAAGACGACAAATGGGCAAAGGCATTTCAGAAAGATTATGAGAATCACAAACAGATAACTGCATATATCGTTGGTGATTTACGAAGTGTGCCTGGTTTCATTCCAAAATGGTTTATCCGTAGACAATTGAAGCGAAATCCACCTCCGGTTAAATTCTTATTGGATTGGAAAGGTGAGGTGCATCAAAAATATCATACAGTAAATAAGAAACCAAACTTATATCTGATTTCGCAAGAAGGAAAAATAGTGTTTCATCATAAAGAGAACTATAAACCAGAGATTTATGACAGACTCAAAAAACAGATAGATTCTTTATTGTTGGATCCACCTTAATCACCTATTTTTACATTGTATTTATAGAATAATGAAAATTGGAGAAAAAATGGAAAACAGAGGGGAAATCAAAAAATATATATCGCTTCCTATGTTCCTTATTGGTGGAGGATCATTTTTCGGTGTAATCGGATGGATGGGATTAGCACAAGCAGCAGAAAGCGTTATTTTTACAGTAGGTTCATCACTATTGTCATTTTCTGGTTCTATGACGACCTTGTTCGGTCTGATGAGTTTGGAAAGAATCGCACCCAGCAAAAATAAGGTCAGAAAACTAAAGTTAGAAATAATAAAACACATTAAATTACAGTATCCAACGTATATAATTACATTAGAAAATCTGAAACAAATATATAGTGAATTATTCGTAACTTCTCGTGAAATTCGGGATTATTGTAATGAATATCGACAGACCATAAGAAAACTACGATCTGAGTTAGAGAAATTAGAGAAACATCTTCAAGAGACACTAAAAGATAACTCCGCACTGATGGAAAATGACAGTGCAGAAGGAATTGCAAAGAAATTACTCTGGTCAGAAAAGCAGATTCAGTTAACGAGTTACAAAGAAGAATTAGAGAAACTTGCAGACTCATTTACTTCTAAAGATATTGAACAGTATCGTGTTGAATTATCACATATTAAGGGTGGTTTGAAACGATTAGAACGTGGCATTAAAAACTATCGTGAATTGATGATACTTTGTAATCAAAATAATACAAAGTATGATATGATAATTGATGAAAACCAAAAAGTTGAAAGAATGGATCAATTGCTGATAAATCAAGAAAAAAGGTTGGAAGATCTTGGATTAGAAATGGAAACAAAATGTGAAGAAGCAAAGGTAGAGTTATCAGAGTTTATACAGCAACTTAATACGTTGATAGAAGATGATGAGGCAACATTTTCGTAGGTTCATAGTATAGTCTAAAGGATATAAAAGGAACAGTATGAAATATTTGGTTACAGGATGTGCTGGATTTATAGGATGGAAAGTAACAGAATTTTTGCTTGCAGAAGGCTGTTCCGTAGTGGGAATCGACAATTTAAACGATGCGTATGATATAACTGTAAAAAAGTGGCGACTTACTCAACTCCAAGATTCTCCTCAATTTGAATTTCACTTCGTAGATATTTGTGACCTTACTGCACTTGAACCTATATTTAATTCACAATATGATGCGGTAATTAACTTGGCTGCACGTGCTGGTGTTCGTCAATCCGTTGAAAATCCATGGGTCTACATTGATACAAATGTTACGGGTACTCTCAACTTGCTTGAAATGTGTAGAAATACTGAAATTAATAAATTTGTATTAGCATCTACCTCAAGTTTATACGGTGCTAACAATCCTCTCCCATTCAGTGAAGATGCTGATACAAACGGACCTCTTTCACCTTATGCAGCATCAAAAAAGGGGGCAGAAGCACTGTGTCATAGTTATCATCATCTTTATGATATTGATGTAACAGTATTCCGTTTCTTTACAGTTTATGGTCCTGCAGGTCGACCCGATATGAGTGCATTTCGTTTTGTCAAATGGATAAGTGAAGGTCAACCTGTTATTGTTTATGGGGATGGAAAACAATCATCACGTGATTATACTTATGTTGAAGATATTGCACGTGGAGTTATTGCAGGATTAAAACCTATAGGATACTCAGTCATTAATCTCGGTTCAGATAGTCCGATTGTGCTGATTGACACAATTAGACTTATAGAAGAACTGGTTGGTAAAAAAGCAAAACTTTCGCATCAACCATTTCATCCTGCTGACGTTCGTGCTACTTGGGCAAACATTCAAAAAGCAGACCAACTAATAAGATGGCAACCACAAGTGAACTTCCGTGAAGGTATTACCGCACTTGTTGATTGGTATAATGAACACCGAGATTGGGTTAAAGATATTCCTACAGGTTAGGCAGCCACCAATATTTCTACAGCCTTTTTCAATGCCTTTTCTTCCACCTTCAGTTTAGCATTTTCTACCTCACGTTTTACATAGGTAAAAGTATTCGTAAGGTTCATTGGGGTAGCGATATCTTCAATAATTTTGTGTAACCTTTTAACATCGGTTTTTTTGATACCTGTCTGTTCCTCCACACGAGAGTGCAATTCAGCAGGGGTTTCCGGTTCTTTAGGTTTTTCTTCGGGTTTTGGTGTTGTTGGTTTTTTTACAGAACGGGTGCGTTTACGCGTCGTGGATTTCTGAATTTTTCCGGTTTCTAATGCCTTAAAACCGCACTCTTTACATAAATTGGCTGTAACTTCACCCAACGACATTTTAACAATCACTTCACTGATAGCACCACAGAGTTCACATTCTGTAAGGTTTTCAATTCCAGCAAGTATATCTGTATGTAATGTCAGCATTTTCTGTTTATCAGTTTTCGTCGGCTTCTCTTTCTGGCACAGCGCGATAAGTTTTTGTGCTGCTTTCTCAATTTGGTCTAATTTACCCATGATACACCTCCAAATAATGTTATTATCAGTATAACATTTATGTAAATAAATGTCAAGAAAAAATTAGAGGTATAGTGTAACAGATTGGATTTACTTGATTGAATCTTTGTCTTTGTGAAGTTTATATTCAAAACTATCAATAAGTGCTTCGTAACTTGCCGATATGATATTCTCAGAGACTCCGACAGTCCTCCAACTTCTTTTTCCATCACTTGCTTCAATAAGCACACGAACTTTTGAACCGGTACCTGCTTTAGTGTCTAGTACCCGAACTTTGTAATCAATTAAACGTACTTTCTGTAGAGATGGATAATAGATTTCAAGTGCCTTTCTAAGGGCAGTATCTAATGCGTTGACGGGACCATGACCATCTGCTGCAGTATGTGTAATTTCACCATCAGGTGTAGTAACCTTGACTGTTGCTTCTGAACGCATAGTAAGGTCGGTGAACTTCTCAATAATAACACGAAAACCGAGTTGTTCAAAAAAAGATTCATACCCATTGAAGACTCTCTGTGTTAATAGTTCAAAAGATGCTTCAGCGGCTTCAAATTGATAGCCTTCACTCTCAGCTTTTTTAATACGAGAAAATAGTTCCAGTACTTGTGGAGAGTTTTTATCGTAATTTGGATATTCTTTTTCTATTTTTTTCATTATTGTGCCGCGACCAGCCTGATCAGAGACGAGTATGCGTTGTATATTTCCAACCTTTTCCGGTTCAATGTGTTCGTAGGTTAGACGGTTTTTTCGGATTGCATCTGTATGTAGACCACCTTTGTGGGCAAAAGCAGAACGTCCTACATAAGGTTGTCGTTCGTCATGGGGTAGGTTTGCCAGTTCACTTATTAGTCGGGAGACATTTGTCAATTCTTGTAATTGGTCATCTCTGATGCATTCGATTCCCAGTTTTAATTTTATCGTTGGGATAATTGATGCAAGATTAGCGTTTCCACACCTTTCACCATATCCGTTGAAAGTTCCTTGAATATGGTTTGCTCCTGCTTGAACAGCTAATACCGAGTTTGCTGCACCCATACCAGCATCATTGTGAGCATGGATACCGATGGGTAAATCAAGGACAGATAGGGCTGCTTTCACTCCATCCTGTATCTCAAAAGGTAACCTTCCGCCATTAGTATCGCAAAGAACGATACAATTCGCACCACCTGCAGCTGCCGCATGTAAAGTCTCCAGAGCATATTCCGAGTCATCGGAATATCCATCAAAAAAGTGTTCAGCATCGTATATTACTTCACGTCCATTTTCTACCAAATAGTTGACGGAACTTTCAATTATCTGTAAGTTCTCTTCTGCTGAAACTCGTAAGACATCTATCGCATGGAGTTGCCAACTCTTACCAAAGATAGTGACAGTCCGTGCACCAGTATCAAGTAGTGCAGACAAGTTTGGATCTTCATCGGGTACATAGGAAGGATAACGGGTGCTTCCAAAAGGGACAACTGTTGCTGTATCTAATGTCATGTCTTTAGCACGTTTGAAGAATTCTATATCTTTGGGATTCGAGCCGGGATATCCACCTTCAATGTAACAAATACCTAATTTATCAAGTGCATTTATGATGATGAGTTTATCTTCAACAGAAAATGCAACTCCTTCAGCTTGACTTCCGTCTCTGAGAGTTGTATCGTAAAATTCAACCATGTTGTGTTTAAAAGCAAATTCTGGTTTATTATTTTTTTGTATTAAAAGGCTAATATCTTCATCAAACCAAAATTCGGAATCTCCTTATGACATTACTCGTTATTATTTCTTATGAAATTTTAGCACATTTAATATCAAAAGTCAAAAGATTGTATTCGGATGCGTTTGTAAAATTATGAACTGAGTATTACTATTCTCTTGTAGGATCGGTTATAACCAGATGTTTCATCCTGTGGATTAAATCTTAGATGAATGTCATTCAACAATTAGTGGTATCCTTTTTCATAGGTACGGAATATAAGGTATACTGAAGCACGCGAATACTGCCTTTCTTTGTTGTTAAAAATGTGACCTTTTGCACGTCACTGTGACGTTTTGAATCCAGTCTGGACAAGGAAAGTGACGCGATTTTGAGTTTTTTTTATTTGCTGCTTTTTCTCTCTTTAATCGGTTTACCGATACTGACACAAATTCTAAACATGTGTTAATTATATAGTGTCCTTTTGTATATGTCAAATTAAAAATTGGAATTTTATATTGGAAACACATTGGTTATTTATTGTTTAGTGTTTTGTCTGAAATTGGATTTATTATATTAACCCAAGTTGCTACAATATTTTCGAGAATAATGTCCGTTTTTCATAAAAACAGTATCCGCATGTCTAAAAATTTGTTAGTAGTAACTTGGGTAATAGATAATCCAAAATATTAACACGTACTACAAACATGTTTTACTTTCATAAACTAAAAGACTATGCTATCATTAACATATCATGAGAATGTATAGATTTATTCTGATCTGCTGTGTGTTTGTATTTACAAGTTGTGGTTTATTTACATCTAAACCATCTGAAACACAACCACTACCAATTACAATTAATCCGATTGAAATACTACGTTCAGACATTGACGAGGTATTGCAAGATAGTTTGTTTACAACTGCAAGTATCGGTATAAAAGTAGTTTCAGTAGAGACTGGAGAGGTTATTCATTTCAAGAACGCTCACAAATTACACCATCCTGCATCAACGACTAAACTGTTTACCGCTGCTACTGCATTGGCAAAACTTGGTCCAGATTATCAGTTCGAAACATCCCTGTACACAGATATTCCAACAGGTGCGAAAGTTGTAGGAGATGTCTATCTTAAAGGTAAGGGGGATCCAGTTTTACAGACTGAAGATTTACTGAAATTCGCTGATAATTTAGCAAATTGGGGGATTACCTCAATTCAAGGGAACATAGTTGTTGACGAAACCTATCTCGATTCCGTTAGAGAAGGTCCTGGATGGATGTGGGACGATAGACCTTTACATATTAGTGCCTTAAGTATCAGAGGGATTCAACCTGATGAAAAATCGGGTAGCAGAGCGATTGCATGTGGGAATTACCTGAGAACTGCATGTAAAGAAAAAGGCATAAATATGGTTGGTCTGGTAGTTACTGGAACGGTACCAACAGGAATAAATTTAGCTGCTACACATCTTTCACCACCACTGTCTGACATAATTAAACAGATGAATAAACCGAGTGATAATTGGATTGCCGAATTGCTATTTAAGACCGTTGGAGCGGAAGTGATGGGTGAACCGGGAACATGGGGAAAGGGTAGAGAAGCTATCACCAAATTTTTAGGTGAAATTATGGACGAAACACCTGCACATCGTTTCGTTGATGGGTCTGGATTATCTCGCTACAACCTTCTCAGTGCTGAATTGCTTACTAACCTATTGGTTTATATGTATCACAATTTTGAGTTAGTGCCTGAGTTTATGGCATCTCTGCCGATCGCTGGTGTTGATGGAACACTAAAAAATAGGATGCAAGGAATGTATGCTGAAAAGATTCTACGAGCAAAGACGGGTACGTTAAGTGGCGTTTCCGCACTTGCGGGATATACCAAAACTGCAGATGGTGAGGTTTTAGCATTTGGTATTCTGATCAGTCATTATGTCGGGTCTGCAGCAAAGGCGCGAGAAATTCAGGATAAAATTGGGAATATTCTAACGCAGTTTGGCAGGAATACTACACTTACAATTATAGAATAAATGTCTAGAGACAAGAAGGAACACCTTAATTTTTGTCACAATATTGATTATCTTCTTGTCACTAAGATTTCTGTATGGTATAATAGTCATTACTAGTTTGTCCATTTAACGAACATATCATAGTTGAAATTAGTTTTCGTAGTGTTGACTGCAACATCTGCTACTATGCATATGATGGTCTTATAGGAGAACTAAAAAAAATAGATACAAATGCATATTATCACGCGTAAACGATTAAACGAGTTCGTTGAACAGAAAGATAAGACTGCCAAACCTGCACTTGAACGTTGGTACAGGTTGATGAAGAAATGCAATTTTCAGTCTCCTATAGAATTATTGCAGACATTTTCTCGTGAAAACGTTGATCAGGTTAACAATTTGACTGTCTTTGATATTGGTGGGAAGAGTGCTGCTCGACTTATTGCAGCTATACATTATGATCGGAAGAAAGTTTATATTCGTGCAGTATTAACGCACGCTGAGTATGATAAAGGAAATTGGAAGGAGTAATTAATGGTAGCAAGACAGAAATTACCAAATGTAACACCTATTACAGAACCAGACGAATCTGTTTTTTCAATTGAAGAGTCTGAAACTAATGTATTCGGAGTCCAAAATCTAATGTTTACAAACTTTGATTCATATTCTATGTTTAGTGAACGGGAAACTGTGTCTTCAGTAAACAAACTTAAGATTTTTTTTGAATACGCTGACTTTGGTTCTCCATCGCTTGTGAATGCAGTGAAAAAATTAGTAGATGTAGTTGTAAAGAGCGAAACTCACCTTCATACTTTAGTATCAGACAATGACTATCAAGGTCTTGTAGTAATTCTAGATGATTTAATTGATTTAGTTAAGGAAAATGAAGGGCACATCCTTGCTCCTTTAATGGAATTTATCGGTAGGGTCATTGAGATCTATGAAGATGAACATCTCCCTGAATTGACAGAAATATAAAAATCTGATAACACAAGTATTGATAAATATGACCAATAACGCTTGTTTTACATTCGATTAATCGTTTTAGTTTCTGATAACAACAGAATATTGATATTACTCTTAAAGAAAAGTATAAATTTTAAATAGATTAGTTATCGGTTTTGCAATTCTCTTTTGAGAGAATAGAACTGAGAGAACAAAAACTGCAATAAAATGATTGAGTACACCAGTAATTCTGATTATTCAAAAAAAATAGATGAAATTCTGGAAATGCTTGATTGTATTCCAGATTTACCCCTTGTAGGTAAAGCTATAATTGATGCTATTCAATTAGGGCAGGACGGTAAAATTGATGATTCCATCATGAAGTGGCGTTCTATTGCAATTATTGCGGAGGGGCATTATAATGAACTATCCGCTTATGTATGGATTTTAGTTGGTACATTACTTTCAACAAATAGTTATCAAGAAGCACTTTCTGCCTATAATAGAGCAATTGATCTCAAGTCGAATTATGCTGAGGCATATTTTATGAGAGCAAATCTGAAAAATTTACTCAAACAATACGAATCAGCTTTAACTGATTATAATGAAGCTGCACGTATAGAACCAGATAGTGTTCCAGTATATATCAACCGGGGTGTTACTAAATGTGTATTAAGTCAATTTGATTCTGCCATTGATGACTTTAATGAGGCCATACGACTGAAACCAGATGAAGCTAGTACTTATTCTATCAGGGGTCGTGCAAAAGGACATTTAAAACAATATAAAGATGCCCTTGCCGATTTTGACGAAACAATACGACTAAAACCGGAGGATGTTGAAACTTACTTCGTACGTGGGTTAACAAAAGAAAAACTTGGAGAATTCGAATCATCCGTTACTGATTTTGGTACGTGTATCAAGTTAAATCCTAGTGACTATAAATTTTATTACTATCGGGGACGTACGAAAGGTAAACTTAAACAATATGAAAATGCGATTGCTGATTTTGACATAAGTATTCAACTCAATCCAGATGATCCTAATAGCTACTTAATGCGGGGACGTATGAATATTGCACTAAATCGTCATGAGGCCGCTGTTGCTGATTTTGATAGAAGTATTGATCTCAAACCGAATATTACCGGAACATACTTGCTGCGAGGTTGTGCAAAATACGAACTAAACCAATTTGAGTTTGCGGTTGCTGATTTTGATGAAGGTATCCGTCTTGACCCAAATTATGCTGAATTGTATTTCATGCGAGGTTGTGCAAAATACAAACTAAACCAATACCAACCTTGTATAATTGATTTCAATAAGGTTATTCGATTGAAACCAGACTATGCAAAAGCGTACTTCATACGTGGTTTCGCCAAATATGAACTAAAACAGTATGAAGATGCAATTGTTGATTTTGGCAAGACTATACGGTTCGAACCAGATAATGCGGAAGCCTATAACAATCGTGGACATTTGAAAAACAAACTCGGACAATATGAATCTGCGATTGAAGACTGCAATGAATGTATTCGTTTAGATCCAGATCACGCGTGGGCACACACAAATCGTGGGTTTGCCAAAATGAATTTAGATCAAATCGAATCAGCTTTGAAAGACTGTAATAAGGCAATAAGTTTAGATTCAACTTTGGCAGAAGCCTACAATACACGAGGTGAAGTGCAAATCCTATTAAACAAAACTGAGGAAGCAAAAGCGGATTTACAGAAAGCCTTAGAATTAGCAGAACAAGAAGATAACCAAGAACTAATAGATGAAGTTAAACAATCACTTCAAGAACTTGAGAACACCAAGTAGAAGTAATAAACCCAAACCTATGAAACCTCTGGTGGTGGTTCACCGACAGCAGACTTACCATCCTTCAAAATAGGTTCAGCATTTCCCCAAAGACGACTCCCATCGTGTGAAAGTAGTGGTTCAGCGGAATATTGCGCAAGATATGCACGTCGCATTGAGTCTGTAGTATTTGTTCCACTGCTGTGGAAATTTACGCTTGTAAAAGCCACTATGCTTCCCGCAGGAACTATAGCAGGAACACCTTTTTCAGGACCGAAATAACCTACCAAATCATTACTACCTTCTTCTCTGATATGCTTTACCCATGAACGTATGCCAATTTGAGAATATGGCATGACATAGACTGTTCCATTTTCTTCAGACATATCATCGAGAGCACACCAACAGGTCAGATAAGGTTTGTGGTCAGGATAGCCAACATATCCAGAATCTTGATGCCAACTGAACTTCATCCCTGCTTCTGCACCTTTTACAACATACTGTTCCCAAAACAGATATGCTGTATCGCCTAAGGTTGCACGACATACCTCTGCCATCAGATCACTGAAAAGAAATTCGCGAAGTGTCGGCTGTTGTCTGAAGCAGTTAGAAACAAAGTAACGTTTGTTGCGATGGTTAAGACCGAGTACATCTTTACCCTCCTGCTCCATACGTGCATCCATCTGGTTGATAAAAGTTCCACATTCACCACGAAGCAATTCCAGAAGTGGTTCTGGAATTGCACTTTCTAAAATGAAATATCCTTCTTCTTGATATTGCTTTTTCTGTTCATCAGTAATATTTAGCAAATTTGAAACTCCTACTCAATGTTGATTTTCCGCACTACCTGACCGTGACTTTCGTAGTACGTATGTTTTCCGGTTATGTAATCAGAATCCGCTGTAGGTTGGATATTCCCCTTCGTGTCTATAGCACGTGATACAACGGTATGTTCTCCAGATGTTGGGTTTTCCCAATTGAGATGCCATATTTTCCATGCGAATTCATGATCCTCTTCAGTGTCAATAGTAGCCTCTTGCCAAGGTCCACCATCAATACTAACTTCAACTTTTTGTATAGGAGCACCCCATGCTGCACCGTATATATGGTAGTCATCACCAATACGTGTGACTTTTGCAGTCAACGATTTCAACTGAGTTCTACCAACAGAAGTTTCCATCCACACCGTTTCACCATCTGGACGTGCTTCTTTTCGTATTGTAACATAATCAAGTGCCATGAATCTTCCCATGAACCGTGTATCACGCACCTCAATACGTTTCAACCACTTAACACATGCAATTCCATACCAACCGGGAGCAATGAGACGTAATGGTGCACCGTTTTTATTTGGTAAAGGTTCCCCGTTCATCTCATAACAGAGGAGGACGGAGTCTTCTAATGCATCTTCAACAGACATACTCCGAGCAAAGTTTTGACGCATAGTTGCATCTTTCCGTTTTTCTTCACCTATGTCGTGACCAAAAAAGATAACTTCAATACCATTATCCAATATACCTGCCTCTTTGAGGATCGGTGCGAGTGGAGTACCACCCCACTTAGCATTTCCAATTGCACCCGTAAAGTTTGCGGAAGCATGGTTACCAGAACACTCCAAAGTAAAGGTTACCTCCTGCTTCGGACGTGATTTGATATCTTCAATGGTGAGCATCAACGGGTTGTTCACTAAACCACTTATTTCAAGCTTCCAAGTCGATAGGTCGACTTTTGGTATACCATAATGAGATACGTTAAAGAACTTCTCATTTGGTGTAATAAACGAATCGAATTCGCTCCAATCTAACATAGTTCTGTTCGATTTTTTCGGTTGATCTAAGAACGGTATTAGTATTTCACCTTCACGTTTTGGGAAGGCATGAACTGCCCAAGGACTCAAGAGTAAACCTGTAAGTGTTAATCCACTGTTTCTTATAAATTCTCTGCGATTCATGATATTACCTCTACGCTTTCATTGCATTTACGTAGTTTAGGTTGACCTGCATCCAATTGACAACATTACTCCATGCATCAATATAATCTGCACGTCGGTTCTGGTATTTGAGATAATAAGCATGTTCCCATACATCAAGTCCCAGAATTGGTGTATGTCCTTCCATTAAGGGACTATCCTGGTTTTTAGTGGAATAGATTTGCAATTTCTTTTTATCATCTACCACAAGCCATGCCCAACCTGATCCGAAACGTGTTTTTGCAGTATTTACAAATTTTTCCTTCGCTGCATCAATAGAACCAAATGTAGTTTGCATTGATTCTGCAACTTTACCTTTTAGTTCTCTGCCACCGGGAATCATTGTGTTCCAGAAAAGTGTGTGGTTAGCATGCCCACCACCGCTATTAATAACAGCTTGGCGGATATTCATCGGAACTTTATTGATGTTGCGAAGTAAATCCTCAATTGATTGGTCAGCTAAATCGTGGTTGTCTCCGATCGCTGCATTGAGTTTGTTGATATAACCTTGATGGTGCTTACCATAATGGATTTCCATTGTCCTTTTATCAATATGTGGTTCAAGTGCATCGTAAGCATATCTTAGTTTAGGTATTTCGTAATCGTGTTTATGTTCACCATGTTCATGGTGGTCTGCATATAGATTGAAAGGACTTTTGGCTAATAAAAGTCCTGCTACTACTGTGCTACCATTTAATATAAACTTTCTACGGTTCATGGGTTCACCTCGTTGTGTTATTATGATACCATATTAACATAGGTTCTGTTATTGTGTCAAGTTTATCAGTTAATGCAAAAAACTCTACACACACCAATTAATTTCAATTGACATCAACTTAACTATCTGATTAAAATGGTTGAATTGAAACCGATATTTAGACACTTATTCGTATATGTCATACTAATTCATTTGTAGGTTTATTCTTCTGTAATATGACATTTATAGACTTTAATTATTCACCATGATATTTAAAACCATTTCATACTGGGTGTGGTCAATCAGTTTTGTAGTTATAGCATTATTGCTTGCGATTACGCCACTATTTAATATACTTGCATTTGAGTTTTGTGCAATTATTACAATCTGTATTGCTATTGCTGGTGCTCATGTGGTAATGACAGAATTACATCTAATGAAACGTGATCCTGATTCATTATCTGGAACACCGCGTGAGGTTATTCTCAAATGTTTCTTTAGAGGACTCAGATCAAATATAGTAATACTCATAATTCCTTTAATCATCATAATAATTAATGGATTTCGAATAAAGAACTGCAATTACATAGATGGTTTTGTTTTCTATTTCTTATTACCAATTCTAAGTTGTTTTACCGTTACAGCTGCAGGTTTATTCTTTAATGTATGGATTGAAAAACGTTGGATAGCATTTTTGACATATCTTGGATTTTTATTTTTATCCTGTCTACCAACTATCAATAACTTAATCTTTCATCCACCTGTATTTGCCTTTCATCCGATTATTGGTTATTTTCCAGGACCTATCTACGACTTTGTAATTTCAATTACACCTACACTCCTCATTTCAAGAGGACAATCACTCCTTTGGACACTTGTATTCATAACAATTTTGCTCCTAACCTGTGATATTAACCGAAATACAGGTCTTATCCCAAAAATTCGATGGAGATATATTTTCTGGGATACAACAAAGTTGTCTGTCTGGAAGATAACTACAGTGTGTGTTCTGTTCACAGCAGTGGTTGGTGTTGAACTTTACTCAGGTAAAATTGGTATCCGTCCATCGCGCAATGACATTGCACATATACTTGGTGGCTATAAGGAAACAGAACATTTTGAGATTTATTATTCACGCGAGTTGGAAGAGCATATAGACCTATTTGCAGAAGATTGTGAATTTCGATATTTTCAACTATCGGAATATTTACAGATAGATAATACAAAAAAGGTTCGCGCATATCTATATTCCTCTCCTGAACAGAAAAAACGATTGATAGGAGCAGGAAACACTTTTGTTGAAGATCCATTTGGTCACGGTTTTCATCTCCATACTGAAGATTTTCCTCATCCAGTTTTAAAACATGAACTCGCTCACGTGTTGACATCTGATTGGTCACCATGGAAAGTCAGTTTGAATGTAGGTGTGCATGAAGGTGTGGCGGTTGCAGCAGATTGGGATGAGGGTAAGTTAACAGTCCATCAATGGGCAAAGGCAATGAAACACTTTAATGTTGCTCCTGCTCTCTCAAGTATAATGAGTCTTGGTTTTTGGCGACACGTAGGTTCCCGTAGTTACCTATTAGCCGGATCATTCATCCGATACCTTATTGATACTTACGGAATAGAAAAGGTAAAACAGTCTTTTTCAACAGGAAATATACCTAAGTATTATAATAAGGATCTTTATGTATTAGAGAACGAATGGAATGATTTCTTAAATAATAATATTCAATTAGATGAAGATGATATATCCTATGCAAAGACGCGGTTAATGAGAGGAGGCATTTTTGAACAGGTATGTGCCCATGAAATGGCAGCATTGCGAATTAAGGCATGGAAAGCATATTATAATAAGGATTATACCTCTGCTACGAGGACATTCCAACAGATGCTGAATCATGAACCTGAGAATTCCATAACTATGCGTGGATTGATGTTTAGTGCTTTTCGCGCAGGAAATTTTGATCTTGCAACTTCTATAGCAGAGGAAATCACTAATAATAACACTGCACTATACAGGGCAGAAGCAGCACAGTTACGGGGAGATATCTTCTGGCTTCAGGGAGACACAGATGAAGCAATAAAATCCTATAATAACACATCAATACTTGAACCGCGTGAATCAGTTCAACTAAACAATCTAAAACGTATTACTGCTTTATCGGATTCCTATACGTCTGAATCCATGAATAAACTAAATAGTGTCCTGATTCCGCAAAACACACCTAAGAATGTGATGAATGGGACGAAAATAGCATTATTATTGCAAATCATAAATAGTCAACCCACAGAATGGTTAGCATATTATTTAGTTGGCGAACTCCTGCATAAGGAAGGAGCATGGGATATGAGTTCACAATATATTCATCATTCCATAGACTTAGGAATTGGAAAAGATGTTCAAAAAATGCCAAACCTACTTTTTCAGAAAGCCAGAATGTTATTAGGTTTAAATGCATATCATAAGAAAGATTACACAATTGCTGAGAGGATATTTGATGCAATTGCCGCTGACCAATCATTATCATTGGGTGAAGTTATATCTGCAAAAGATTGGGCAGAACGTTGTCAATGGGTACAAGAAATGAAACCGTAATTCTCTTCTGTCCATAGGTAAGGTGTATAGCAGCAGATGTCCGTGTTTACCAAGCACCAGCGGGGAGTATACCATTTGGTATACTCCATGAGGTGTATCAGATGCACAAATGTTTCTCATTAAGTTGACAGCTATAGGTTTCGCAAACTCTATCCGATCTACGATATAAACACTTAGGAACATACAAAAACCGATAATCCTTAAAACTTAATCACCCTATAAAAAAAGCAATAGTCGTGGTATTATGTTAAACAATATTTAAGATAGGTGAACATCTTCCAACGCAGCAAGGAGTGTTTATGAAAGTTGAACAGTTAGAACGGTGGATTGGTAGAAACAAATTATCGCCTGAAGAAATAGATGACAACCGTTTCTTAAAGGCTGCCACTCATTTTGCAGATACAGCTATTCAATACGGTAGAGACAGATATAGCGGAAAAGAAATGCCTCTCTTTGCTGACTGTCTTGATACGGATAATTTGAAGGCACCAAGATCAAAGACATCTTACAAATCTGGTACAGAACCAAAACCAACCGTCTGGTGCTTCTTTCAAAATCAGCAGAACTTAATGCGTTTACTTGCCTCTTTAAGTCAATTTACAGGGAATGATACATACATTAGAGCAGCTGGAGAAGCAGCAGATTATATGTTCAATCACTACTGGTATTCCCAAAGTGGTGTTCTACACTGGGGTGGACACGGCTATGTCGACTTGGCAACTGGTAATAGGTATGGTATGAAAGGTGTGGTGCACGAAATAGAAGATGTATATCCATATTGGGAATTGCTAAGAGCGGTAGATACTGACAAGTCCGAAAAGTTAATGAAGGGTATTTGGGAAGTAAATCTCAAGGATTGGGATGCTTTACACTACAACCGACACGGTGATTTCAAGAAACATGTGGATCACGAAAACACATGGAAAAGACCGTGGGATGGATATAAAGAACCGACAATCACCGGAGATCTATCATTCATTAGCGTTGCATTGGATCTCGCTTATACTGCTTATAGTCTTGGATACCAAAAGCATGAGGAAGCACCACGTATTTGGGCAGAACGGCTCTTGAATCTGATTATCAGTCAGCGTGATCCAGAGACAGGTATTTTGCCTAATCTGGTTCACCCACAAAGTGCTAAACGTGGTCTGAATGTATTTGGAAGAAAATATCCGCAAGCAACTGAACCGAGAGTGTATGTAGGCAATCAACTGAACCACACCATTACGCAAATGATGGGAATGTTAACAATCGTAGAAAATGCCCAAAAGTATGGTCGTATCAGTGAAATGGCACATATCAAAGAGGCAGTTGAACAACACATCATCGGTTTCCTAAACGCCTCTTACGACCAACAAAATAATACTCTGAAAAGCATCATTATTGACGGAACGGATCTTACAGATTATCGCATATTAGGTCCGTTCAGAGACGCGAAACTATACTTTGGAGCGAAAGAAGGTGGGGCATTTCTACCGCAAAACATTACCCCACTATTTACCTCCGTTTGTGCGCGTGGGTATCGGGTTTCTGGAGGGAGAACTGAATTTAGAGATTACCTTCGAATTATGTTCAAAGCATTCGGGATTGGAGACATCGGTGCTGGCAAGAATAGTGAACCACAGTTGAATCTTGACACTGCTGCTTTGGAACCCGCATATATCTTCGCGCTGGTCGATTTATATCAAGTAGAACCGAAGTCAGAATTTCTTGCTATGGCAGAGCATATAGGCAATAACCTACTAAAAGAGAGACAACACGTTGATAGTGGACTATTTACACTTGAGGATGACTTCGTGTTTCATAGTCAGGTAATGGATAAACCAGAATTACAGGAGGGACATGAAGGGAAAACCGTGTCTGAACTACTTCAGGATTCACATAGAACTGCTAACCTTGATGCTATGGAACCTTTGGCGTTGCTCAGCATCTATGCAGCACAAACCGGACAATATAACATTATACCCGGTTGGACAGCAGGAGGTCTTTACCTAAAGGTAAGTAGTGTTGGACATATTGTTAGCAAAGAGATGCAGCTATGGTTTGATAAGCCAGCACTCAAGCAATTTTACAAGGACAATAATATCAACTGCACCTGGGATATTGATGAAGACTGATTGCTAATAAACTTGTTGACAACTTCCACAAAGTTAACATATCATAGCGATAAGTAATGCACCCCCGCAGACGAAATTAACGAATTTGTGATGAAGATACTTGATGGAAATGAAAACGGATTAAACGCTCAGTACAGCTTTGATGAAGGGGATGCCAGAGATAGTACACGGAACAAGAACGATGGTGATGGTGGGTTTGGAAAACCGGTATATGTTGATGTTACAAACCAACTAAACCTTCAACCCCTGTCTATAGAAGCAAAAGATAAACTTGCTATAACATGGGCTTGGTTGAAAAGAACTCGCTAATAAGTTCTCAACCGACCGAAAGGAGTAATTAATATGGCGAAAGCCCTCTCACTCGTCGCCTACAACGATTTGGAAAGTCAAGTTGAAGCACTTGAAAGGGATGGATATGTCTATTTTCCCAACGTACTTGATGCCAATAAAATCGTTGAACTTCAAGAAACTATGGATAGGTTAAATGCTATCCCAGAGTGTTTGGATCGACACCAAACACCTCAAAATGGCGGAGGATTCCTCAATAAAATCATCAACAACTCGTTTAATCGAGATCCATTGTTTCTCCAATTCCTTGACAAATCTCCGATTATTGAAGTTGCTGAAGCAACACATGGAGGAGATTGTCACTGTATTGGCATGCAATCGTGGTTAACGGGACCGGGACGTCCGGACCAGGGTTTACATACTGATTGGTTACCTGTACCACTACCAGCAGAAATTCGCTCTGATCCGCGTGTCAAAATCCCAATTTTCATCACCACTGCCCATTACTATCTCAACGATATGTCCGAAGAATTGGGACCGACGAAGTTTGTCCCAGGCAGCCATTTTTCTGGGTGTTCTCCAAGCGGAGCGACCGAATGGAACAACAGGGGTGAAGAGAGTATCTTATGCAATGCGGGAGATGTGGTACTTTTCCGTAGTGAAGTCTGGCATCGCGGAACTGCCAATACGAGCAACGAAACACGTTATCTTTTACAGGTTCATTATGCAATGCGAATGATTACACAAAAATACCCACCCTATCTCAATAAATTTCAGTTTGATGAATCAATCCTCTCAAAAGCCAATCCTCAACAGAGAAGACTCCTCGGTGACCATCGACCAAGTAATTATGATTAGCGTATTACCGTTAACATATAGATGACTATGTATAATATCCTTGACCAATATAAATCAATAATAACATTCCGTAATCTATAACAAAAGCAATAACGAATTTGCTATCTACCAAAAGTTAAAATAATTCACTTTCTATAAAGGAACATGCAATGAAAAAACATTTAATTTCCACCGTCACAAAATTAACACTTCTTACTTTATTTACTATTACTTTCGTATCAATCGGTTGTGAGAAAGTACAACAACATACTGGAGTTTTAACTCCAGAAACTCCCATACAAGCAAATGCCATGATTGGTGCATCGAACGATAGTGGCGTAACAGGAACAGCAGTCTTCACACAGAATGAAGACCAAATTACACTCATGATTGAGATTATGGGTGCGTCGCCTGGACTTCACGCAGTTCATATCCATGCAAACGGTGATTGCAGTGCACCTGACGGTAGTTCCGCAGGTGGACACTGGAATCCAACTGGTGTTGCACACGGAAAATGGGGAGAAGGTGAGTTTCATCTCGGGGATATCGGAAATGTCACCGTCGGAGAAGATGGAACAGGTAGTATTTCATTAACCACAGATCTCTGGGAAATCGGAACTGGTTCTGACGTAGATGTTGTCGGTAAAGGTATCATTGTACACGCTGGTGCAGATGATTTCACCTCACAACCTTCTGGTGCAGCTGGAATGCGTATTGGATGCGGTGTAATTGTATTAGCAGAATAATGTCAGTTCCGTATTTGTAGCACAGACTAACAGTCTGTGCTACATAAGTGACAAGTTTGGTTATTATATTACTTACAAAGATTTCTTGTTATGACGAAATCACTTTCACTCGTAGCCTACAACGATTTGGAAAGTCAAGTTGAAGCATTGGAAAGAGATGGTTATGTATATTTTCCCAGCGTACTTGATGCAGATGAAATTGCTGTATTGCGTGCAACCATGGATAGATTAGAAGCAATCCCTGAATCACATGACCGAGATGAAACACTTGAAAAGGGAGATAAATTCCTTCACAAGCTTATCAGCAACTCGTTTAATCGTCATCCTCTATATCTCCAATTTCTTGACAAATCACCGATTATTGAAGTAGTAGAAGCAGTGCACGGTGGAGATTGTCATTGCATCGGTATGCATTCGTGGCTGACAGGACCTGGACGACCAGATCAAGGGTTACACACAGATTGGTTGCCAATCTCCCTACCGACAGATATTCGTTCCGATCCACGAGTCAAAATCCCAATCTTCATCACCACTGCTCATTACTAGACATTATATAAGTTTAATCGAAATGTTTGTCATAACACCAAGGTCTGAAGTTTAGACGAAAGTTATGTAATCCACAACAGATTTTCATGACTAAATCGCTGAACCCTT
>MKWU01003292.1_pt1 | contig 21746 bp, 19 predicted proteins | sample 809101 | NCBI WGS metagenome assembly MKWU01 (sample SAMN05860141, study PRJNA318959) | sponge metagenome | host: Aplysina aerophoba | place: Slovenia: Piran, Adriatic Sea, Gulf of Piran | collected 2013-05-07 | reverse complement strand
CGATCGGCCACTACGCCGGGCGGCTGCTCGCCGACCTCGGTGCCGACGTGATCAAGGTGGAGCCTCCCGGCGGCGACCCCGCCCGCCTCTACCGGCCCGCCCTGCCAGACGTGGCGGCGCCCGAGGCCGGGCTCCAGTTCCTGCTCCTGAACGCCAACAAGCGCGGCGCCGTGCTCGACCTCGACGACGATCGCGGGCGCTCGGCGCTCTTGCGACTCGCGGCGGGCGCCGACGTCGTGCTCGAGTCGTGGCGGCCACAGGAGGCGCGGCGGCTGCGATTGACCGACGCCGAGTTGCGCGAGGTGAACCCGGCCCTGATCCACACCTCAGTGACCGGCTTCGGACTCAGCGGTCCGCACGCCGAGTGGGCCTACGCCGACATCGTCGGAGTGGCGATGTCGGGAGTAATGAACCTCGCCGGGTTCCCCGACGGGCCGCCCGAGTCGCTGCCCGATCACCAGGGCTACCACTGCGCCTCCCTCGACGCCGCCGCCGGCACGCTGACGGCGCTGCTCCACCGCGACCTCGGGGGGCCCGGACAGCTCGTCGAGGTCTCGATGCAGGAGGCGCTGAGCATCGCTCAGGAGACCGCCCTCCAGAACTACGACATCCGGGACGCCCTGCTCCGGCGACTCGGTGAGGCGAGCCAGGTCAACCCGATGAACCTCCCCGGGTTCGGGCTCTACGAGTGCCGGGAGGGCATGGTCTACATCATGACGACCGGCACGGCGGGCGCCGGTTTCGCCGGGCTCGTCGAGATGATGGACGAGCACGGGCAGGCGGGCGATCTGAAGGAGGAGCCCAGCTGGAGCTTCATCCAGACGCAGATGGACGGCGCCAACCTCCGGCGGCTCCTCACCGACGAGGAGAGCCAGGCCGAGACGCAGCGCTTCCTCGACCACCTCGAAGAGCTGGTCACGGCATTCATGCGCGCGCACCCCGCGCGCTACATCTACGAGGAGGGGCAGAGGCGCCGCGTGCTCGTGGGCCTGATCGCGACGCCTGCCGACATCTCCGCCGATCCGCACCTCGCGGCCAGGGAGTGGTTCATCGAACTCGAGGACGCCTCCCGGGGAAAGACCCTTCGCTATCCCGGCTTCCCCTTCCGCCTGCAGGAGACGCCCGCGACCCTCCGGCGGCCCGCACCGCTGCTCGGGGAGCACACCTCGGAGGTGCTCGCAGAGGCCGGCCTCGATGCCGGGGAGATCGCAGCCCTGGAGGTGACCGCATGACGGGTACGTCCGCGACCGAGAGCCCCCTCGCCGGCGTCAAGGTGCTGGATCTCTCCTGGTTCGGGGCCGGCCCGATCGCCGGACGGGCGCTCGCGGCCGCCGGCGCCGACGTGATCAAGGTCGAGACGGTGAAGCGCATCGACGGGCTGCGCGCGATGGCGCCGCGTCCCCGCGGCGCCCGCGGCTACAACCTCTCCGGCTACTTCAACAACTACAACGCGAACAAGCGATCGGTGACGATCGATCTCACGACCGAGCGCGGCCACGAGCTGGGGCTCGTCCTGATCCGCTGGGCCGACGTGATGCTCACCAACATGACGAACCGCGCCGTGAAGCAGGTCGGCATGGGATGGGAGACCGTCTCCCGCGAGAACCCGCGGCTCGTCGCGGTGTACATGCCGATGATGGGGACGACCGGCCCCCACAGGGATTTCCAGGGCTTCGGAGCGATGCTCACGGCGATCTGCGGGATGAACTACCTGGCGGGCTTCGCCGAGAACCGGCCCGTCGGCGTCGGCACCAACTACCCCGACTACGTCGTCAATCCGATGCACGCCTACATCGCCACGCTCGCCGCGCTCCGCCACGCGCGCAGAACCGGCGAGGGCCAGATGATCGATGTCTCGCAGGACGAGTCCTCGGTCGCCGCCATGTCGCTGCCGCTCTTCGCGCACGACAACGGCGGCGGCGCATACCTCCGCGCCGGGAACCGCGTCCCCTACGCCGCCCCGCACGGCGCCTACCGCACGCAGGACACGCCCGATCGCTCGGACCGCTGGGTGGCGCTCGCCTGCCTCGACGAGGAGCACTGGCGGACGCTGGCGGCCGGGATCTGCGGCCACCCCGAGTGGACCGACGACGCCCGCTTCTCGACGCTCGCCTCCCGTCTCTCGAATCAGGACAGCCTCGATCGCCTGATCGCCGACTGGGCCGCCGGGCAGCAGGGAGCGGAGGTGGTGCGCCGGCTGCAGCTCGCCGGCATCCCCGCGGGGCTCGTGCAGGACGCGCGCGAGATGCTCGAGGATCCGCACATCGGCGAGCGAGGCTACTTCGTCCAGCTCGATCACGCCGAGGCCGGCCTGCGCTGGTACGACGGGCCCGGCTGGCGGATGACCGAGAGCCCGGTCTCGCTCGACCGCGCCGCGCCGATGCTCGGCGAGCACACCTTCGACGTCGCCCTCGACCTGCTCGGTCTCTCGGCCGACGAGATCGCCGATCTCGTCGCCGAGGGAGTGCTGCAGTAGCGGCGGCACGGTCAGACGCGATGCCCACGTCCTCGGAAGCGGGCGGTCAGGCGGCGGGAGACGCCGGGGCGCTGCCCCCGCGGCTCGCAGAAGAGGGCGCCAACTGGATCGCGGAGCAGGTCTCCGAGGAGCTCGGGGGCTTCGTGCCCGCCGAGCTGGTCGACCTCATGATGGAGCTGGAGCGGGCGGTTCGCGCCGACTTCGACGACCCCACGATGGACCACGCCGCGATGTCGCTGCACCTCGTCGAGCGCTTCGAGGGCGAGGGCATCCCGGTGAAGACCGGCGCCCTCACACGCGAGGTCCTCGTGGAGCTGCTCCACTGGGAGGACGAGTTCCTGAGCCTCGCCGGTCACGCCCGTCAGGTCCGCCCGTCCCCTCCGTGAGGCGCGACCTCCGGCGCTAGCGCAGCGCGCGCAGGCGCCGAACGTTCTCGAGGTCGGGGCCGTCCGCCTTCCCTCCCCCCTCCGGGGGTATCCCGGGGACCTCGAGGATGAAGGAGCGGCCGGCGAACGCCGCGTGCGCCAGCAGGCCGCGGAAGCCGTCGAGTCCGATGTGGCCGTCACCGATATTCTCGTGGCGATCGCGGCCGCTGCCCAGCTCCATCATGGCGTCGTTGGCGTGAACGACGGCGAGCCGGTCGAGCCCGACCTCGCGCTCGACCTCCGCCACCGTGGCGTCGAGCCCCTCGGGGCGGGCGACGTCGTAGCCGGCGGCGAAAGCGTGGCAGGTGTCGAAGCAGAGCGCCATGCGTGGCGAGTCGACGGCGCCCAACAGGGCGCCGATCTCCTGAAACCGCGCGCCGATAGTGCCCCCCTGCCCGGCCGTGTTCTCCAGCGCCAGCAGGGCCTCCCCGGGGGCCGCCTCGAGGATGCACCGGAGCGCCTCGACAACCTGCTCGACGACGGCGCCGAAGCCGCGGCCGCGGTGGGATCCGGTGTGCAGGACGACGCCGTTGGCCCCGATCGCATCGGCGACGCGGAGCGCGTTCACCACCGAATCGACGGACTTCTCGAGCTGCCCGGGATCCTCCGCGGCGAGGTTCGCGAGGTAGATGTTGTGGAGCCAGACCTGGCCGATGCCGTGCTCCTCGCGCAGCTCACGGAAGCGCGCGACGGCCTCCGGCTTGTGCCTCGTGGGACGCCACATCTGCGGCGCGCTCGGGAAGATCTGAACCGCCTCGGCCTCGATCGCCACGGCCCGCTCGATCGCCGTGAAGATGCCTCCGGAGCTCGAGACGTGTGCACCGATCGCCACCGCCATCGCTCGCCCCTCCTGCGCCCGCATCCTACCAGCGGCGCGGCGGCGGCCGGCCGGCGCACCGGCGCCGGGGGCCACGCTGTTCTTGCTGGCCGTACCGGCCAATGCTAGCCTGACCGCACCCCGGCGAGGGAGCGCGCGGCTCCGCAGGAGGGCTCGTGGCCTACACCATCATCGAGACCTGTATCGGCTGCACGGCGTGCACGCTGAAGTGTCCCGTCGAGGCGATCACCGGGCTGCGCAACGAGCTCCACGTGATCGATCCCGAGCTCTGCATCGACTGCGGCGCCTGCGGGGCGGTCTGCCCGCCGGAGTCCATCCTCGACGAGGTCGGTGATGTCTGCCGCACCTTTCCCCGACGCGAGCTCCCGCTCGCGAAGGTCGTGGACGAGAATTGCATCGGATCCGGGTGCGAGCTCTGCATCAACATCTGCCCCTTCGACGCCCTCTCCCTCTCCGACGCGCCCAACAGCCACGACTTCTACGGGGTCACGATCGTCGACGCCAAGAAGTGCGTCGGCTGTCGCCTCTGCGAGGAGGCGTGCGGCTGGTCGGCGATCTACATCGACCCGCCGCGCGAGATGCTCAAGAAGGCGATCTACCCCATCGACGTGCTGACCCCGAAGAAGGGGAAGGGCATCGCGCGCGCCCGCGAGCGCCAGACCACCTAGAGCCAGCCGTCGGCGGCGGCGCGTCGACCCGCCCGGCTTTCGCACGCCGTCGATAGGGTGTGGGCAGTCCCGCCCCGGGGCCGGCAGGCCGTCCGCTAGCGTTGACCGCGATGACCACGACCGGACGCCGCCGCCACACGGAGCCGGGTGCTCCCTCGCCCGGCCGCGCCTCCGGCTCCCAGCTGCCGACCCTGGACGTCGTGATCCTGCGGCCGGGGGCGCGCCTTCCAGAGCGCCAGAGCACGCTTGCATCCGGCTACGACCTCCACGCCTGCCTCGAGGGCGGTCCGCTCCGGCTCCGGCAGTCGCCCTCGCGGGTGCCAACCGGGCTCGCCGTCGCCGCTCCCCTCGGCGTCGACGTCCAGGTCCGCCCCCGCTCGGGACTCTCGCTGCGCGGCGTCATGACCACTCTCGGGACGCTCGATGCGGACTACCGGGGCGAGCTCTTCGTGACGATGTACTGCCTGCCCGGCTCTGAGGGTCACGTGCTCAAGGACGGAGATCGCATCGCGCAGCTCGTCGTGTCCCGCCTCGAGCCTGTCGGCTGGCGAGTGGTCCCCGAGCTCGACGCGACGGCCCGGGGGGCGGGAGGACACGGCTCGCCCGGCCGGTAGCCGCCATCGGGGCAAGGTTGCCCGCGCACCCGGGGAGAGAGCGAGAGCGGGCCACTGGGGCCCGCTCTCTGACCAGACATCTGCCGCGCGGCGGGGGTATTTGGGTGGGGCAGATGCTGGCGTCTGTGGGTGCGGTCGCGCCACGCCGCGGCTCAGGCGCTAGCGGCGACCTCCTCCTCCTCCGGCATGAACAGGTAGTGATAGATGAGAGCACCCGCCACCGCGCCGATCACGGGGCCGACCCAGTAGACGAGGTGGCTATCCCACGAGAGCTGCGCGAGCGCCGGTCCGAAGGCCCGCGCCGGGTTCATCGCCGCGCCGGTCAAGGGTCCCCCGAAGAAGATGTCGAGCGTGATCGTGAGCCCGATGGCGAAGCCGCCGAGCTTCGGCCCGCGGCCGTCGATGGCCGTGCCGAAGACAACGAGCATCAGGATGAGCGTCATCACCGCCTCGAGGCCGACGCCCTGCGCGAAGCTCGTCGCCGGGCCGAGCTCGGGAACCCCGAGGTTCACGGCCTCGCGCTGCGCCTCGGGGAAGAGCACGAGCAGGGCCCAGGCGGCGACGGCCGCCCCGGCGAGCTGGGCGAGCACGAAGCCCACCGTGGTCAGCGTGCCGAGCCGGCGCGTCACCCAGAGACCGACGGTGAGCGCCGGGTTGAAGAGTCCACCCGAGATGTGGCCCAGGGTCGAGACCATCACCGCGATCGCGAGGCCGTGGGCAAGCGCGATCACAACCACGCCGGCGGCATTGCCGGCGAAGAGGATGATCGAGCCGGCGCCGGCGAAGATCAGCACGAAGGCACCGATGAACTCGGCCGCGAACTGGCGCATGTCGAGACCTGACAGCGGACCCATCGAGATCACTTCCGCGCCCCGGTGCTCCGCAGGGATCGGGCACCGGCACCGCGATGGAAGCACGGATCCGCGAAGAAGTCAACACACCTTGACAATTCTTGCCGAGCGACCGTGACGCGACGATCGCTCGCTCGTCGTCGCCCTGCCTGCGCCGCCGGCGGCGGCCGAGGCCCCGGCTACGCGCGTCCTGCGGGCGCGCCGCGCGGCGGGTAGCTCGCGAGCGCCACGGCGGCGGCCGCGACGAGAAAGAGCAGCGCGAAGAGGGCGAACGGGACGCCGTAGGAGCCCGTGCGGTCGAACCAGAGCCCGGCCACGAACGGGCCGGCGGCATTCATGGTGAGCTGCACCGGCTGGAAGGCGCCGCGGATCAATCCGAGCGACCGGCGCCCGAAGTAGTCCGCATAGATGGCCTGGACCAGCATGAAGTTCGAGCCGAAGAAGAACCCGTAGACGACGGCGTAGATGAGGGCTTCCTGAAGCGTCCGGACGTCGAGCAGAAGCAGCATGCCGCCGGCCATCCCGACCAGCGAGAGCGCCATCGTCCACCGCATGCGCAGGCGCGCCGACAGCAGTCCCCCGCCGAGGCCTCCCAGCGCGCCGATCGCCGAGAAGATCGAGACCACGAGCGCCGCCTGCGTGCGCGAGAGTCCCTGGTCTTCCAGGTAGGGGATCTGGTGGAAGTTCACCGACCCCTGGGCGAACATCGCGAACGCGAGCGCCATCCCGATCAACCAGAAGGCCCGTGTCCGGAGCGCCCGCCTCAGGTCGTAGTCGAGTGCGAGGTCGACCTCCGCGGGTGCCGCGGTGTCGCCCCTTCCGGCGGAGGGAGCGACGTCGCCGTCAGGGCGGAGCCCCATGTCCTCCGGGCGTCGACGGATCAGGAGCAGGGAGGGGAGGACGCCGATAGCGGCGGCCACGCCGGCGAGCGCGAGCCACCCGATCCGCCAGGAGCCGGTCGCGCTGATCACGACCGCGACCAGAAGCGGCAGCACGGCCATGCCCGCGCGGGAACCCGCCGCCACCACTCCGACGGCCATGCCGCGGCGCCGGACGAACCAGTTCGAGACGGCCACGTAGGCGGCGCTCGCCACGGCGGCGAAGGAGATCGCGCGCCCGGTGGAGTAGAGGACGTAGAGCTGCCAGAGCTCGCTCATCGCGGAGAGAAGCAGGAGGCAGACCGCAAGCACGGCGGCGCCCGCCGCGATCACCCAGCGCCCGCCCCATCGATCGACCGCCCAGCCGGCGAGCGGGCCGCCCAGGCCGGCGGCAACGCTGCCGATCGTGATCGCGAGCGCGAGCTCGGCGCGCGTCCACCCGAACTCGGCGTGCAGCTCGGAGACGAAGACTCCCAGGATCGGGTTGAAGAAGACCACCGCCGAGAAGGCCGACGCCGTCCCGGCGCCGACGACGATCCACCCATAGAAGAGCCCGCGCGGGGCGCGCGCCGCCGTTGAGGTTCTGTGCAGACCACGCTCCGATCGCACCCCGGCGTCGCCGCGCGGCCCGCTGTGACGAGGACCGCCCGGGAGAGTGTGAGAGCCGGTCTCGTCCTCGAGGCGGATGCCCGGCTCGCAGCCACGAGCAGCGGCCGGGAAGCGGCTCCGCCGGAGCCCAGAGAGATGGAAGGCCGACCGTCGGGCAGCATAGCGCACCGGGGCGCCGCCGGCAGGGATGCCGGGGCGCGGCGCGCCCGCCCTGCCCCGGGCCGTTGACCCGCAGGGGGCGCTCGCCTACGGTGCGGGCGGTCGCCGGCGGAAGGCCCGCCCGCGCCGCCCGATGGAGCTGTGATCGTGCTCAGGTGGCTCTCGTCGACGCTGTGGATCGTGCTCGCCGCCGTCGCCGGGGCCCTGCTCGGACGTCTCGCCGCCGAGCTTCGCCGCCGGGCCGAGCACGGTGACGAGCTGGCGGGCGTGCTCGACCACGTCTCGCTCGATCCGCGCACGCTGACGCCCCGGGAGGTCGTCCCCGGCCTCGTCGCCGCCGTCCGCGTGGGCGACGTGCCGTGGTCGTATCTGCACATTCCGCGGTGGCTCGCCGCGCTCTGCGTGAACGGCGGCGCGGCCGTGCTCGCACGCGAACTCGCACAGATCGAGGAGCTGATGGAACTCCGGCCCAGCGAGAGCCGGGAACGCGCAGGCGGGGCGCCGGACGAACCGCCCGACCACACGCCCGACGGGATGCCCGGCGGAGCGCCGGACGCCGAACCGAGCGGCGACCTCCCCTAGTCCGCCACCGAGCTGCGGCGGACCCTCCGCGCCCGGGCCCACGGCCCGATTCCGCTCGACGACCGGCGGCCGGCCCGCCGCCGATGTTGTACTGACCGACGGCGCCTCCGTATGATCGCGGCGCGGGAGGCCGTCGTGACGCTGGCCGTCGTCCTCGTAGTCGCCTATCTCATCGGCTCCTTCCCGACGTCCTACCTGCTCGTGCACCGGCTGACCGGGCAGGACATCCGCACGATCGGATCCGGCAACCCCGGCACGATGAACGTGATCGACAGCGTCGGGCGGCGCGCCGGCCTGGTGGTGGGTGTGATCGATATCGCCAAGGGATCGGCCGCGGTGGGAATCGCCTACGTCGCCGGGGTCGGGGACGTCGGCGCGATCACGGCCGGCCTCGCCGCCGTCGCCGGACACGACTACTCGCTCTTCCTGCGCTTCCACGGCGGCAACGGAACGGCGCCGGCCACGGGCGCGCTCTACGCGCTCTCGCCCCTGACCGGGTTGATCGCGACGACCGGCGCGCTCGCCCTCTCCCTGGTACTTAACTCGCGGCGGGCGGGCGGGATGATCGCGCTGCTCGCCTTCGCGCCGATCGCGTACGCCGTCGGCGAGCCCCATACCCGCGTTGCCGGCGCGATCCTGCTGGTCCTCGTGACGATGATCAAGATCGGGATGGCCGAGGGATTCTCCCTCTCGCGGCCACAGCAGGAGGACACGACACCGATGGGCCGGGGCCGGTGAGCAGCGCAGGCGGGGAGCGCGCCTTCCAGGATGCCTGCGCGACGTTCCGGACCGTCACCGACGGAGCCCCCGACGACGTGCCGCTCGCGCGCGGCGCCCTGCTCATCGCGCTGGCCGAGCACCCGGACCTCGACGTGCACGCCTACGAGCAACGCATCGCCCGCATCAGCGAGGAGGCTCGCCGCCGCCTGGCGGCGACCGCCGGCGACCCACTCCCCGCCCGCGCCGCGCCGCTCCACGAGCTGCTCTTCGATGAGCTCGGCTTCCACGGCGACGAGCAGCGTTCCGGTTCGGTGGAGGCGCTGCTGCTCTCGGGCGTCCTCGACGCGCGCCGGGGGATGCCGGTCACCCTGGCGCTGCTCTACGCGGAGGTGGGGCGGCGAGCCGGCCTGCCGACCGATGTCGTGGGCCTGCCCGGCCACGTCATCGCGCGCCTCGGCGCGCCTCCACCGCCGGGAGCGGAGCCGCCGCCCGAGGGGAGCGAGGAGGCCGCCGGGGACGCCGGCACGACGACCCTCGTCGACGTCTTCGCCGGGGGGCGCCTGCTCTCGGCCACCGACTGCCGGGCGATGGTGCGGAGGATCTACGGAGGACGCACCGGCGCCTCTCCGCACATGCTGGCCGCGATCACCGCGCGGCAGGTGCTGCAGCGAATGATCCTGACGCTGAAGGCGCTGGCGCTCGAGGAGGGCGACGAGGAGCGTCGCGGGCGCGCGCTCGAGCTGCAGCTCGCGCTCTTCCCCTGGGATCTCGACGGCATCCGCGAGCGCGGACTGCTGCGCGAGCGCTCGGAGCGCTATGCCGACGCGATCCCCGACCTCGAGGCCTACGTTCGCCACCGCCCCGCGGCGCCCGATGCGCACGCCGTCGCCGAGGCCCTGCGAACGGCTCGCGCCCACGAGCGCGAGCGGGCACGCTCGACACGCCCGTAGGGCGCGCCGGCACGGCGGGCCGAACCGGCCTGCTCGCCGCGCGCGGTCGCTGATACCATCGGCGCATGAGCGACGCCGGCGCCCCGCGGACGCCGGCCGGCGGCGGCCGCCGGGCGAGCGCAGAGCCGCCCACCCCCGCGGCACTCGACGTCGAGGATGCGATCGACGAGGCCGGCGGCTCGATCCCCTTCGCCCGCTTCATGGAGCTCGCGCTCGGCCATCCCGAACACGGCTACTACGCCCGGGCCGGGCTCGGCTGGGGCTCCCGCGGAGACTACGAGAGCTCGCCGGAGGTGCATCCCGTCTTCGGCCTGCTGTGGGCAGGGCAGATCGCGGAGTGCTGGGATCTCCTCGGATGTCCGGACCGCTTCGATCTGATCGAGGTCGGGGCGGGCTCGGGCGCGCTCGCGGTCTCCGTCCTCCACGCGCTCCGCGAGCACCACGCCGACTGCTTCGCCGCGCTACGCCCGGTGCTCCTCGACGGCTTTCCGCGCCGCGTGGAGGAGCAACGCGCGGCGCTCGCCCAGCGCGGACTGCCAGCGCGCCACGCGCTGCTCGATGAGTGGCTCGCGGAGCCGGAGGCGATCACGGGCGTCATCTACTCCAACGAGTTCTTCGACGCCCTGCCCGTCCATCTCATCGGCCGCGCGGCCAGCGACGATGCCGAGCCGGAGGCACTCATCGAGTGGCACGTGCGGCGCCGGCCGGACGGCGGCCTCGCGCTCGAGCCAGGCGCGCCGTCGACACCCGAGCTCTCCCACCATCTCGACCGGCTGGGACTGGGGCCCGCCGCCGGCTGCCGGCAGGAACTCTCGCTCGCGGCAACGGCCGTCGCCCGCAGCCTCTCCCGGCGGCTCGGACGCGGCTACGTGCTCACGCTGGACTACGGATACGAGAGCGCCGAGCTCTACGCCCCCTGGCGGCGCGACGGGACACTGATGGCGTTCCGCGACCACATCCCCCAGCCGGATCCGCTCGCGCGGCCCGGACTCGCGGATCTCACAGCTCATGTCGACCTCGGAGCGCTCGCGCGAGCGTTCGAGGACGAGGGCCTCGCTGCCGCCGCGACCGTACCGCAGGCGACGGCGCTGATCGCTCTGGGGCTGGGGGAGGCGGTGGCCGCCGCCCGGTCACAGATGACCGGCGACGTCGCCGCCTACGCGCGCCTGAGGCGGTCCGCCGAGGTGCTCGTCGATCCCGCCGGCCTCGGGCGCGTGCGCGTGCTCGTCGCGGCGCGGCGGGCACCGCTGGCCTCCCTGCGCTGCCTGCGGGCAGTCCCGACGTCCTCGTGAGGGCGCACGCGGCTCGCGGCCGCAGCGGTGCCCCCTCCTCGGCGTGCGACAATGGGGCGCGTGGATGCCGAGCACTACAGCACGACGCTGATCGACCACTTTGAGCACCCCCGCAACGCCGGCGAGATGTCCGACGCCGACGCCAGCGCGTACGTCACCAACCCCGTCTGCGGTGACTCGCTCCGGCTCTTCCTGCGCATCGAGAGCGGGCGCGTGATAGCCGCATCCTTCCTCTCCTCCGGCTGTCCGGCCACGATCGGGACCTCCTCCGCCGCGACCGAGCTGCTCCCGGGGGCCACGGTCGAGGAGGCGGAGGCACTGACGCGCGAGGACTACGCGGCGGCCGTGGGCGGCCTGCCCCGCTCGAAGCTCCACTGCTCCGTGCTCGCTGCCGCCGCCGTTCGCAACGCGCTTGCGGGCTGGCGCGCGCGGGTCGAGCCGGAGAGAGACAGCGCGGGGTAGACTGGCGCGCGGCGCCTGCGAGAGCTGCGACCGGGGGAACGCCATGCGGCACTTCGATTATGCGCGGCCGACGTCGCTGGCCGAGGCCGTGAGAACGCTGCGCTCCCTGGGCGAGGGAGCACGCCCGCTCGGGGGCGGCACCGATCTGCTCGTGCAGGTGAAGGAGGGGCACCTCCGGCCCGCTGCGCTGGTCTCGCTCGCCGGCATCGCCGAGCTCGACGGCGTCGGCCTGGCCGGGGACGGATCGCTCCGGGTCGGCGCCCGCGCGACGATGCAGGAGGTCGCCGACCACGCGGCCGTCCGCGAGAGATTCTCCGCCCTCGCCGACGGCGCGGCCGTCGTCGGCTCCTACCAGACCCGCAACGCCGCGGCGGCGGCCGGCGCCGCCCCCGCCCACCCCCGCACCGCCGCGACGATCGGCGGCAACGTCTGCAACGCGGCGCCCTCGGCCGATACGAGCCCGCCGCTGGTCGCACTCTCGGCGCGCGCGCAGATCGCCGGCGTCGGCGGCGAGCGCGAGATCGCCGTGGAGGAGCTCTGGTCCGGCCCGGGCCGGACCACGCTCGAGCCCGGCGAGATCGTCACCGCCTTCGTCGTGCCGACGCCGCCCCCGGGTTCCGGTTCGCACTACGAGCGCCACACGCCCCGCAAGGTGATGGACATCGCCGTGGTCGGCGTGAGCACCCAGCTCACCATCGACGGCGGCGTCGTCGCGGCGGCGCGGATCGCGCTCGGCGCGGTCGCCCCCACCGTGATTCGCGCCGTCCGGGCCGAGCGGTCGCTCATCGGGCGCGCGGTCAGCGGGGAGGTCGCCGCCGAGGCCGGGCGCATCGCGGCGTCCGAGGCCACCCCGATCGACGACGTCCGCGGGACGGTCGCCTTCCGGCGCTACCTGGTCGAGAAGATGACGAGCGCGAGCGTGCTCCGCTCCGCCGAGCGGGCGCTCGGGTAGCCGGGCTCACCGGGGAGGGGTCGCGATGGCGAGGCAGACGCACCTGCTGAGAGTGAACGGGCGCGAGCACGAGATCCTCGCCGAGCCGAACCGCACGCTGCTCGAGGTGGTGCGCGACGATCTGCGACTCACCGGGGCGAAGGAGGGGTGCGGGACCGGAGACTGCGGTGCCTGCACGATGCTGGTCGACGGCCGCATCGTCACCTCGTGCCTGATGCTCTGGCCGGAGGCCGGGGGTCACGAGGTTCGCACGATCGAAGGACTCGCCGACGGCAGCGCGCTGCATCCCCTGCAGCGTGCCTTCATCGAGCACGGAGCGGTCCAGTGCGGTTTCTGCATCCCCGGCATGATCCTGGCCGGCGTCGCCACCCTGGAGCGGACTCCCGGGGCGACGCGCGCCGAGATCCGGGACGGCATCGCCGGCAACCTCTGCCGCTGCACCGGCTACCAGAAGATCGTCGATGCCATCGAGAGCGTGGCGCAGGCGCCCGCCGGCCGGGACTGAGGTGGACAGGGAACCCCCGCAGCGGGGAGCGATCCTGAGGAGGAGACCATGACCACGATCGAGCGCCCGCGCTACCGCGCCGTCGGCGAGCGAGAGCCGCGGCTGGAGGGACTGCACAAGGTCACGGGCCGGAGCGTCTACGCGGCCGACGTGCAGCTCCCGGGGATGCTTCACGCACGCCTGGTGCTCTCCCCGCACCCGCACGCGCGCATCACCGCCCTGGACACGGAGGCCGCACTCGGGCATCCGGGCGTGGTCGCCGTCGTCACCGCCGACGACCTCGCGCGCGCCGCCCGCGACGGGAGCAACCCTGCGCGAGGCGCCTCCAACCGCGCCGACGCGCTTTTTGCCGATCGCGAGGTGGTCTTCGCAGGGCAGCCGGTCGCAGCCGTGCTCGGCGAGAGCTACGCGGCGGCCGAGGAGGGTGCCGAGCTCGTTCACGTCGAGTACGAGATGCTGCCCGCCGTCCTCGACATGGAGGCGGCGATGGAACCCGACTCGCCGCTGGCGCGATCGCCGGTCTCCGACATCGACCACACGGAGGAGGATGCCCACGTCACGATCGACGTGCGTTCCGAGGAGGCGGAGGGCCGGGCGACCAACATCGCATCGCACGTCTCCTTCGAGCGCGGCGACCTCGACGAAGGCTTCGCCCGGGCCGACTTCACGGTCGAGCGCAGCTACCGCGCGGCGCTGGTCCACCAGGGCTACATCGAGCCACACGCCACGGTCGCCGCCTACGACGCGGCCACCGGCGAGGTCTCGGTGTGGACGTCGACACAGGGACAGTTCCACGTGCGCGACACACTGATGCGGCTCTTCAAACTCCCGGAGACGAAGCTCCGCGTCGTCGGATGCGAACTCGGCGGCGGCTTCGGCGGGAAGATGATCCAGAGCGCGACGGTCGCCACCGCCTGTGCCCTCGTCGCCGAGCGCCCCGTCAAGCTCGTCTTCACGAGGCGCGAGGACCTGCTGGCGGCGACGCCCACCCCCGGCTCCGTGGTGCGGCTCCGGAGCGGCATCACGTCGGAGGGCGACCTGACGGCGCTCGAGGCGACGGTCATCTACGACGCGGGCGCCTTCCCCGGCGCGCCGGCGGCAGTCGGCTCCCTGCTGATCTCGTCGTTCTACCGCTGGCCGAATCTGCGCACCGACGGCTACGAGGTGCTGACCAACCACGTCTCCGTCGGCGCGATCCGCGCCCCCGGCATCCACAACATCACCCACGCCCTCGAGCAGCAGATCGACGCGATGGCGCGCGGCGTCGGGCTCGACCCGGCCGACGTGCGACTGCGCAACGCCGCCCGCACCGGGGACCTGATGGCCTCGGGGAAGCCCTTCCCGTCGATCGGGATGGCCGAGACGATCGAGGCGGCGGCCGCGCACCCGATCTGGACCCGGCGCGACGCCGCCCGCGCACGCTCGACCGAGACGACGAAGGTGGGCGTGGGGCTGGCCGTCTCGGGCTGGCTCGGCGGCCTGCAGCCGGCCTCGTGCGAACTGATGCTCAACTCGGACGGCACCCTCAACGCCGTGGTCGGCGTGATGGACATCTCCGGCGTGAACACGAGCTTCGCCCAGATCGTGGCTGAGGAGCTCGCGATCCCGGTCGAGTCGGTCTCGGTGAACACCGGCGACACCCGGACCGCACCCTATGCGGGGATCGCGGCCGGCTCCAAGACCACCATCACCATGGGACGCGCGCTGCGCGAGGCCGCCATCGACGTGCGGGAGCAGATGTTCGCAATCGCCGCCGACCAGCTGGAGGCGAATCCCGCGGACATGGTGCTCGCCGAGGGCGAGGTACAGGTCGCCGGATCCCCGGACCGCGCGCTCACGTTCCGCCGGCTCGCCGCGATCACGACGGGCTTCGGCTCGCTCTACACGCCGATAGTCGGCAAGGGCGCGATCTCCGCGCGCGTGCAGGCGCCGGGATTCACCGCGCAGCTGGCCGAGCTGGAGGTGGACACGGTGAGCGGCAACATCACGCTCACGCGCTGGGCGACCGTGCAGGACGCCGGCTACGCCATCAACCCCCTCTCCGTGGAGGGACAGATGGAGGGCGGCACGGGTATGGGGATCGGGATCGGCCTCTCCGAGGAGTACCTCTACGACGACGAGGGTCACCTGCGGAACGCCGGGTTGCTCGACTACCGGATGCCGACGGCCGCCGACACGCCCGACATCGATTCGGTGATCGTCGAGGTACCGTCGGAGGAGGGGCCCTACGGCGCGCGCGGCGTCGGCGAGCCCTCGATCACGGCGGGGGGAGCGGCGATCGCCAACGCCATCCACGACGCGCTCGGCGTGCGCGTGGCGGAGATGCCGGCGACGCCCGAGCGCGTGCTGCGCGCCCTCGGCCGCCTCGCCGACTAGGGACGCGCAGACGGTGGCGGTCGCCGCGCTCCTGCTCGCCGCCGGCGCCTCCCGGCGCATGGGCGAGCCCAAGCCGTTGCTGCGGTGGGGCGATCGCACCCTGATCGAGTGGGAGCTCGACGAGCTCGAGCGCTCCCTGGTCGACGAGATCGTGGTCGTGACCGGCGCCCGTGCCGAGGAGGTGCGCCGCTCGCTGGGCGCGCGGGCGCGCTACTGCGTCTTCCACCCGGAGTGGCCGCAGGGGCGCGCCACCTCGCTCGCAGCCGGCGCGCGCGCACTCGCCGCCCCGGCGCGCCGGCCGCCCGAGGCGATCGTGGTGCAGAACGTCGATCAGCCGACGCGAGCGGAGATCGTCGACCGTCTCATCGGCGATCTTCGCTCCTCACGCGCCGCGATCGTGCAGCCGAGCCTCGAGGGCCGCGCCGGTCATCCCCTCGTGCTCGCGGGCGAGCTCCTGGGCGAACTCGCCGCGGTCAGCGAGGAGACCAGCGGGATCCGCGCGCTCCGGGAGCGCCACGCTCCCCTCCTCGTCGCGATGGACGACGAGCCGGTCGTACGGATTGACCTCGACACGCCGGAGACGGTCGACGCCGGACGGCGGCTGCTCGGGGTGGAGTAGGCGGGCGCGATCACGCCGCTGCGCCTCGACTGCCTCGGCTCGGGCCACGCCTTCTCGCGGGGCCGCTACTGGTCGGGCTTCCTGGTGGATGGGCGTCTCCTGCTCGACTGCCCGCCGCAGACGCTGGCGCACCTCTACCAGCTGGGCGGACGGCCGGACGACATCGATCTGGTGCTGCTCTCGCACGCACACTCCGACCACATCGGGGGGATCGACCTGCTGCTGCTGGGCGTCGTCGTCGAGCACGGTGATCGGCTCCGGGAGCGTCCGCTCGCCATCGCCGGGCCACCCGGCATCCGGACCCGCGTCGGCGAGCTGATAGGGAGCTCCCGGCGGCTGCCCGGGCCGCGCGATCCGAGACTGCGCTGGTTCGAGCAGGAGGGCGGCAGCTCGTTCACGTGGCAAGACATCCGAATCGACTGCATCTCGGTGGAGCATGCGCCCGACCTCCCGGCCCTTGGCTACCGCGTCCGCATCGGCGGCCGCACCCTCGCCTACACGGGTGATGCCCGCCTGACGCCCGCCATCGACGAGCTCGCCGCGGGGTCGGACCTCCTCATAGTGGAGTGCGGCGGCGCGCGGGAGCGCGGCCATTTCGAATGGGACGACGTGCGCGAGCTGCGCGGGCGACTTCCGGCGGCGACGCGAGTGCTCGTCACCCACTACGACCACATGACCGCTCCCGAGCGCTCCTCGCTCCCGAACATCGAGCTGGCAGAGGATCTCGCGCGCTACGAGCTGTAGCGAGGGCACCCCGCAGCGCGCGGCCGGGGCGATCGGGATGGCACGTCGGGAGCCGCGCGCCAGGCGCCAACGAACGATGGCATCGCGCCCGAACATCTCGGAGGGGGCCGCTGGCTGGCGCGTTGGGGGAGCCCTTGACCCCACGTTCTCGTGGAACGACCCGCCGGTCGTCGCCCGGCACGCCCTCGATCCCTCACGTAAGATGGACATGCCATACCCAAATGTGGTTGTCTGTGGCAAGTAACGGGCGGCATGAGGGGGGGGGGACCCAATGAAGCGACTTCCGGCAGGTCGAATCTCGAGGCGATCGCTACTCCGTGGAGCGGCGCTTGGCGGCGTCGGTCTCGCCACGGCGGCCGTGATCGGTTGCGGCGATGACGACGACGACGACGAAGTTGCGGCACCTGCGGCACCCGCGGCACCGGCGGCACCTGCGGCACCGGCGACCCCGGCCCGCACGACCGGAAGTTTCACGGTTGGCATTTCGTCCCGCTCGGTGCCGAACCTCGACCCGAACTCGACGGTGAACACCGGACCCATGTACACGGCGGTCTTCGACCAGCTGGTGAGGCTGGACGAGAATGCCGGGCTACAGCCCGGCCTCGCGGAGAGCTGGGAGCTGGACCCCAACGACCCGAAACGGTGGATTTACCACCTGCGCGAGGCCGAGTGGTCGGACGGCGTCGCGTTCACCGCGGCGGACATCAAGTTCGCCCAGGAGTACATCAAGAACCCGGACAACAAGTCGAACCTCGTGTCACGCGTATCGACGGAGGAGTCCGCGGAGGTCATCGACGATCGCACGGTGGTCATCGTCACCGCAGACGTCGACCCGTCGCTGCCGCGGCGCACGACGCTGCAGCAACAGTTCGCGAAGCACATCTTCGAGGACGCCTCGAAGGGGCCGGAGTGGGCGGCCATCAACGCGGTCGGCACCGGCTCCTACGTGATCCAGAGCTACATCCGCGACCAGACGACTGTGCTCGCCGAGAGCCCCAGCTCCTGGCGGGGTACGCAGGGCATGACCGAGGTCACCCTGGAGGAGATCACCGAGACGACGACGCGGCTCGCCGCCTACGAGACGGGCGAGCTCGATTTCGCGATGTCCATCCCGATCGCCGAGCAGCTGCGCATCGGGGGACTGCCGGGTAGCACGATCGTGCAGACCCCGCACACTACTTCCTGGAGCTGGGACATCAGTCCGTTCAAGGAGCCGACGTCCGACTTGCGCGTCCGGTTCGCGCTCATCCATGCGATCGACTACGACACGATCAACGAGACGATCATGGCAAACAGCTCCGAGGTCATGCAGGGTCAGATCCTGCACATGGGGACACCGGGCCACAACCCGAACCTGAAGCCGTGGGGGTTCGACCCGGACAAGTCCCGGCAGTATCTGAAGGATGCGGGCTTCGCGAACGGCCTCAGCGGCCTGAAGGCGACGACGCTCTTCGAGCAGAACGCCGAGCAGAAGCCATGGGCGGAGGCCTGCGCCTCCATGTGGGATGACGTGGGTATCGGGGTCGACCTCAACCCCGTCGAGACCAACCTCTGGCGCGAGCAGCTCTACGGCCGCGCGGAGCACGACCACCTGCTGTGGAGCACGTTCTCCTCACAGGCGATCCGCGAGGCCTCGACGCAGCTGCAGTGGTACCTCTCGGACCACCCCAGCGGCTACTACGACAACCAGGACTTCGACGCGGCGCTGAAGGCGGCCCGCGCCACGCTCGACCCGGAGGAGCGCAACATAGCCTACTGGCCGGTCACCCAGATCATGCACGACGACCCGCCGGCGGGGTACTTCATCAGCCGGGGCCGCGCGAACGCCTACTACACGACCAAGTTCGGGGCGCCTATGCGCGTCGGGGGGAACAGCGCCATCTACCTCGACGAGGTCGTGCCGGCGTAGCGGCGAGTTCCAGCGGTCGCCGGGCTCGCGTCCGGCGACCGCGAGAGGGGGGAGAGGCCTTCGGGCCCTCCCCCCTCTCGTCGCCCGGCGCGGACGGGAGACGAGCGTCCCGACCGGCTTCGCCCGGCAGCGGTCGCAGGGTGGCCTGAGCGCCCTCCCGGCCGCACCGCAGCGACCCGGCGAGAGCGGAGGGACCCCGAAACGGGGCGTCGGGGGGTCGCCCCGCGCGGGGCGCGCCCGCACCGGTGTGCCCAAGGCCTGCCGTCCGCTATCCTCGGCACGGGTGGAGAGCCGGAGGCGGTCCGGCCGTGCCCCGCGAAGGGGGCGAGCGACTGTGGCGTTTGGCCTCGGCGTGCTGCGCGGGATGCTGGTCACGCTCCGCCACCTCGGGCGCCCCCCGATCACCGTCGACTACCCGGGCACGGAGCGCGACGTGCCGGTGCGCGCCCGCACCAACCTGCTCTGGTTCGAGGAGCGCTGCACCGGCTGCTCCACCTGCGCGCAGGCCTGCCCCGACGGCTGCATCCTGGTGCAGACGGCGCCGCGCGAGGACGGATCGCTTCAGGTCGAGCGCTACGAGATCGACTTCCGCATCTGCATGTACTGCGGCCTCTGCACGGAGGCCTGCCCCTACCAGGCCATCCAGGCGGGCGGCCGCTACAACGACGCCGTCTACGTCTTCGAGGAGATGTACCGGGACAAGGAGGCGCTCACCCGGGAGGCGAAGAGCTATCTCGAGCGCACGGGCGGACGCTACCCCAACGGGCAGACGCAGGAGGGCATCAATCCGCTGCGCACCGCGATCCCCACCGCGCGGTCGCGCGTCCCCGCAGCCGGGGCCGACGGTCCGCACGGCCCGCAGCACCTGCCGGGCAAGCACGATCGGCGCGAGGGCTAGGAGGCGACGGCGAGTGGCGACGATCACCCTCAACGACCGCCAGATCGAAGCCGAGAGCGGGCGCCCCCTGCTCGAGGTGATCAAGGAGCAGGGGATCGCGATCACGAACCTCTGCTACATCGACGGGCTCGAGCCCTACGCCGGCTGTCGAACCTGCCTGGTCGAGATCGAGGGCGGCCGCCCGACCCCGATGCAGCTCTCCTGCACGGCCGTCGTCGCGGACGGGATGGTCGTGCGCACGGAGACGGCGAAGGTCAAGGAGGCCCGGCAGTCGGTCATGTCGCTCATCCTCGCGAACCACCCGGACCGCTGCCTGACCTGCCACCGGCGCGTGCACTGCATGCCCGGCGAGATCTGCCTGCGCGACGATGTCGTCACCCATCGCTGCCTGACCTGCTCCAAGAACTACCGCTGCGAGCTGCAGACCTCGTGCGAGATCATCGATATGGGCGAATGGGAAGAGCCCTGGGTCGGTGAGTCCCGCTCCTACTACGAGACGCCTCCTCCGGAGCCGGACCGGGGCAATCCCTACCTCGAGTTCGACCCGCAGATGTGCATCATCTGCACGCGCTGCGTTCGGGCCTGCGCCGACATCCGCCACACGGGTGCGATCTCGCTCGCCGGAAAGGGATTCGAGACGCAGATCGCCTTCGGAACCGGTGGTCCCGTGCACGAGTCGGACTGCGACTTCTGCGGCGCCTGCATCGACGTCTGTCCCACGGCGACCCTGATGGAGAAGCCGAACAAGTGGGTGGGCCTTGCCGAGGACTGGACGAACTCCGTCTGCAACGGGTGCTCGGTCGGCTGCACGATCTCCTACGGCGTCTCGGGCGACCGGCCCGTGATCGTGCGGCCCGACCGGGTGAACCCGGTCTCCCGCGACCAGATCTGCGTTCGCGGTCGCTTCGGATACGCCGCCGTCCCGGAGCGCGAGCGCCTGACACGCTCGCTGGCGCGCCGCGGCGGCCGGCTGCTCCCCATCGACACCGGGGAGGCGTTGCGCGAGGCAGCCGGATCGCTCGAGCGCATCCGGCGCGAGCACGGCGCGGGGGCAATCGCGGTGCTCGGCTCACCCCACGCCACCAACGAGGAGGCGCGCTCGCTCGTGCGCCTCGCGGCGGAGGCCATCGAGACGCCGCACGTGGACTTCGCCCACGGGGCGGTGCACCGCGCGGTGGCGGATTCCATCTCTGCCGCCTTCGGCGACGAGCGGCTCCCCTCGAGCCTGACCGGCCTCGAGCATGCCGCCACCATCGTCGCCGTCGCCGGCGACCTCGAGGAGTCGCACCAGGTGGCGGCCCTTCGCATCAAGGACGCCGTCGTCAAGCGGGAGGCGGCGCTCGTCGTCGTCTCGGCGCGCTGGGGCGAGCTCGTACCGTTCGCGCAGGCGTGGGTGCGCCCCTTCCCGGGCCGCGAGGCGGCCGCCGTGGACGCCCTCGCCGGTGCCGCTGCGGGCGACCTGGGCCCGGAGGCCGCCGTGGCCCGGCTCGCCGCGATCGCTCCGGAGTCCGAATCCGGGCAGCTTGAGCGCGCCGTCGAGACCGTGCGCGCCGCCGCGACCGGTGCGCGCGAGGACCCGGGAGGCTTCTCCGTCCTGTTCGCGCCAGCGGCCGTCTCCATCCTCGGCGCGCCGCAGCAGGCGGGGCGGGAGGCCCAGGCCTGCGCGAACCTCGCGATCGCCGCACGCGGCTCCGACGCCTCCTCCTCCCTGCATTACCTGCCGACCGACGCGAACGTGCTCGGGATCGCCGACATGGGAATGGCCCCGGGGGAGGGCGGGCACGACTTGCGGGGGATGATCGAGGCCATCGAGCGCGGGGAGATCCTCGCCCTCCTCATCCACGCGGAGAATCCCCTGCTCGCCGTCGCCGGCGCCGACCGGGTGCGGGCAGCACTGGAGCAGCTCGACTCGCTCGTCGTGATCGACTCCCTCGTCACCGGGGTCGCCGAGCTGGCGAGCGTCGTGCTGGCCTCCCTTCCCTTCCTCGCGACCGACGGGACCATCACCACGGCCGATCGGCGCCTCGTTCGGCACCGCCCCGCCGCAACCTCCCGGGGAGACGAACGACCGGCCGGCGCGCTGCTTGCGGCTCTGGCGGAGGAACTCGGCGCCTCCATCGGCGCGGGATCGGCCGCCGAGATCATGGCGGAGGTCGCCGCACACGTGCCCGGCTACGTGCCTCTCGAGCGCACCCGCTCCGGGAGAACGCGCGCGCTCA
>MKWU01003290.1_pt1 | contig 21772 bp, 16 predicted proteins | sample 809101 | NCBI WGS metagenome assembly MKWU01 (sample SAMN05860141, study PRJNA318959) | sponge metagenome | host: Aplysina aerophoba | place: Slovenia: Piran, Adriatic Sea, Gulf of Piran | collected 2013-05-07 | reverse complement strand
TGCAGGGCTTGGCCGCTGGGCTCAAGCTGGAAGGCCGCACGGGCCGGCGTTCTCGGGCAATCGAGAAGGCCATCGCCGCAATGCTCGACGATTCCGACGGCGGCGTGCGGTCAGCGGCGCTCGATGTGGCGCAGTACTTCGAGTTGCCGGCGCTGATTGACCAGGCGCTGACCGAGGCGGCCAACGACGATCTGTCCCAGGCCGTTCGCGCATCCGCGGTTCGGGCCCTGCGCGGCGCCTCGTTCGCGGCGGCGCGGCCGGTCGTGGAAGCGATCCTGACTTCGCCGAGCCCTCAGGAAGTGCAGACAGCGGCGGCCCTCACGGCGGCTTCGTTCGACGACGAGGGGGTGGCGGAGACGCTGCTCGGCGGATGGCGCGGCTATGGCCCGACGGTGCGAATCGCCGTGCTCGAGGCGCTGCTGGCGCGGCCTTCGCGGGTGCTGGCCTTGCTCGACGCCATCGAGTCCGGTCAGATGGAGCCGGGCTCTCTCGATGCCGTGACGCGCATCAAGCTGGCGCAGTATCCCGATGCCGATGTTCGGCGAAGGTCGGCGGAGGTCCTCGAGAGTGAAATGTCGGATCGCGCGCAGGTGCTTGCGGACTACCGTGACGTACTCGATTTGGAGAATGATCCGCAGCGGGGCGAGCCGGTGTTCGAGCGCGAGTGCGCGAAATGTCACCTGCCCCGCGGAGAGCGGGGGCGGATCGGGCCCAACCTCTCCGGCGTCAACAATCGCGATGCCGAAACCCTGCTCAGCCACATCCTCGATCCCAGCGCGGCAATCCGGGCCAGGTTCGCCAACTACGTCCTGGTCACGAACGACGGCTACGTCCATGACGGGTTGCTCGCCGGCGAAACCGCCGGTGCCGTGACCCTGCGCGGTGAGCTGGAAGATGTGACGGTGTTGCGGCGAAACATCGCGGAACTGCGGGCATCGACCGTGTCGCTGATGCCGGAGGGGTTGGAAGAGACGATGACTCGCCAGGAACTGGCGGATGTGATTGCGTATCTGAGGGCCGGACTATGACAAACGGCGTGAGCCCGTCCTGCGCTTTGCTTCCGAGCCTCGCGGCAACTCTCGAAGCGCAACTGAACGGCCTTGCTTATGATTCGCTGCCCCGGCTCGATGGATATCGTCATTCCCTGGTGTAAACTATTTCCTGCAGGCTGGATGGGCTTTCCCGGTGTTCTTTTTGAAGCAATGGACGTGGCGGCGGCGAGGAATGGTTCCGGTTTCCATCGCAGCGCTTCTGTTTCTCGCAGCCGGCGATCTTGCGGCCCGGAAGCCGTCCGAGCCGTCTCTGCTCTCGCTATTTCCTCTGGGAGGCCAGGTCGGGACAACGTTCGAGACAACGGTTCGAGGCCGGTCGCTGGATGGGGCCTACGCGCTGTGGTTCCGGTCGGACGCGGTTCAGGCGCGGGTGGTCTCCGTCGAAGAAGAGCCCGCCGAGCCGTCCGCATCCGGCAGCAGCAAGCGTAAGGGCGACCCGGTTCAGCTTCTGCGGGTCGAGATCCAGGCGCGGGAAGAGTTGCCGGTAGGCTCTCACCCTTTCCGGGTCGTCACGCCGCACGGGCTTTCGGGTCCACTGACGCTGCACGTGCATGCGGAGCCGGTTCTGATCGAGCAGACCGAAGCGCATGAGCTTCCGCGGCAAGCGCAGCCGCTTCCCGAACACCCCCTGGCGGTTCACGGGCGGATCCACGAAGTGGGCCAGGTGGACTACTACTCGTTTGACGCCCGGAAGGGCGAAGAACTGTTGTTTGAAGCCTTCTCGAGTGGTCCGTTGGACCCCGCCATCTCTCTGTATGAACTGACGGGAAGTTGGTTCGATGAAGATCGAGCTAAGCGGCTGGCCTTTCACGATGACGACGTGTCGTATCCCGGGCTTTCGACCGAGTCGGCGTTGCGGTACCGCTTTGCGAAGAATGGGAACTTCCTCGTGCGCGTGAACGGCTTCTGGGGCTATGGGGGCATGGACCACTCGTACCTGCTGCGGATCGTGCCGTCCGACGCCGGAAGCACGGAGACAACCGACGGAAGTTCGGATTGGAAGGAAAGGACATGGACACGCAGGCTCGATACCGATCGCATGAAAACCCTGTGGTCCCGTTCGGTGCCTGATCTGGCGCCGAGCCTGACGGACGACGAGGGCAAACCCAAAGAAGGGGCGGTCGCTGCGATCCGGGAGATTCCCGTGGTCGACGCCGATGCCGAGCCGACCAGGGTGCCGGTTGAGCCTCCCGTGATTCCGCTGCCGGCGTTGATCGTCGGAACCCTCGAACGGCCCGGCGACATCGACCGCGTGCGTTTTTCCACCAGGGAAGGCGACAAGCTCATCCTCGAAGTGGAGACGCCGGAGAAAACGATCCCCGTGATGAACGCGTACTTGCAGGTTGTCGATGCTGCGGGCGTCGAGGCGTTCACGAACGTGTACTCGAACGTCAACGTCAACGGCAATGCCTCGAAGCAGCTCCAGCCGAAGACGGCTTTTTCCTTTGCGCGCGACGGCGATTTCACCTTGGCTATTCGCGATATCACTGCGTCGTACGGCGATCGAGAGATGCGGTATCGCGTGCTGGTTCGCCCCTGGGTGCCGCACATGGGCGAAGTTCACATCGCGGAAGACCATATCAACCTGGTTGCGGGCGAAGCGAAGAAGCTGAGTGTGACCACCGATCAGGAAGAAGGCTATGATGGCTTCGTGATCCTGTCGATCGAAGGCTTGCCGCAGGGCGTGCGGGCCGTCCCCGGAACGGAGGTCGAACCGGACAGCCCGCCGCCCTTCAGCGTGGGTAAGATCGAGCGCTTCAGGACGAAGAGCCAGAAGGCGACCTTCGTGATCCTGCCGGCGCCCGACGCCCCCGCGACGCGTATGCCCACGGTAGCCCAAGTCTATGCGCAGCCCGTGGTGGATGGGAAGTTGGGAGACCGAATCCCCGTGAAAAAACTGCTGGTGATGGTGACTCGGCAGCCGGAGAGTGTGAGCGGGAATCAGCGGAAACAATCAGAGGAGGCTTCGCGATGACCAGGGTTCTTTTGTCTTGCGCCCTTCTGCTCGGAGCGCTTTCCTTGTACGGCGCTGTCGAGGGCGAGTCGGAGATTGTCTCGATTCGGCTTGTGCCGGAGGCGCGGACGCTGTCGGGCAAGGCTGCTTCCCAGCAGTTCGTCGTGATGGCGAAAACGGCCGGCGGCAGGGAACTCGACTTGACCGAACAGGCGCGGTTCAGGCTCTCCGATCCGGAGCTGGCTTCGTTCAGGGAGACGGGACGGGTGATCGCGCTCCGGGACGGCGAAACGCAGGTGCGTGCTGCTGTCGGGGCTCACGAAACTGAGGCGTCGCTGCGGATCGAAGGGTCCTCTCGGCAGCGGCCGTTCAGCTTTCCGCGAGACATCGCTGGGATCTTTACCCGCCGCGGCTGCAATGGCAGCGGCTGTCATGGCGGCGTGAAGGGTCAGGCGGGTTTCAAGCTCTCCCACAACGCTGTCCACCCGCACGATGACTACAAGTGGATCGTCGAGGGTGGCCTGTTCCAGGTCCTGACGAACGAGTCGGAAGGGCCGAAGGAGCCCCGCATCAACCTCGAGCATCCCGAAGCGAGCCTGCTGTTGCAGAAGGCGACCATGCAGGTGGCGCACGGCGGCGGGCCGCGTTTCGAGAAGGGCTCGGACGACTACACGACGATTCTGAATTGGGTCAAGGCCGGCGCGCCCTACGGAGAGGAGAGCGGCGAGGATTCAACGAAAGTCGTGAGGCTGGAGACGTTTCCCACCGAAGTCGTGCTCGAACACGGTTCCAGGCAGCGGATCCTCGTGACCGCCCGCATGTCGGACGGAACCACGGAGGACTTTACGCACCAGGTCCTCTATGAAGTGAACGAGTCGGAGATTGCGGACGTGTCCACGGCCGGCGTGATCGAGGCGGCCAAGCCCGGTGAGACAGCGGTGTCGATCAAGGCCGCGGGCCGCAATGCGCGGGTGGGCGTCGGCGTCGTCGCTCAGCCTCTGCAAAACTACCCCGATGTGCCGCGCAACAATTTCATCGACGAAGAAGTGTTCTCCAAGCTCCGCCGATTCAATATCGTCCCGTCGGAGCTGTCGAGTGATGAGGAGTTCCTGCGGCGGGTTTGCCTCGATCTGACAGGGCGCTTGCCGCCCCCCCGGCGTGTCCGCGAATTCGTCAAGGACAACGACCCGCGCAAGCGCGAGAAGTTGGTCGAGGTCTTGTTCGACTCGCCGGAATTCGTGGATTATTGGACATTCCGCTTCTCTGACCTGTACCGCGTGGCGATCTTTCCGATCGGCATCAACCCGAAGTGGACGCAGATGTATTCGGAGTGGATTCGCGACTTCATCGAGCGCGATCGGCCCTATGACGAGGTGGCTCGCGAACGGATCGCAGCCCAGGGCTATGCCGCTCCGACCCGTCACTATCTGCCGTATCTTCAGATCCCTCCTCCCGAGAACATGATGGGCGAGGAAGTGCGCGTCTACATGGGCCGGCGGCTCGACTGCGCGCAGTGCCACGACCATCCCTACGAGGAGTGGACGCAGGATCAGTTCTGGGGGATGACGGCGTTCTTCGGGCCGATGTTCAAGCTCGGCGGAAATGAGTACTCGGTCGTTTTTGATTTCCCGGATGGCAAAGAGGTGGCTCCCGACGTGCCGAGCCCGAAGGAGCTGCTGGTCGTTCATCCACGCACGCAAGAGCCGGTGCAGCCGACCTTGCTCGACGGAACGGTGGTCGCGTTCTCCGATACCGGCCTGCCGCGGCGCGAGCTGGCGCAATGGATGACCTCCCATCCTTACTTCGCCGAAGCAACCGTCAACCGCATATGGAGCCTCTTCTTCGGACGCGGGTTTGTGAATCCGGTGGACGACTTCCGCAGCACCAACCCGCCGACGCACCCGCGACTGCTGGCGCGCCTGGCGGAGGACTTCGCGCAGAACGGTTACAGTCTCAAACATCTGATGCGCACCATCGTGACGTCGAGGACGTATCAGCTATCGAGCGCCACGAATACCACCAACGCCGCCGACAAGATCAACTATTCCCACGCGCTGCCCCGGCCCCTCGACGCCGAGATCCTCTTCGACGCCATCACCGATGTGACCGGGGTCGAGGAACGGTTCGAGGTCGGGACGAATCGGGGCGTCTGGAGGGGCGGCACCGCGCCGCTCGGCACCCGCGCCGTGCAGTTGAGGGAAACCGACATCTATCCCTCGGTGTTCCTGGACCTCTACGGAAGAGCCAACCGCTTCTCGGTGCCCGAGCGCGACGCGTCTCCGAAGCTGACCCAGGCGCTGCACATGCTCGCGGGTACAACCTACAACGACAAGCTATGGACCGAAGGTGCGCGGGTCTTTGATTTGGTTCGGCAAGGCGCTTCCGACGAAAAGATCGTCAATGATCTGTATCTCGCGGCGCTCTCGCGGGAGCCGACGAAGCCCGAGCTTCAGAATGTGAAGCGGCTCATCGCGCGAACTCCCACCCGGGAACAGGCGTTGCGGGACTTGCAATGGGCGATTCTCAGTTCGCGGGAATTTGCTGAGAACCATTGACGCATGGAGTAAACTGGTAGCGGTACTGTGCGGCTTATCGAGGATTGATCGGCATGCTCAAGAAAATTGGTTGTCTGACGGGAACGGATCGGCAGTGGAATCGACGGGACTTCGTGAAGGTCGGTTCACTCGGTTTCCTGGGGATGAACTTGGCGCAGTCTCTCCGCCTGCAGGCGGCGTCCCCGGCGCGGCTCTCCTCGCAGGTCAGGGCGAAAGCGTGCATTCTGCTCTGGCTCGAAGGCGGGCCGGCCCAGATGGACACCTGGGACCCCAAGACGAACAGCTCGTTCCGTCCGATCTCCACCAACGTTGACGGCATTCAGGTCTCCGAGCTGCTTCCGAAACTCGCCCGGCGCATGGACAAGTTGGCGCTGATCCGTTCGATGAGCTCGTTCGGCGACGACCATCCGCAGGCGGTGCATTACGCGGCGACGGGACATCTGCACAATCCGGCGATGCAGTTCCCGAGCTTGGGATCGATCGTCGGCGAGCGCATGGGTTCGGCCAACGGCTTGCCGCCGTATGTCATCGTGCCCCGCTGGGAGCGCAGCCAGCAGTACCAGGAGTCGTTCCGTTCTGCCTTCCTCGGCCCGGACTACGCGCCGATGCTGATTCGCGATCCTTCCAAAGAAGGGTTCGAGGTGACCGACCTGAGCCTGCCTAAGTCGGTGGCGCCCGCGGCGGTCGAGAATCGCCGCGCCTTCCTCGACGTCGTCGACCGCTTGTATCGCGACCGCGTCAACAGCGCCGAGCATGCCAAGATGGACGCCTTCACTCAGAAGGCTTGGGAGATGCTCCTCACGCCCGGCGTCCGGAACGCCTTCGATCTCTCGAAGGAATCCGAAAAGACCAAGGATGCCTACGGCCGTGATTCCGTGGGGCAGAGCCTGCTGCTCGCCCGGCGGCTCGTCGAAGCCGGCACGCGGTTCGTGACCGCCGCGGGGTTCCACGGGAATTCGTGGGATACGCACTCCTTCAACGACAAGGGGCATCGTGACCGCTTGACGCCTCCCCTGGACCATTCGCTGTCGGCGCTGATCGATGACATGTCGGCGCGCGGTCTCTATGACGAAGTCATCGTCGTGGTGATGGGTGAGTTCGGCCGCACGCCGAACATCAACTCACGGCTGGGCCGCGACCACTGGCCGACCTGTTGGTCGGTGGCCATTGGCGGCGGCGGGTTGAAGACCGGCCTGACCGTCGGCGAGAGCGACGAAAGGGCTGCCTACGTCGTCGAGCGCAAGACCAGCATCGGCGACCTCTTCGCAACCATCTACAAGGCTCTCGGCATCGACTGGACCCACGAGTACATGACCCCGGTCGGCCGTCCCATCAAGATCGCCAACTCCTTCGAAGACGCCACCGGCGAGCCCGTCCGCGAACTGGTCTAAGCCCGTACTCATAACCACGCGTCGCGGTGGTCAAGCGAGCCGGCACGGACCATCGGGGCCATTGGCAGTTGATGAGCGACAACGACTCACTCGACTGGCCTCCTAGGGTGTGGCTTGAGGTGAGGATGGACGACCTCGCGACAGCGAGTTCACCGACAAGCCCGCCGTTATCCTTCACCATCACAAGGATGGGTTGTACCGCCTGTTTTTGCTTAGGGGTCGCTCCTATCGTGCAACATGAGCAGGGCTGAGTCGAGTACCGTTTTATCGCTCAGACAAGAGCAGGCCTTTTCAGTGAAGCCTGAACTTTTTCACATAGCTGTCTTGTCGCTTCAGTTTCGTTCATGAGAGTGAACAGCTCGCAACCAACACGGATATACACCTCGGTTCCAAGGCCCACCAAGTATTCCAATTCGTGCTCTGAGTAGTGTGGCTCCACCACGTTTTTATCGATCCTACGCAGGACGTGCTCAATTCCACCATGAGTGAAATCGTGGAAAACATCCTTGTTTTGCATCTGTGCACGGATCCAAGCCGCATGAAGCTTCGCTTCATTGTGGTTATCCATTGCTTTCAGTAATAGTGAAAACTTTGGTGGCTCACCCTTTCGGAAGTTCTCGACTTGTTTATCTGAGGCGCAGTGAAGTATCCAGACACCTCGAACGAAACTTTCGCAAAGAGGTCTTGCAAGGGTCCAAGCCGGGCCAGGAAGATCACGCTCCAACAAAATGATAATCGCGTCGGCGACATCCCAAGAATGTTGCAGAAGAGCTACGCCCCAGTCGTCTCTTTCGACAACTGAGAAATTCTTTTCGTTTATTTTTGTATGCAGCCAATCGCTCAAGTCCTTGGCTTGTGAAATTGCTTCAACGAGACTCACGTATAGGTGATTCCTTCGCCTTGGTGATTACTATATACCCGTACTCAAATGCGGTTCGTTCGGTGCGGCCTACCGCGACCGGAACTCCGCGAGGCGGGTGTGATCAACCAGTTGGCTCATGTTCTGTAGCGTGAAGACCTTGCCGCGCGTCGAGAGCAGCAGCTTCTTCATGTCCTCCCTGCGGACACCGAATCCGCGCCCGGCGATACAGGCGACGACCTCGAAGCGGGGTTTGCCCGATGGCCGGCCAACCATGCTGAGAGAACCGAGATGCTGGACACGGGTCACCTTGTCGCGCGCCGTACCGTCGTCTTCCGTGAGCTTCGCCTCGATGACGACCTGGGGATTGAACTCGCTCGGAACAACGAAATCCGGTGTCTGGTCAAAGCCGGCCAAGCGCTCGGCTCGCTTGGTCTTGCGGTAGCTTATCCCCGCGCCCGAAAGCACGTCCTCAATGGCGTTTTCGACGATGTTGCCGACCAACTCGCTGATGGAGTCGCGATGACCGGCAAACGGGCGGCCGAGGAGACGTTCGTACAGCAGGACGGAATAGGGGACCCCGAGTTCCGAAGATGACTGGACGCTGAGCAGCCCGGCCGCCGTGTCGGCCTTCTCCAGCCTGTGAAGGGTGCCGGGAGATTCTTCCGGGACTCCGGACTCCAGGGCATGACAAGCTCCGGCGATGAGTGCGCGAATGCGCTTTTCGGTTACGCTTGCCTTGGTGGACAAAGCAGCCGTCGGCTTCATGCGGATGTTCCGGTCGATCGTGCGGGCGGCGCCCTGAGTCACCTCGACGCCGGTATGTCGGGTAGCGTAGTAGGCCCATTCCGGTGGGGTGAACCCGAGCATGCAGCGAAGGACGATCAGGGACATCGGCGTTTGGAAGACGGCCGGTGTAATAGTGCTGGGAGTGAAGTTACGGAAGCCGCCGGTGGCTCGTTTCAGAGCTTCGTACCCATTCTTGAAGACCGGAAATTCCACGAAGCCATCGCCCTTGGGCATGACGAGGAACTCGGACTCGAGACAACGGAACACAGCATCCACGTACTTATCCGGATCGGAGCGGATCTCCTCGAAATCGACTTCAAAAGGAAATAACACGATGCGCTTACTCCCTGGTCCCGGTCAGTCCATCTGCAAGTAACTTCAAGTCTCTCGGGGATTCGACGGTTGCTGCCTGTCGCGCAAGCTGATCGGGATCTCCGTAACCGGTGATCCTGTCGCGAAAAGCCAGGATCTTCTCTGTCGTCGACTTCGATCGATCCCACGTCCCTCGGAGTTCCCAGACAGCAATCCGTGTCAGGTGGCCCAACACGATACATCTGGTGTCTCCATGAGAAGGGTTCCTGCCGGTGACCGCGAGCTTCGTCAGGTCATCGCTGACGATTTCGATCAAGCGCTTGGACGTGTCGAACAACCATAGACGGGAAGTCGCGCCAGATGTCCGGCATACGAAAACGGTGTCGATGATGGATGACGTTGTGCCGTGAATGTGAATCGAGCCGCCCATTTCGGCCGGGCAAGGCAGCGACGCCGAGCAAACAAAACCAGCATCCAGGAGCGCCACGCCGATCGCGCAATAGGTGTCGAGCTTGTTGTGATGATACGTGAACACCAGCGGCGCTCCGGGCTTCAGGGCCTTGACCATTCGGGAGTAGACTGCGGACAGTCCTTCGGTAAATTGCTCCAGACCGCGAGCTTGAGTGACATTCCCTGTCAACTCGTCCGGCGACCGCGTGGACGGCCGGTCGAATCCCTCCACTTCCTTTCCGGCAAGACGACGCAGCCAGACATAGCAAAAGTCCATGAGCTCGCCGTACTGCACGTTGCCGAAGTAGGGTGGGTCCGTGAAGACGGCATCCAGGCTGTCAGGAACGAACTCGGTTTCGGTGGCGCTTCTGCATCGGATGGAGACGCTGCGGCGGGCGCCATTGACGTTCTCGCCGATCTGCTCGCCATGGATCGGGACACGGACTTTCCGGGATCCGGTCTGGCGGACCTCGTAGGGCGCCTCGCAATAACGCTTCGCCTTGATGTACTTGTCCACGATGTTCGACCAGCCGCCCGAACCGATGTTCGACCCGGCGCGGTTGACGATGCCCAGGAGGTTGGACTCGCACTGCACTAGGCCGACCGGAAAACCATGCACGGAGAAGATGTCCAGGGCCTTGAGCGCCATCTTGTCGTATCGGCACAGCATGTTCTGGTACCGCAGCAGGTCGGAGAGATTGGTCGCGAGCGCGCGGCGGATGCGCTCGTCGGCGACTTCGGTGATAAGGCGGCAGCTTAGTTCCAGGCCGAGAAGCTGGCGCGGATTGAACAGGTCCCGGTAGCGGGAATATCCCCACCGGTGCAACCGCCTCGTTTCATCACCCGTCGGGATGATCTGATCGGGCGCGAAGCGGTGCGCAAGCTGCTCCCACCGTCTCGTCGCATCGGCCATGCGTGCGAGGTCCTCTGCGTCGGCTTTCTTGAAGAAACGTCCCTTGTGCCCGGCTTTGCGTTCCGGATTGTGGTATTCGATCGCGAAGAGGCGATGGTCAAGTGGCTGCTTCGCTTGCCGGGGATAAGAGTTGGTGTGGCCGCAGCGTGGGCAATCGCATCGGCCTCGGCGTGCCGGGCCGGCCTGATGAAGAGCGCTTCCGCATGAGACGCATTCTCCGGCGCTCTTTCGGTCTTCGACTTCGTTAAGGTCGCCGCACGCGGGACAAACCAGGACGTTCTTGGGGTGCCGTCGATTTTCCGCGATCAGGTAACCCGGAAACAGGTCGAACCGCGTTCCGCAGGCTGCGCAGTCGAGCACCTTCACCCACAGAAAGGACTTTACGGGCACGTTCTCGTCCCCGTAGAGCGGGCATGAGGTCCGGTAGTACTCGTCGATCTCGGTACGGAGCGTAGCGATAAGCGTGTTGGCGGCGCGTTCGTAAGCCGCCATGTCGAGATACTCGATTTCCTCGCGGACGATCCAGGCCGCCATCGGATTGATGTCGACGCCTTCGACGTCGCAGCCGACACGGTTCGCCTCGATCAGCGGCGTGCCGCCGCCCATGAACGGGTCCGCGATGCGGATTCCGGAGAAGGAATTTGCCCGGAAGAAAGATTCCTCCAGACGGTCTTCGCCGAATTCCGCGAGGATCAGGCCGCGAAAAAGGGTTCCGGGACGGCGGGCGAACCATTTGTGAACGCCGATGATGGGGCGGTAGTTCTGCTGGATCTGTTTCTCCCGGAGCGCCATTTCGGCGATCAAGGAAATGTCGAACCGGCGCTCGATGCTCATGGTGTCGCCGTTCCAGCCGGCCCGGTCCGGTTGCCTTCCCGGTCGACGAAGTGAGCCCCGGTCCGCCGGAGTTCGTCTCGTCCCGAGCAAGGAGCGCCCCGTTCGCGCGGCGAATCACCCGGGAGATCGATAAATCCACCCCTGTTGTCGGCTTGGACGAGGGAAGCGAGGGTCGGACGATCCAGGTTGACCGTCAGCCAGGCAGCTTTGGCGCGCCCTCGTTGTCGAGTCATGAGATCAGCATATTGCAGCACGCAACCGTGCACAACGTCGGGTGAGCGGCGTGCCAGGGTGACCTACGAACACAACGAAGGTGTGTTCGCAACGAGTATTCCGAACCCGCCGAGCCATCCCTCAATATGTGTTGAAAGCATGGCACGGATGCCGGCCGCCGCTGACCTGGCCCGACCAACCCCCATTTCAGGATCATCTTTGGATTGGAAAATGCTCGGAGGAAAAGATCAAGATTTCCGAAGCCCTTGGTTTCTGGGCCTGGTTTGCTAGTTGTAGTAGGACATCAGAACACAGAGAATCGGCTAAGCACGTTCGGTGAGTCGCAGTTGAAAGCGCAGCAGATCCAACCGGGCCTGCTGCGCTCTATGCCTAGCGGTGCCCCGCCTAGCCGTGCCTAGACATGCCATGCGTTGCCTCAGACCCACCATCATACCGCCGGAGTTCAAGCTCGAAAGAGCAGAGTTGTGGTGAGCACACGGTCGAAGGCACGAAGAAACTACAAATTTTGGGTATACGTAAAATTGAAAGCTGCCTCTTCCCCCTTCTGCAAAGCTGCTCTGTAGAGAGCGAAGTCAGTGGTAATCAGGGGCCTTTTAGCCGAGACAACCTCAAGGAGGCCGGCGTCCGTCAGCCCCAGCCGAGTGAAACCGCTATTGTGCGCCGCAGTTGTGCTGGCGATGGTGATCTCCTGGCTGAATTCGATGAGTTCTCGGAGCTTCTCTAAAAATCGAGTGTCTTGGGACTCAAGAAGATTGGACGCTTCGGTGAGTATATTCGGAGTAACAAATACCTTCCGATCATTTTCGATCATTTCGACTAGACGGTCGTAATCTTCTGGTTGAAATGCCCGAACACGGCGATGTGAGCCTACCAACCTTCGGTCTACTAACCCGACCACAAGCAGCACCAAGAGATTCGCGTCGATGAACACTTCGGTGACACGCATTACAGATTGCGAATGCTCACGGATCGGAGCTCACCAGTAAGGTCACTAATATGAACGACCTTGAAGGTCCGGTCGGATTCAAGAGGAAAAGCCGAGGGCCGCCGGAAGCTGATGGTTACGTTCCAGGTAGGTGGTCCCTGTGAGAATGTAATCTCCTCCAGCCTTAGATCAGAGACACCTTCACCCTCGAAAATTGTGGCAAGGCCCTCCTTCGCCTTTTTCACGGCTTCTCTAACATCCATTTTTCCTTGCATGGCAATTCACCATTCGCCACGGAAGTGGTGAGATGCTCCCCACCATAGCACGAGGCTTTCCAGACGGCCCTGCTAGCACATCGTAGGGAGCGGATTAGTTCGTCTTTTGTTCGTTTTGTTGTGGGGGCGAATTGCGCCCCTTGGCTTTCTCCATCCGTGATGTATCACTGAGGTTTGGCTACCGAGCCGCAGGAGATCATCGACGGAATTCTGCGGCGGTTAGGGGGCTGGGTGGACCATCCTTTCGGCCGCCGGGGTGGACGAAGTACGGGATCACGCTGCGGACGCTTCCGTGCTGGCGCGGCAGTTGCCGAGAGAGTTTCGCACCTGCTGAGCAATGGCGCCCTCCACGGCGCACGGAGACCGGCAGGCTAACACAGACCGAAAACCATCCGCCCCGTCTGCCTCAGCCGCCGCTCTCGGCTTCCAGGTGGATGCGTGCGAGGCCGTAGACCAGGAACTCCGGCACGTCGAATCGCAGCCGGCCGTCCGACTCCTCGAATGCGAGTTCCTGGGGTTCGGGCTTCTCGGGAGACAGCGCTTCGACCTTTACGGCGCGGCTCCCCTCGGGGATGATGAAATCCACCTTGATGCTTTCGACCGCGATCGATTTCTCGTCAGCGATTCCCTTCCCCCGATAGCCTTCCGGGCCGGGCTCGCGGTTGCAGTTTACGAAGTGGAGATCGATCTCGTTGCCCTGCGCCGGGCGGCTCCCCGAGACGGAGGGATGCTCTTGCCGGTGGTCATCATTGGAATAGTTCGGCATGGGTGCCGACACGGGTGAAATAAACCGAACCGCTGGGACCGTCCGTGTCGTCAATGCGATAAATCAGCAGAAAGTCGCCGCCCACATGGCATTCCCGGTGGTTCGCCCATGCGCCTTTCAGCGGATGATCTTTCCGTTCGGGACCCAGCGGGGCATCGTTTGCGATAAGAAGCAGCATGACCGCTTTCAGCCGCTTCATATCGTATCGGCCGGAACGCGAAAGTCGCTCCCAGTCCTTGAGGAATTCCCTGGCGTAGTCAACCCGGCGCGGCAGGTTGCTTCTTTTACTGGCTGCTGGCCTTTTCAAGTTCCGTAAACATCTCGTCCGCGCTTGCGAATCGCGCCTTGCGCGTCTTCACCATCTCATCGACCTCGGCCATGGCCCTTTGGGTCCGTGCGTTGGGAACCTTGAGTTCAAGGGGGAAGGCCTGATCGGCCGCGATCCGGTGGAACAGCAGGCGCACGGCATCGGAGACCGACAGACCCATCGCCGCCAGCGCTTCGGTCGCCTTCTGTTTCAACTCGCTGTCCATCCGGACATGCAGCATGGAACTCTGTGTGCCCATCGCAGCCTCTTGTATCTCATTTGAGTTATGCCAGATGAGCCGTGTTCTGTCAACAGGCCACGATCAGGAAACCGTCCTGTTGCCGGCCATCTTCGCGCACATCTCGAACAGCTTTTTCAGCCGCTCCGTATCGTTCCGGCTGCTACCGGCTGGAGCCACCGTTGCCGGGCGGATTGCACGTCCTCTGTGGAATGGCGCCTTCCACGGCGCACAAAGACATGCAGGCTAACTCAGACGGAAAACCATCCGCCCCCTGCGCCTCAGCCGCCGCTCTCGGCTTCCAGGTGGATGCGTGCGAGGCCGTAGACCAGGAACTCCGGCACGTCGAATCGCAGCCGGCCGTCCGACTCCTCGAATGCGAGTTCCTGGGGTTCGGGCTTCTCGGGTGACAGCGCTTCGATCTTTACGGCGCGGTTTCCCTCGGGGATGATGAAATCCACCTTGATGCTTTCGACCGCGATCGGCTTCTCGTCGGCGATGCCCTTCCCCCGATAGCCTTCCGGGCCGGGCTCGCGGTTGTAGTTCACGAAGTGCAGATCGATCTCGTTGCCCTGCGCCGGGCGGCTCGCCGAGACGCGCACCGTGGTGGGCGCTTCGAAGCGGCTGAGCTGATCGAAGCTCACGCTGTCGATCGTCTGCGCGTGTCCGATGGCGTAGACCTCGCGATAGCTGTCCCTCTGTTCGGACGTCACGATCTCATCGGGGGACACGTCGAAGAGCACATGCTCGTCCATGAGCTTGTTGCCGACGTACTGGAATCGCGTCATGGCCGGGATCAGCTGGCCCTGATGGTTCTGGCTGCGGGGGTGTAACAGCAGTGCTTCGCCGTACGGCCGGTTGGCCCGGAATACGTCGTCGTAGCGCTTGACGAACTGGTAATAGCGGACGAGTTCCTGTCGCGCGGCCGTGTCGGTGAAGTTGATGTACTTCGCCATGGGCGCGCCGCCGTTGGCCATCAGTTCCGCCATCGATGCGCGGATCTTCACGTTCTCGTAGTGGCACACCGTATAGGGTTTGTCGTCGAAGCTGGCTCGCAGGTAGCGCAGTTGCAGCGTCGGTTCCTGCTTGCCGAGGCAGTACCAGAGATAGCTCTCGTCCTTGCCCCACAGCCCGCTCGGCAGCATGGCCCGCTCATCGTTCGAACCGCGCGGCGGGTTGCCGAAATCGCCGGAGCTGTGACCCCACATGGATGTGATCAGATCCGGTTTGATCGAACGCCCGTGCTCGTGGAGGACCTCGTCGAAGGCTTCTTTGTTGATGATGTCCGAGAAGCGCCGCATTTCGATCCGCAGCGGCGTTGTCTCGTTGGGGTTGTGGCGTGCAACGATTTCGGTGAATTGGTGTGCCTCGAGGTCGTCAATCTCGAACTTCTGTTGCAGCTCCTCGGCCTCGTAGCGTCCGCCCAGATATTCCTTGAACCGCCGCACGCAGTGTTCGCCGAGGCAGTTCCTGCGATAGAAGTAGTTGATCTGGAATCCGTCGACGCCGCGCTCGATGCCGCGCGTGACCCAGGCCTTGAGCACCTCGCGCCAGTGTGGGTTCGCCATGCAGCCGTAATAGACGCCGAACGGCGCCGCGTCCGGGTCCGTCGTGAAGATCGGCGTGCCGTCGGCGTTCTTGGCGAGCAGGTCGACCGGGTTGTCGACGGGTTTCGGTCCGAGCTCGTCCTCGTCCCACAGCTCGTTGTAGAAGGTGAAGAAGCCGCCGCTGGGGTTGTTCGGGTCTTCGGTGGTGCCCAGCAGGTACTTGGCGATGTCGAAGTGCCCGATCGGGCGCGCGCCGCGCTTGCGAACCTCGGCATTGATCTTCTCGAAGTAGTCCCCGCTCAGCCGCAACCTCTCCGCGGGGTCTTCGGACTGGACCGCGCCGCCGTGGCTGGGCATCACGGGCCCCGTGAGGCCTTTGTATTTGTCGGGCAGGTGCGCCAGCGTCCAGAAGTCGGCGCCGTAAAAGCCGACCTGCACGATCTCGGGTTCGGCCTCTTCGATGAATTCGAGGTATCCGGGCTCCAGATACTGCCGCCAGTGAACGATCATGCGGGTGAACTCGAGCCTCTCCGCTTCGGCCTCCGGTTCCGGTTGGGGCATTTCGCAACCGAGCGGGAGAACCAACAGGACCACCATGATGGATGCAACGAGACGGGAATGGGTTTGCATGGCTGATGCTCCTGAACGTGAGGCGGCGCCGGAAACCGCTGTCTGCGCCGAGTATATCACTGCCGGCTGATCGGACTCGCTCGCCTGCGCCGGCCGCCGGATTTGCGCGCTCGTAGCGACCACGGACGCCTTTGACTGCCCAAGGGCTGGTTGCTAGCCTGTATGGCGCGCCAAGGAGGTCTGCGATGGAACGACGATCTTTTCTGGGAGGGCTGGCCGGTACGCCTCTGGCCGCCGGAACCGCGGTAGCGCAAACGGCGAAACCGCGGCGGCGGCCTCCCAACGTGCTCTTCATTCTGTTCGACAAGTGCCGCCGCGACGCCTTCGGCGCTTACGGGATGAAGCCCGTTCACACCCCGAATATCGACGCGCTCGCGCAGGACGGCGTCCGCTTCGACACCTACTACGCTCCGCAGGGCCTGTGCGGACCGTGCCGCGCTTCCATCATCACGGGCATGTATCCCAACGAGCACGGCATGCGCAAGAACTGCCACCCGACCCATGGGAGAGGCCAGAACTCGTACCACGGACGCAATCCCGATCCCTTCCACGACGAGCGATTTCATCTCTGGGACAACTTCCCCTATGTCTTGCACAATGCCGGCTACCAGACGGCCCACGTCGGCAAGTGGCACCTGGGTCCCTCGAACCCCGGCTTTTTCGATACTTGGCGGACCTTCAACTCGCAGATGTTCCACTGGATCGGCAAGCCGCACGAGTCCGTCTATCGTCCCGACATGCAGACGGACCGCGGCATCGAGTTCATCAACGCGAACGCGGATCGGCCGTTCTTCCTCTACCAGTCCTTCTACCCGCCGCATCCGCCATGGGACCCTCCCAGGAAATACTACGAGCCGTATCAGGGCGGGAATCTCGAGCCGAAGGGGTACTACGAGACCGTCACGAGCCTGGACTGGAACGTCGGCCGGCTGGTGGAAACCCTCAGAAAGAGAAAGATCCTCGACAACACCCTGATCATCGTCACGACCGAGCACGGAATGACCTTGCGGAAGTATCCCGGCACCGGCGTTCACGGCTATTCCAGCCCCTATGACGAGGTTTCGCGCATCCCGCTCGTGATGCATTGGCCGGATGGGCTGCCGCGGGGCATGGTGTGGAATTCCGGCGTCGGCGCCGTGGATCTGGCCCCGACCATCATGGACGCCGCCGGAGCCGTGGGCCGCCTGCAGGGGCGCTATATGCCGCTCGAAGAGCGCAGCTTGCTGCCTGATCTGCAGGCGAAGCGCGACCGCTGGCGGATGCCCCTCGTCATGATGAACCATTGCCAGCGCTTGTACGAGGGCGCCTATTTCGAGGACCGCGCGATTCGTACCGAACGCTGGAAGCTGATCCTGCGCCGCTTCAAGGCGTATTCGGAGGGTTCGCCGGGATCGCTCCACGACATGCAGGCCGACCCCGAAGAGCGCAACGATCTCTATCGGGACCCGGCTCATCAGGACACCGTAGCCGACCTGTCTCGTCAACTCATGGCCTGGGGCGAGCGTCATGGCGATCCGATCGCCATGGAGTTGGCGAGCCGCGCGTTGATGGGTTAGCGCGCTCTACGCAGCGCCGCAGGGCCGTCAGGACGAGGCGCGCTCCGTTTGGCGCGCGCAGGCGTACTTGCCAAATCGCCTCCTTCACCCCTTGGGTCACGAAACACGGCCTTTACGGTTCACCGGCCGTCAGACATTTCTTCTGGAGCGAACCGGTCCTCCGCCCATGGTTTTCACGAATCACGAGACACCAATCACGGCCTGTTCCCCTCGGTAGCTTCCTCGGAAGGCCGGAGCTAGCCTGCTTTTCTCACCAAGTGGCGAGGCGAAGTGCGTGAGAGGGCCGTCAGGACCAGGCGCGAGCCGCTTGGCGCGCGCAGGCGTACTTGACAGTACGTCGAGCACGGCAAGCAAGCGCAACGAAGTCATGGCGGTCGTATCGCGTGCTTCGGCCGTCGGGTGGTGAGAAATGCAGGCTAGGCCAATCGGCCGCGGGCCTCCAAAGGCCACACGGCTTCGAGCCGGCCGTCGCGCAGGCAATGGAACCGGTCGTGCAGGACGGTCGTGAAGTCGCCGTAGCCGGGAATCAGCTCGATCCGCTCGCCGACCGCCGGTCCGGATTCCCCGCTGACCTCGAGAATCCCATGCTCGGCGGAAAGGCTTTGGATGTGCAGATCGCTGCGGCCCTTCACTTCGGGCACGTGAACCTCCATGTTCATCGTCTTTCGCCCGGCGTCGATGATGGCGCGATCGGGCGCCGGGCGGCTCGTAACGCTCGCCAGAATCGTGAGCGCGTATTCGAGGCTCCGGACACCGCATTGCTCGCGGTACATCAGGTCCATGAAGATCCCGCCGCCGGCCTGGATCTCGGTGAGGGCCGGTTGACGAGCCGTGATCTCGTACGATCCCGTCCCGCCGGCGCTCACGATGGGACACGGTAGGCCGGCTTGCAGCAGTGCCTGCTTCGTGACCGCGAGCAGGCCGATGGATTCCGCGATCGCCTTATCCTTCTCACCGGGGCCTTCCACTCGGAGCAGGTGCCCCTCGTACCCCATGATCCCCGCGAACTCCAGGGCGGCCGACCCGTCGATGCGGCGCGCCAGCTCCACCGCCGCCCGGCCCCCCTCGACGCCGCAGCGGCTCATGCCGATGTCAACCTCGATCATGGTCCGCACCGGGCGTTCGGGAGAAAGAGCCGCGGAAAGAGCATCCACGTGATCGGGGTGGTCGACCACGGCGATGGGGTCGGCGATCTTCCGAAGCGCCGCCAGCCTCCGCAGCTTCAGAACGCCAACGAGCGGGTTCGCGATCAGCAGATCCTTCACCCCTGCTGCCGCCATGACCTCGGCCTCGCCGAGCTTCGCGCAGGTCAGCCCGATCGCCCCGGCGGCCATCACCTCGCGCGCGATGTCGGGGCTCTTGTGGCACTTGGCGTGCGGGCGCCAGGCGAGGCCGTGCTCGGAGCAGTACGCGCTCATCTTTCTCACATTGCTCTCGAAGACATCGAGGTCGACCAACAGGCAGGGGGTGTCGATGTCTTCGCGACTCGCTCCGGGAGCGGGCTGGTTAAGGTCTGTCATGCGGTTGATCGTCCCGGAACTTGTCCGGCTTTCCTTTGAGAGGCGCGGCTCTCGACAGGTTGTAGTGTACGTTGTCCGTGGCTGAGCCGGAGGCCGGCGTGGCGTTGCGGAAGGCGATCCTTCCGGCAGGCTTGATGCCGGGCCTCTTGGGAAACCATGTTCCTGAAAGGATCGCGGTCATATCGGGACCAGGGTAGCGCAAACCGGTCCGGCCGATGACCCGCTGAAAAAGAGCGACGAGGTGCCGCGTTCTGCAATGCGCATTCTCGCTAAGGAATCGAACCCGCAGCCGAAGTCCGTGCGGGTCACGAATCACGAGTCACGCAACACGGCCTGTTGGGTTTTCACGAATCGTGAGTCACGAGTGACGAAACGATGCATTCGGGTACTGAAGCCCTTCAGTCTTTTTTTTGCTGCCCCGGCCTGCCTAGCATGAGGAAAGAAGAGCCTTCACAAGTGATGCCTGATCCGTGGCGCAAACGAAAGCAAGGTTCACCGGCCCTCCGGCGTTTCCAGGTAGAGCAACCCCAAGCCCGGCCAACGGTTTTTCACGAAACACGAATCACGGCCTTTATGCTTTTCACGAATCACGAGACACGGCTTTTATGGCTGAACCCGAAACCGAAATCCGACGCCCGGACTGCCGCGCCCGCCGCCCAGTCACTGCTTTCCTGCGCGCTGTGGAGCGGCTATGGCGCGGCATGGGCGGCCGCCGTCCCCCGTGCCGGCAGCACGGCCTGTAAGGTTTTCATGAAAACACGAGACACGAATCACGGCTTGTAAGGTTCACTGGCCGTCAGACATTTCTTTCTGGAGCAAACTAGGCCCCCGCCAATGGTTTTCACGAATCACGAGACACGAGACACGAATCACGGCTTTTATGGCAGAACCAAAAACCGAAATCCGACGCCCGGACCGCCGCGCCCGCCGGCAAGTCGCTGCTTCCCTGTTCACCATTGTTCACTATTGTTCACTAATGTTCGCCATTGTTCGGCTAAAAATATTGCCCCGCAAGCAGTGTCCACGCTGGGAGACGGGAATCATGGCCTGCCTGTCTCGCCAGGTGGCGAGGCGAAGTGCCTGCGGCTCACGAGACACGTAACACGGCCTTTATGGCCGATCGGTTCCCCGGGGGTGCGCAAGTGTCCCGCAACCAGAAACCGCCGACCGGACCGTCGCGCCCGCCGCCCCTTGATGACTTCGCTGCGAATGTTGACGGGGCCATTCCTCGACATTCCGGGGTTTTTACCGCGTGAGAACGGGTTTTTGCCGCCTGATAACGACTTTTTACCGAATCATAACGAGTCAAAAACTCGCTATTTCCCACAATTCCCCACAATTCCCCACAATTCGTCGGAATTCGTCGGCCCCCCCCGAGCTGGTGTCCGCGCGCCGTTGGCCGCAGCTCCCGCAGCCTCCGGGCTTCTTCCGTTGCCGCGAACGCAAAATGAAGCCATGCCGGGAAAGGGAAACGTTCTGGATTGCGTTGACAGGGTCACGTTCTGGTTGACAACAAATTCAATTGGACGTATGATTAAAACGGTCGTTTGAATTCTTGTGCCGGCCAAGCTGTCCGGTGCGTCAAGGTCGTAGCGAAATGGCAGCGGATACGAAAGAGCAGATTTTGGATGCCGCCGAGCGGATGTTTGCCGAAAACGGCATCCACGCGGTGTCGTTGCGGACGATTATTGCGGAGGCGGAGGTGAATCTGGCGGCGGTTCACTATCACTTCGGGTCGAAGGACGCTTTGGTCGAGGCGGTCTTCGAACGCCGTGTGGGGCCGGTGAACGAGGCGCGATTGGCGTGGCTGGACAGGTTGGAGGCCGAATGGGACGGAGCACCGCCGGTGGAGGAAGTGCTGCGGGCGTTCGTGACCCCGGCGATTCAGCTTGCGTTGGATTCGGAGCGCGGACGGACGTTCATGAAGACATGCGGCCGCTTCTATACCGAGGCGGGGGACCACCTGCAGCCGATTTTCGACCGTTTGTTCCGCAAGATCATCGAGCGCTATGTGGCGGCCTTCCGGAAAGCTTGCCCCGACCTGCCGCCGGCGGAGCTGCTTTGGCGGATTCACTTTACGGTCGGAGTCATGGTGCATACGCTGCTTGACAGCGAGAAGCTTCGACGAATTTCGTGTGGCGCTTGCGACCCGAGCGACGTCGAGGCGGTCGTGGAGCACATGGTGAACTTCGCGGCGGCGGGGATGAAATCACCCCCGGCGACGCTGCCGCGCAAGACACGGGCTGCGCTGGAACCGGAGGGCATCGAAGTGGGGGTTGGTTCATGAAACAGGCTCTCTGGGTGGTCATCGTCAGCGCGAGCTTGATGGCATCCGGCTGCGGCAACAAGTTTCAGGCGCCGCCGCATCCGCTCAGCATCCAGGCGCCCCAGGAGTGGACGGGCGGCAGGGCCATCACGGGCATATCGGACGCTCGTTGGTGGAGCTACCTGGGTGACGACGGACTCGACACCGCGATCAATGCGGCCCTGAAGCACAACTATGACCTGCGGACGGCGGCGGCGCGGGTGGAAGCGGCGCTGGCCGAGGCGCGGCGTCGGTGCGGGGGCCGAGGCCGGGGGTGTCCGGCGCTTTGCACGGCGAAACGGGCGAGAGCCGGCGCGTGCCCGAGGCGCCGACTCGGGAGGGGGGGCGACCCAGGCGGCG
>MKWU01003288.1_pt1 | contig 21783 bp, 23 predicted proteins | sample 809101 | NCBI WGS metagenome assembly MKWU01 (sample SAMN05860141, study PRJNA318959) | sponge metagenome | host: Aplysina aerophoba | place: Slovenia: Piran, Adriatic Sea, Gulf of Piran | collected 2013-05-07 | reverse complement strand
TCAGTGTCACTCATTGTGGTAATTGCTCCTTCTGGTTTTTGGTATTCGTGCCAGTTGAGTTCAAGTCACCGACCGTCACGCGCCATTCAGCCTAGCCCATTTCATGCCCTTGCGCCGGTCCTTGTATTTTGTCCGTTCCTTCTCAGCGTCGAAACCTAACGGTTCCTGCTTGCCGCATTTATTGCACATTAGCGTATCGCGCCTCGCTCCCCTTCCCACAAGTCGCCAGCAGTGTATGTGGCTGGGAGCCAGGCGTGGTCTTACCAGACGCCAAGATGGATTGAAGCAAGCGACGTTTGTCTCCATGTGTAGCTCCTGTCCAGCCGATTTCTTGGAGTATCCATAATTGAGCTTTCCAGCGCAACCCTACGGCGCACCGCTAACTCTTTTGTGTCATAAGTAAAGCGAATTGGTATAAGATCACATGAGCATCTAGTCGACGGAGGCGAGCGGTGAGCAAGACATATCTTCCCTATGATCCCTACCGGCAGTTGCTGCGGCGCGCGCAGGAGGTTGATGATGATGAAGACCGTAGGTACGGAGAGGGAAAGCGTGGGGACGAGTTGCCACAGGAGTTGTCCTTTCGAGAGGGACGGTTGGAGAATATCAGGAAGGCGATGGCTGAGTTGGAGGTTGAAGCTCAGGCGGCAGCGGAGCAGGCGGATGCGGAGGGTAAAGAGAATACGAGGCGTACCATAGTGCCCGAGGACAAGGCGCAGCGCAACTTCACCGATGCCGAGTCGCGGATCATGCCCGCTCCCGGCGACAGAAACTTTGTGCAAGCCTACAATTGCCAGGCGGTGGTGGATCAGGAGTATCAGGTGATCGTGGCGGCCCAAGCCACCAACCGGAGTTCTGACAAACAGCAGGAACTGCCGGAAAAGACCCGCCACGGGAGGTCGGTCCCGCCCGCGCCCCGGGGACGCATACCCAGTCATTTATCTGCCAGAGACCGGATGTGGCGGAAGCTTCAGACCAAGCGTGGTCGGCAAGGTTACGCGCTGCGGATGCAGACGGTGGAGCCGGTCTTCGGCCAGATCAAGCAGGGCCGTGGCTTCCGGCAGTTCCTGCTGCGGGGGCTGGAGAAGGTGGACGGCGAGTGGTCGTTGATCTGCACCGGTCACAACCTGTTCAAGCTCTTCCGCTTCGGTAGGCGAGTTGATGCGATGGTTGGCAACCCTTCACCCAGGCCAACGAACTATTGCAAGGACGCTATGCAGTCAGCGGGACGGCTTGACCGGCCCAACTCACCAGAATGCATCAGGCCCAGACAGCTATCCTCAGACAGGCTGCTAGTGCGGCATATTTGCGGCCCGGCCTTTACTCTACGTTAATCATCTTAGAATAGGCATATAAGTACGACATTCGTATCCACTTTTGGGACTGAATAATCATTGCATCGCCATTGACAACCAGCGCACGTAGCGACCCACAGTCCACTTAATTGTACTGGCGGTCTGGTTCCAATCACGGTAAAAGACAAACCTGCGTTTGGAAGGAAGTCGTTCCCGACATTACATCGCAGAGAGAAAAGAAGGGTGAACGGAATTGTGACTTCGGGCAACTGTTCAAAAAACTGCAGAAACGGGCGAAGAGTCCCGTGTCTTGGATTACAGAAAACCCTCGCTGCTAGCCAGCACCTACCTCTTCGTGATCTTTGGCCCCACATATACAATGTATAATGGCTCTTCTGCCCGGATTGGCCACGAGAAATGAACTCGTAGTTGTGGAGTTTTGACCTTGGCGTGCCAAGTGCAAAATATCCACTCTTCGGCCTCAGCGGGATGAGCGAAAGTGAGGTCCGACTCATACCTTGCCTTTTCAGTGTCGGAGGAGTCTGAGAACCAAGCTTTTTCGCCGGTAAAGTGCTTCTGGTAAAGAGCGTGGCCCTCGGGAGTCCGTTCTCCCCGCTCATCAAAGCAATTCTTCAGGACTTGCAAAATACTGAGCCGTAGAAGGAGGCGTTCGGCCACACCCTTACCGAATGGGTATCCTCTTAGTGGATCGAAACTATTGCTCGCAAATGTCAAATCCGGACACCTGACCCGGGCGACATCTTCTAGATCCTTCCAAGCTCCAAGTTGAATGGGGGCAGATTCAAGGGCGACTTCACCTCCTCCAGATCCCAGTAGTTAAGGACTTCTACGCTCGTAACACGTTCGTTGTCGTGCCATGTGACAACTAGGGGAGAGAATAGCCAAGATGAGGGGTTTAGACTCACGAGACTCCGGCCGATTCCATGGATAAGACAATAGGCGGCCTCCCCGACAGCGGTATTGGTAACCATCTCGCCGTTGTATTCCAGCAGGTCTTCTTCGCTATGCTCCCTGATATCTTCCCAGAAAGGCCCGTGGCGTGTTATCCATTGCATCAGAGCTCTGCGCTCTTCACTTCCCAACGATTGAACCGCTTGGGGCATTGTCAGGTCGCGCGTAACCTGCGCATTGACAACATCTTGGTGGCACTGCAGGTCCCTGCCGAAACGCCGTGCGGTTTCCCTTATGGTCATCACGTGCCCAATAGCGTCGCGAAAGGCTCCAAGGTTTGTGAACTGCCCTTGTATAGAGCAGTCATTGAAGATCAACTCCAACTCAGACCTCAGCCCAACCCGCAAAGTAGTTTGCGTCCTTGTCAAACTGATCGAAGAATCCTTCAGGCCAGTCGTCAATGTTGCCCGAATCATCCAACGTGGGACTCAGAACTTGAGAAGTATCGTTTCCAGGAGACCTGAAGTAATGGATGGCGACCTGTTCCGATTGCAGTCGGCAACCCCTGACCGCACGGCGAACGCCGTTAAGCACATGGTCGCTGTGCGTCTCAACGACCACCTGTATTCCCGCACGGGCCACATCAGCCAGGAACTGGCCCATCAACGACTGCCCAGCAGGGTGAAGATGAACCTCCGGGTTTTCCAGCAGTATGATGTCGCCCCTGCTCGCGGACAGGGCCGCCACCACTATGGGTAGAACCTGGGTAAGACCGAAGCCCGTGTGAACGGGACTATGAAAGTCCGTAGCTTTCGACGTGCGCAGTCCCAGCGTTACTGCATTTGCCCGAGGTGCCTGTTGCAGATCTAGCTCGCAGCCTGGAAATAATGTGCTCATGCGCCTCTGTACCTGGTGAAGCCGAATCGCAGGTACATCCTGAAGTGCGAGATCTTCGATGACCGGTTCGTCCCGGCCCCAGTAAAGAACGCTCACGGCATGTTCGCCGCGGGGACCTACGACACTTACGAGTTGAGGGTCTTCGAGAGGATACGCTTCCTGGGGAGCTATCCGTTCCGCAGTAATGTATGTCAGATTCCGCAGGGGACCGGTAATCTGTGAGGCGGCTTCGGCCTCACCCAGTGGAAGCAGAAATCGCAACTCTTGGGGTATGTCGAATGTTCTGTCGTCTACGGCAACAAGCCGAACCTCCATTGACATATCCTGCCGGGCACCTCCGAATTCCCAGCGGTAGACACCATCGTCGTCCCCCAGGGCGACCTCGAAACCTGTTCTGCCGGCCACGTCAGACGCTGCACCCAAACGGACGCCCGACCCGTTGAGTACAAGCCGGGTCGACCACTCGTGCTCGCGCATGGTTTGATGGAGTAACACTATCGCCTGCAGTACCGAAGACTTGCCCGAGGCGTTGAGCCCCGTGAGCAATGTCAGTGGTGCAATTGGTAGCCGCAGGAGGTCAAAGCACTTGAAGTAGCGTAGTTCAACCCTGGTAAGCACCGAGCACATCCTTGAGCATGGCCTGCGTCATTGCGAAACGATTCCTTACCTGACGCACTGCGCTGGTGCCGTAGGTAATGGAGTCGGCGAAGTTCTCATCCTCTAACAGTTGGTAGAAACCCTCTCTCACGTCTGTGGACCGTTTCTCGACAATTCGACTCGGATATCGTGAAAGTCCAGTGGACATCACGTCCCAGAGCGAGGCGTTGATTACGTTGCGATAGTCTTGGTCCGGCTCATGCTTTCGGAAGGCATGTCTTCCGAACAAGTGAAGGTTATTGTCAAGCGTGGTCTTCAGTTGCTCAGATAGGGGTGGTAGTAACTCGGGTTCAGAGTTCATCTTTTTCAGGCCACTCGCAAGAAAGTCATCCATGTCTCTGTAGCCTTCAAGTCTGAGTATCTGGAAGGCGCAGAACCTGTTGATGAACTCTCTATCCCTCATTGTGGCGGTTCTCAGACTTCTGCCAGTGGCGTCCAAGAAGAGCTTGGTTTTCGATTGTTTCCGCAGGAATCGTGTGGCCTCTCCCATGTACAGGCAGTTGCGCATTTGTTGCCGGGTCAGAGGAACGCCACTGTTGACTCGCTCGAAGATGTCCAGGCGGGTCTGGTCGGGGGCCTTTGCGTCAATGACATAGAGCGTGAGACTGAAGTCTCCAAAACGGTCCTGAAGCTTGGGGTCGAGGTCTTCGTATCGTTTGCGGTGCAGGTCACAACGGTCGGGCAGATTGAGTCGAAGTTCGTTCTCCGCAAACCGCCGGAATGTGGACAGGCGCTGCAAACCGTCTACTACGATGCGTCGTCCTTGGGCGTCTTCAGCGAGATAGAAGACTGGGAGAGGAATCCGCATAAGGACGGATTCGACCAACTTACTCTGTTTGGTCTCGTCCCAGATGAAGTCGCGCTGGAAGTCAGGGTCCATAACATATCGACCCTGCTGTATCCGGCCTAAGACTTGCTCAATAGGTGGGCTCTCGTTCCGGATGAGCAACTCGTCGATAGGGTAGTCACCCCAGGATGTATCCTGATCGTCGTCAAGACCTTCGATTTCTTCCGGTAATGTGTCGGTCTGCGTCGTCATCTGTTCCTCGACAAGTGTTGTATCCACCATTTGACGTGACCATAAAGATACTCTACGCATACTATTCTAGCAAGATGGCATCTGTATAGTACAACTCATTCAAGGCCATGACGCTACGCTGACTATGTTTGGATATGCTGCAAATTGGAGTGTCGCCTGCCGTTCCGAACCTTGCCCGCAGAAGGATTTAGAGTTATTTCAGATCGACCTGAATTATTTGGCGATTACGACTTGCGGTAAAGGATGTTAAAGACCACAGCGAATTTCGTAAGAAAGAAACTGGTCTGAAAAACCTTTAACCGATGGCTTCTGTCCAATATTCAAGTGATTTTTGCCATTGGGTAACATGGGGTGGACCCCACAGTTAGGACAGCGAAGGGGCCAAGTTAAGAGAGACTCCCGCTGTAAGGTCTGACACTGCCTCACGAGATGATAAGGCTAATGCCTGGTCTGGTAAACACCCGAGCGGACTTCCCGACGCGAACACCTGGGCTGGAGTTCGATAGTCCAGGGACTGGTGTGGCCGCTCCCGATTGTAAAAGTCCAGATAAGCGTCAATTCCTCTCCTCGCTTCACTTCCGTTGCGATAAGCTTTCAGATATACCTCCTCGTACTTCACGCTCCGCCACAATCGCTCCACAAAGATATTGTCCAGGTATCTGCCCTTGCCATCCATGCTGACCTTGATCCCGCGCTCCAGCAGCAGCCCGCTGAATGCATCACTGGTGAACTGGCTTCCCTGGTCGGTGTTGAAGATCTCCGGCTGTCCTTTGCTCAAAGCCTCTTTCAGGGCATCGATGCAGAAGTCCGCATCCATAGTATTGGAGAGCTTCCAGGCCAGCACATAGCGGCTGTGCCAGTCCATAATGGCCACCAGGTATAGGAACCCCCGGGACATGGGCAGATAGGTGATGTCCGCCGCCCAGACCTGATTGACCCGATCGACTGCCACTCCCTTCAGCAGGTAAGGGTATATCCTGTGCTCCGGCGCAGGCTTGCTGGTATTGGGCTTGCGGTAGATGGCTTCCAGCCCCATTGCCCGCATCAGCCTCTGTACCCGCTTGCGGTTGACCTGATGTCCCTGAGTCCGGAGCCAGGCCGTCATCCTGCGAGAACCATAATAGGGTGTCTTCAGATACTGCCGGTCCATCCCGGCCATCAGGTTCAGATCCGCAGGCTTAGCCGGCTTCGGCCGGTAGTACACCGCGGAACGGCTGAGCCGCAACAGACGACATTGCTTCACTACAGAGAGCTTCGGGTGTCCTCGATCCACCATAGCCAGACGCCTGCGCCGACTCATAGCCCGGACTTCCCCGACAGAAAATCCCGCTCCACCTTGAGCTGACCAATCTGCTGGTACAGATGCGCAGTCAGCGCTTCCTGATCCCTGTCCGCCTTTGCGCTGCCGCTGCCGAAGACATCGGGCGCTCCCTCGATCAGGGCCTTCTTCCAGGTGTTAATCTGCGAGGGATGAACTTCAAACCGGCTGGCCAACTGGGCAACGGTCTCTTCTCCCCGGAGCGCGGCCAACGCCACCTTGGCCTTGAACCCCGGACTGTGCTTCTTCCTGCTCTGCTTCATTTGCCTGCTCCTCTCTTTTCGTACATTCTAGGAGCCGGACTCTCTCTTAGCCACCTGTCCGATTTATTGGGTCCACCTCAACATTCGACATCATTCCCATAATTTAGGCCTAGAGCGGTCAGGACTGCAATAAGTTGCCGTCAGTGATTCGATTTGATGAGGGCATATATTTTGGGTTCGTCCAAGAGAGCGATGTCGCGCGAAATCGCTCGGCAAGGCACTATTGCAAACATCTCATTTGGTATGGTTTTTGAAAGGGGCAAAATTGGGTTGTGCCAGATTTAGTACACCACCAACAAGGAGGTCGGAATGATGAGCGCAGCAAACGATTCTTCTTGGGACAGTGCGGAGTTCCTGACGGACGACGAGACCATCATCGAATACCTGAAGGCCGCGCTCAAAGAGAGTGATCTCTTGGTATTCCTGAAGGCAGCCCGCAACGTCGCTCGCATCAGAGGGATGGGTTCGGATGAGCTGCCTGCCGGCGCATCGGGGTTAAGTCCTGGACTCGAAGTAGAAATTCGCCAATTACTGGGACCCGAAGTATCTGAGGACTTCCCGGGGTGGCGGGCACTCGAAAACATCGGGGCCGGAGCCGGACCGGAGACCGAGTGTGAGCGCTGCGGCAATCTCGGCTCTCCGCGTCAGCAGTTTGAGCACATGGGCGTGACCATTTGCTTCGTCTGCGCCGATGAGCGCGTCGCGGAACTTGGTATGGAGGATGTGGTGTAGCCGGCTGAAGGCTCATTTCCTCAAAACGGCAGCCAGTCATAGACGATCAGGAACAGGTTCAGGACATTCAGGTAAAGCCCAATCGCGGCCTGAACTGCCACCTTGTTCGCGCCGGCCGCATCTCTTTCGAGCGCCGCTTCCTGGGCGCGCACCTTCATGTGCCTGGTCTCCCAGACGGTCAGGCCGAGAAACACGGGGAATAACACGACACTGATGATGGTCTGCAAGGCTCCCGACTGGAACTGGAACATGTTCAGGAATATCACGGCCACCGCTCCGAAGAGCGTGAAGAAGAGCATCGAACCCATGCCGGACAGGTCTCTCTGCGTGCGTAGCCCAATCGCTGCCATCAGAACGAAGAGCGCAGCGACCAGGATGAACGCAGTCGCCATCGACTCCCCGGTTGCCAGCTCCAGGATCGGCGAGATGAAGAAGCCCTCAAGAGTGGCGAAACCGAGATACAGGAAGGTCGCCAGGCCCAGCAGCCCTTTGTTGGCGACGACATTGGATGCAATCAATACACCCAGCGTGGCGCCGAAATACAGCAGAACCCCCATCCAGCCATTTCCAAAGATGTGCTGACCTATGTTGAGTGCATCGCCAACCCAGATTGCCGCGGCGGTCACAACTACGCCGAGCGCCACCAGCCCGAACATCCTGAAGAGGGCCTCGGTGTAGATCGCATCTGCGCGGTCGGGTTGGCTTGCCAGAACCGCTCTGTAAGTTGTCATGTCAACCTCCTGAACTTGCTTTGGGACTTATTCTAATTCTAGCTCAATTAGTATGTCGCGGCACGGGCTGTCCGACTGAAATACTGCTATCAAGATACCAAGACAACTTGAAATAACGATGACCGCCCACCTAGACTCGGTTCAAGCACAAGAAACACAGCGGAAAGGCGGGCAAGCGTGATTACGGCAATTGTCTCGGAGAAGGGCGGCACAGGGAAAACGACCATCGCGATTCACATGGCGGGCTGGCGACAGAAGGACGGACGTGACGTGATGCTGCTCGACTCAGACCGTCAGGGAAGCGCGGGCTACTGGGTTGAGATCCGAAAGCAAGAGGGATTACCAGCACCCGACACGGCGGTCGCGGTGGGCACTCGTTTGCGAAGGGCCGTCCTCGATGCCGCGAGGGAGTACGACGACGTGGTCGTGGACGTGGGCGCGGGACAGGGCGCTGACATCCGAACGCTCATGGGCTTGGCTGACATCGTGATAGTCCCGCTTCAGCCGACCGGCATGGACTTCTGGACGGTCGGGTTGCTCGACAGCATGGCGATGGACGGGCGCAAGGTCAACGACCGACTGGTCGCGAAGGCGGTGCTCAACCGGGCGCCCACTCATCATTTCGATACGGACGCGGTGGCCGCGCAGGACGCGCTCGCGCAATGCCAGGAGCTTACGGCTTCCGGCATTGTCATCAGGGAGAGGTCGTCGGTCCGCCGGGTCGTGCCATTGGGCCGGCTTGTTGATGAATGGCAGCCGAAGGACCGGAAGGGAATCGAGGAACTGGGCGCGGTTTACGAATTGGCCTATGGCGAGAGCCTGGCACTGGCCGGCGAGACAGAGCTACACGCGACAAGCGCAGGCAGGAGATAAATTATGAATCAGCAACGTCCTTCACTGGATATACGGCCCAGGGATGGCAGTCTGGCCGAGAACGCGAGCGGCAGCCGTGTCAGCGCAGGGCGACGGCGCACTGTCGATGTGGACGACAACAATACCTATCACCCGGTTTTGTTTCGGGTGTCGGACCTGATGTACCGCAGGCTCAAGATGGCGGTCGTGCTGTCCGAGTACGGCAGCCAGCAGGAGTTCATCATCAAGCAGATCGAGCCGATGATCGACGAGCTGCTGGACAAGCACGGCATCGTGATGGATGAGACGACCTAAGTGGTGTGGCGTATCAAATTAGCTTGCTATCAGGTTGTCTTGATAGCAAGATAGCGTGGAATCTTGATTGAGTTTGGCTCTGCACAGGTCCTCTGGACTTAGAGCTGCGCTCTCGTAGATGCCGCCGCGGTCGAAGGAGAGACCTGCCGGCCAGTGTCCTGCCGAGTGGACCGGCCAGACCTCATCGAGCGTGGGCCTGCGGCGCACGTCGCTGATGGGTTTTTGAGGCTGTCCGGCTTGCGGTCAGTCATGCGTCCGTCCTTCCGGTAGTGTCCACCAGCACTGCCCTTTGCCCCTTGCGTTGGCGCAAGTCGTTAAGACGGAATCCAGTTCGAACCAGACCGTGCCAAGGCGGTACTGGTGAGATTGGATCCCCCATATTAACGTGGGATGCAATTCATTGATTCCCGTCCATCGCGTCGTTTATTTCGGGTGAGTATGCTGTGGTGTTATTGAGGTCACGTAAAAAGGAAATGGACCCCAACTCGCCACACGAAAAAACGAAGGCTTTTATCGCTGCACAGACGCCCTTCTTTGCGCTCCCTCTTCTCACGGAAGCCATCGGCGCTGACCCGAAAAACCCAGAACTTCACCGAGACCTTGGACATGTTGGCTTACGTGCTTATCGTCCTGGACTTGCCATTGTCAGTTTCTCAAATGCCATAAGTCTTGAGAATGAAAAGGATCCTCGGAGTTATAGCGGGAGAGCCTGCGCCCTTCGGAACTTGAGAGACTTCGATGCTGCGATCCCTGATTACACAAGTGCTATCAGACTCAGCCCTCACGATGCTCTCAATTACACGTTCAGAGCAGAGGCATATCGCAATAAGAAAGAGTACGAGCTTGCTATCTCGGACTGCAAAAGGGCGCTGAAACTTGACGACAGCGACCCTATCACATACTTGGTGAGGGGGAAGACGTACCTTGGTTTGGGAAAGTGCGACGAGGCTGTTACAGACTTGGAGAAGGCATTTGATTTAAAGGAGAAGCCCGGGCATCCTCTTAGCTCCTTGTGTCATTGGTGCGCCTGAAGAAGCCGCTGGACGCAACAGGCGATGCTGCTGCGTCCTTCTAGGCTAGAGCCGTATCAGGGTAATCCGCCACGAGCATAGAGGCTCTGCGGCGATTTAGCGGCGATGGAGTTTCTGGTATTGGCGCACTTCGGGCAATTTCGCGCCATTATCGCCGCAGAGCCGGATCGTAAACCCTCTCGCGGAATGAGCGAATGTCAATCGGCGGGTGACCAGCAGGAATCTTCCCCCGCAGGGTTCCAAGGCGTGAGTAGTCAATGCGCCTGGGCCGAAGAAGAAATCATCAGGATGCTCCAAGAGTTGCAAGGTGTCATCTAGGCCTACGCCCAACGCATCAGGGACGTGGGCTGGGAGGGCGGTCTGGCGCTTTGAAGCGACCTTGACAATTTACGGCATACTCCTGTGTATGGTAGATATCAGTTGCGGTCCGATTCGGTAGCGGGGTTAGCGTTTCGCAACCTAAACCTGTTGCTTTAACCATGGGACTGAATGATGTGTAGCACGCATCTGGGAATCCGAAATGTCTGCTGGTGCCAAATGGGACGTCATCGGTCGGTGCTCCGGAGAGCGACCTGGCTCTGTGAGAAGGGAGCGGATGAGCACCCGTAACTCTGGAGTGAACAGGTGGTTCTTGTGTCGGGGTTTTGTACAGCTGCTGAGAGGGTTGAACTGCTCGATACTTGGGAACCTGACGGGAATCAAATAGATAGATTTAGATTGGACTAGAACGGGTGTACAGTCTCAATAGCAAGGCTATTTGTAGTCATGAGCCGTCTCATAGCGAACAAACGATTCCAATATTGAGATGGGGTCAAAATGTCGCTAGACATTTCAAAGTTTGCCATCACGATAACTCTCCGTACCTTGGTAGACTGCTAAACACCTGCCTGCCTTGCACAGTATCCTTGGTTGCGGGAATCTATTGGGAATCTTCCTAGTCGCTCCGAGGAATATCGACTTCTCTGTCAAATGTGTCCGCGGCTTCTTGATCCATCCCATCAAGGACATGGGCATATAGGTCCATCGTGAAAGCAATGCTCGCGTGTCCCAGACGTTCAGAAACAGTCTTCATGGCGATTCCACCCTTCAGGCATATTGTAGCGTGGGCATGCCGCGTAGCATGAAAGGTCAACTTGTATCCTAGCTGTTTCGCAACTTTACTGAAAGCATCAGACGCCTGACTTGGGCGTATGAAATTTCCCTTGGTATTGACGAATACTGCGCTCTCAGTCGTCCACCTTTTCCCCAGTGAGGCGAATACTTCTTTCTGGCGCTTCTGGTGTTCCTTCAGGGCTTTCACAGTCGTCTCGTTCAAATGAATGGTGCGATGACTCCCATCCGTTTTCGCTGGTCCCAACACCAGACTTTTGCCCTTCACAGCAGTCAGCCCGTGAGCAACCTCCAGTGTGCCGGCATCAAGGTCGATGTATTTCCACAGAAGTCCGAGAATTTCGCCTACGCGAAGGCCTGTGTGGAAACCGATGAAGGTGATCAAATGCCATCGCGTTTCTCGGAGCGCATCCAAGATTTTCCTTACCTGATCAGGTGCTACCTTCTGGCTTTCTGTTTTCACAATTTGGGGCAGGTCAACATCACTCGCCGGATTTTCCAAAAGCAGATGCTCCTTTTCTGCATATTTCAACGCCGTGTAAAGGCGTGCGAAATAGGAGTGTATCGTTTGCGGGACGAGTCCCTTTCCTGTCCTACCTCCTCTCTTTTGCATAGACTTGACCCAATCCTGTATATGGCCACGCTGTAATTCGGCCAAGGGGATATGCCCGAGAACGGGAATGATGGCCCCCTCGATAATCCTCTCATACCTGTCATTAGTCGTTCCTCTGTCCTTGACCTCAACAGAGTCCGCTTTCCACTTGCGAAGCAGCTCCGCCACCGTTATTGTGCTGGCCAGGGGTTGCAGGGAAGGGGCGGCGGGCATCATCCCTTGTACGTCCGGCATGAGCGCCTGCATACGCTTCAATTTCTTTTCATAATTGAGCTTACTGATGTGCAACTGCATTTCAAGGTCAGCATCTTCCTTTGTGTCAAAAGGAACACTGTTGAACACATCCGGCTCTCCTGTCACTGCATTTTTCCCCAAGTACAACTTGTAGCGATATTTATTGCCGCGCTTTTCGATGTCGCCTGTCATCATCGACCTCCTTAGCCGCGCACTCACCGTCAGGGCAACAGCACTCCTCCATGGCACTGATGGTCAACTCCATATCGCGTTCAGCGTCAGTCCTAGTCGAAAACCCTGTTTTCAAGACATACTTTTTCTTGCCTGTCACTGCGTCTTTCCCCAAGTACAACTTGTAGAACCACGAATCTGCGCGCTTGCCGCGGCGCACTCCTACGTACCCCTTCATCGCAGCTCTCCCCGCGGCACACACTCGCCGTCACGGCAGCAATGCTGGGTCACGAATCGGTTAAGAATGTCTTCGGTCAATCCCTCGCGTTCCAGGCCGTTGATGTAGGCCCAGAGCGCGAATTTGCCGACTCTGAACTGTCGTCCGATCCGCACGGAAGGCAACTCGCCCGTGTGCAGCAAATCGTAAATCTTGCTCGGCGTCACCATAAGAATGTTGGCCACTTCGGCTGTCGTATACACTCCACGGAAATCGAACCTGCTTGCCTCTTCGGCGAGACTCAATAAGTGGTTGCCGAAAAGCCTGAGCTGCAGCTCAAAGGGATAGTCGTCGTCTTCTCTCTGGTGGATCCCGTTTCTTTGCATCTCAAATCTCCTTCTGGGCCGTAGAGGCCCAGCGAATGCGTCCGACGACGCGCACAGAGCGCCGCGGACAGGATTTGGAGGAGCGAGAAGAGCTGCGGAATGCTGTCCGGGATAATCGACCAGAACGGCGCGGACAGGCTTATAAGCGCTCACGGCTTGCGTGAAGCGCAAGAATTTTCTACAATGCACGAGACCAACCTCCTTTCACAGGTGGTGCATCAAATGGTCGCTGAGACCGCCGGAGTACCATTCCGGTGGTCTCCCCATTTATAAACTTGTAGTACACACTTCATTCCGCCAAATTTTTGGCCTTCTGTCAACCCTTTTCGCCCCAAATCATCAAATCCGAATACAAACTCGCCCTCCTTTCTACATATTCGGACACCCGTTCTAATATTGATGCCCCTAGATTACTACTGGTAGGAGGAGGTGTCAAGTGCGTTGTGGACGCCTTGCATATACGTCTGGGCCACCAGGTAATCCATACTCTTTGCGCCTCGTAGCACACGGCAGAAGTGGCAGAGCAGTTGCAAGTCATCGATGTCCGTCGCTTGTGCCTTGTCCACAAGGTCCAGCGTCAAAACGTGGACCGGAAGCTTGTGTTCACAGCCCTTGCACTTGCCGGATTGCTTGTTATAGAGGACGTGCGTTGCGCGTCCGGCGCTCATAAGCTCGGGCATCTCATTGAGATCGGTGCGCCTGGGCTTATCTGGGTGATCGTATGGACGCTCCCTTTTCAGCTCGCGGCGAAACCGGCTGGCCAGGACATCAAAACCCTGGGGCGCCCCCTCGATGCCGACCCAGTGGCGGTTGAATCTCTCGGCGACGATGCAGGCGGTCCCTGAGCCGCTGAACGGGTCAAGCACAACGTCTCCCTCGTCGGTCGAGGCGCTGATGATTACTTCAAGAAGCTCTTCAGGCACCTGCGCCGGCCAGCCCGTGCCTTCCCGGGACTTCTGATTGACATTTCTGATAGTCGCCACGATGTCCGATTGCCGGTCTCCCAATGCCTGGTGTGCGTATTTCCTGTATCTCGGCGGATTGCCCGGGTCGTCGGGCCATTCAACCATTCCGGCCTTCTCCAGCAGCTCCAGCTTCTCCGGAGCGGTGAGACTGTCCGGGTCGTCTCGGTCAGGATAGAGCTGTCGCAGCACGTCAAGGGGAATCTCCCAGTGCTTTCCGTACTCGCTGGGGTTATAACCTCTCCACTCCTCTCCCCGGTCATCGTCCATCACGTCGCTATGCGCCAGCGCAAGGGTCTGGTACTTGCCGCGGTCATCCTGATAAGGAAGCGAATCGAAGTATTCGGTAGGATGGGGCTGAATCACCTTGTGCCAGGTATAGGTGTGCGGGCCTGCGTAGAACAGCAGCTTGTCGTGCGCCCACTTCCATCTCTTGTTCCCTCCAGACGGAATGATGCGCCCGTAGCGTCCGAAAGCGATGTCGTTTCGGAACTGCTCCCTTCCGAATACCGTGTCCATTATTGCCTTGATGCAGTGGGCCGAGTCTACCCTGCAGTGCAGGTAGATGCTTCCTGACGGCTTCAGGATACGCTGAAGCTCCAGCAGGCGGATGGTGAGGAACACGAGGTAGTTGATCATGCCCTCGTCGTGGACAAGCCTGAATGCGTTGATGATGTACATGGCATCAGGCTGACGGGCTGCGACCTCGTCTTCCCAATCCGGACGGGCGTGTTCCGCCGTCCACTTATCCTCAAAGCGATAGCCCCTGGCACGGGAGCCATGGGGTGCTTTGAGCAGTTCGCCTGAGTTGCGCGGTGGATCGACGTAGATGAGATCCACGGATTCTGAGTTCAGGCAGCGCAGGACTTCGAGATTGTCGTCCGTGAATAGCGAGCGGTTGGGGACATTGAGTCTGTCGGGCATGGTGCGCCTCCAGGGCAGCTTTTGCGCCAAACTTTAGCATAGGCAGCGCAAAGCTCCAAAGCGTGGTGCGGCATCGAGTTCGGGCTTTACTTAATTAGAACGACCGTGCTATTCTTATTACGATGCGCCACACCTGAAGTTAGGAGGATTACGTTATGGCCTATCCCCGAACAAACCCCTACCTGCACGCCACCTGGATTCCCAGATACCTGACAGGCGACAAGTCCTGTCTGTGGGCCTGCTGGTTCAAGGCGAACTACCAGGCATTCGACAGGATGCCGTCAGACTTCGACGTGGCACGCTGGACGATGGAGCACACCGACCTGCTGAACAAGCTGATCGCGGACCTCGAAGAGCAGGGCTGCGAGCTGTTCATCGAGCACCAGAACGGCTTCCGCGTCGAGAGTCCACGCACAGGTGCCGTGATCGGCGGCAGGGCAGACCTGATAGCACGGTTCCCTGACGGCAGGGTGGTCGTGTATGACGCGAAGACCGGACAGGAGTCGGCGTCCCACATCGCCCAGGTGCAGCTCTACATGTATCTGCTCCCTAAGTCAAACCTGACCCAGTGGAGGGACAAGCCTCTTGAGGGCGCTGTTGTGTACAAGGACGGCCACCAGGTAGGTATTCCCGCGGCAAGTGTTGACGACGCCTTCGTAGCGCGCCTGGCGGACTTCATGCAGAAGATGACGTCGGATATGCCGCCGCGACGAGTGCCGAGTGGGCCGGAGTGCGGATTCTGTGAGTTGACGAAGGGCGATTGTCCCGAGCGGATGAACTCGGGCCTGGCGTAAGCTCCGGAAGGCAGTGGCCGTTCTCAGGCAGGAGTGCAGGCGGTATCTGAAGGGAGTGGCCGAGCTGCTTACCGCGACCGGTGGCCGGACGGCGACAGTCTACGAGTTCGCCGATGGGTCGGTGGCTTACTTCGTCCCGGACTCTGATGACTTCTGCGAAGCCGGAGAGCTGAAGGGTGATGACATTGCCGCGGCGCTGCGGGTCCTGACAGTCCGCGACAATTAGAGCAGTTGGAGGACATTGCTATGTGGAAGCAGATGGATGGCTTTGAGCGGTTTGTTTTCATTATGGGTACTTCTTTCGTTCTGGGAGCCATCGCGGTGTTGACCGTGATGTTGACGTTTGATCTGGAGCCTATCGTATTTTATCCATTGCTGACGTTCTGCGTCGTACTTGGACTCGAGGGATCGTTTTTGCTTTGGTTGGCATGCAAGGAGGGATACATGAAGATCGGAGTCGTAGAAAGAATCATGGAGAGGCGCAGGATCGCTGCTGCCGCTGAGCTGGCGGAGCGCTACCGGGGCATCGACTTGATGAGCAGCCCCGAGGCTGTGGCGCTTCCAGTGCCGGTTTACCGGTGCTCCGGATGTGGGAGCGCGTATCCGAGACACACGGCTGACAGGATGTACTGGGTGGACGAGCAGCCCCTGCTGTCTGCGGGCTGGCACTGCGAGGACTGTGTGGACAAACTGCAAGACAAGCCGCGCCAGGATCGCCTGAACATGGAGATATTCCTGATCATGCTGGACGGCGACCTCGGGACTGACTAGCCGGCGTGCTCTTAGCCCGAATCCACCGAAGAGTCGTGGCATCTCTGCCGGATCGCGGTTTAAGAGCGTGGCAAGATGGCGGTGAGAGTATGACGCCGGCGCTGGAGCGTTCTGAAGGTCCCCGGTCGTGATGTTGGACGCCAATGGAGGCCCACAGTGGCGATTGTGGGTGAAGTTGACGAACCGGTGAGCAGCAGGGGATGTTCGCGGTCCGGCTAGAGTCTGGGGATGTGATGGGTTGTGGGGTGTACGGTGGGCCATCGCCGCCGTCAGCTCGGTAACGGAATGGTTCGCAGTCTGGTCAGTGCGCGGCCGAACAGTGTTTCCCAGGGCCAGCCCTGCGGAAGATGCAGAGTGAGAAGGCGTGCCGAGCGTGTAAGCCGTCCGACAATGGAGAAGAAGCGTCGTCTGAGGGTCCTGGTGGTCATCACCTGCTCCCCCATACCGATGCGCGCGGTCCAGCGGGCAAGGTTGTGTGCCAGGACCTGCACGGCCATCCAGGCTGCGTTGGCTGCGAAGCGACCCGACGGCAGATGGTTGAGTCCCACACCGTACTTGAGGTCTCGGATGGCGTTCTCGATCTCGGCGTGTCGGCGGTGGTCGGCCTCCAGTTGGAGGGTGTCTCCCTCTCGGTCGGTGATGAAGCCGTGATAGCTGTAGCTGGCGAACAGCGCCAGTTGGGAACCGGGCGTCGGCCTGACCCTGCGAACGATGAGACACACAGACGCTGCGTCAGGATCGCTCCCAAAGGGAGTGTAGGTCGTCTCGGCAACGTCGGCTGCACCCTCCATCCAGTAGGGTATGGGCGTCCAGTCCGCCTCGGGTATGTCCTCTATGAGATCGCGCAAGCTCCGGTGCTGGCGGACGGTTATGGAGAAGCGGACATCGTTGTTGCGGCAGACGCTGACGATGTCGTGGGTGTAGAAGCCGCTGTCGGCCCGCACGGTGAGCGCTCCTGTGGCTCCTGCGTGGCGTACTCTGCTCAGCGGATCGCGCAGGAAGTTGGCTGCGCCCCGGGCGGTGTTGGCACGGCCCTTGCGCAGCCGTGCCATCAGCACGTCTCCTGTTCCGGCTGCGACTGCCAGCAGTGGATGATAGCCTCTCTGACCTGTGTAGTTGTGGCGGCGCGCTCCCTCCTTTGCCAGTCCGTAGGTCTCGCAGACGGTGGAGTCCAAGTCGATCGTCAGAGGCGAGTCTCCTGGTCCTGCCCCGGCAGACCAGGCACGCGCCAGCAGTTCCCGGCTCACCCTATCGAGTTGTCGCACGTGTCCCCAGCGGAAGCTGCGCAGGAATGTTCCCAAAGTGGACGGAGCCTTGACCGCGCATCCCAGCACTTTCCCGGTGCCCCCGGACCGCAGCGTGTCCGCGTCGTCTATGCAATCGCCACCGGCCAGCGCCGATGCCACCAGAGTCAGCATCTTGTCTCCGACGTTCGCCCGGCCCGGAGCGTCCCCCAGGTCAAGGTGGCTGTCTGCAAGTTCGCCAAGACCCAGTCGTCCGGCCAGGGTGACCGGCAACAGCAGTCCGGCATTGGCCACCAGGCGGTGATCGTCGAAGGCCACTCGGATGCGGTCAGGACGCTCGGATGCTATCATCTATTTGGTGCTCCTTGTCTGGGGTTGGTCTTTCCTTCAAAAACCATTATCCCACAGTCAATGGAGCACCTCTCACGTCTTCGACATCCTCACCGGGCTATTATCTTCGGTGGATTGGGGCTTAGGAAGGTGTCGGAACCGCCGTCCTGCCAAGACGATGGCAGGATGTCGCGGCGGCGCTCAATGCGGGGAGGATACGGATGTCGGCGGCGGATTATATCGACCAGAAGGCCGAGGAACTCAGGCAGAAGACCGAGAAGCTCAGGCAACGGCAGTTCAATGAAGGATACGCCGTCGTGTATGGCGAAGGACACGCTGAGGGACGCGCATGGGTTGGGCGCATGCGTGAAGCCCAAGAGCGCGGCAAGGCGTTCGACGAGCCGTTTCCGGTCAGTGAACTGCCTGTTGAGCAGATCGAGGATGAGTGCGCCTGCGCCGGAGAAATCACCTGGTTTATGCGCCTGAGAATGCATTGGGTGTGGCCGCACCTAATGGTGCTGTTTACGATATGTGTGCTGGTAGACCTTGTTGCTTTGGGGTTTGGCATTGTGTGGCTGGTGCAACAGCTGGCGGGTATAGTCGGCGGCGTCACGATATTCATAGCCTTGCTTCTGATCGGGGCCTACCTGTTCTTGTGGAACCTGTTTCGACCGGAAGTCTGAATTCCAACGCATTCTCGATGAGCGGGGTATGCAGGCGGAGACGCAGAGTGATTATCAGCCCTTCGCGCTCCCAGGCGCTTGCGGCGTGTCCATTCAGGCGACGAGAGGAACTGTGATACCTTTGGCGAAAATTGAGGCGCTCTACGGCGATTCTGCGGCGACGGGTTTTCGGAGAATCTCGCGATTTCCGCGAAATCTAGGAGTTTCCGCCTGAAATTCGCTTCTAGCAACTCGTGGCGTTGTCATCCGGTCTGCGACTGCGCGGAATCTGGGGTGAGCGAAGGGATTCGAACCCTCGCCTTCCAGGTCCACAACCTGGTGTCCTAACCGCTAGACTACGCTCACCTCGTTCATGACCAGCCTAGCAATGGGAACTTACCCAGTCAACCACAGCCTGCAAGATCTTTCTCATAGCTTTCACCTGAATATCCCCGGCGCCTGTGTACAGAAAGGGCGATTTGCCCAAGAACTGGCTTTGTACAGAATTGACGATTTACGCAAGAACTAACAAATTCTGCACAAAATGGAAGTGCCCGTTCCCGGAATTGGCATGTCGGGCTACGGCAAGAATTCGCCTTTTCTGCCTGGTGGGACCGTTGATTGTCGGCAGTTGCGCGCTCCGGCACTATAATGAAAATGGAACCCTTGACACATTGGGCGAGAATGTGGAGAAAAGCAGCGAAAAGACCAAGGGCCTGGGTGATATGTTCCGCGAGGAGTTTGAGGCTCAGTCCATCTTTCGTGGGACATACGCTGTGAACGCATGGCGTAAGGATTATCGTGAGGTGGCCTGGTTGTTCGCCTGCAGGCACGGCTTGCGCCGCATAAAGGCACGTCAAGTCTCTGGTGATGTGTTGGAGAGCTGGCTGGCGAACAATGTTCCGTTGATAGAATCCCTCGGTCTCCGCGAGAGGGCTTGGAGGACGTTCTTAGGAGCTGAGCTGGTTGTGGAGGTCAGGGACTTGCAGGCCAGTCTTGATTCGACTCCGGCCTACTACATTGCTCTTGAGGCATCGTACACCGTGGAGAAGGAAGACATCCTCAAGAGCACAGACCATGCCAGAATTATTAGGGCAGTCACCGGAGTAGACACCTATGCGGTGGTGGCAGGAGTGAACTTGGATGACGAGATGGACGCCGAGACACTCAGTAGGGTCCACTCACAAGAGGAGCGGTTCATGGAGACCGATGACCCGGAGACCGCATTCTGGCATCGGCTTCATTCTACAGATTTAAGACCGTCTGAACCACGCTAACGACCATCAATCTTCCACCATCAGCCCCCCAGGCTCATTGCCATGCGGGGGCTGATTTTACGTACTAATAGGTTATCTTATGTCTCTAGCTCGGACCAGTGTCACACCTTGGTCTCTGGCCTCTCCTTCCATTCTCTCATTTGGCGTCAGGTAGTAGAGGACTGACTTCACCACTACCCCAGGGAACAATCTGCCCACAAGTGCCGCAGTTGCACAGACCTTTGACACATCGGCTCCAGACAACGAGTATGACGCCTCGATCACAGCGTATATCGGACTGTCTGATTCGGTCTCGGTTCCCGCGACAACCATATCCGTATCGAGAATACGGTCGTACTGGTCCTGCGTTATCCGGCCAGCTCTGAGGGCGGATAGGATGTTGTTGTTGAACTCACTTGAGCTGTCATCCTGCTCGGCAACCCGGACTATTCTGCCCTCGTGCATTCGGAGATGCGTGGCCATCAGGGCAACACCCCGATTGTAGAGCTTGCTTTCAAGCCCTATGCCCTTCAGCATAGCCAGGTCATTATTCACATCGTTAAATCGGGAGTTGGTGGCCTTTATAAATGCGGTGACTTGCTCCGTCAGGGCTGCCAGATTGTCAGTCAGCGTCGCCACGTTTTCCGAGAGCGCATCTAATTTGTCGTCCGTGTAACCTTTTAGAATCTCGTCTCTGAACGCCTCGCGAAACTCTTGATTCTCACGAGCTGCACGCAAGAGGTCGTCCGTTGTATTTAGGGTTGTCATAGCTACACCTCACTATTAATTATAGATGATCTGCTTCAATAGAAAAGCCCCGTTGGGTATTTGACCGCTGGGGCTTACGTTCGCTACGAGTGCGGGTGCTGAGGCTTTTCAGGCACAGCCTAGTTTCTGTACAAAGCCTTGCTGCCTCCCAAAGATAACGGGAGGAAACGATAGCGCGGTTTCTGCGAACCGACAGGGCCGCATCCTAAACCGCCCGATTATGGCGATCACGGATGCGGCCCCAACTATTGCCGGACCCTGCTCGGCTCCTAGATTTGGGTAGCGGGGTTAGCGATTCGCATTCGCCAGGCGGGTCCAGTCACAGGGTTGCCCTCCGGAGGCCGGATAATCTCCAGGCCGGCGGGAGGATTCTTTTCCCGGATGTTCATTGTCCAGGTCTCTCCTTGCTGACATGCGGTATCTCATTCCCTGTGAAGCGGATCGGAGATTCTCTTGCCTCGCTTTCGGGAATGAGAGTCTTTCGGGATTGGGCCAGACCGATATGCACACCTCCGGTTTCAATAGTCCCGCCGGAAAGATTGCACAGAAAAGCGCGTGCGGGACTGCTCTGTTAAAAGCATCCCCGCACGCGCGGAGTAACGTCTGCAATGTCAGGCAGAAGAATCCAAACACCTGTTTCGCCTGACGATGCTTATCGTACCACCCTTTTGGCTGGAGTCCAAGTCCCCAGGTTGTCTATTCCCGTTCAGGCGACTCCCGTCTTCCGTGATCCGAGATTTCCTGCCTGACGGCGCTTGCTGTTGCGACAATCGCAGTTGCAGCGTCCCAGAGCGCGTGTTAGCCTAATCCACGCTAACTCCGTTTAACCATAATCTCTTACGAGGCAGGCTTGTCCCTATTCTCCGGGCGAGTCGTTTAGGCTGTGAAGTCATTCATGCCCCTGAGCGGCTCCGTAGGAGATGGTAGCGGGGTTAGCGTTTCGCAACCTGTACCGCGAGGGGGCATCCTCATTGCACGCGATACTGCTGACCGCTGACGCCTTCGAGCCTATCTTCTCGCCTGGTTCAAGGTGATGATTCCCCCTTTTGCCCTCGCTGTCACCGCGAGGACGGCGCACGCCGTATTTTCTGGACTCCGAACCTTTAGGAGGGAATTTGAAGTGGCAAGACTACCCGCACCGTTAACACTGCTAATCATTACTGTCGTCCTGGTCCTCTCTGCCGCCTGCGACGGGGGGCAGGCAAGCGGCGACCTGAAAGCCTTCGTCATCGCAGACGCGCACAAGGTCACGATTACGAACTACGACGCGCAGCTCGCCGCAGATTCCATACCAAAGGT
>MKWU01003287.1_pt1 | contig 21788 bp, 22 predicted proteins | sample 809101 | NCBI WGS metagenome assembly MKWU01 (sample SAMN05860141, study PRJNA318959) | sponge metagenome | host: Aplysina aerophoba | place: Slovenia: Piran, Adriatic Sea, Gulf of Piran | collected 2013-05-07 | reverse complement strand
GAGGAAACAACTCCGGCGCCGCCCGCGCCGGTGCCGTGCCCGGGAGCGTCGTAGTGCGCGGCCTTCGCCGGACCGCCGCCATGGTGGGCGGGACCGAGCCGCTGCTCGAGCTGGCCGCACAGCTGCAGCGCGCCGGCGCCGCGGCACGCGATGTCGTCGCACACATGGGCCACGCGCGGCGGCTGCTCGGTGGTGGACAACAGGGAGTAGAAGGTAGCCACCCCGTACGCCTCGGCCGGCGGTACGCCGAGCCGCTCGCTGATGTAGTTCAGCGCGGCCGGGCTGATCCAGCCGAGCGCGTCCTGCACGCCGTGCAGCGCCGGCAGCAGCAGGTGACGGACGCGGTGGCGGGCGCGCGTTCCGCCAACGCTTGCCCGGGCGGCGGAGGCATCCCCGGACGCGCCGCCCGTTGCGGGAAGCGTGTTGCCGGCGGACGACTCGCCGACGCTGGCGAGCACGGCGTCGACCGCTGCACGTTCGGCGCCGGTGGGCGGTGCGGCGGCGAGGTGCAGATCCATCAGTGGGCGGCGCCGGCCGGCGCGGCGATCTTGTCGATGCGGACAGCGGTGGCCTTGAACTCGGCGGTGCCCGATTTCTGGTCCCAGGCGTCGATGGTGAGCCGGTTGGTATCCACCCGGTCCGGGAAGTGCAGGGTCATGAACACCAGGCCGGGGCGCAGCACGTCGACGTACCGGGCCCTGACCTCGAGCGCGCCGCGGCGCGAGCTGACCTGTACCCGTTCGCCATCGTCGATGCCCAGCCGGCGGCCATCCTCGGGGCAGATGTCGACCGTGTCGCCAGTGCGAATCGGCGACCGGAATCCGCCGGTCTGTACCCCCGTGTTGTAGGAGTCGAGGGTGCGTCCGGTGGTCAAGCGCAACGGAAACTGGTCGTCCAGCACGTCCACCGGCGGCCGGTGCTGCAGCGCATGGAACGGCGCCGCCGGCCCTTCGAGCGGAACCCGCCACAGGCGATCGTGCAGGATCGGGCTGCCCGGGTGGCGGTCGTGCGGACACGGCCACTGAATGCCGCCCATCGCCTCGAGGCGCGCGTAGCTCATGCCGGTGTGCATCGGCGACAGCGAGCGCACTTCGTCCCACACCTGTTCGGCGCTCGGTGTACCCCAGTCGTGACCGAGCAGGCGCGCCAGATCGCCCAGAATCGCCATGTCGTCACGCGCCTGGCCGGGCGGCGACAGCGCCTTGCGCCCCCGCTGCACGCGCCGCTCGCTGCTGGTCACGGTGCCCTCCGACTCCGCCCACGATGCGGCCGCCGGCAGCACCACGTCCGCCATCGCGGCGGTGCGGGGCAGGAAGATGTCCTGCACGATCAGGTGATCGAGACCGCTGAGCAAGGCGCGGGCGCGCTCGCCGTCGGCCTCCGACTGCGCCGGGTTCTCGCCGATCACGTACAGCGTGGTCAGATCGCCGTGCTCCATCGCCTCGAACATCTGGGACAGGTGCCAGCCGTTGGCGGATGGCACCGGCACGCCCCAGGCAGCCTCGAACTTGCCGCGCAGCGCGTCGTTCTGCACATCCTGGAAGCCGGGCAGCTTGTTGGGCAGGGCGCCCATGTCGCCGCCGCCCTGCACGTTGTTCTGACCACGCAGCGGGTTGATACCGGAGCCGTAGCGCCCCACGTGGCCGGTGAGCAGCGCGAGGTTGATCAGGGCGAGCACGTTGTCGACCGCGTTGTGATGTTCGGTGATGCCCAGCGTCCAGCACAACTGGGCCCGGTCTGCGGTCGCGTAGGCGTGCGCCAGGCCGCGGATCGCCTCTGCCGGAACACCGGTCAGCTCTTCGCCGCGCGCCAGGGTAAAGGGCTCGACCGAACGGCGGTACTCGTCGAAACCGGTGGTAGCGTGCTCGATGAAAGCGCGGTTCTCCAGGCCGGCGGCGATGATCTCGCGCGCCACCGCGTTGGACAGCGCCACGTCGGAACCCACGTCGAGCCCCAGCCACAGATCAGCCCACTGCGCCGAACTGGTGCGGCGCGGGTCCACGACCATCGTGCGCGCGCCGTTGTGAATCCCCTTCAACACATGGTGAAAGAAGATCGGATGGGTCTCCCGCGCGTTGGAGCCCCACAGGATGATGAGGTCGGTATCCTCCACTTCCCCGTAGGAACTGGTACCGCCTCCGGCACCGAATACCGTCGCCAGACCGACGACGCTCGGTGCGTGTCAGGTGCGGTTACAGCTATCGATGTTGTTGCTGCCGACCGCCACCCGGGCGAACTTCTGGGCCAGGAAGTTCATCTCGTTGGTCGCCTTCGAGCAGCTGAACAGCCCGAACGCCCGCGTGGGGCCACGCTCCCTGGCGGCCGCGATACCCTGGGCCGCGCGCCGCAGCGCCTCGTCCCAGCTCGCCGGCCGCAGCTTGCCGCCGCTGCGCACCAGCGGCTCCGTCAGTCGTGTGTAAGCTTGTCGCATGATCGTGTCGCGCCTAATCTACCGGGTAGCGACAGCGCGGTCTATCCGCTGCGCCAGGGAACGATCGCCCCGTCGTCGGTGCAGGCAGGCTCGTAGTCGCTGTCCTGGGTGAGGACGCTGCCCGCGGCGTGGGCCCGGTCCGCCGCCGCCTGGCTGAGCAGCAGGGTTTCGAGAGCGAGGGTGTTGCGAACGCGCACTACCGCCGCATCCCGCACCGTGGCGCCGCAGGTGTGGATGGCCCAGCGTAGCGCCTCGGCGTCGTCTGCGGCTACCAGCGGCATGCGGCCGCGCTCCAGGAAGGTACTGGTGAGCACGTTGGCGTTGGTCACCTCGTGGTCCACCTGCCGCGCGAAGCGGCGGGTGGTGACGTCGGCAAGGCCGATGCCGAGCGCGTTGCCGTGCGATGCCTCGGTCAGGCCGAGCACGACGATGCGGCGCACCCGCGGCGCCTCCGGCTCGGCGACTCCGGCAATGCCGATGCGGCCGACCACGTTGGTGTCCATGCCGGTGCCGCTGATCTCCTTGCCGATCTCGTCCAGCACGAGCACATCGATCTGATCGAGCGGCAGGGAGGCCATGTTGAGCCGCGCCTGCGCCAGGCATTGTGCCTCCACCGACGGAATGTCGGCGGCGCGCGCCGCCCGCACCACGGCGGTCTGCTCGCGGCCGTCCTCCACCAGCGCCACGCCGCCGAGCAGCTTGCCGGACGCCCGCACCACATCGAACGCCGGCCGGATCAGGTGCGCCAGCCCAAACACGCCGCGAAAGTGGATTGCCTCGGCGCCGCGGCGCTTGCCGAGCCCGATCACCGCCATCTTGACCAGGCCGCTCTCCACCGGCCCGTGGAAGTCGGTGTGCGGCTTGACGCGGTTGACCACCAGCACGGCGTCCGCTTCGTACGCGTTGCGGTCCATGAACACGCGTACCGGCGGATCGCCGGCGGTGCCCAGTTCCACCGCCTCCATGGTGGCGCGCACCGGCGCCCCCATCGACTCGGAGGTAATTCCCCAGCCGGCCAGCACCTCGCGCTGGCCTTCCGCGGTGGCGCCGCCGTGGCTGCCCATCGCCGGCACGATGAACGGCTGCGCGCCATGGCGGCGCAGCCAGTCGACGATACGCCGCGCCACCAGGGCATAGTTGGCGACCCCGCGGCTGCCCAACCCCACCGCGATCCGGCGCCCCGCCACGTCGGCGCTGCCGAACGTACCGGTCAGCGTCTTCTGCACCTCCGCCCCCATATCCGCCAGGCCGGCGCCCGGCAGCGCGCAGCGAAACCGCGCCAAGCGCGGCAACTCCTGTTCCATCAGCCTTCCTCCCAGGTGCCGACTAGGCGCACCTCTCGTTCCAGCGCTACGGCGAAGCGTTCAGCTACCGCCTCTTCCACCGCGGTGGCGGCGGCGAGCAGGTCGGCGCCGGTGGCGCCGCCGTGGTTGACCAGCACCAGGGCGTGGCGCTCGGCCACGCCGGCCCGCCCGAAGCGGCGCCCGCGCAGGCCGCACGCCTCGATCAACTGCGCCGCCGGCACCTTGAAGCCGCCGGCCACCGCCATGCCGGCGATGTGCGGGCAGCGCTCCCGGATCTGCGCGTAGCGGTCGGGGAGCAGCACCGGGTTCTTGAAGAAGGAGCCGGCGTTGGGCAGCGTATCGGGATCGGGCAGCTTGCGGCGGCGCAGGCGGACGACCGCCCGGCTCACGTCGGCGATCGTGGGCTCGGTCACCGCCATCTGCGCCAGTTCCTCGCGCACGCCGGTATAGGCCAGCTTCAACCGCGGGCGCTTGTCGAGCCGCAGGCGCACGCGGGCAATCAGCATGCGGTCGCGCAAGGCCTGCTTGAACACGCTGTCTCGGTAGCCGAACGCGCATGCGGCCGCATCCATGGTGCGCGGCTCGCCGCCGGCCAGCGGCACCGCCTCCAGGTCGACGAACACGTCGGAGAGTTGCGCCCCGTAAGCGCCGATGTTCTGAATCGGCGCCGCGCCCACCGACCCGGGGATCAGGCTCAGGTTCTCGAGGCCGCCCCAGCCGCGCGCCACGGTGAACTCCACCAGCCGGTGCCAGTCGTGACCGGCGCCCGCCGTGACGGTGACCGAATCCGCATCCTCCTGCACGGCGATGCCGGCGGCCCGCGGCATGATTACCACGCCGGGGTAGTTACCGGCAAACAGGACGTTGCTGCCGCCGCCGAGCACCATGCGCGGCAGGCCGTCGAAGCGCGGCTCCGCGAACAGGTTGGCCAACTCGCGCGCCACCGGCTCGGATGCAGCGCTGCCGAGGCGCACCAGGTAGCGCGCCGTGGCCGCCACCCGCAGCGTGTTGCAGGCGGCCAGGGAGGCGTTTGCCTCGACCTGCACGGCACCCTCGCGGCGCGCCGCCCCGCTACTCCGCGGCGCCGTTCATGCGCGCGAGCACGTTGTACAGGCCGTGGGTGCCCAGGTCCTCCAGGCCGTCGGCGATGGCGGCGACGTAGAATTGGTGCGCCAGCGCCAGTCCCGGCAGGGCCAGGTTCATGGCGCGCGCCTCGGCGAGCGCGATGCCCATGTCCTTGACGAAGTGCTTGATGAAGAAGCCGGGATCGAAGTTGCCTTGCACGATGCGGCGGCCGAGGTTGTTGATTGACCAGCACGCCGCGGCGCCCTTGCCGATCACGTCGATAATCTCGTCCTGATCGAGCCCCGCCTGCTGGCCGTACAGCAGCGACTCCACTACCCCAATCATGGTCGAGGCGATCAGGATCTGGTTGCTCATCTTGGTGTGCTGTCCCGCCCCGGCCGGCCCCATCAGGGCGATGTTTTCGCCCATCACGTCGAACAGCGGCCTGGCGCGATCGAAGTCGGCCTGTGCGCCGCCCACCATGATTGCCAGCGTTCCGCCGCGCGCCCCCACGTCGCCGCCCGAGACCGGCGCGTCCAGGGCGGCACACCCGCGCTCGGCCGCCGCGGCGGCGATGCGCTTGGCAAGGGAGGGTTCGGAGGTAGTCATGTCGACCAGCAGCGTCCCCGGCGCCGCGTTGTCCAGAATGGCGCCGTCGCCGAGAAACACCTGCTCCACGTCGCTGGGGTAGCCGACAATCGCGAACACCACGTCGGAACGGGCGGCCACCGCACCCGGACTGTCACACCACGCGGCTCCGGCCGCCTCCAGGTCGGCGGCCCGCTCGCGGGTACGCGTGGACACTGCCACCTCGAACCCCGCCTTGACAATATGCATGCACATGGAGCGTCCCATCACCCCGGTGCCGACCCATCCGATCCTGCGATCCGCCATACCGTATTACCCTCGTTCTCTTGCTGCGTTTGCTGCCCGGAGTATTACGACGCCCACTACCCCGGTCAAGGTGCTTGCCCAGATGTCGCGCGCCACGCACCATGGCGCATGCCCCGTATCCCGCAACGATTCGGCCAGTCGGCGCGGCTGGCGCAGGTGCAGCCGCCGGTGATCCCGATCATTCACGGCCTGATCCGCGAGCACCCGGATACCATCACCCTCGGGCAGGGGGTGGTGTACTACGGCCCGCCCCCCGAAACCGAGGCGGTGCTGCGCGATTTCTGGGCCGAGCCGGCCAACCACCGCTACGGCGCGGTGTGGGGCATTCCCCCGTTGCGCGAGGCGCTGGCCGCCAAGCTGACGGCCGAAAACGGCATCCGGATCGGCGACGAGCGGCAACTGGTGGTCACCGCCGGCGGCAACATGGCGTTCTTCAACGCGCTGCTCGCGATCGCCGATGCCGGCGACGAGATCATCCTGGTCAGCCCGTACTATTTCAACCACGAGATGGCGGTGGCCATGGCCAACTGCAAAGCGGTAACGGTGCCGGCCGACGACGCCTATCAGCTCGACGTGGCCGCCATCGCGGCCGCCATCACACCGCGCACGCGCGCGGTGGTAACCATCTCGCCCAACAATCCCACCGGGGCGGTGTATCCGCGTGCCGACCTCCGGGCCGTGAACGAACTGTGCGCCGGGCGCGGCATCTACCACGTCCACGACGAGGCCTACGAGTATTTCACCTACGGAGAGCACACCCACTTTTCGCCCGGCTCGCTGCCCGGCGCGAGCGCGCATACGATTTCGCTGTTCTCGCTCTCCAAGAGCTACGGCTTCGCGAGTTGGCGCATCGGTTACCTGACCATCCCGGCGGCGCTGTACGACGCGGTGGCGAAAATACAGGACACGGTGCTGATTTGCCCGCCGCTGGTGAGCCAGGTGGCGGCGCTGGGGGCGCTGGAGGCGGGGCGTGCCTACTGCCTGGAGCAGCGCAAGCAGATCGAACAGGTGCGCGGCACCGCGCTGCGAACGCTCGCCGAACTGGGCGACCGCTGCAAACCGGTAAGCGCGGACGGGGCGTTCTACGTGCTGCTGCGTCTGCGCCATACCGGCGACCCGATGACCCTGGTGCGCCGCCTGGTGACCGAGCACCGGGTCGCGGTGTTGCCCGGCACCGCCTTCGGGCTGGCCGGCTGCTCGCTGCGGATCGGTTACGGCGCCCTGACGCCGCGCGACGCGGGAGAAGGGATCGAGCGCCTGGTGAAGGGCATACTGGCCCTCACCTGAGGGGCGCTGAAAGCACCGGACGAGCACGGGCAAGCCGGCGGCGCCATGCGCGCGCACCGCAGCCGGTGCCGCGCCTGCCGGTCTAGCGCGAGGAGGCGCCGGTGGCCGGTTGGCCCGCGCGGGCCATTTGCGCCGCGCACAGGATCGCCTGGATCATGCTGTCCTCCGAGGCGCGTCCGGTGCCGGCGACGTCGAAGGCGGTGCCGTGATCAACCGAGACGCGGATCACCGGGATGCCGAGCGTGACGTTGACGCCGTCGACCGCGCTCCAGACGCCGGCGCCGTTGTCCCAAGTGAAGCCGACCACCTTCAGCGGAATGTGGCCCTGGTCGTGGTACATCGCCACCACCAGGTCGTAGTAGCCGCCGTTGGCCTTGGGAAACAGGGTGTCTGCCGGCAGCGGCCCCTCCACCACCATGCCGGCGGCGCGCGCCGCCTCGATGGCGGGCACGATCTGCGTGCGCTCTTCGCTGCCGAACAGGCCGCCGTCGCCGGCGTGCGGATTGAGGCCGGCCACCCCGATGCGCGGCGCCGCGATGCCGAGCCGGCGGCCGGCCTCGTGGGCCAGGCGGATCACCGTCTCGACGCGCTGCCGGGTGACCCGCTCGCACGCCTCGCGCAGCGACACGTGGGTGGACACGTGCACGACGCGCAGGGCGCCGGCCATCAACAGCATGGCGTAGTCGCGAGTGCCGGTGAGGTGGGCGTAGATCTCGGTCTGGCCGGCGAACCGGAAGCCGGCCAGGTTGAGCGCCTCCTTGTGGATCGGGCCGGTCACCGTGGCGGCGGCGGTACCGGCGCGCGCCAGTTCCACCGCGCGCGCGATGGCGTGGTAGCCGGCCGCCCCCGCCGCCGCCGACACTTCGCCGCGCGGCAGCTCCGCCAACGGCGCCGTCTCGCTGGCCGCCACGTTGACGTACTCCGGCCCCCAGCGCGCTGCACCGGGATCGGTGAACGGCACGATGCGCGCGCCGCTGCCGACGATGCGCGCCGCTGCGGCAAACACCTCCGCCGAGCCCACCAGGAGCGGCCGGCACGCGCCCTGCACCCGCTCGTCGGCCAGTGCCTTGACCGCGATCTCGGGGCCGACCCCGGCCGGATCGCCCATCGTGATTGCCAGCAGCGGAGCACGCATCACTCGGCCGGCGCCAGCGGCGCCTGCCGCCGGCACTCCTCCATTACCCGCATCTGCGTCAGCACCTGCTCCGGCGCCACCGGCAGCGGCCCCCCGGCGCGGATGCAGGCGTGCAGATCGAGGTAGAAACCGGCTTCCCCCGGCCCCCCGTCCGCTTCCCCGCTCGCCCAGGAATGCTCTACCCACTCCACCGTCTCGCGGTTGTAGCTGCGATCCGGAGTCGGCTCCGTGCTCAACGTGCGTTCCGGCAGCGACCCCGGCTTCACGTAGCGCCAGCGCAACGCCGAGCCCGAGCCGGTCAGGCCGCCCTCGGTGCCCATCACCAGCCATTGCTCCTGCGGGTACGCGCACGCCGCGGTTATCTCGATCTGTACGGTCGGCGCCCCCGGTGCGCGCAGCAGGATCAATACGTGGTCGTCGGCGTCGCCGAGCGTGCGCACCCGGTCGCGCACGCAGGTCACCTCCGGTTCGGCATCGCCGAACAGCAGCAGCCCCATGTCGATTACGTGCGGGCCGGTATTGTTCATCGAGCCGCCGCCGTAGCGCTGCAGGGTCTGCCAGTCCCAGCGGCGCGCGAAGCCGTGGTGGGTAATGCGCACCATCACGACTCTGCCGAGCACCCCGGAAGCCGCTACCTCGCGCACCTTGATCACGTCGCCGCGATAGCGGTAGTTCTGGAACACGGTGAGCAGTTTGCCGGTCTCGGCCGCTGCCGCGGTCATCCGCTCTGCCTCCGCCACGCTGGTGGCCATCGGCTTCTCGCACACCACGTGCTTGCCGGCGCGCAGCGCCGCGACGCTGTACTCGGCGTGCAGATGGCTCGGCACCGCCACCACCACCACGTCGACACCGGGGTCGGCGATCAACGCTTCGAAGTCCCCGTGCGCCGCGCAGCCGAACCGCCCCACCGCCTCCTCACGCCGCGCCGGCAGCGGATCGTACACCGCCGCGACCCGGACCTGATCGGGCAAACTCTCAATCAGCCGCGCATGAATACCCCACCCGCTGCGCCCGAGCCCGGCGATACCAATTCTGACCTGTGATTCCACAGGGTGACGATAGCATGAATGAGCAGGTATCATTTGCGCGATGGCTCCCACCCGCCCCGGTCCCCGGGGCGTTCTGCTGACTGCGCTCGTGCTTCTCTCCATGACCGTGATTCCGGCGATTGCGCAGCCGCGGGTGGGCGTTCCCGGCGCACCGCTGCCGTTCGACCCCGCGGTTCTGCGCGGCAGCCTGCACAACGGCATTCAGTACTACATCGCACGCAATGCCGAACCCGCGGGGCAGGCACAGGTGTTGCTGGCGGTGCGGGTGGGTTCGGTACTCGAGGAGGACGACCAGCGCGGCTTCGCGCGGTTCGTGGCGCGCATGGCGTTCCGGAGCACCGCGCGGTTGTCCGAGCAGCAGATCGCCGACTACCTGGCGTCGATCGGCGTTTCGGAGGTTCCCGGTCAGAGCGTACAGACCGGCTTCGACGCGTCGGTGCTGCACCTGGACATACCGACCGGCTCCCCGGATGCGTTGCAGACCGGCATCGAGATGCTCGGCGAGTGGGCGTTCGCGATCACCTTTCCACCCGATGCGGTGGAGCGGGAGCGAGCGCTGATTCTTGATGCATCGGGATCGGACGGCGGGATCGACGACAGCCAGCTCGCCGCCCTGTTCGGCGGCTCGCGCTACGCCGATCGGCAGCCGGCGGGGCTGCGAGAGGTGGTCGAACACGCCACGCCCGAACAACTCGCCGCATTCCACGAGCGCTGGTATCAACCCGACCTGATGGCGTTTATCGCGGTAGGCGACTTCGACCCCGAGGCCGTCGAGTCGGCGATGCGCGAACACCTTGCGCCAGCCGCGCAAGGCGCGGACGGAGACGCCGGCGCGCGCCGCCGCGACCGCACCAGATGGCCGGCGATTGCGATACCGGATCATCCCGAGCCGCGGGTGAGCTTGCTTGCGGACGCCGATGCCGGCGCCGCCCACCTCACGCTGTACCGCAAGCTGGAAGCCGACACCGGAGCGGACCTGCCGGCGTATCGCAAGCTCCTGGTGCAGCGGCTGATCGCCGCCATGATCAACGCCCGCCTGGCAGCGCGGCAACAGGCCGACCAACCGTTCCTGTCGGCGGCGGTCGGGCGCAACCGGCTGACCCGGGAGGTCGACGTGGCGATCGCCACCGCGCGGGCCGAACCCGGCGGCGTGGAGCGCGGATTGAGTGCGCTGCTCGCAGAGCTGCGCCGGGTGCAGGTGCACGGCTTCAGCGATGCCGAGGTAGCGCGTGAAAAGGCGGCCCTCACGCGCTCGGTCGAGGACGCCTACGAAACCCGCGACCGGCGGCCGTCGCACGTCCTGGCAGAGGAGTACCTGCGCCACTTCCTGGAGGCCGGACCCTACCCCGGCATCGAACGGGAACGCGAACTCCACCGGCTTCTGTTGCCGGAGATCACGCCGGAAGAGCTGCACCAGTGGGCGGTGCGCAACATGCCATCGGGAAGTTCGGCCAACACCGTGCTGCTGGTAACCGAACCGGCCCAGGACGACCCCGCGGCCCGGGAGACCCTCCTGCGTGACCAGCTCATCGCCGCCGCCGCGCTGGAGGTCGAGCCCTACGCCGGCACCGTAGCCGGTGGCGGCGCGGCACCATTGCTGGCCGTCCAGCCCGCGGGCGGAAGCATTGCGGCGGAACGACACGTGCTGGAGATAGACGCGCGGCGCTGGACCCTGTCCAACGGGATCACCGTGATCGCCAAGCACACCGCGCTCGGCGACGAGGTGCTGTTCCATGCCTCCAGTCCCGGCGGCAGCTCGCTGTTGGCGGATGCCGACTTCGTGCCGGCGCTCACCTCGGCCACGGTGATTGCCGGCAGCGGGGCGGGGCCGCACGACAGCGGCGCGCTCGACGAGTTGCTCGCCGACAAGCAGGTCACGGTTACCCCCTACATCGCGGAGCTGTTCGAGGGCTTCAGCGGCAGCGCGGCGCCGCAAGACCTGGAGACGCTGTTCCAGCTCATCTACCTGTACGCCACGCGCCCGCGCGTGGACGGGCGCTTCTACGCCCAGTACGAGTCACAGCTGCGCGCGCAAGCAGAGCAGCGCGAGTCGCGCCCGGAGGCCGCGTTCTCCGATACGCTGCGCATCGCGCTCAGCCAAGGACACTTCCGGGCGCGGCCGGTAACGCCCGCGATCCTGGAGGAGCTCGACCTGGAGCGCGCCGTGCAGGTGTATGCGGACCGGTTCGCCGACTTCAGCGACGGTACGTTCCTGTTCGTGGGTGCGTTCGACTGGCAAGAGCTGCGCAGCCTTGCCGAGACTTATCTCGCCGCCCTGCCGACGGGGGCGCGCCAGGAGCAGTGGCGGGATGTCGGTATCGACCCGCCGCCGGGCATAGAGGAACACGCCGTGCGGGCCGGCTCGCCGGCTCGCGCCGTGACGCGCATGGTGTTCGCCGGCGACATGCGGTGGAGCCGCGGCGAAGCGCTGGCGCTGGCCGCCCTTGGCGAGGTGCTGAAGTTGCGGCTCGGCGAGCGCCTGCCGGGCGTGGGTGGCGGTGTCGGCGGCATCGGAGTCAGCAGCGACTCGCAACTGATTCCCGATCCCGAGTATCGCGTGATCGTCGGCTTCGACAGCGCCGCCTCACGTGCCGACGAGGCGCGCGACGCGGTGCTGGCGGAGGTCGCTTGGCTGCGCCGCGGCGGCGAGCGGGTAGCCCTGGAGGGAGCGCTGGCAGAGGCCAAGGAGAAGCTTCGCGCGGCTCGGGAACGGCAGGTCGTCCACAACCGGTTCTGGCTCGACCAGCTGCTGACCGCCGTGCGCAACGAAGAGCCGCTACCCGAGATTGCCCGCTTCCCGGAGCGCCTCGAGGCTCTGAAGGCGGAGCAACTGGTAGCCGCCGCGCGCCGCTACCTGACCCCGGACCGCTACGTCCGCGTGGTGCTGCTTCCCGAACAGGACACCCCCTGACCTGACCGGGCGCCCCACGGCGCCCGGCGGCGCTACTCGCCCTGCGTGAAGGCGGCGTCGAAAGCTATGTCGGAGGCGGACAGGTCGGTGCGGCGCACGAAGGCGAGCGCTTCGGGAGCGCCCTGCTCGCGGTCCATGCCGCTGTCCTCCCACTCTATCGACAGCGGGCCCTGGTAGCCGATCGCGTTCAGGGCACGGAACACGCGCTCGAACGGTACCTCGCCGCGCCCCGGCGACACGAAGTCCCAGCCGCGCCGCATGTTGCCGAACTCCAGGTGGGAGGCGAGCGCGCCGTTGCGCCCGTTGTGGTTGCGCTGCGACTCCTTGACGTGGGCGTGGTAGATGCGGTCGGCGAAATCGAGCACGAACTGCTCCGGGTCGACTGCCTGCCACACCAGGTGGCTGGGATCGAAGTTGATGCCGAACGCCGGCCGGTTGTCGACCGCCTCCAGGGTGCGCCTGGTGGTCCAGTAGTCGTAGGCAATCTCGGACGGGTGCACCTCGAGCCCGAACTTGACGCCCTCCTGGTCGAACACGTCCAGAATCGGGTTCCAGCGGTCGGCGAAGTCCTGGTAGCCGTCGTCGATCATGCCTTCGACCGCGGGTGGAAACCCGGCCAGCGCGTACCAGATCTTCGACCCGGTGAACCCGGCCACGGTGGCGACTCCGAACTTCGCCGCCGCGCGGGCGGTGTCCTTCATGCGCTCGGCGGCGCGCTGTCGGACGCCCTCGGCGTCGCCGTCGCCCCAGATCTCGGGCGGCAGGATGCCCTGGTGGCGGGCGTCGATCGGGAAGTCGCACACGCACTGGCCGACCAGGTGATTGCTGATCACGTAGCACTTCAGCCCGTGGCGGTCGAGCAGCTCGCGCTTGGCGGCCACGTAGCCGTCGTCGGCGAGCGCCTTGTCGACCTCGAAGTGGTCGCCCCAGCAGGCCAGTTCCAGGCCGTCGAATCCCCAGGCGGCCGCCTTGGCGGCCAACTCCTCCAGCGGCAGGTCGGCCCACTGGCCGGTGAACAACGTTACTTCTCGTGCCATGTCGTCTATGCCTCCAACTCGGTCCATTTTTGATCGCTGGCGGAGCTGGCGACGCAGGCCGTGATAAAGGCCATGCCGCGCACTCCGTCCTGCACGGTGGGAAAATCCAGGTGCTCGGGGTCTGGCTGCTCGCCGGCCAGCCGCGCCTGCAGAGCCAGCGCGTAGTTGCGGTACAGGTTGGCGAACGCCTCGACAAAGCCCTCCGGGTGGCCGGCCGGCAGGCGGGTGTGGGCGGCGCTCGCGTCGGACAGCTCGCCGACGCCGGTGCGGCGCACCTCACGGTGGCGGTCGCCCCACTTCACGGTGAGTGTGTTGGGCTCTTCCTGGTGCCACTCCAGCCCCGCCAGTTCGCCGTAGACGCGGATGGTGAGCGGATTCTCCTCACCCGCGGAGATCTGACTGGCGTAGAGCACGCCGCGCGCGCCGTTGTCCAGGCGCACCAGCACGTTGCCGTCGTCCTCCAGTTGCCGCCCCTCGACCATGGTGGTGAGGTCGGCGCACAGCGACGCGATCTTGAGACCGGTGATGTACTCCATCAGGTTCTCGGCGTGGGTGCCGATGTCGCCCATGCAGGAACTGGCGCCGGCGCGCGCCGGATCGGTGCGCCAACTGGCCTGCTTCTGGCCGTCGGACTCGATCAGCGACGCCAGCCAGCCCTGCGGATACTCCACCACCACCTTGCGCACCGCGCCGATGGCGCCGTTGCGCACCATGTGGCGCGCCTCCTTGACCATCGGGTAGCCGGTGTAGTTGTGGGTCAGGCCGAACTGCAGCCCGGTGCTCTCCACCAGCGCCGCCAGCTCCTTCGCCTCGGCCAGGTCGAATGTCATCGGCTTGTCGCTCATCACGTGGAAGCCCCCCTCCAGCGCCGCCTTGGCGACCGGAAAGTGGACGTAGTTGGGGGTAACGATCGACACGAAGTCCATGCGCTCGCCCGCCGGCAGCTTCGCCTCTGCCGCCATCATCTCTTGGTAATCGCCGTACACGCGGTTCGCCGGCAGGTAGAGGTCGGCGCCCGACGCGCGCGAGCGCTCGGGATCGCTGCTGAACGCCCCGCACACCAGCTCGATGTGCCCGTCGAGCGCCGCCGCCATGCGGTGTACGGCACCGATGAAGGCGTCGCGGCCGCCGCCAACCATGCCCATTCTTATCTTGCGACTCATGCGCCGCATCCTATCAAAGATGCCGCGCCATGCGCACCATCGGTGGATTGCGGCGAGCCTCTACCGGACCGCGGCGATTCCGGCGGCCAGCGGGGCGGCCGTGGCCGAGCTCGAGCCGGGGGCCCCGAACAGGTCGCCGCGACGGTTGGCGAGCAGCGCCAGCCGCTGGTGCTGGTGAGCAATGGCAGCGGGGGCGAGATCTGCCCAGATTACCGAGTCGCTGTCCGGCCCGGCGGGCGGGAGCGGGGGCGGAGCGGGAGCCGGGGGCCCCGAACGGGTCGCCGTGACGGTTGGCGAGCAGCGCCAGCCGCTGGTGCTGGTGAGCAATGGCGGCGGGGTCGAGATCTGCCCAGATTACCGAGTCGCTGTCCGGCTCGGCGCGCGCGAGCACGTCGCCATGCGGCCCCACGATCATGCTGTTGCCGCGGCAGCGCAGCCCGTCGGCGAAGCTGACGATGTCGGCCCCGGCGGCGAACATGCTGTTGTCCATGGCGCGCGCCCGCAGGGCCAACTCCCACTCCGGCGGCGGGCCGAGCCAGGCGGTGGGCACCAGAGCCAATTCGGCGCCGCCCGCCGCGGCGCAGCGCGCCTGTTCCGGGAAGCGGGTGTCGAAACAGATCCAGCCGGTAGCGGTCGCGCCGCCGAGCTCGAACACCGGCACCTCGCCGCCCGCCGACGCCCACGAAGTCTCGGCCCCGAACAGGTGCAGCTTGCGGTACACGGCCGCGACCTCCCCGTCGGTGTCCACCACGACCAAGCTGTCGTACAGCCGCCCGTCGGGCGCCGCCTCCGCCATGCCGAATGCCACCGCGATGCCGGATGACGCGGCCGCCTCTTGCATACGGCGCACGGACGGCCCGGTGACCGGCTCCGCCTGCTCCGGGATCCGCTCGGCGGCGATGTAGCCGCTCACGATCAGCTCCGGAAGCACGATCACTGCGCATCCGGCGGCCGCCGCCTCGCCGAGCTGGGCGCTCATCCGGCCCAGGTTGTAGTCCTTGTCCACGGCGCGCGCCTCGAACTGCCCGCATGCCACCCGCATCGTTTGCATCCTTACCTCCTTGCCTCCCGCATCCGCAGTCTACACCGCGAAGGTCAGCTCGGCATGCATTGGTGGGCCGAGACAACCGGAGCGCGCGGGAGTAGAATCGGCGGGATGACCGAGCTAGTGAAGACACGCCCGCTGCCGGGCGCCCCATTTGGCGTGGAAGTAACCGGGGCCGAGCCGCGGAGTCTGACGGCCGAGCAGCGGGAGCAGATATGGGATGCCCATCGGGAAGGGCAGGGACTGATCTGTTTTTCGTTCGGGCGGTTGCTCGAAGCGGACGAATTGCATGCTCTTACCGCGGTGTTTGGCGTCAACGAGTTCGCCCCCGGCAAGATCGTCGGGATCGGCAAGGGGACACGCGCGGGGCAGGAACGGCGCACCGTGGAACAGCAGGAAGCCGCGCTGCGCGCCCGCGGCGACGATCCCTACATGGCGTACATCGGCAACCTGGATCCCGCCAGCCTGGAGGAGAAGGCGGTCGACGGGAAGTTCTACGGCGAGTGGGAGTGGCACACCGACATGTCGTACATCCCGGTACCGCCCACGTTCAGCCTGCTGCACGCCCGCGTGGTGCCGGACGAGGGCGGCGACACCGGTTTCTGCAGCCAGACAATGGCGGCGCGGGAACTGCCGCCGGACCTTCGCCGGCGCGTGAATGGACGCCAGATCAAGCACGACTCCACCTACGGCAGCTCCGGGGTGCTGCGGCCCGGCATGACCGTGCCGGACTCCCCCATTGAGGCAATCGGTCACCCGCACCCGATCATCCGCGTGGTGCCGGAGACCGGCCAGGAGGCGCTGTTTCTCGGCCGCCGCACCAACGCCTACGTGACCGGCATGGCGTTCGACGACAGCGAGCGGCTGCTGGACGAACTGTGGCGCCACGCCACCCAGCCGCACTTCTGCTATCGGCACCGGTGGCGAGTGGGGCAGGTGGTGGTGTGGGACAACCGCATGATGCTGCACATGCGCCATCCGATGGCCGAAGACGCGACGCGCTTCATGTGGCGCACGCAGACCCGCGGCGAGGCGGTGGTGCCGGCAGCCGGCTGACCACGCTGGTCGGGCCGCAACGATCCGGTGTGATCCCGGTAACGGCTACCTGGTGGGGTCTTCGCTTACCTGCACCAGCAGCTTGCCGAAGTTGGTGCCCTCCAGCATGCCGAGGAATGCCGCCGGGGCGTTCTCCAGGCCAACCACTACCTGCTCCTTGTACTTCAGCGCGCCGCTGCGCACCCAGGTCGCCAGCAGCGCCAGCGCCTCTTCGTGGCGGTCGGCGAACTCGCCCTGGTTGAAGCCGCGCATGGTTGCCCGCCGGGCGTGGATGAAGCGGCTCAGGTGCGGGCCGTGCCACTCGCGGCCGGGCGCGTCGTTGTACTCGGCGATGGCGCCGCACAGCGACAGGCGCGCGCCCATGGCCAGGTTGCCGGCGACCGCGTCGATGACCGTGCCGCCCACGTTATCGAAGTACACGTCGATGCCGTCGGGGCAGGCCGCGGCAAGTCCGGCGGACAGGTCACCGGTCTTGTAGTTGACGCACACGTCGAACTGCAGCTCGTCCACCACGTAGGCGCACTTCTCGTCGGTGCCGGCGATGCCCACCGCGCGGCAGCCCTTCATGCGCGCAAGCTGGCCGACCACCGCCCCCACCGCACCCGAGGCCGCCGACACCACCACGGTGTCGCCGGCGACCGGCCGGCCCACTTCCAGCAAACCGAAATAGGCGGTGACGCCCGGCATGCCGACCACACCCAGGGCGGTCGTGATCGGCACCAGGCCCGGGTCCAGGACGCGCAGCTGCGCCCCGGCGACCGCGCCGTAACTCTGCCAGCCGTAGCCGCCGACGTACTGGCACACCAGTTGCCCCGGCTCGAAACCGGCCGCGTTGGAAGCCACCACTTCACCGACCACCCCGCCGACCATCGCCTTGCCGACCGCCTCGGGCGCGCCCATGCGGCCGCGCATGTAGGGGTCGAGCGACAGGTAGATGGTGCGCACCAGGACTTCGCCTTCCCGCGGTTCCGGCACCGGACCCTCGACCAACTCCAGGTCGTCGAGGCTCGGCTTGCCGGCCACCAGCCGGCTCAGCACCACCTGCTTGTTCGTTTCCGCCATTGGTTCCTCCCCGCGCCGCCCACGGCGCTCAACTGAAGCTGGCTACGGCGTGCCGTGCAGCACTTCGATCAGCAGGTTGTCCGGACCCGACACGAACACGACATCCATGTTCTTCATTTTGCGCGGCCCGTCCACGATGTTGGCGCCGCGTGCCCGCAAGTGCGCGACGGCCGCTTCGAAGTCGTCGGTGACCAACGCGAAGTGATGGATCGCCGCGTCCATCGGGTCGGGCCCTTCCGTGGTCGGCGCACGGTGAAAGATGTTGACGTGGTTGCCGGCCATGTGCATGCGGGTGATGACGACCGCCCCGAAGTCGATGACCCACTCGTCGGTGGCGTCGAACATATTGGCCAGGAACGCCTTGGTCGCATCCGGGTCGCTGCTCTGGATGTGAATGTGATCAAGAGAGAGCTTCATTTCGCCCTACGATGCACCAAATAACGCGTTCTGGCCACCCTACGTCTTGATCCACAAGTCATACCTCGGTTATACTACGCTACCATGAAAACCGCCGTATCGCTGCCGGACCACCTGTTTAGACGAGCGGACGAGGTGGCCGGCGAGCTGCAGATTCCGCGCAGTCGGCTGTTCGCGATGGCATTGCAGCAGTTCCTCAACAACTACCGGCAACAGGACGTCACCGAACGGCTCAACGCCGTGTACCGGGATCTGCCGGCCCGTCAGCCGCACGGCATCATGGATACCGGTTTGGAGAGTCTCCGCAACCTGACGCGCGATGACTCGTGGTGAGATCTGGTGGGCGGATCTTGGCGTCCCCTTCGGCAGCGAACCGGGCTTTCGACGTCCGGTCCTGGTAGTCCAGGCCGACAGCTTCAATCGCAGCAGAATAGGCTCGGTGCTGTGCGTGCCGTTCACCACCAACCCGAGCCTGGCTGACGCGCCCGGCAACGTCTGTCTCGATGCAATCGAGTCGCAGCTCTCCAAGGACTCCGTCATCGTCGTGTCCCAGCTGACCTGCATCGACCGGGCGCGGCTGGTGCAACAGGCGGGCACACTCAAGCCGCAACACCTCGCCGAAGTGGAGGCTGGAATCCGGCTCGTGCTCGCGCTCTGACACCCGACCACCGGGCCGGCTCACCCTACCTGGACCCGCGGGTCCAGGTAGGCGGCCGCGGCGAAGAACAGGTTGATGCCGGAGATGATCGGGTAGTCGCGGTCGAACAGGCCACGTGGAGCGCTAGCTTAACTTGGCGAGCTTCATCGATCATCTCCTTGCGCTGCCTGACGTAGGCGACGATGCCGACTTCGACCAGGCGCGTTCGGGGCCGCGACCGGTTGAACTGTGAAGTATCTCCTCGACACGAATGTGGTTTCCGAGCTGCGCAAGCGTGATCGCGCCAACCAGTTCGTCACCACCTGGTTTCGGGAGCGCAAACCCGAGGAACTGTTCCTGAGCGTCCTGACATTGGGGGAACTGCGGCGCGGTGCCGAACGTGTAGCCCGCCGCGACCCGCGCTCCGCCACCGCACTGCGCGCCTGGCTGGACCGAACCCGTACCCGGTTCCGGGATCGTATCGTGCACGTGGATGGCACGGTGGCGGATCAATGGGGGCGGCTCGGCATTGTCGATCCCCTGCCGGACATCGACAGCCTCCTCGCCGCCACCGCACTGGTGCACGGAATGACCGTCGTTACGCGAAATGTCCGTCACACCGCTCCAACCGGAGCACCGCATTTGAACCCGTTCGAACCCTGCGAGACTCGAACCTGACGATGGGCCTCGCAACGGTTGACCCGTATTCGGACTATGGCACATGGTCCATATATGACCGTCTCCAAGTCGCAGTTCAAGCCGCGTGCGTTCGAATACTTCCGGCTGGTGCAGGAACAGCGGGAAACCATCGTGGTCACCGACCGCGGCACGCCGGTGCTCAAGATCGTCCCCTTCGAGGAGGAGGATGACCCGGACCTGCAGGCCCTGCGCGGTACTCTGGTGAAGTACGACGAGCCGCTCGAGCCGGTGGCCGAGGATTGGGAAGCCGCGGAGTGACGCTGCTGGATACCCATGCCTGGATTTGGCATCTTACCGCGCCGCACGAGCTCTCGGTTCCCGCGCGAACGGCAATCGAGCGGGCACGCGCCGAGCGCGCCGCGCTGGTGTCCGCGATCAGCGTGTGGGAGCTGTTCATGCTCGTGAAGAAGGGCCGCCTGGAACTGACCATTACTCCGCACGCCCTGCTCCGCCGTGCCGAGCGGTTGTCCTACCTCCAGTTCGTCGCAGTGGACCAGCACATGGCACGACGATCGGTGGTGTTACCAGACATTCACGGCGACCCGGCCGATCGCCTGATCGTCGCCACCGCACAGGAGCTGGACTGCCGGTTGATCAGCAAGGATCGTCGGCTGCGCCGTTACCCCGACGTGGAGGTGATCTGGTAACAGCGACGCTCCCGAAAGCGATGGGCGGTGTCTACCATTGATCCATGCCGTCGCATGCCGTCGTCAACGAACTTGCTTCTGTATCGTGCCGAACAGCTCGCGCAGTCGATTCATCCGGGCCGTGTCCAGGTAGGGCGGGTCCAATGCGCGCAGATTCTCGTTCAGGCGAGCCGGCGTGCGCATCCCTACGCAGCAGGTGCCGACCTGATGCGCGAGCACATACCGCAGGGCCGCTTCCGGGATGCCGTAGGGCTGCAGAAACTCGAACAGCGCCGGGTCCGTGTACGGCGGTTGGGGCGGCAGGTTGCCTTCGGCGATGTGCCGCCGCACGCACTCCAGGGCCGCCGCTACGGACACCAGCCCGGATCGCCGTGATGCCTGGTTCAGGGGCATCATCACCACCGCTCCCGCGTCATGCTCCCGGCACAGCGGAAGGACCGTAGCGGCGGCCGTCTGCAGCAGAAGGTTGACCGTGAGCATGACGACGTCGAATGCGCCGGTGGGCAATGCGCGTTGCAGAACCTCGTGGGTGCCGTCAGCTTCCGACAACTCGCTGATGCCGACGAACCGCACCTTGCCCTGATCGCGCAGCCGGACCATGGCGTCCAGGCAACCGTCGGAGATGAATCGGTCCAACGTCTCCAGCGTGCGCAGGCCGTGTCCGAGCAGAATGTCGATCCGATCACGCTGCAGCCGCCCGAGGCTGCCATCCACCGAGGCGACCAGTTCCCGCGGCGAACCCGTGTACACCGCCTCGGGTCCCCACCCGTCGTAGGGCCGGTACTTGGTTTCGACGATCACGTCGGGATAGCCGTGCAACGCCTCCCCGAGTGCCTCCTCGCAGGCTCCGTCCTCGTAGCCGGCCGCGGTGTCGACGAAGTTCACGCCGGCGTCCAGCGCGGCCCTTGCGGTGGCAATGAACTGCTTGCGGCCCGCCGCGGCGCCGCGCGCCGCGCCATAGGAGATCTCGGACACGGCAAGATTCGTTCGTCCCAGTCGCCGGTAGAGCATGGGAGCCGGGTTCCCCTTCATGCCGCCAGGATACTGCATCATACGGGGTGTGAGACTGTCGGCCCACGCGGGGCGCGCGACTGCGCGCGCGAACTCCGTTAGACTGGCGGCGCATGCAGAGTCGGGCCACACCGCCAGCCGACGTGTTCAACCTCGGCGTGCTCGGTGTCGCGCAGGCGCTGGGGCTGTCGGCCATGTCGATGATGGTCTTCATCGGCGGCATAGTCGGGCGCGAGCTGGCCCCCCGGCCGGCGCTGGCGACGCTGCCCCTGGCGCTCGTCATCATCGGTCTGGCCGCGACCACCATCCCCGCGGCGCTGCTGGCGCGCCGGCTCGGCCGGCGGCGCGCGTTCGTTATCGGGGCGCTGCTGGCAACCGCGGCGGCACTGGTGCTCGCGCTCTCGGTCAGCCGCGTCAGTTTCGCTCTGTTCTGCGCAGCGGCCGTGGTGCTCGGTATGAACGGCGCGTTCGTGCAGCAGTACCGCTTTGCCGCCGCCGAGAGCGCAACGCCCGAGTATGCCGGGCGCGCCGTTGCCTACGTGCTGGTCGGCGGCATGGTGGGCGGTGTGCTCGGGCCCGAGGTGGCCAGGCGGAGCCGCCATCTGCTGGACGCCGAATTTGCCGGCGGCTTTCTGGTGCTTGCCGCTCTGCTGGTGCTGTTGGCGCTGGTGGTCAGCCGCCTGCGGGACAACGGCGCTCGCTTCGCCACGCCCCCGCCCCATCGCACGCCGGTCGCAGGCGCGCCGCCCGAGGCGCGGCCAGCGGGCGCCTCCCTCCCCTCCCCCCGCAGCGCCCGCGGGCGGGGGCCGCGCCCCCGGAGGGGGGGCCGGCGGCCGCCCCCCTCCTGTCCGCGCCCGGCTTCGGCGTGGCGGTCCTGGCGGCGGCGGTCGCCTACGCGGTCATGTCGTCGGTCATGACCGCCACGCCGCTGCACCTGA
>MKWU01003286.1_pt1 | contig 21788 bp, 25 predicted proteins | sample 809101 | NCBI WGS metagenome assembly MKWU01 (sample SAMN05860141, study PRJNA318959) | sponge metagenome | host: Aplysina aerophoba | place: Slovenia: Piran, Adriatic Sea, Gulf of Piran | collected 2013-05-07 | reverse complement strand
TGGGGGTCGGTGCGGCGCATGCGGCGGCCAGGGATAGCGCGAACGTCAGCAGGAGCGCTCTCGCCCATGTCATGGCGTACTCATCCTGCAGGAACTCTCAACGGGCCTTGCGGAATGTAGTGTTCACATACCCTCCTCACGCTCTCTCCGGTTCGAGGGGCCTCCGGGGCGACCTCCACGCCCCGACCGTCGGCGGGACGGGAGTTGCACGCCACGAGCCTGAGGACGAGGAGAAAGGGGGCGGCCAGTGGCGGAAACAAGCGTGAATGTACCCACATAACAGCGTGTACTATAGGTGAATGCACTCTCCGGAGAAAGCGCACACCTGCCGGCCAGTCAGGCCCGTGTGGGCGAGTACGGCGGGCGTATCGGCGCAGACGCCAGCCTGCCGATGCTGATATCCGACGTGCATGACCTCGACGAATTCATGGCGAGCACCGGCGCGTACGACCACCCGGACGGCCCGCCCGCCCAGCCGCCCCCGGTCCCCGGCGAGGGCGACCCACTGCCGAAGGTCGGCGTGGACGACGCGTCGTCCGGGCCGACGCCCACGCCACCGGGCGGGTAGCCCTTCGCCGACGCCTCCATCGTCCTGTGAGCAGTCCGAGGGATTCTTGCAATCGGCAGCGGGCGGCGATGCTTGCAGGCGAAGGTAGGCGCGGACGGTGAGCCTTGCCTGCGGCGTGTTGTGTTCCGGCTAAGCGCTACGCGCCGGGACATCCTGGTCGTCGTTAGCCCCTCTCACAAGAGCGGTCTCCGATAGCTTCACGAGCGAGTCATGAACGACGGGGGATCGAAACCGTCGTGGTATGGTTCCGGCAAAAGGGTGGTTGCAGGACGTGAACAGTGAACACCTTTCGAAAGGGCGGGTTCCAGATGCCAGTGGTATCGCCGGAGGTGAGAAATGCTGTTTTCCACCTCCCCTGAAAAACATCCGCGGTGGAAACCGGGCAGAAACGGCGGTCGATGTGGGGGTGCACGACGTGGGGTCGTGGCGGATGTCAGGGTCAGGGCTCACGCCGGGTCAGGACCGGAGCCCGGACCCGGAGCAAGGGGGACGAGCGATGAAGACGAGTGAACACTGTCATCGAGAGCAGCGGGGACCTCAATGACCTGCACCACCTGCGGCTCATGGCGCTGCTGAAGGAACTCGTGCGGGAGAAGGGGTACAAGGGCGCAGCGGGGGCGCTGGAGATCGACCCGCAGACGGTGACCGCGAGTGCGAAGACCGGGCAGCTGTCACGCCGGGTGCGTCAGGCCCTGGAGCGGGCTCGGCGGCGGAGTGGCAGCCCCAACGCAACGCCTTGCCGTGACTCGGCCGTTCGAAGAAGGTGGCCCTCTGTCATGCCTTGGGCGTCGGGCGCCACGCTTCGCCCGGGACTGGGACGCCGATCGCCGTCACTGCGTCGTGCAGTTCGCGGTGATGCCGTTCCAGTACAGCCAGCGCCTTGGCCGCCTCGGCAGTCCGGGGCTTCATCTCCCGCGCCCTGTCGAGGACCCTGCGCAGGTAGAGTGCATGGATGTGCAGGGTGTTGGCGATCTCCTCGGTGTAGACAACCGTCAGCGTCTCATTCCATTCTGCCTCGGTCAGGAAGGAGGCCCACGCCGTCAGCGCCGCCTCCCACCGATTGCGGCTGCTGCCGTCCTCGCGGGCGTTGATTCTGCCGACCTCGAGTGCCGGGTCGGCGAGCGCCGCTCCGGCGTGCCACCTCCAGCCGTCGGACCCTCCCTCGGCGACGGGCCTGATGGAGCCGAGGCGCACGCCATCTGCGTAGACATCGAGGGCGTGCGTCCTGCCCGAGGCGGTTGATTCCTCCAGCCGGATGGTGGGCTCTACCACTGCCTGCTCCTCCGTCTCAGGTGTCCTGTGCTTCTGCAGCGGGCCCAGTTCCACAGAAACGCGAGCCTATCGCCCCTGAAGGCGTCGGGTGGCTGCTGGCCCTCTCTCTGCTACCTGACATGGTCGCCGGGTTCTCCTTCGATGGCATCCTCCCCGCCGGTCAGGACCTCTCTCAGCCGCAGTTGACCGGCCGATCGGGCGTGCGGAGACATTCGCCGTGGCTTCGTTCCGGTTATTCGTGGCAGCATAGGGATTCGCAAGTAACTTGTGGGTAAAGACGCCTCCTGGTTTGATAATGTAGCGGTGACTTTTTTGCCCGATTCGCTGGAATCGACCAAAACAGGTCTGTTCCCGAGGAGGTGAAAGGGTTGGAATGACGGCCAGCCCGGCCCAGGCACGCAGTCGTCACGCGAAGGAGTGCATGGGCTCCAGCACGCCCGGCCTGGGCCACGCCGCACCAGCGGCCTCACGGCTCCCTCGCCTGTAGGGAGCGGAGTCGTCCTCCGGGTCTACGACGCCGGGTCGGGGAATGTGAACTCGGTCTCGATCCCGCAGGCGTTCACCGCCTGGCCGAGGAGGGCGCTCTGTTCCTGAGTCAGCCCGGCCGGATCAGCGGTGCTGATAATGCGGAGCACATCCTCCCCCCCGTCCAGCTTCATCAACTCCTCGGTAAGGCACCGCAACCCGGCGGTGTCGGGCGGGGGCCCCTCACCTTCAGGAGTCATGGCCGCAGCTTCCTCCGGCGTGAAGCACGACACGGCCTTGACGGATACGGAGTCCGGGGCGTCATCGGATGGTTCGCCCGCTGCGAAGGCGAGCGCCCCGCGCGGGTCACCGACGAATACATCGGCCAAGCAACTGCGGGTCTCGCCACTCAGGCCGCCTGCGGTGGCGGAGAACATGGCAACGACGAATCCGGCGAACCTCTCCGGTGTGAGACAGTCCGCCACCTCCGCTGCACCGGCGAGACCGTTCCCGTCCTCGATGAGGGGAGCATCCCGGAACGCATCGTAGCGGTCGGCCAGAGCGGTCCGCAGGCAGGAGCGCTCGTCTTCGGAGAGGAGAGCCGCGAGGCTGCCGCCCGTGGAGGACGTGTCAAGGTCCCATTCGGCGATAGGCACGGCCGGAGGTTCAGGCGTAGGCGCTGGCTCGGGAGTCGGAATGAGCGTCGTTTGAGGCGTCGAAGTCGGCGCCTGCGCCGCATCCGGTGTAGGGGTCGGCCGGGCGGCGAATGATTGCGTCTGCTGCTGCGGTTCCGCGCCGCATGCAGCCGCGAGGATGACGAAGACAGGCACGGCGAGAGCGCAGGAGAAGACGGACGCAGGGACGGATGCCAGCGATCGCCTGAACACCAGGTCATACCTCCATGCGCACCGGCGGGCCGCCCTGAACAGGCGGCGCGGAGCGGACAGGGTTGCGGAGGAGGAGGCGGAAAGGCTCATGGAATCAGGCCTCCTGTATCAAGCGGTATGGCTGCCGCAGCACATGCCGAATCAGTCTAGGGAGTTGCAAGTAACTTGGGGATTATATCCCACCAGCCTGCCGACCCATCGCCCCGTCCGCTCGTGCTCCGCACACTCCCCCAGGTGCAACTCCTTCAACTTCTCGTACACGGCCTCCCAGCCGAACGCGTCTCTCGAGTGTGTCGCTAACGGTGTGTTCTGCCCGCACTCGGACAGCCGCGAGGCTTTCCACATAGATTGGCGTCCCTAAACGGGAGACACAGTCCTTGAGAACCAGCAACCTGATCACTGCGTAATAGCTCGACAGGCTGGTACACGTGCGCAGGAGGTGGGCGCCTTGGCCTTCAGGCAGCCATCGACCCTCATCCGCGCGCCCTGCGCCGCGTGCTTCCCAGTTCCACTGGCGCTCGCCGTCCTTGCGAATGACATCCCATCGCAAGAAGGTGCGTGTAGAGGAGTATTCCTATGCGTTTCCTGTCCGCAAAGGCGGGTCCGTTCCACGTCTGGCTGATCCCGATACTGCTTGCCGTTCTCGTGGGTGCGGGGCTCGCCGCCTTCTACTACGCGCCGGAGCAGTCTACGGCTCCGGCTGGAGGGCTCGGCGAGGACGAGCAGCTGGTGCCCGTGCAGCGCGGGACGCTGACTGATGCCGTCACCGCGAGCGGGACGGTGGCATTCCCGATGCGGCGGGAGGTTTCGTTCTCAGTTGCGGGAGAGGTGGGCGAGGTGCTGGTGAGCGTGGGGAGCGTGGTCCGGGAGGGAGACGTGCTCGCGCGGCTGGACGCGGCGGCTGTGGCGTCGCTGGAGCGGGATGTGGCAAAGGCGGAGGTGGACCTGCGCGACGCCCGGGAGGCTTTGGCCGATGCGCTCGGTCTGCCGGAGGCGTCCGAGGTCGCGGCGGCAAGCGACGCGGTGACGTTCAGCCGGAGGGCCTTGGAGAACGCGCGGGCAGACCTCGTGCTGACGCTGAAGAACACGGCCAGAGACGAGCAAGATGCACAGGGCGCGATAGAGGATGCACAGGACGCGGTCGAGGACGCGCTCGACGTGGTGGACGAGCACGCCGAGGAGTACGCGGACACGTTCGTGCAATGGCTGGGGGTACCGGCGTCGAGCGTGAACACGCAGCAAGATGTTGCCGAAGTGCTCGGCGGGTGGCAGTTTGACCTGGACGTGCTGTTCGACGACCGCCAGGTGCTGAACCACGAGATATCTTGGATGGACCCGCCCGACGACGACCCGGCCACGCTGTGGGACGAGCTGGTCGTCTTCTCGTGGAAGACGCTATATGTCGGCAGGCTGGCGGGAACGTGTCCCGATGGCCCGCCGTACGAGGGCAGGTGCGCTGAACACGAGATGGAGGAGGCGTGGACGGCGCTGGAAGACGCCCGTGTCGTCGTCGAAGGCAGGCGTGCCCTGGTGGACGACGCGCATGCGGCGCTGGAGAACACGCAGGCGAAGACAGCGCGGGAAGTGCTGTCGGCAGAGGAAGCGGTTGAGAATGCGGAGAACGCGCTGGTTGCCGACGAGGAAGCGGCGGCGGAGCTGACCGTCGAGACGGAGTCGCTGGACGTGGCGCTGCTGCGGTCGGAGGTCACGGTGGCGGAGCACACCCTCGCCAAGGCGCGGGAAGACGTGGGCAACGCGGTGCTGACCGCGCCTGTAGCGGGCGTCGTGGAGAAGGTCTCGACGGAGGCGGCGAACGGACGGGAGCAGGAGACGCAGGGGCGGTTGACGATCACCATCCTGGACACGTCGGTCGTGGAGGTCGGCGGTTCGGTAGACGAGATCGACGTGCTGGCGGTGTCGGTGGGGATGCCCGTGGCGGTGAGCCTGAGCGCGCTGGAGGGGCAGACGCTGAGGGGCGGGATCGTCGAGATCGGCGCGGCGGCGTCCGGGCAGTCGGCAGCGGTGACGTTCCCATTGACGATCAGGCTGGACGTTCCGGCGGGACTCACCCTGCGCGACGGGATGAGGGCCACGTCGGAGGTCGTGCTCGCGGAGTATCCGGGCGTGCTGCTCATACCCACCTCGTCGGTCGGTGGGAGCTTCCTGGCGCCGACCGTGAGGGTATGGACGGGAGGCGGAGTCGAGGAGCGGAGGGTGGAACTTGGGCCGGACCATGATTTCTGGGTCGTGGCGCTGAGCGGGCTGACGGAGGGGGAGCGGGTGGTCATGGCGGAACCGGGACCGTCGCAGCTCGGGTTCGGCGGATACGGGCCGGACTTCTAGCGATGGGGATCATCGAGATGCGCGACCTGCGGAAGGCGTACCGCCTCGGCGCGATGGTCGTGCCGGTGCTGAACGGCGTGAGCCTGAGCGTCGAACACGGGGAGATGGTGTCCATCATGGGGCCCTCCGGCTCAGGCAAGTCGACGCTGATGAACATCATCGGCTGCCTGGACGCGCCGACCTCCGGCAGCTACCTGCTCGAGGGCGAAGAGGTGAGCGGCTGGAGCGACCGGCGGCTGGCGCGGACGCGCAGCCGCAAGATCGGGTTCGTCTTCCAGACGTACAACCTGCTGCCCCGGCTGACCGCGCTGGGCAACGTTCAGCTGGCGCTGCTGTACGGTGAACGGCGGAACGCGCGCGCCCGCTCGCTACAGGCACTCGAGTCGGTGGGGTTGGAGCACCGCTACAGGCACCGGCCGCTGGAACTCTCCGGCGGCGAGCAGCAGCGCGTGGCGATAGCGCGGGCGCTGGTGAAGGGCCCGGCGATCCTGCTCGCGGACGAGCCGACGGGCGCACTCGACAGCCGCTCCAGCACGGAGATCATGGCGGTCTTGCAGCGGCTGAACCGGGAAGAGGGGCTGACCGTCGCGCTGGTGACGCACGAGGCCGATATAGCGCGGCACACGCGGCGCATCATCTCGCTGCGCGACGGGCTCATCGTGGGTGACGCGCCGGTTGCGGACCCGCTGGAGGCGCAGGCTGAGGAGGTGCAACCGGCATGACGCCGCTGACGCTGATCGGAACTGCGTGGCTGTCCATCGGGGGGAACCGGCTGCGCACGACGCTCACCCTGCTGGGCATCATCATCGGCGTGGCAGCGGTCATCGCGCTGATGTCCATAGGCCGCGGGGCGCAGGCGGAGATAACGAAGAGCATCGAGTCGCTCGGCTCCAACCTGCTGGCGGTCCAGCCATCGGAGGACCTGACGCTGGATGATGCGCTTGCGCTGGCGAACCCGGCGACCGCGCCGTCCATCGAGGCTGTCGCGCCGGAGATACGGACCTCGGCCGAAGTCTCCTTCCGCGGAAGGGGGACGTATGCGGAGGTGCGCGGAGTGACCTCCGATTTTGCGTTCGTGCGGAACGTCACCGTCGAGAGCGGGGAGTTCATCTCACCGGCGCACGTGCGCAACCGCAGCAACGTGGCGGTGCTCGGCTCGGAGGTGGCGATGGACCTGTTCGGCTCGCGCGACCCCATAGGAGTGACGCTCACCGTCATCGGTGGCGAACGCGGGTTTGGGCCGGGCTTCCCCGGCGAAGGCGCGAGCGCGCCGCCTGCCGGCGTGCCGTTCACCGTCATCGGCGTGCTGGAACATAAGGACAGCGGATTCGGGTTCGCGGGGCAGGACGACTACCTCTTCCTGATGCCGCTCACGACGGTCGCCTCCCGGTTCTCCGGCAGCCGCACGGATACGGGAGAGATAACGGTGACGTCCGTCAATCTGCGGGCGCGGGACGGCCGGACCGGGGAGGCGACGCAGGAAGCGGAGACGATCCTGCGCCTGCGCCGCGAGATAACGGATAGGGACGACTTCACGATCGTGAACCAGCAGTCCCTGATAGACGCGGCCAGCCAGGCCGGGGAGGGGTTCACGCTCTTCCTCGGGGCGGTGGCGGGCATCTCGCTGGTGGTCGGGGGCATCGGCATCATGAACATCATGCTGGTGTCCGTCACGGAGCGGACGCGGGAGATCGGACTCCGGAAGGCGCTCGGGGCGAAGCGACGGGACATCCTGGCGCAGTTCATCACGGAGGCGGTGCTGATCAGCCTTGCGGGGGGACTGCTGGGAGTGGCCCTGGGCATGGGCCTGAGCGCAGGGGTGACGGCGCTGTTCCGCGGCCCCGATCTCTTCGGGCCTGATTTCAGGGCGGTGGTCAGTGGCGAGATCGTGGCGCTGGCGCTCGCGGTGTCGGCGGCGATAGGGCTGTTCTTCGGCATCTATCCGGCGGCGCACGCCGCGCGGCTGCACCCGATAGAGGCGTTGCGGCATGAGTGAAGCAGTGGCACGCTCTGCGGGAGGCGTTCGGAGAGGCTCACGCTGATGTGCGCGCGCGGGGTCATCCTGTTGCTGCTGCTGTTCGCCCTCGTGGGCGCAGGCGCGGGCTATGGCGCGTCGCGCCTCGTTCCGGGGGGCGCGGAAGTCCAGGAGCCCGAGACTGCGGACCTCGTCGCACCCGGCGCGGGCGGCGTGGATGACGAACAGCTCGCTGACGCGCAGCAGTTTGACGTCGACCAGATGATGGCGGCACTGCCTGAGGAGGCGCGGCGGGAGTTGGAGAACGACCCGGAACTCGAGACGCAGGTTCGGGCGCAACTGCAAGCGGCCATCGATTCCGGCGGGATGCAGGCCGGTGCGTTCGGTGGCCAGCCGGACGGTGCGGCCTTCCTGGCGGAGCCGCGGGAAGCAGCCGCGCGCAATACCGAACCGCTGACTGGAACGGTCGTATCGATCGAGGACTGGATGCTCCGCCTGGAGACGCCGGACGGCGAGGCGGACCTTGCCCTGCCACCCGATGCGGTGGTGAACGTGACGGAATCGGCAGCCGGCGCAGTGGCCTACCTGACGGAAGGGGCGGAGGTATCGGTTGCGGTGCGCCCGGACGGGTCGGGAGGTCTTGCGGCTGCGGTCATCATCGTGAACTCCGCGGGACAGGGCGGAAGAAGCGGCCCCGACAGTCTCGCTGCGGTTGTCACAGGTTCAATCACATCGTTCGCGGACGGCGCGCTGACGCTGGAAACGGCGGACGGCGCGGCGGTGGTTGTCGTGGCGGACGGGACACCGGTGCGCATCAGGTCGACTGCAGAGGAAGCAGCGGGCGAGTTGGCGCCAGGTGTGAGCGTGACGGCGTTTGTGCGGCGCGAGATGGACGGGAGTTTGTCCGCGACGAGCGTGAGCGTCGGTGAACCCGAGTAAGCTCTTGGGCCGTGCGACTGAGGAAGGCTCTGGCGACGATGAAGACGGTACCAGCGGCGACGCACATCATCAGGTTCCGAGGGATGGTCAGCCGAGCGCAGTATTGGGTGGCAGGCGGTGTGGTCGGTGTCATGCTGGTCTGTTCGTTGGTGTTGGCGAGGGGTCTAGGCTCAGCCCTCGACAGCACATGGGCACCGGTGGCTTTCGGGAACGTCGTGAGCGTCGCGCTCGTCTACGCAGTTACTGCCCTCACGGTGGCGCGGTTGCGCCACCTGGGGGCGAGCCTATGGTGGATGGCCGCGTGGCCGCTGACGGCTCCGCTCTTCTGGGTCATCGTGGGGCTGCTGACCCCCGAGGCAGCCACGGCGATAAGGACGCTGCTCACCTTCCGAGACAACGTCACCCGCACGCGGTTCTGGACGGTGGGAGGTTGGCTGTTCCTGACCTGGGTCGTGTGGTTCTGGACGGCTGCACTCATCGGCTTTGCAGGCGGGTGGTTCCCCACAGTGCTCCTCTACGCATGGCTTGCCTTCACGCCCTTCGCCCTTTTCATCTGGACTTCGCTTCTGGTGGGGAGGCTACGCGACATAGGAGCGAGCCTGCGGTGGATGGCGCTGTGGCCTCTGACGTTGCCGGTATTCTGGCTGGTGGTCGGCGTGCTGCCCAAGGCCGGAGATGCGGACGAAGGGACGGGGGCAGTCCCATCGTAGGGGAAGCGTGTCCTGATGGCCGAGGGTGAGGCGTGTTTCGTAAACGAGTAGCATGGGGACCGGCAGCACTAAGCTCAAGGCGGGTGAGGGCGAGACGACCCAGGCGATCCGGCGCAGGCTGAACGCGGCTGCCACCGCGTTGGGAAAGAATCTGGAGTTCCGCCGTACGGAGAACGTGGTCTACTTCTGGTCATCGGACGGACGGCGGCGGGGCAGACCCCGCAAGAACCCGGTCGCGTAGCGGCCAGCCCTCTGCCGTGCCCCTTTGTCTCGCCTCAGCATCTGTAATGGGCAGGCCGCGCTGCTCCCGAAAGCAGCACTTCATCCTCTACAGGACCCTCCGCTCACGTTGCGAACCGATCCGGATGAGGAAGTAGATGAGGTTCAGGCGGGCGCCGAGCCTGCAGGTCGCGCATACGGGGTTGCCAACTTCGGCCATCGAGCCGCAGGCGCCGCCGCCGACCCCGTCAGGACGCTTCCGCGCCAGCCCGGGCGCCACGGCTCCAGGGCACGGTCCTGACACGTCACGGACACGATCGGGCGCAGGAGGACGTCACGTTGCTGGCAAAGGTGACCCTGTCGGGGGCCTGTACAAGAGAAAGACTTCCGTTCGGAGTCTGGCCAGTCCGTGGTGAGAGGCCCTACAGGAGCGAGAACGGCGTTGGGGCGATGCGAGCGACACCGATCGACAGCTGACCGGCCCATGTCACGGATATTGCAGTTTCTTGCACTTTATTGCACTCGCCGATTGCACTTTCGTTGTAGTTCCGGGCCCGTGCGGAGGCCATGGCATGAGCACCGATGAACCGGTCACCGGCGAACCGGACGATCCCGGCGCAGCCCGCGACGCGCAGCTCATGGCACGGCTCAAGCGGCTGGTCACCGACGAGGGATTCGTAGGCGCTGCCGAGACGCTCGGTGTCAACTATCGCACCCTCAGCAGCTGCCTGGAGAACGGCAGGCTCTCGCGCAGGGTCAGGGAGGCAGTCAGGAGATCGCCGGAGGCGGACGCCGGGGAACCGCCCCCACCGGCGGCTGAGGTCCAGGGGCGGTGGAGCGGCCCTGGAGCAGGCCGTCGAGTCGCTGAGGCAGGGCGCCGAGGCGCTGGAGCAAACCGTCGGCGGCATCGCCGAAGCGCAGGCTCGCACCGAGGAGAGGCTTGCAACGATCGAGCGCGTGCTGCTGATCAGCAGGCCGAAACCGGAGGTCAGGGAGCCCGCTGCGAAGAGCGCTCCGGCGGGGTGGACCACGCCGAAGAGGGCCTTCGGCATGCCGTGGCCCGGCGTGGTCACCCTCGAAGTCCAGGACGACGAGGCAGACGCGTTCGGTCCGGCAGCGAAGCTGGTCGACGAGTGGCGCGGGCTCAGGAACGGAGGCACGCAGGCGGGCAGCGGAGTCGCCCGCGCCAGAGCCCAGGAGCGCAGGTGGGAGCTCGAGGTCGTCATGATTGGCGACTTCGGGCTCACCCTGCCCCCAGAGAAGGAGCCGCTGGACGATGAACGGCAGCACGACCACCTCCGCTGGCGCACGAAGGCGCTCGCGCGAACGCGGCGCATACGGGCGCGCAGGGAGCGCCGGCGCACACTCAGGCGCTTCCTCACCCTCGGGCTCTGGTGGGACTAGGATGAGCCGGAGTCCTGGGCGGACACTCACGGGCACGGGAACAGATGATCAGTCGCCGAACAGGAGGCCAACCACCTCATCCGAGCGGTCGACGTTCCCCATGGGCGTGGCGTACTCGTCCTGTACTTGTAGACGATCACCAACGCCCGGAGCACCACGGCGATGTGCGTGTGCAGAGCGTCGGCTGCCTCTGCACGCGAGGGCCGCCGCATACGCCAAGAACAGCAGTCCAAGGGAAACCCGTGGACGGAAACGGCCCAGCTCATCGCCCGTCGCGAAGAACAGGACCTGCCCACCGTCCGGGAGTCCCAGCGGGAACGGTAGGCCCCGTCCACGGTCTCGAGAGGAAGTTCGCCCACACGACCAGGAACGGGATGGGGCGAGACTGCGGAACCGAGTGCTTCGGCCCAGCCAATCACCCCGAGCACCAGGGATGCCCCGTCAAACCCCGGCGCGCCCCGTCACCTCCGCTGCGTCAACGGAAGCCCGTAGCCCCGACTGCGCCTTCCGCTCGGCCTCGGCCCACAGCTCGCAGATGCGCTCGGGCGCGGGCGGGTAGCCGAGCCTGCGGTGCTCCGCGTGCACGGCGTGCACCGCCATGTCCAGCGCATGCAGCCCCGGTGCGCACTCGATGGCGGCATGCCAGCCACGTCCAACGATGCGGCCACAGCCGCACCAGGAGCGCTCGGCGTTGAGCTCGGGAGGAGGGGAAGGCGTCGTGCCGAAGATATCCGAGAACTCCCGTCCGATCTGCCCTCCTCCACGGGAAGCATGCCGTCCGGTGGCACGGCCGGATCAAGACATCCGTCATCGCCCCCCCGCGCCGATGCGCTGCAGCTCAGCGAGTATCCGCTCGCTGAGCACGCGCATCGCCTCCAACTCCGCCAGGATAGCCTTCATGGCCTGCAGTTCCGCGAGTATCGCCTGGGTCTCGGCGTTCCTGTCCATCATGGGTTCTCTTCTCCCGGTCCGCCCAGGGTGAGGTCCGTTCATCCGCTCCTCGAACCTAGCGACTTGATGAGGTCCAGCGCCCACTCCTCGGCCTCCGGATACGCGGTCGCATCGAGGACGAACTCCTGCCCTATGTCCACCGAGGTGAGCCGCACGTCGCTCTCAGGACTCCAGCGCCACCTCTTGCCGTGGTATCCCAGCGGCGGCCTCTTTCGACCCGGCTCGAAGGGATAGAACCAGCGGGGTAACCTCCAGCAAGTGCGCTGCAGGGAGCCGGGATCGGTCAGCTGCAGCCGCCGGTCGTACCGAGGGAAGACCCCAGCACCCAGACCGCGGTCGGCGACGTAGAGCGTGTTGGAATAGTGCTCGTATCCAAAGTGCGGATGCCGAGGGACACGGGCCCTTATTGGATCACCATCGGGGATATCCGCGACCTCGCGGACGCTGCCCACCGAAAGCCATCCCCACAGCACGTGGACATCGCGCGCGCCGCGTTCATACCGCCAGTGGCCACCGACGCACTCGACCCTCCGGAACCAGCCGAAGAACAGGAAGAGGTCGCCAGGCCCCACGCCCTCCTTTGCCAGGGTCGTCTGACTGCCGCCGACCTGCCCGAAGAGCCCCGAACAGCCGCCCCGGCGTCCCTGGTAGACGGTGCTGCCAACGTCGGGGTCGAGGTGAGCGCAGTCATGCCGGGTGAACCTGCCGCGCGTCAGGTCCTCGACCATGTCACCGATTGAGACGTCGCCGTGGCGCAGGTCGGCGTAGGTCACCGGGTCACCGCCAGAAGGGATGGGCAGCGACAGCATCGTGCCGTCAGGGAATATGGGACTTGCACAGCCACCGTTCGCGCTATCGAACCCCTTGCGGCTGATCACGAGCCTGTTGATGGATGCACCTCCCTTCATCTGTACGTCGTTACTCATCCCGCCTGACCGGCGTTGCGGTCGGCTCGACCAGCGGCCCCGGGCGTGGCGGTGGACCTGGAGCACGACCGCACTGCAGGCAGCGGTGCTCGACGGCCTCCACCTCGAACACCGGCGTCCGGACGACCTGCCCGCCGCACCACGTGCACGCGCCGACGAGGAGGCCCGCGCTCGTCCGCAAGCGGAACGGCTCCGGCACTCGCAGTTCCGTGAACGAGGTCACGGAACTTACTGAGTCGGCTGGTCGCCGGGCAAAGCGGTCTCCGGCTCCGGCGGGCGGTCATTCGGGTCCACGGTCCAACCTCCTGACGATGACCGACAGCCACACGGTCCCAAGCGCTACCGGGGGCGTTCATGCCCAAGGGGTTTGAAGGCTCACGGGTGCCTGCCCCGTCGCCGATACATTCCCGGCGGTCTACCTTGGAATCATACACTTATCACATGCAGAACTATCGCATATTGATATGGCTCTAATAGAGACAGATTGGTACCATGGGCCAGCTTCGCATAGCGAAGTCCCCTCCAGCCCTGGCCTCATCCGGATAGGTTCAAGGTGCTGCGGGGAGCGCGTCCTCGACGTGTCGTCCAGGTCTGGGAGTGACAGGAGGGCCCCCATGGAAGCGCCGCAACGCGGGACTCCCACCAGCAACATTTTGATCGCGGTCGCCATCCTCGTCGGCTTCAACCTGCTCATCGCCGGCTGGCTCTTCGGCATCACGGCCCTCCAGATCATCGGCTTCGTCATCGCCGTCATCACCGCGGTGTCCGTCTACGTCATCTCCAGGCAACAGCCTCCTTCCATGCCGGGGGGAGGACCGGACCAGAGCCATGCGGGACGCTGACGACACGCGAGCGTCTGTCCCCACGCGCGGGAACAGCCCTGAAGGCATCGTGATGCCGACTGCCTATCGGATCAACGCCGAAAGAGCGCTGGCCAGGTACCCTGAGCAGGCGGCCAACTACCTCAAGCGCACGTTGATAGGCGACCCTCTCTTGGACCACATGCCGCAGGAGCTCGCCGATATGCCTCGGAGAGAGGTATCGCGGTTCAAGAGGGAGCGATGACGGTCACCCGATGGAGACTGATAACGCTGCTGACGGTGGCTTTGCTCTCCAGGACGTTCAGGGGTAAGGAGTGATGGACGACCCGTCGCTCCTGTTCGACTTGCTGAGGGCGGTGGCGCTGATCATCATCTCCATCAGCCTCTTGCTCGTTGCCTACGCGCTCTATCCGGGTCGGCAGAGGTAACTCATGCCCATGGAATCCGCTCACGACCGGATGCTCAGGGCTTTTGCACTGTTTGACTGCGGTCTGTCTGTGAATCAGGTCGTCGACGCGATGAATGAGCACCCCCGCAAGGTCGTCCGCTGGGTGTGGGTGTGGTCTACGCGTCAAGGCAACCGCGATTCAGACGACCGCGCTCCGGGCCCACCGGCGAAGATCACCGAGAGCAAGCCCGCCACGCGCTGCAACGGGACTGTCCTCAACTACACCGATGGCTGCCGCTGCGCCAACTGTGGCCGTCCGACTGGATGGGAGGCCAGCGAGGCTGAGCGTATCAAGGCGCGCACGGGGTTAGGATTGCCCCCCATGCCGCCCCGTCCGAGGGGAAGCCTCCCTTCCGAGGTTCGGACGGGGCGGCTCCCCCGATGATTGCTCACGGGTTGCGCTGTCGAAGTACCCTCACTGCCCTGGGCTGGCGGCCATCTCCACCAGCCGCGCGATGGCATTGGCGAGTTGCATCTGGCGCGGCGTCCGGCAGTGCACCCTGAGCAGATCAGGGCTGGCCACCACGAGGGTCAGGCACTGCGCCCTGCTGGTGGCGACATTCAGCCGGTTGAGGCTGTACAGAAACTCCATCCCGCGCGGCGCCTCCTCGGGGGAACTCGTCGCCATCGAGTAGATCGAGATGGGCGCCTCCTAGCCCTGGAACTTGTCGACCGTGCCGATGCGGAAGCCCGGCAGCACCTCGCCGAGGGCTTTCACCTGGGCGTTGTAGGGTGTGATGACGAGCACGTCATCCCTCTTCAGGGGGTGTGCGACGGCCTCCGCGTCCGTGTAGGCCGGTCTGCGTCCAGCAGGCTTCCCACCAGCCAGGCCACCGCTGCGGCCTCCTCGGGCGACTCGTTCGATTGCCCGTGGTGGGCGACAGGCAGGAACCGGATGCCCGTTCCCGCTGGGGGAAGGCTATTCGGCCGAGGAGCAGTTGGCGGGAGCCGCCGAGCACGGCGGGCTCCAGATCGTCGTATACCCCATGAAAGCTGCGGTCTACGAGAAGATGCGGGAGTCGTGGGTCGACGTGTGCTACGCGATGGGCTCTCTCACCGATTCCTTCGACGGAATGGGCCTTGCGCCGGGTGGCCTCATGCGCCAGGAGATCTACGAGGACGACTATGGATTCGAGGCGTGGGACACGTCAGTGCAGTCGCGCTGTTTCGTGCATGTCCTGAACAGCGTTCAGTACCTCGCGGAGCCGCCGGGCGTGCCGCCCACAGCGGCAGCGTACACCGCTGCCGGGCTGCCGTGGTTCGAGTACTACGGCGGCGACCTCAAGGCCCTTGAGGGGTCGAAGAAGCTTGCGGGGCTGGATAGCGTGGCCGCCAGGAGGCGGAAGGCACGATGAACAGGCTCGTAGTTGGCCGCAAAGGATCTGATGGCGCGAGCGGCGGCAATCCCAGCCCCATATGCGCTAACGGCACGATGTTCCCGTGTTGCCCATCCCGACGCAAGCGAACACCGGCTCACGTACGGCGGTCTCGGTCACGGCGGGTGTCCTCTCCCGCCTGACTCGCCCTGAAGGGGTTGCTGCAACCTTCCCGCTCACACGACGCAGGGTTGACGTGCTGCGCAGGGTCAGCGGGCGCGGCGTTCGGAGCAGCCGGGGCTGCACGTCACCGTGCTACCGGACGGCGGCCTCTCGCCTTGCGGCTGCCCTGGCTCATTCCGTCCGCCCTTCCAGATAGTCCGCCTGCCGCATTGCGACGTCGATTATGCCGTGAACCTCCCTGGCGGATTCAACGCACAGGACGACGAACGTCACCAGAATAGCCGACGATGCTGCTTCGCTGGCCTCCCGTGCATAGAGGTTGCACCGCGCTACGGCGGCCATCATCCGCTCCCGCTGCGACGGCGTGACGATGTAGGTTTCTTGCACGCCGGCGGCCAACTCCTCAACTCCGTCAGCCAGCCGCTTGACCTTGCGGATGTTGGTGGCACGGCTCATCGGTTCCTCTTCCCGCCCCGTGCGCCGCCCGCGCACCTCGTCCATATCCTCGACTCATTCCTCATGCAACCCGCTTCCGGTTGTAGCCCTGTAGCCGAAGAGATTATAGCGGCCGCGTTTCTCCCTGTTGCTAGGCGGGCAGAGCAGCCCAACGGGAGGCCACACCGACGCTGGTGCCACTCCCTACCCCAACTCCGGTCCTGGTGCTTTCGAGCGCTCTCCACGTCGATGGGCCGGACCCCGGTGCATGGCTCGGCTACGGCACGAGCGTCGACGGCTCCTCGGACCAGACCCAGTAACCCCTGCCGTTCACGATCTCCGGCGGCTCCCCCACACCGCTGTCGGGCGTGAGGCGCACCCAGCGGTTGCGCGGCGTGTCGTAGGTATAGGCCATGCGCCAGGGGATGGAGGTGAAGTAGTGGTCGGCCTCGCCATCGCCGTCGCCCGCGCCAGGCGGCTCCCCCTGCGCATTGTGGAAGAGGTCCACAACTCCCAGCAGGTTCCAGCCGTGCGTCACCGGCACGGCCGGCAGCGTCTCTCTCCGCTCCTGCTCCGCTATGTGAGTGGAGATGGTCTCCGGAGCGATGGCGAACATCCAGTAGCCGTAACCGGCGGTGACCTCCTCCAGCCTGCCCCGCCATGAGCCGCTCTCGTCGAGGATCGCTGTCACCCAGTCGCCCCTCTGGTAGGAGAGCACGGGCGTGACGAGACCTCTCGATGGAACCACGTTGCCCAGGGCAGGCCGTTCCGGGGTCCCGGGCAGGGAGATGAGGTTCCAGCCGGGATCGAGGCGCACCTCGTAGGGCGGCTCCCCCTCGCCCAGGGGGTCCACGTGCACGTCGAAGTGCTCTTCGTTGCCGGCCTCGTCCACCGCCGTGTACTCGACTTCGTGGTGGCTCTTGCCGGGGTTGTGGGCGAGCAGTTCGAACGCCCCGCCGTCCAGCCGCGTGAGCAGCGGCATCGCATCCTCGCCGTCCAGCGTCATCGCCGTGATCGTCACGGTCGGATGGGAGTCTCCGAAGCCGCCTCGCTGGTACTCCCGCGCCTCCTTAGGGAAGCTCAGCCGCACGAACAGGTCCGTCTCCGACGCGTCGTCGTCGTGCCGCCGGAACGTGACGTGCTCTTCGGGCGCGGCTCCGCCGTTGAACTGCCGGTCGAGCTCCAGGAGCAACTGCGCCCGGTCCATCGCTTCAACGTCGAGCGCGTCCCCACGGACGGGTGGTCCGGCACTCTGGTGCCGTCCGGGCGTCCAGCCGGGAGTCGCTCCGGTGTTGCCCCGCTCGTCTTCCCCCACGACCACGAGGCCGAACAGCCCGTCGAAGCCGCCGAGTTCGGCTGCGGTGTACGTCCTGCGCCAGTGCTGCTCCTCGTCGTGACGGAAGGGCGCGGTCCCCTCCCGAAACCGCTCTCCGATCGTGTAGTCGTACTGTTCTGGGTGCCCCGGCGGCACTTCTCGCTCTCTCGCCCGTATGCCGGTGAAGTAGAGCGCCGGACGGCCGGAGAGTTCCTCGTCCGCCATCACGTCCACGACGAGCGAGCCCTTTCCGCCGACGAGAGGACGGCCTGCCGTGGCGCCCGCGATGGTATGGACCGCGAAGTCGGGGGCGACGCCCTCCTCCACCGCCACGACCCGCACCGTGAAGCGCGGAGCGATGCCGTCCTCCGGCTCGACGACCTGGGACTCGTTGGCGTTGCCTGCGACGTCCATCACGGCGCCTCCGGCAAGTACGAACTCGGGGGTCTCGTCCGCCCGCAGCGGCCGCGCCAGGCGCAGGTAGACGCGCGAGCGGGCATCCACTTCTCCCTGCGATGGCTCGTTCGGAGGAGCGATGAGACGACCGATGGGAGCGGCTTCGGACCGCGATGCGTATGGATGCACCACCTGCACCACCCGGTGGTCTCTACTCTGCATCGCGGTCAGGAGAGTGCCGCTACCGCTGACCGGCTCGCCGAAATCCAGCATGATCCAGGAGCGGTCGGGGATCTCGCGGTCCTGGTTGGGGTCGAAGGCGATGCCCGTCCAGGCAGCCACGACCGAGGGCGCTTCGTCGTCGTGCAGAGCGCCGGTCTTGGTGACGTTGCCGGTGCGGTCGACGGCGCGCAGCCCCAGCAGGTGACGGCCCACGTCCAGGTAATCCGCGTCCGCCGAGAAGAAGTAGGCCACACCCGGGCGGTCGCCCAGCATCTCCCAGTCCCCCGTGTCGGTGATGTCCGGGGCGTCGGTGTCCGTTCCCACTACCACCCGGAGGTCTATGTCGGCGGCCTTGCCGTTCCGCTGGAGCAGCCCTCCCGACGGGACCGAGAGCGGCTCGTGGAACGTCTCGTTGTCGCCGTCTGCGTTCACCGGCTTGTAGTCGCCGTCTGCCGTAATCGCGGGCTCCCCGTCGTGGCGCAGACCCGAGTCCCGGTCGCGGATCTCGAACGTGATGCGTCCCCTGTGGGCCTCCCGTCTGCCCTCCGGCGTGACGTACGAGAACTCCGGCCCCTCCCCGTCCACCACAACGGACGCCGCGCCCCCACCGGCCGCCCTGATGAAGACAGTGGCGCCGTGGCGTGCGGCGATGGCGGCGGTCTGCCCGTGGGCTACCCCGCCGGCGTAGTCCGCGCATGAGGGACCGCCGCTCGAGAGGTCAGGCCCTTCCGCGTCCGCATCGAGGAGGCGGACGAACGCCTGGTAGCGGCCGTCGGACGTGGGCGCCATCTGCACCGCGATGGAGGTGCGGGCGCTTCCGACTTCCGCGATGGCGCACCCATCGTCCGTCGGGGTCACGTCCGCCGCGTCTGCGGTGACGAGGAGCGTGTTGTAGGCGTCCGTCTGGTTGGAGGCGTAGAGCACGCCGTTGAAGCGGGTGGGCCTCGGCGCGGTACGCGGGTCGTGGACGAAGGCTACGTCGCCCGTCGTGAGAGTGCCGGGCGCCGCGCCGAGGGCGGGAGCGGCGGGGACAGGCTCTACGGGGAGGTAGACGGTATCGCCCGTCGGGGCGTAGGTGGTCTCCTCCATCTTCACCGTCTGGGCGTCCGCGATGTTGGCGAACACGCCGACGCTGAGGCCGGCGACGTCCACCCTTCCGTCGGTGCGCTCTTCGAACGGCTGAGCGTACGCAGTCAGTGCGAGCAAGACGGCAGCTACAGCTGCGAACCACGGGCGCAGAAGATGCTCTGCAAGGCGGGATGCCGCATGGATGATGTCGCGGTTGCTGTTCAATCGGATACCGCCGCGGGCCGTGCAGGGGCGCTGCCGCGTGAGGGCCTACTTGCGTGGCTCCAGCCGGAACCGAACACGTAGCCGCAGACTTCTCCTTGAACCGCTCCAGCCGCTCCGGGAAACCGTCGTCCCCTGGGTCTGCGCGGGGGCGGATTGGGCGAGATGGGCCGCCAGAGCGACGAGCGCGGTGGCCACCAGAAGAAGGCGGGGAGGAAGGAGGCCCTGCTCGGTCAGGGCGTAAACGGGGCGGCCGGGCTCGTTGCGGTGGAAGCTGCGCAACTCCCTGATCCTCCTTACTCGTCCCGGCTCCCTATGGCCTTGGCGAGCTCTCCGTAGGTGAGGGTCTGCCGGTTCGTTGCTCTAGCGATGAGCACCTGCCAGACCACGTACAGGTAGTAGGGCGGGGAGTCTGGAAGCGACCCTCCCCCTCGCTCGTTGTTACACGTCGCTACGGGAAAGGGCGCCTCGTCCCATAGGTAGTTGATGAGCCTGTCCTCCATGTCCTTGACGTGCTCCAGGCTCGCGGACTGGTATAGCACGACCATCAGGTCCCATTCCTTGTACGCCCATCGCCGAATCTCGGGGTTGCCGGTGATGCCAACCTTCAACCAGCCATAGTCGTGGCCGTAGCACTCAGCTACCTCCCGCAGCTCCGATTCGATGGCGTTGGGCCAGCCTGTGCGGACGTCCCACTGTAATGGCACCATTGCAACACCTCCTTTGCCGCCGGGGGGGGGCTATCACCAACCCCCTCGGCAATGGGGGGGCGCTGGCCGCCCCGCCCTGAACGAAGGTGACCGGAAGTTATTGAGCCGACTGGTCACCAGGGACCTGGCCCTTGACGCGCATCAGCATGACGCCGCTGACCGTCTCATAGACCCAGTCCCCGTCCTGCGGCGTATGCGCCCTGATGTGGTGGCTGCCGTCGGCGATGCTCCAGCCGTCCTCGGCCCCGGCGTCCTCGTCCTCCGAGAACGTGGCTACCACCTGCAGATCGACGCGGCCCGTCGTGTACAGCACGAAGTGATAGGTGATGTTCGCTGCGAGCGCGGTCCCCGCAGGCGCGGCGAAGGCGATGTCGCCTTTCTCCATGACGTCGGGGACGACCAGGTCGACGAGCTTCTCTCCGGGGCCGCCTCCCTCGGCCGTCGACCACAGCTCCGCGCGCACCGTCGCGATATGCGACACGTTGAGCTGCGGCACGCGGATGGACACATCGATACTCTCCAGAGTGGTGGCGGCGTTCCCCGTGGTGAACGCCTGCGCGTACACGAAGTCGTTGGTGCCCCAGTCGCTGAGCCTGCGCTCCTGGCCGAAGTTGCTCACCAGTGCGGGCTCCAAAGGTCGCTCTTGCCGCTCGTCCTCGCCCTGTTCCTGCCCGCCGCCATCGTCCGGCGGAGGCGTGCCGTCTGGCGGAGGCGTGCCGTCTGGCTCCGCCTCCGGCAGGGTGATGGTGACGTGGGTACGCTCGCCCTTGCCCGCCTCGTTCTCGGCCCGCACCCACACCTTGTAGGTCCGGCCCGCCTCCAGGTTGTCGAAGCTGACCTTGGTCTTCTTCGCCTTGGGCGTCTTGGTCCGGCCGCTGCCCTCAGCACCGCCCTCCGGCCTGACGTGCACGATGTACCCGTCCGGCGCGCCGCCGGTCTCCGGGGCGCTCCAGCTCACCGTCACGCCGTCCTCGGTTGCAGCCACCTCAAGACCCGTTACCGGGCCGGGCAGCACCGACGGCAGGGTGACGCTAGCGTGGACCCGCTCGCCCTTGCCCGCCTCGTTCTCCGCCCGCACCCACACCTCGTAGGTGGATCCGCTGTTCAGACCCCGGAAGGTGAGGGATGTCTTGCCGGCCCTGGGGCGCCGGGTCTCGCCGTCGCCGCCTCCCTGGCGGTTGATGTGCACGATGTAGCCGTCCGGCGCGTCCCCGCTCTCCGGGGCGCTCCAGTTGACGCTCACGCTGTCGTGCGTCGCCGCCAGCTCCAGGCCCAACACCGGGCCGGGCAGCTCCACCTCCGTCTGCTCCTGCTCAGTGGGAGGGTTGTTCACCTGCTGCTGCTCAGTGGCAGGGGCGGGCACGGTCACGTCGAAGGCGTCGCTGATGGTGTTTCCGTCCGAATCTTTCGCCGTCACCGTGATGGTGGCCGTGCCCTCGGAGTTGGCGATCACCGTGACGGCGGTGATTGCGGTCGTTGCGCCGTCGAGGGCGGCCGACACCGCCACTATCGCGTTGTCGGACGATGATGCCTCGGTGACGGTCACCGCGTCTCCGTCGGCGTCGCTGAACACCCCGGACATGGAGATGGCGCGGCTGTCCTCGGCTTCCAGCCCGCTCACGTCGGCGATGGGCGAGGCCACCACCGGCGCTGCCTTCACCGTCACGGTGAAGGTGTCCGATGCCTCGCCGCCGTTGCCGTCAGATGCCGTCACCGTGACGGTCGCGGTACCCCGCGCCTGGGCCGTTGCCGTCAGCGTCGAGTGGTCGGCGGACACCGACACCGTGGCCACGTTCTCGTCCGACGAGCTCGCCGTGACCGTCAGCGCGTCCCCGTCGCCGTCGCTGAACACGCCGGACAGGGAGACCCCATGCGTCCCACTCTCGTTCACGATGGTCGCGTCGGCGATGGCGGCGGAGACGGTGGGCGCATCGTTGGGCGGCGCCACCGGCGTGGTGTGCTCGCCCTTGGTCCGCACCCACTCGCTGGAGTT
>MKWU01003285.1_pt1 | contig 21789 bp, 28 predicted proteins | sample 809101 | NCBI WGS metagenome assembly MKWU01 (sample SAMN05860141, study PRJNA318959) | sponge metagenome | host: Aplysina aerophoba | place: Slovenia: Piran, Adriatic Sea, Gulf of Piran | collected 2013-05-07 | reverse complement strand
ATGTCACAGGAGGTTCCCCGAACCCATCCATTGCGGATAGTGTCAACGACTCACGCCCCCGTCAACACGCCTGTGGGTTTTTTCCATGGCTGCATGGTCGCACTTGTGCGGATGCGCGGCAAGGAATAGCATGTCTGCGGCACGGGCGTCTATCCCCTTGCAAGGAGCTCCCGCGCTTGGCCGGGGCAGGGCGTGGCCTGGCCCCGGTCGCCTGAGTTCCTTGAACGCGCATTCAATGCCAGCGATGCCGCTGATGCGGCCCTCAAGCCCGACCAGGCTTGTGCCGGGACGCCCGCTCGGGAGATGGGCATCGAAGCCCCCCCTTGAGCAGCTGTGCGAATAGCTGCGAGCGAACGACGTTTCGGATATCGACCGGGTTGTCGGAGCGGGACGGTCGGCATCTCTCTTCACACGAGCGCACGTGCCGCATGCCGCGAGTTTCCCTTGCGTCGTGTCGCACGATCCTGCACCGGGCACCGCCGTTTCAGTTCCTATACGGTCACCAGGAAACCAAGGGCATGGTACAGTCCGGGTTCACGGCCTGAAGTTCTGACCGACAAGATGGCCATGCAGACATCATGCATCCTGGCAGCGGAAACCGTGACAACCCGACTGAAGCGAGCGGTCACGGCCGGATGTGCGGCATTGGCCTTCTCATGCGTATCCATCAAACTTTCGGGCGCCGACGAATTCACCCCCTGTGCGCCGATGTGGAGGCACCGCACTGGCACTGCTGGAACCCTGTCGAGGTAGCCGACCAGGAGGCATGCCACTTCTTCGGACACGTGTCGTTCTATGACCATGCACCGCCCATGACCTGGTCGGGCGCCTGCCGGAACGGAAAGTCGGAAGGCGACGGTGTCCTGTCGGACGACATGGGCAACCGCGCCGAGGGACGCCTCGTGGAGGGGCTGAAGGAGGCCCGCTGGACGGCAACGCTCGCCAGTGGCAGCGTCATCGCGGAGAGCCATGCCGGGGGCGTCTTTCATGGTCCGTGGATGCTTCGATCTCTCCAACGGAAGGTTCTACGCCCTGACTTATGAGCTCCCCACCGCCGTGGCCCGGCGGCCCTTTTGCGACAGTAAAAGCGTTGGTTGGGAGGATATTCCCGGAGATACTGCCGGCGCGTGACCGGGGTCATTGAGGCCGGACAAGTCTTTGGCGTGCGGGAGCACCCGTTTATGAGCATGGCCGGAACCATGATCGGCTCTTTCACTGATGGCACGGCCTTGCCGTGACCTCGCTCAAGAGAATGGACATAGCCGTGGTTCTTCCCCGTGCGCGTTTGTGCTGGACGGATTGGAGGACCATGTGATGTCGAAGAAGCGCAGGCGTCAGGAACGCCTTCAGGTTGTGAACCCTGACTGTGCGGGCATTGATATTGGCAAGGACACTCACTACGTCGCGGTTCCCGGCGAGCGGTGTGATGATCCGGTGCGGTCGTTTCCTGGGTTCACCCGTGATCTGCACGAGATGTCGCAGTGGCTGCAATCGTGCGGGGTGAGGACGGTGGCGATGGAGTCGACCTCGGTGTACTGGATTCCGGTCTTCGAGGTTCTTGATCGCGCCGGGTTTGACGTTGTGCTGGTGTCGCCGCGGGCGACGAAGCAGATATCGGGCCGCAAGAGCGATGTTCTTGATTGCCAGTGGATCCAGCAGTTGATGTCGTACGGCCTTCTTCGAGGAGCCTTCCGACCGGACGATGAGGTGTGCCCCTTGCGCTCCTATGTGCGGCAGGCGAAGCGTCTGAGCGAGGATCGGGCGCGCTGTGTGCAGCACATGCAGAAGGCGTTGACGGAGATGAACGTGCGTCTGGATTCCGTGATCAGCGACATCATGGGCAAGACGGGAGAGGCGATCCTTCGGGCGATTGTGTCCGGCGAACGCGATTGTCATCGGCTGGCTTCGTTGCGTGACGGCCGGATCAGGGCCAGCGTCGAGATGATCGCGACGAGCCTGGAAGGCACCTGGCGTGAGGAGCATGTTTTTGCCCTGGAGCAGGCGTTGCATCGCCATGACTTTCTCACCACGCAGCTCGATGCATGCGAGGGGCGGATCGCAGCGGCGGTCGACAACCTGACGCCGCCGTATGATCCCGAGACCGGGGAGGTCCGGGACAACGGCGATGGCGGCGAGCCGGCCCCTCACACGGACGCGACGCTGGCTCATGCGCTGCACCGGATGATGGGGGTTGATCTCACCAGGATCCCGACCATCGGGGCCACCACAGCCCTGACGATTGCCGCGGAGATCGGTCCCGACTTCTCTGCCTTTCCGAGTGCGCAGCACTTCTGTTCCTGGCTCGGTCTCGCACCGGGCACCAGGATCAGCGGTGGCAAGAAACTGTCGGGACGAAGCCCGTCGGTCGTCAACAAGGTCGCCCGGTCCTTGCGCATTGCCGCCGTGACGGCCCGGAGGAGCCAGACCTTCATCGGCGCCAAACATCGCTCGCGTCTCGCTCGCCTCGAGAAGGCAGTCGCCGTCAACGCGACGGCCCGTGAACTGGCGTGCCTGATCTACAATATGGTCACCCGGGGCACGGAATACGTCGAACGAGGGATGGAGGCCCACGAACGCAACCGCACCAGCCGTGTCATGACGTCACTCACCCGACGTGCCAGGCAACTGGGCTTCGCCCTGGTTGCCATCGACGAAAACCAACCAACAACTGCCGCCGTCACAACGGCGTGAGCGGTGTTTTACTCAAGAGGACGGGCGGATGGAGGGCCCGTGGGAACGCCGGGACGACAACGGCTACATCAAGACGGGGACTGTCGAGGATGACCGGTTTGAGGGAACTCTTACCGTCACCTGGCCGATGGCGTTGAAGTGTTGGTGCCCTACGAGAGTGGCGAGATCCACGGCGAGATGACCGTCACCAGGGACGGGCGTCCGCTCGGCACGCTCGTCTGCTGGAAGGGCAAACACGTTGACGGCGTCCTCACTCTGGAGCTTCACTTCCCGGACTACCCCTGAGCTTTGGGCGTTCATTCTCCCGGCTCAGGAGTCCATGACCACGATCGTGCAGGTCATGCCCCGCTTGCGGGTCCGCGCCACCTCGATGCAGTGGGTGATCTGCTTGCAATGGCGCATCCCAGAACTCATCGCGTTCCCGGTTCTCGACGTCGGCCAGCGGCGTCCAGATGACCGTTTCCCTTTGCAGCCAGACCCCGCCCGTACCGGTCAGGAGGGCCAGAGCAACAAGGAGGGTGCACCCGATTCTGCGTAGACGGCGGGTCTTCACGCTCCAGGTCCGGAGGCCAGCCTCGACCTTGTCCAGAACCGGTCTCATCGCCAACACTTCGGCGATGCCCCGAACCACTGTCGGCGACGGTCTGATGGTCACCACCTCGTCGACCGCGCCGCGACTGTCGACCACCGCGTCCCGGATGGCCGCCAGGTCGCGGGCGGCGGCGGCCGTGCCGACAACGGCTCAGCTGCATGGACCCGAGGGCACGTGCCGGCGACATGACCTTCTCGGCGATGCCGTCGATTTCGGCGAAAGTTCCTCCCTCGCGGGTGTCGAGGGATGCCTTGAGGGCCTCGAACTCCTGCTTCAGGCCATTCGTCAGGGTCTCCAGGGCCGCTCAGCCGGTCTGCCCTCGAACGCCGTTATCGCGGGGTCCTGAGCGACAGCGGGCCGACGTTGATCCTTGCCCGCCTGCGAGGCGGCGCGATGAACAGGGCGCAGCGCAGCGAACTCCACTCATCGCGTTCCGGCCGGTTTCGTGTTTGAAGGCGCCCGGCCGATCAAGGATCCGGATCATCGGGTTTGAGCATGCGGGGCGGCACGGTCTTCGCCCGGTTCCAGGACCAAGGATCGGCGCGTGGCGCCACGGAGAGCCTGCCGGAGGATTCGGCTGCCGGTTCGCGCGTCCGGCGGCAAGCTCCCCGTGGGGTGGGTGAGCTGTGGCCGTGCCATCGGAATTCTCGAGACTCCGCTCAACGGGCGCGCCTTGTGCCGGATGACGCTCAGCGAACTTGCGCTCGGACGAGGAGGACGGTTTCGCGCGATGACCGGCATGTCCCCGTCCAGGCGCGGCAGACGCCTGCTGAGCCGACGCCAGTGCCCTGCCTCTCGCTCAAACCCGCGGGCAAATGCCGTGCGCACCGCCCTTGCCGGCCCGTGCCGAGCCACTCCACCGTCTCCGCCGGCATGCCAATCCGCACGCCCGCGTGATTCTATAACGCAATCCGACCCGGAGTTCCGGTGTGTCACTGGCAGCTCCGGGGCAGCCCGGGAACCTGGCGTCAGCCGGGTTCGGCGGCGGACTCTTGCAGCCGTGCGCCGGCGGCGGAACGGGACTCCGCTCAACAACGATGTCGATATCGCGCCCGAACGCGCTGAGTCAGGCGCTCCGGTGAACACTCGCGGAAGTCGCACCGTGAACAGCCGCTCACACGTCGGGCCGGGACAGGCTCATCAGCCGCTCAGGCCACGGATCTGCGGTGATGCCTCGCATCGCACACGATGTCGTCGATGCGGCTGACCAGCCCGGCCTTGACCAGGTGCGCATCGGCGCCGGGAAATCCGGGATCGGCGAAGACGTTGCGCGTCTCCACGGTGGTGCCGGCGGGTTTCACGGCGTCAGTCTCCACGATGCGTGTCACGGCTGTGCCGCCCGGCGGCGGACCAGGTCGAACTCCCGTTTCGGGGTCGCGATGCCGCGCCTCGCCTTCTTCCGGAAGGCGTGCAGGACATGGACGGCGGTCTCGAACCGGACCGTGCAGGCGGCCCTGAAGGTGTTGCCGTCGTGGCGCGCGACCACCCCAGGACTCCCGGGGCGAGGCCCTTCGACGGCTTGGCGTCGCGGTGCCGGCGTCCGGGCCGGGCGCGGTAGACCGCAAACCCCGTGCGGCCCTGCGCCGGGTCGTGGGGGCGTTTCGGATCCGCCTTGCTCGAACCCATCCATTCGACTGGCTTCAGCATGTCACCGTCGACTCCGCACCATGGCCGGGCAACGTGGAGCCGCTCAGGGCGCAGATGAGGCACCGAGACAATCCGCGAGATCAGCGACCGGAGACGATGTCTTCCCACATGCGGGTCTGCCCGGAGCGGAGCCGTTTCAGGATGGCCTGCTGAGCGTTCCACGAACCCGCTTGCACCCTGATCGTGCCGCACAGGGAGCTCAACGGGCAACACGCGCCGGCACCGACCGGCCCCGTGTCCGATACATCATCACGCCGGGTGTGCGTGAGCATCCATGCGGATCATGGCCGTTGGTCTGGTACAATGTCTTCCCGCTTTGGCATTCGGGAGGCTTCGGTGGCGCTCCATTCGGTCGATTCGCAAAGCTGCGTCGACAACATCCCGCATCGCGAGACGTTCGAACTGTGGCGGTCGCGCCTGACCGGCGAGCAATTCGATGCGATCTGCGACGAGCTTCGCGGCATGATCGACGGAAGCGAAATTCACACGGCGGGATGGATGCCCGGGAACGACTGGACCGGGACACCTTGGGAGCCGATATAGACGGATGCATGCCGGCACAACCTGGAAGCCTCTGGTGACTGCTTCGGGTTGTTCGTTCGGGTCGTCCTGCAGGAACACCCTGATACGTGGGGCTTCGGGCGGTCAAGAGAAGGACGGAGTACCAATCGGGAGCATGACCTGTTTCCGGTTGGACAATCCACCACCGCGATGAGTGTGAGCGCCACTCCATCTCAAGGGATCTGCCTGAACGGACACCGTCAGCACCACCGAAGCGACTCTGTTCGCGCCTGAACTCCTAGCGGCGCGAGCAGCGCGGACTGCGCCGGTTACGTCTGCACGTCCGTCCGACTGTTGACGCTCCAGGATCCTTCCAGGCGATGCTTGATCCGGCTGAAGCGAACGGATACATGTCGGGTCATGGGCAATCTCCATATTCAATCCGTTCGCAGTCCATACACCAACCCAAGGCTTGCGGTCGCTGCTATCGGTGCGTTGACCCGCGCAGACGCGATGGGTCTGCTCTCCCAACCCGTCACCTGTCTGGACGAATCCGCCATGGCCGGCCTCGAGACGGGCATGACCGAAGCCGGCATCGGCCACACTCTCCTGGCTGAACTTCACCGGCTGCCAGGTGCCGATCCCGCCCGTCTTTGCGCCCTGCTGGAAAAAATCACCGAAGCTCTGGATCAGTCGCCGGCCCCGGCCCACGAGTGGCGCACCCTGCAGGACATTCTGGGGCTTGAGCTGCTTACCCGCCTTCTGGCAATCTCTCTTTCCAGTGCGCGACGCTACCTCTCCGGCACCCGCGCCACTCCGGACACTGTCGCCGCCCGACTTCATTTCCTGGCCTTTGTCGTCGGCGACCTTGCCGGCGCGTACAACGATTTCGGCGTCAGGCGCTGGTTCGACCGCCGGCGCGAGCGCTTGGACGGCAAGACGCCCGCCCAAACGCTCGGAGATGCGTGGTCACCCGAGGACAGTGCGCCGCAACGGATACGCGAACTCGCCCGGTCACTCTTGTCATCCCCGGCCACATGATCGCCTACCGTCTTGCCGATCCCCGCTTTCCATTCCTCCGGGAGGATTCATTGCAATCCGCCGGCCGGTGGAACGCCGCGGGCGAGCTGACCCACTACTCTTGCGGGTTCGCTTGCGGACACGAATCAATGGGCGTAATGTCTTCAAACTTACCCGCTGGCAGCATGCTGTCGGCTCAAGGGCTGCTCTCTGGAGTGGCCCTTGCTTTTTCCGGGGGCGGACGTGAGAACGCGGGTCTATGTCGACGGCTTCAACCTGTACTACGGAGCGCTGAAGGGCACGCCCTTCAAGTGGCTCGATCCTGTTCTACTGACATCTCTCCTGCTGCCCCCCGAGTACGATATCGAGCGGCTCCGCTACTTCACGGCACGGGTTTCGGGCAAACTCGATCCGCGGGCGCCCGCCCGTCAGTGCGTTTATCTGAAGGCGCTCGCCACGTTGGCCGAGGTCGAGATCCACTACGGGCGTTTCCTCGCCAAGACCGCGTGGCGGCCGCTCGCCAACCTGCCGGTCGCCGGGCGGCAGATCGACGCGCCGAGGCCGGTCACGCTGCCCCGAGGCGATCACCGGGTCCTCGGCGGACGGCCCCAGACGTTGCCGGTCGGCGTCTATCCGGACCGTCGCGGCGGGAATGACGGCGCGCCCCGTGGCTCCGGGAGACCGATCCCGGACGCGGTGATCGCCGAGTTCCACACCATGGAAGAGAAGGGTTCGGACGTGAATCTTGCGGTCCACCTGCTGAACGATGCGTGGAAGGACCTATTTGAGGCGGCGGTAGTGATTTCCAACGACACCGATCTGGTGGTGCCGATCCGCATGGTGACGCAGGAACGGAAGCGGCCCGTGTTCGTCGTGTGCCCCGGTCGGTGGCAGGTCGCACCGCAGCTACGGCAGGCCGCAAGCCATGTCCGCCACATCCGCCCGGCGATGTTGAGGGCGGCGCAGTTTCCGGACACGCTTCCGGGCACCGATGTCTCGAAACCGGCGGACTGGTAAGCGCAACGGCAGTTGCTCGCATCGAGCTGCGAAGAGACTGCATATGCGGGGAAGAAGGGGAAACCCGACGGCGGTCTCGTGAAGATGCAGATCATGCCCGGTGGAGAATCGTGATGTCTGAAATGAAGTCGCAGCTAGAGCTCCTGAAAACTGCCGTTCGCGGTGTTGAAACCGTCTCGCTCCCTCGGGACGCAAATTCTGCGCCCGATACCGGAGAGTCGGTAGTCAACGCACTGGCGGGGACCGGTTACGGAACGGTCAACGTCAGGGAGCGGACCGTGACGCGGTTCTCGCAAGAAGCGCTTCGCGATGTGGCGGCGCTGGCGAGGAGCCTGCGCGACAACCGGGCGGAGTATGTTCGGGGCGTGGGTTTCCGAGTCATATGCGAAATGGTGGCGAAAGTGGTCATTGAAATGTTTCGTGGACGCTCGGGAAAAGAAGTGGACAAGGGAGATCTCGGCGAACTGAAACGAGAAGTGGAGGAATGGTTCGCGAGAGTTGGTAAAACGCGCCGGCATCTCATCCCCTGCAACGTCCTGCCGTCGAGGGCAGAAGCATTCGAGGTCGGACCGATCCGCTTCTTCCATGTATCCGATCTCGATCCGGACGACTATGGGCTGCCTTCGGGCGATGGCGTTGTCGATGTGTCGGTGGAACCCCTGATGCGTGTAATGGAAGACCATGTGGCGAGTTGGCTCGGAGAAGTCTTGGTCGAAGGATGTGAAAAGCAGCGTTCGTTGGAGATTGCAGAACTTGCCGTGGACGTGGCGATGGGTGGCCTTCAGCTAGTCGTTCCCGCGAAGCTGGGCCGTCGCATGGCAAGGGTGACCGCTCGAAGACTGCCGGTCTGGCGCGGTTCGTTCTCGGTGACGGAAGGCGGAGTGGAATTCGGGGGGGCGAACGAGCAGCCGGGTCTCGGGTTGGCGCCGGATGAATTCGAGGAACTGATCGGCTCGGCGTCCGACGCGATCGTGGCGATGGGAGGCCTCATCGACGTGTACGTGTCGGGACAGGGCGAACTCCCGATGCTGAAGGGCGCGTGGTGCAATGCCGTATACTGGTTCCATGAAGGGATGTCGGAGCCGCTGGACACGGTGGCTGTGGTGAAGCTCGAAACGTCGATGGAAATCCTGTTCTCCGCGGGCAGTCGAACGGGGTCCAAGACGAGGATTCTCGATGGTATGCGGGGAATGTTCGGAATAGATGGATCGCAAACGGTCGACCCATCGTCTGGTGTGACCTACGAAGACTTGGCGACGGAAATAGTCGAGGCGCGATCCTGGTTTCTTCACGGCAACTGGCCCACGCTCGCTTTGCGGGATCGGGGTATCGACAGGGCGACCGTCGAAATCATGGCCAGGCAGTTTCTCATCGTGTATCCCCTGTTGTTGGAGAAATATGCGACAGAGGTGGGCGTGCCGGCGCAGGATGATGCCCAGGCGTTCCTGGATTGGGCGATCTCTTCTGCGAGCGCTAGTGATCGCCTGAACGGCGGTGAGGGCCAGGGACAAACGACGCAGGAACGGACTGCGAATGGTGAAGCGGTTTGCCGATGAGCTTGATGAAGCACATCTGATGGTTCGTGCCTGTCGCCGACCTGCCGGGAGAGACTGTCTGCGGTCAACAGGCCCAGATAGCCGATGTGGCGACGGAACGAACGACGCGGGTCGCGTTTTCAGATCCATTGTCGAATGCCGAGTTGGCAGCCGCCAGCCCCACAGAGCGGTTGTGGCAGAGACTGGCTTCGTCCAGTGAGATCGATGCCGACATGCCCCAGACCGCTGCCGTCCCGCAACGCCGTATGCGCGTTCCTCCTCCATGACCGGCGCAGGGCGCGAACCGTCTTGGGCAGGGGATGCTGGTAGATGTTTCCGACCCCATAGGAGTAAACGAGATGGCTCTTGGATCTGTTGTTAGGCGTTGGAACCACGACAAGTTCGGTCCTTCCGCCATGGTGCGGGACCATGAGGTAGTCGATGCTAGAAGCGCCCGCGCAGACGCTCGCGAGTGATGCATCTCCCGGGAGCAACACTGTACGGCGGTTCTGCTCGATCAAGAGAGCCAGACCGCTTTCGTTTCGGTTCTTCTGCGGACCTTGGGCTCGGAACACCGTTATGCCGGTGTATTGTGATGTGATGGGAGTGGTGGCGTAGCCCCACCAGCAGATGCCAGCGCTCCTTGTCTTCAGCATCGCGAGGAACCGGGCATGGACGGCGCCAAGGTCTCCAGCCCGATCCTGAATCGGCAAGATCCAGCGTTGGTGCAAAAGTCGATCGTCGCGCAGCGCCGAGGACCAGTGGTCCCAATCCCAGTGTGAAAGTACGACCGGGGGATCATCGGTCGTGCAGAACCGCACCAAGGGCTCGGGGAAGCTGCGCCAGTTGCCGATAGCCGATCCGCCGAGATCGAAGTAGAGCGCCGGTATGCCGTGCGAGAGCAGAGCGGTCGCCGCGCCCTGGCCGACGTCGTAAATTGCAACGGCATCGACGGGCCCGGTTCCAGTGAGGAGCTTTTCGATGTCGGACTGAGCAGTTGGCTCGATGTCATGCCATCCCGCCAGCCTCTTCAGCATCGCGCCTTCGGCTGGGTTCACGGGGCGCGCGTTGATGACACCTCGTTCGGTCGCATCCTGGAAAAGGTTGTGAAACTGTTCCACCACGGGACCTTGGTCCGGGTCGCCAAGTTCCAGGTGGAACCATTCCGGCGGATCGTCGCTGTCGTCGTCGAGGCCTTCGAGATACTCAGAGGATGCGATGACAATAGAAATCCGGCTGTCGGCTTCGTCGAATCCTTCGTCGGACAGGTGATCCGCCCGCTCCTTGGCCTCGTCGAGCCATATAGCATCGACGCAATCGAGCAGGAGCATGGATGGTGCCGGGTCACCATCGTCCAGTGGTTCCACCTGATCGACGCGTGCGTAGACCGGTCTTGGTGGCGGTGCCTCCGGCAACTCACCGGCTAGGTACTTGAAGAACATGATGGCTCCTGCGCTCTTGGACTAGTTTTAGTCATCGGGATTGGGCACGATGGTGGAGATGAAGTCGCGGATTTCCTGGACGTCGGCCTCGCGCCCGTCCGCAATGAGTTTGCGCGCGATGGCCTGGGCGGCGAACAGCGAGGCCCGCGCGACGCGCATTTCGGTATCGGTGGCGGGCCACTCGCGCCGGTCGAGTGCTTCCATCGCGAACTCGACCAGGACCTGGTTGGAGGACCAAGGGGTGCCCTGGGCTGCCCGTTCGAGCCGTTCCCACTGCTCGCGAGAGACCCGGATGTGCTTGTGCAGGGAGCCGTCGGGTGATTTCGTCATCGGTTTCCTGTCGTGGTCGGCGAGGATTCCCGCTGTAATTCAAGAGCTGCGGCCGATTCCCGGACGCGAGTATGCGGAGTGTGCGCCCCGGACGGGTGCGATAGCGAGCCGGAGTGACGCCGTTCGCAAGCGAGACCGTCATTCTATGCCGCGCCGGGCCCCAGCACCTATAGGTGCTCGCAGGAAATCGCAAGAGAATACGCCGCAACACGGCGGAATCCCGAAAGGTGCTCGGCGCGGCATGGGTGCGATGGAGCCGCCACCGCCACGTAACCGAGGGTCGATTGCGAGCACCGATCGGTGGCATGTGTTTCCGGCACGCCAGGAGCGGACACGCGCGAGAATGATCGGGGAATAAGAAGCCAACAGCGGATATGGGCAGCCACCGCGACCCCTGCATCAGCGATGCGTTCCGGTGTGACAACCAAACGCCGACCGGCGTCCTGATCCCGCTTCCCGACCGCTCAAGCTGTCGGGTGATGAAAGCCGTTTTGCAACCGGCATTTAGCCCGAGCGGCGCTTGAGCGGCAGCGCCCGCCGCGCACTTGAGGAGACAGTCCACGAACCGTAGCGCCTGCCGCCCGGCGGCACTCTTAGGATCTTCTCGAAGAGCACCGCGAAAGTGGCGGGATCCAAAGGCGCATCGCTCCCGGGGCTCCTGCGCTCGCGGCGGGCGAGTTCCTCGGCAATGCGCCGGGACTCACGCTCTTCAGGTGTCATCGGTGTCTCCTCATCGTTCCCCGCACCATGCTTCGGGCCGGGCGTTGCCGGTCATGGTCGCCACCGTCACTGCCATCACCTCCGCTTGCGTGACGGTGCACTACTTCGAACAGGACGGATACTATTCGAAGAACGACCCGGAGCACCGCCGGGCGAGCTTCTGGCACAGTGCGGCAGCCCGCGACCTCGCGCTGGGCCGTCACGTCAAGCCGAAGATCTTCGAGGTAGCGTCTCGCTTTGACTTACGGGGCCGTCCGCCCGTTCCGGGCTTGTTCGGCTTCGGTGCCCGCGCGTCAGTCAGGCCGACGATCCATTCCATGTCGAGCAGCGTATCTGTGACGCCAGCCGCCATGGCCGGTGCCATACAATGGGTCGGAGCGGTGCGGCCGCACGCCGAACGCACTCCAGATGCGGCGGACCGTCGCATGCGATGGCCCGGTCTCCTGCAGTGCACAAACAGTTCGTTGGCAGACAGGTCGCCAGGATCGCACAGAGCGAGCAGAGTGCACCAGTCGCAGACCAGGGTGCTTGACGCGCGCCACGTCGGGGGCGAAGATTTCCCGCGTTGCAACCCGATATCGGCGGTGGTTCGGCTGGCGCGCATGCACGCCGTGGAATCTCGTCGAGACCCTGAGCAGAGACACACGTGCAAAGCGATTCAAGCCCAAGGCTGACACTTTCCATCTGGAAGGATTTCGTGCCCCGGCGCGTCCTTGCCCTGCCTGGTGAAGAAGGCAGGCAACTCTTGGATTCTGAATCCGACTTGCAGGAGGAGATTTACTCTTGGCGACCACGCGAAGATGTCTTCGCCGGAGTTTCCGACAACGCCACTCGACTGGACTTGAGTCATCGACTGGTGGGAAAACTGGATGTTTCGAACCCACCGGGCGAGAGGCGCATGATCCTTCTTGAAGACTTCGTCAACGCAGCCGAAGCCGCGATCGAGTCCGGCGTCGCGGCCAGTGCACCGAGCCAGACCGAATCCGATGAAGATTCAGATGACGAAGAGCGAAGCCGGATCGACACCGATCCCCTGCTCGCACTCACGATTCATTTACGATGGCTCCTCTCGTGCTTCGGGACTCGGCCGGGGATTTCGGTGTCCGTGCGATGAGCGCACCCGCCTTGCTGTCGCCGTCCCAGGCTGAACCGGCGGTCGCAGAGATGTTCTCGGCCGAGGGCCAGTGTGCGCTCTCCGTCAGTGAAGAACGCGCCTTTCAGGGCGAATATCTTCCACTGGGCACTGTCTCGCTCCTGGCTGCGAACGCCGAGGGATCGAGCCTGACCAAACTGGTGCGACGAGGCGCGTTCGAGTGGCGGCTGCCAAGTCTCGACGACTCGGTTGAAACGGCTTGCGGGCTTCTGGAAAGCAAGGAACACGACGGCCATCGAGTCCGCCGTGCGCTGGACGAGGTTGCGTCGATTGCCGTCCGCGTGGGCCTCGTCCATCCTCGATTCGACCCATTGGCGATCGAGCAGATGCCCTTTCGCCGATCAACTACAGTCGTGGCGGACACGTCAGGCGTGCTCCAGGGTGCACTCGATTTCGTCGCTCGATTCTTGCATCCAGCCGCGCGTCAAGGTACCAGCGATCGCGCAAATGGAGATCGCCAACCTGGCCGATCGTTTCCTGCGAATTCGCAGGGCAGGTAGCGAGAAACGACGTGTCAGGGAACTGACAGAGCACCTGACGAGCCAGGGCGGCCAGCGCGCCCTGCTCAGGCTTGAGCTTCACACCGACACGGAGGTCGAGCGGACCTACCTCCTCGGGGACCCGCTGCGATCCGCATTCGAGAAGGATTCGGACCGCGACCTGAGGGATCTGGACATCAACTCTCCGATTCGATCCTACGCTGACCGCTTGATCCTGGAAGCCGCCCGGCACCACCAGGCACAGTCGGGGCCAGCACATGCGCTTCGACTCTTGACCGGCAATCAGGGGCTGGCGCGCATGGCATTGGCCGAAGGCATCCGCCCATTGTACTTCACTGCGACGAGCGCGTCCGACGTGTTCGGCCGACGGCTGTCCGGTCGGACGTTCCATCCCTTCTCTGGAACCATCCGCCACGTACCGTTGAACGCACTGCTCTGGGAGCTGGCAACGGCATTCGGCTCGGCCCGCCTCACAGGAGAAAACGATACGTTCTTCGAGGTCTGCGCGTTGGGCGAGCACTTGTCCTGGGCTCCCTACCATGCTGAGCAGGACTTGCTCTGGTGCATCCGAGGTGCCCGGGCATCTGGACTCCCCAGCGCAGCGACAGGCGACGCTTCCCCCGGGACGACTCCCGAACGCGTATCCTCCCGGAGTCGGCGGCAGGGATCGACCTCCACCCCGTCCGCCACGCGAAGCGCTGCCTTCCTCACGTTCAACGTCGAACGCATGTTCCAACTGATCTGCTCACTGGACGACCATCAGGAGATGCTCGATGATCAAGTTGAGAGAATCATTCGAGCCAAGGGCAAAGAGTACCGCCGATTTCTGAAGTCGGGCGACCTGGTCGACTTCACTGATGGTGTCTGGAAGCCGGGCGAGTCGCTGCGTCATCTTTCCGCCGCCCTACGGAACGAGCGTATCGAGGAGGTGCGCGACGTACTTCTGAATGTCCCGTCGTTCGCCAACTTCGCGAAATTCCTTGAGAGTCTGACCATTGGAAGAGCCATGGATGCCGCTAGCCTGGGACGCGGGCTCAGGACATACCGAAGCCTGGGCGAAGTCACCTTGCTCTGCGCAGCCGTATCCGGCGAAATCTACGCGACACCGAGCTTTCCCGACATCGCGGCGTTCTCAAGGATTGCTTTGCACCGTTTCTCCTTGCTCGACCGAGAAAGTCTCGGTCTGGTTGCCACCGGCGAATGGCTGGAGTCGCTCATCCGCGACGAAGGAATACACCCCGAAGTCGCACGACGATTGCTTGACGAGGCGAGCGAAACGGGCCTGCTTCGACGTTCGACCGAGGGGTCCACGACGCAGCTTCGGTTCGAGGACCGCTTCATTCACACCTTGCGTGCGGACTTCGGGCAGCCGGTCGTCGAGAAAATCTACCTGTATCGCGGGGACTACCTGATACCCGGAAAAGCAAGCGTGAGCCTGCGTATCGAGAATCCTGCGGCATGAGCTTGCGCGAACGCCTCAAAGGTGCATCCGGACGAGGTGCGGCGGATCGCCTGTACAACAGGTTCGGTATCCTGGCCAATCCGTTTCCCGCCTCGAATCAGACGTCCGCCAATCCTCACCGTCCCATCGACGCGGATGCCGAGGTAGAAAAGAGGATTATCACGTTTCTAGGCGACCGCAGGTCGCAGGTCGTAGTTGTCGAAGGCACCCAAGGGGTCGGAAAGACGAACTTCCTGAACCACATTGAGGCCGAAATCCTTAGCGTCATGAGGGATCTCGATGGCTACTACATGGTCCGCTACTTGGCGGACCCTGAGCCCGCATTCGATGGCACAACCCGCCGTCTGTTCGAAGAGTTGGGCACGGAGCACCTCGCGCAATTGAGAGACAGCCTCAAGAAAGATCGCAAACCTATCGGCGAAGCGCATGGCCACGACATGCGAAGAGCCTTGCATCGGCTCGTCAAGTCCAAGGACGAAGACAATCTGGACTCCTTGATGATGGAGTGGCTGCTGGGCCTGCGGGTGCTGAAGGCGCATCGACAGTCGCTCGGGATACAATTCCGCCTCGACACTGTCGAATCCAGGACCGCCGCTCTGAGGGATCTGATCCAGGTGAGCGCCGCCTCGGGGGTGTTGAAGGGCATGTTTCTCTTGCTGGATGAGTTGGAAAAGCTCGGCGGGGTTCTCGGACCAACCGCGGTCATCCGCTACCTCTCAGCACTGCGGTCCGTTGTCGACGCATTGCCCGAGCATCTGTTCCTTATGATAGGCATCACCCCCGATGCGCTGTTGCGCTACTCGACCGCCTTGCCCGCGCTTCGCGGAAGATTACAGAACCAAATCAGTCTAGAGCCTTTGACTGACGTGGACGATGCATTGGACCTCGCTGACTTCTACCTTCGTGCCGCCCGTCGCATGGCACGGGGTCAACGCGACGATGATGGTGGCGATAGCGAGGTCTTGAAGGACACGAAGGTCGAGAGTTGCTTCGAGAAACTCCTTGAGCGCGCCGAACGCGCCGGTAATCGTGGAGTCACGCAGCGCGCCTTTCTTCACGAGTTGCACGACCAAGCGGAGAAGAAGATTCAGTCCCTCGACGCTTGAGCGACTCGTGCACCTTGATTGAAATCGTCGGCAACTTCTCGAACTGGCCGGGTTCGACTGTTCTTCGGCTTGGCGTTCCGGTTGCAGGCGCTGGCCAACCTTCGCGTAACGCCTGCGACCGGGGCGCCGTCCGGAACGAGAAGCGCCTTCGAATCCTCAGGCCAGGGACGACGACCGCCCCGAACCAGCAGCACCTCAACGGTCCTGAGTGTATCAACTGAGGTCACCATTGTGAAACTCACCTCCTGATGAGACCTTTGCGCTGTAGCGATTTTCGGCACCCTGCCTCACGGGTCCGGCCACTGTGACCACCGCGGTCTCGTGTTGTTTGCCCCAGTCCGCGTCCCGGTCCGACGTCTCTCCCGATGTGGTATTGACCACTCCCGTCGATTTGCTCGCAATCGCCTTGCCGTCGCAGCCAAGGCGGACACCGAAGTCGGGGATGAGATCCATCAGGTGGTGACGCAGATCGATGACCATCCGCGACAGCAGCCCCTCTTCCTCTTCAACCTTGAGCAAAGAGGCTACGAAGCGCGAGACATTGTGACTCGAAGGGATCGACGAACGCTCCTTGCCACGGATGACGTGGATCACAGTGCTTTGCGGGTCCCGCACGAGCGTGCCGAAAATCGCTACAGCGCAAAGATCTCGGTCTTGACGTCGAGGGCGGCGAGGGACTATCTTCCCTTTCGAGACGCAGTCCAGTACTGCCCTCTTTCCGAGGCCCGCGCTCCGGTGCGGGCTTTCGTGTTTTCGGAGGGCAGTGGATGACGTATTTCGCCCATCTCGACGAGTTCGGCCACATCGGCCCCTACGTCGCTCGAACCGACCCGAAATTCCGAGAAAGCCCGGTATTCGGCCTCGCGGGGTTTGTCCTGCCCGCAGAGGAAGTGCGCGGTTTCGGGACATGGTTCTACCAGCGCAAGTGCGAGCTGCTCGCCTTCGAGATCGAGCGCTCGGGCAAGCACCCCGCCCTGTGGGAGAAGGAGGGCGCCAGCCTCTACACGGCGACCAATGTGAGCCGCTATCCCGAACTCCGCCGGCTCACCAACAGGCTGCTGAACAGGATCGAGGCGCTCGGCGGATTCGTCTTCCATGTCGGGATACGGAAGACGGCGGCTCCAGAGAGGCACTATCCCAACCGCCTCTACGCGAGGGTGTTTCTGGAGGCGATCAAGCGGATCGATCAGTTCTGCGCCGGCGACTGCGATCCGCCGGAGGATTTCGTGCTCATTCTCGACGAGCACAACCAGCGTCCGGCGCTCCTCGCGCAGGCCGCGCAGAGCATGTACGGACGCAACGAACGGCGACGGCATCTCATCGAGCCGCCATTCCATGTCGAGAGCCACCGCTACCAGACCTTTCAGGCCGCCGACTGGATTGCGGGACTGGTCGGACGTCTGGGCGCGGTCTGGGCCGAGCCAGCGGTTTGGCCGGAGAACGAATTCTTCCGCCGGTATTTCGAGCACCGCGTCAGCCGCCGTAGCGGTATCCGGCGTTGACCCTAGACATCATGGATTGACCTGTCCTGGCCTCGAGTGCCGTGGGTTATGCTCGAGGTCAGTAGTTCCATCGAACACAGAGCCACATCGAGGAGGACAGGTCATGGTCGAGTATAGCGCATTTGTTGGTCTGGACGTCCATAAGGAGACGATTTCGGCGGCGGTTGCCTTTCCGGGCCGCGAGGATCCGGTGTTTCGGGGCGAGATCCGCAATCGGCGTTCATCGTTGCGCCGGCTGATTGGGCGTTTGAGCCCCGATGGCGAGGTCCTCAGCTTCTGCTACGAGGCAGGCCCCTGCGGCTATGGTGTTTATCGCGAGATTGTGGCGCGGTCGCTCTGGCACAGCCGCGCTTCCTCACCGCCACCCCGATGCGCTGTTGCGCTACTCGACCGCCTTGCCCGCGCTTCGCGGAAGATTACAGAACCAAATCAGTCTGGAGCCCTTGACTGATGTGGACGATGCATTGGACCTCGCTGACTTCTACCTTCGTGCCGCCCGTCGCATGGCACGGGGTCAACGCGACGATGATGGTGGCGATAGCGAGGTCTTGAAGGACACGAAGGTCGAGAGTTGCTTCGAGAAACTCCTTGAGCGCGCCGAGCGCGCCGGTAATCGTGGAGTCACGCAGCGCGCCTTTCTTCACGAGTTGCACGACCAAGCGGAGAAAAAGATTCAGTCCCTCGACGCTTGAGCGACTCGTGCGCTTGATTGAAATCGTCGGCAACTTCTCGAACTGGCCGGGTTCGACTGTTCTTCGGCTCGGCGTTCCGGTTGCAGGCGCTGGCCAACCTTCGCGCAACGCCTGCGAACGGGGCGCCGTCCGCAACGAGAAGCGCCTTCGACTCCTCAGGCCAGGGACGGCGACCGCCCCGAACCGGCAGCACCTCAACGGTCCTGAGTGCCTCAACTGAGGTCACCATTGTGAGACTCACCTCCCGATCAATGCGAAGAGGTGAAATCTCAAGTCACGCCCTCAACTGGAAGGTGCGGCGTTCGCAACGCCTACACTCACCAAACGAGCAATCGTTCGACCTTGTGCGCGCTGACCCGTGCGCCGCTATCCAGAAAGACGTCAGGCACGCCTCCACCGAAGAAACGCACATTCTCTTGTCCGAAGACATCTTGTGCGTTCTTCACCGTCTCGGGAGGCTCCCCATTGGCCTGGATTTCTGCGGGGTAGATCCATCCATCTCCGTAGCGGTCGTCCAGGCCGACCACGCTGCACCGCACCTTCCGTCCCGCGTCCTTGTCGCCATTGAGGTCCCTGCGGGTTCGCGCCGCAAAGAAAGCCCGGTACGTCACATCGTCGCGAGGCAGGGAGTAGCCTGCGAGAACAACATGATCCGCTTCCTGGACCACGATGCGCATTTCCCGCTGAATCTCGTCGAGGAACGGCGGCGGCGCCGTCTTGAAACTGGTCTGCATAACCGCCGGAGTGTGGTGGGCGTACGTCAGGGTCTTGCAATGCACGCATGCTCGGGCGTCTACCTCTCCAAGCTGCCATTTGCTCCGCTCCTCGTCCCCGGTGCACCAACTCTTGAATTGATCGTCGTCCACGAACGCCCTCAGTGGCGGCGGAGGAAGAAGGGATGCTGAGCCCATCTCCCACACGTCTCCGATGTAGGACGAGAGCTTCCCGCAGTTGGGGCATTCGCGCCACCAAAGGCAGCCATGAGGGAACAGGTACCTGCTGATCCGAATGCGCAGGTTCGCTCCGTGCTTGCGGTCGTTGACGTTCCTGGCTGAGGAGACATTCAAGAGTTGCCAGACCTTGCTGCCCGCGTGTGCCTTGTCGACCCTGGGCCCGGCGACGAAGCAACCGAGATCGTGGTAGAGTGCCAACCTGTGCGCCGGAATTCCGACGTGGGGTACGTCCGGGGCCTCGTTCAAGGCACGGTTCGCGACAATTTGAGCCCACAGCCCTATCGGGTCCCAGTTCAGGCTCACGAAGTCGACATCTCCCAGAATGAAGTTGTCCAGCTCGAAGTCGTCCGGGCCACCCCGAGTTCCAATACTGCGGCCCTCATCCTGCATCCTGCGTCCCAACGCGATCGCGAAGTTCTCATGATGTCCAAGGTCGCTCCTGTTTCGCGCCTTGGCATGCCAATCGACGTAGAGCATCGTCTGAATGAGCAGTCCCAGGGCTCCGCGAGCTCCGATCACACGCTGCGGCGTCAGGAAGGCCTTCTCTCTGTCCGGAAACCCGTGGCCACTCTGTTGGTGCATGTCGAGCAGGTTGAAGAGATCGACCAGCTCGAAGCCGGTCGATGTTCGCTCCGGGCAGACGTTGATTGCGGCGACCAGCGCAGGCCAGTCGTAGAGGCTGCGAAGCCGAACGATGCGCTTGCGCATCCCATCGTCTCCTGCGTCGTCCCAGTTGCGCCGCATCGCTTCGATCTGTTCCCGATGGATGTCGGCAACCGAAAGTCCGTCGTCTACTGCATCCTCGCGGTCACCAAGAATTGTGAGCAGCTCGCAGAACGCAGTCACCCACCGGTCCGCAATCTTGCACTTGAAGGCTTTGCGGACACGAGTCCTGAGACACTCGGTCCCGTCGGGGCGCGGGCACAGCTCTCGAAGGAACCGCGCTTGACCTTCCGTCGTGGACATCCCGAGGCATGCTGTCGCTCCAGCGCCCCAGAACAGGACAGTGCGTGGCTCTGTTCTCACTTCGTCTGTTCGGCTGCCGGAATGGTAATCGAGCGTAACTCCAGCCCCTTGTCCTTACTGCACTTGGGCTCACAGTCCTTGAAACTGACCTCGATCTCGACAACACACTGTTTGATCGCGGCCTCAACCAGACCCGGAAGGCAGCCTTCCAAGATCAGGGGAATGCCTTCATTGGGCTTGTGGGGAATGCCTTCATTGGGCTTGTATGGTACAAATATACCGCATGTAGGTATACAACATGTTCCACACCCCGAGTCGCTTTCGGCGGGCAGCAACGCTACGTAATCCCTGCCGGACCGAGAAACGGAGAAGTTCCTTGTTGGCGTGAAAAGCACCGTTTTGATTGACTTACACTTGCACTTGCACTCAACGTCGGTCTCGCACTTAACAACGTCGCTTCGCACACGGACCATTCCGACCGACATGTACGTTGTTCCCGTCGCTCCGTCACTCATGGTTCTACGCTCTCGGTTTCTGGCAAAGATGACGACTATACGGGTCCAACACTGGTCCCTCAACCACAGGGTTTTCCACAAGTCAGTGATGGTCGCTGAAAAGGATCTGGCTCTCTTCGGCCGTGTTCGCCGACGAAGTCTCCGGCTCTCGAGAAAAACACCCATCAGGCGGTAGCGATTCCGGCAGTTGTTGGTTGGTTCTTGTCGATGGCAACCAGGGCGAAGCCCAGTTGCCTGGCGCGTCGGGTGAGTGACGTCATGATACGGCTGGTGCGGTTGCGTTCGTGGGCCTCCATCCCTCGTTCGACGTACTCTGTGCCCCGGGTGACCATAGTGTAGATCAGGCACACCAGTTCACGCACCTGCGGTGCTAAACTATCGAAACAACGTACTATTTTCCCTCTCTCCGATGCAACTACGGGACGATCCCGCAACGGATTCTCCCGTGTCTGCAACTCAAGGCAAGGGGGACTCCATGGCCACAACACGACTCACCCAGGCACGCATCGCGGCTCTCAGGCCACGAAAGACAAACCGGGACATTCGCGATGCCGGCCTCAGGGGCTTCGGCATCCGCGTCTACCCGACCGGAAGGAAGTGTTATTTCATACACTCTCAAGTCGAAGGAAGGAGAATCTGGAAGATCGTCGGCGATGCCGCCGACATGAGCACAGGCGAAGCCCGCGAGCAGGCGCGGATGATGCTTGCCGCAGTCCGGAGTGATGAGCAGGTTTCGCCGGAGGCACTTCTGTTCGAGGCCGTCGCCGAGGAAGTGTTCCAGCGCTACCAGAGGAACTGGAAGCCCCGGACACTCGCGGTCAATCGAGGCTACTACGCCAGGCAGATCCTGCCCTGGTTCCGGGGACGGCCGATCGCCGGCATCACGAGCGCTGATGTCAGGGAATGGTTCGCCTCGCTTCACGAGACGCCCGTTGCAGCCGACCGGTCGGCGCCGGTCCTTTCCGTCATCATGACCTGTGCGGAGACTTACGGGTACCGGCCCGAGGGAAGCAATCCCTGCCGCGGCATCCGGCGCTACAGACGGAAAGGGCGGGAGCGTTTCCTCACGGAAGAAGAGATCCGTCGGCTCGGAAGGGCTCTGGAACGGCACGAGGGCGACCATCCGATGCATGTGGCCGTCATCCGTCTGCTGTTGCTGACCGGGTGCAGGCTGAGCGAGATCGTGACGCTGCGATGGACGGAATACCGGGAAGGCCATCTTCATCTTGCCGACTCCAAGACTGGCCCGCGTGTGGTGTGGCTGTCATCCCCGGCACGGCGGATTCTTGAGGGACAACCACGGACGTCGCAGTGGTTCTTTCCATCAAGCCAGACCGGGAACTCTGTCCATGTAAACACAATCGACTTGTTCTGGAGGCGTCTGCGGCACGAGGCCGGTCTGCCGGATGTCCGATTGCATGATCTGAGGCACACATTCGCCAGCA
>MKWU01003280.1_pt1 | contig 21808 bp, 18 predicted proteins | sample 809101 | NCBI WGS metagenome assembly MKWU01 (sample SAMN05860141, study PRJNA318959) | sponge metagenome | host: Aplysina aerophoba | place: Slovenia: Piran, Adriatic Sea, Gulf of Piran | collected 2013-05-07 | reverse complement strand
GGCTCGGACACTAACTTTGGTTAGTTGAGACTCGTCTGCAATCACCGGTGCCCCCGCAGGCGTGGCAGCCAGTTTTGTAATTGGGCTACGAAACAACGGTTCAGCAGACACAGCAGACTCAGCAGACTTAGATCTTTTACCCACGCAAACGCACCCCCTCAGGATCGAAATGGGCGTGGTGTGTGCAGACCGTGGCCGTGGCATCGGAACCATCGCATAAGCGCATTGTGAGTTCGGTGCCAGCCGCGGCAAATTCAGATGCCACTTGACCCAAACATATTGACCGTTGCAAAGTGGGTGAAAAGCGGGAGCTAGTGATGCGTCCGACTATTTCGGTGGTTCCCTGGCGCAGAATCTGGCAAGCTTCATCGGGTACTAATGAAGGGTCGTTAGGGGTGATGGCAACCAGCACCGGCAACCCAGCCGCGCCTGCATCAAGAGACCATTGCAGTTCAGGTTTACCCGCGAAATCTTCTTTGTCGAGTTTGATGAGCGGGGTCAAGCCGGTTGTGGGTGCTTTGGTGAGCCCATCAGTGTCTTGCCCCACAATGAAATGCCCCTTCTCGAGCCGCATAATCCTTTGCGCTTCAAGCCCGAAAGGGTGAACCTTCAGGTCTGCACCTTGTGCAAGCAACTGTTCCCAAACGTGAAGTCCGAACCCGGACGGCACATGAACCTCAAAACTCAACTCGCCAGTGAAACCGATACGCCACATTATGCAGTTGCTCACGCCGGCAATAGTGCCGATGCGTACATTCATGTATGGGAAAGCTTCACTGCTGAGGTCAACATCATCAACCAATCGGTTAAGCAATTCACGAGATTTTGGCCCGGCAATGTTGATGCTTGTGTAGCCCGTGGTGACCGGCGTGACATGCACTTGCCACTCAGGGTGCTCAGTTTGCAGCCACATTTCGAGCCATTGCCAAACCTGTGCGGCACCGGAACTAGTAGTGCTCATTAGGTAGTGGTTCTCGCTGAGCCGACCGGTCACCCCATCGTCGAACACCACGCCATCTTCAGCGCACATGATACCGTAGCGAACCGCCCCAATGGGCAGTTTCGACCACTTATTGGTGTACACCAAATTGAGTAGTTTGGTCACATCGGAGCCACGCAAATCGAGTTTGCCGAGCGGTGTCACATCGATAATGCCCACATTGTTACGCACGTTTGCAACTTCGGCGTTGGGGTCGCCGTAATGCTCTGGGCGGATCCATTGCCCCGCCAAGATCGGGGTCATGTTGTTGGCTTCGTGCCACTCATGAATAGACGACACACGCACCGGTTCAAACACACGCCCGGCCAACGCCCCGAGGCTTATTGGGGCATACGGCGGGCGCCATACGGTGGTACCGACTTGCTCAATCGTTTCGCCTTTGGCTTCAGCTAACACCGCCACCGTGTTCACGGTCTCCAACTTGCCTTGCGAAGGCCCCATCGTGGCAGTGGTGAACCGCTTTACCAACTCAACCGAATCGAAACCTTCAGCCGCCGCTCCAAGCAGATCTTTGGAACTAACATCTTCGGAATAATCAACCATCCCGTGTGTGTCGGCACGATACAACTCCGGGTGCGGGGCGATTACCAGCGGTTTGCGGGTGTCTTGTGGCAACGGTGGTTCTGTGCCGTCGGGTTTGACCGCACGGGTAACCGTGGTGCGCAAACGGTGCTGTATCACCGCGGCGCGTTGAGCAGCGAGTTTGCCAGTGCTTCGGCCGTGAGCGATGAGTTCGTCGAGGCTGCCGTCACCCACGATCCCGCCGCTGGCCAACACATTGTCGGGCAACGCGGTGGGAAAGAAACGCGCTGCTGTGGGGTTGTAGGAGGGACGGTCACCAGCCATGTTGAGTAGTGATGTTGGCGCGGTCCAACCAACTGCGGTTACTAACAGGTCGGCTTCAAGTTTCGAACCATCTGAGGTGATCACCGTTTTGAGTTGTTTGGAACTACCCGAGGCGCTAGAGATTGTTTGCCCTTTGCGGCCATCCACAACTGCAACCACTTCAACACCAGCACGTTCAAGGTCGCTTACCGTTGCGTCACCTTGAGCGTTGGCGGTTAATACCACTGCTTTGTGGCCGGGTCGCACGGCATAGTTGTTGATGAGTCGCCGCGCCGCGCCAGATAGCATTACCCCTACATGGTCGTTGCCGGCAAACACATAAGGTCTTTCAATCAGCCCCGCCGCCACCACAAGCGTTTTTGCCCGCGCTTTGATGAGCCTTTCTACTACGCCCGGGTGGTTGCGCTGCGCGATCGCTACCCAATTGTCGTCGTAGCGCCCAGTGACGGTGGAGTCGGTAAGGATTTCCACGCCCGCTACTTTGGCGAGGTTTGCGAGTTCGGCGGCGGTTTCGCGGTCTTGGTCGCTGCCCCAAAGCAGATGCCCGCCGACCCGGTGGTTGTGCTCCACAAGCATTACTGACATGCCTGCTTGAGCGGCGCTGATAGCTGCGGCGAGACCAGTTGGGCCAGCGCCAGCAACAACAACATCAACATGCGCGTAGCGTTTGTCGTGATATCCGTGTGGCGTGTTGAGATCAACTACGCCGCCGGGAGCGAAACGGGCCAGCACCTTTTCGTACAAAGGCCAAAGCCGCTGCGGTTTCATGAAGGTCTTGTAGTAAAAGCCGGCGGTTAGGAAACGTCCAGCTAGTCGGTTCGCGGCTTTGATGTCGTAGGCGAGAGATGGCCAGACATTTTGTGCTGATACTTTGATTCCAGTTTCCAAAAGGCGGTGACCTGCTCGCACGTTCGGTTCATCGCCGACCTGTACGGTTGTGTTGGGATCCCAATAGTCGGCGCTGAGCACCCCGCGAGGGCGATGGTATTTCATGGAGCGGGAAATTATCTGTTCGTTGTTGGCGAGCAACGCCGAAACGATGGTGTCACCAGCAAAACCCACAAGTTTCTTAGAGTTCCAAGTGAATTTGAGCGGTTGCGAACGGTCAATAAACTCGCCACTTTGAGGTTCAAGACGGCGCATCATTGTTCACCCTCCAACTCGCTCGCGTCACCCACTACTGCGCGCCCCCCAACATCACCAAGCGGTTTTGGTGTTTTGGATCCTGGCAACGGTGGCTCACGGAACTCCGAGGTGACGGTATGGCGTTCCACCGCAAAAAAGCGGCGGCAGCCACTGCTGCAATACCAAGTCTCCTTGAGCCAACCGGCGGGGTTGTCTTCGCTGTAGAGATAGTCGCGCCACTCTTTCGGGGTGGTGGTTGCGGGGTTAGGACGGGCCGAGGCTTCACCGCGATAGGTTAAATCGGCAGAGTTGCGGGGGCCGCAATTTGGGCAGGGAACAAGCAACATTTAGTGTCCTACCGCCGCCGCACCCTTTTCTCCAACGAGCATGCCGTGCTCGAAGCGTGAAAGAGCGAAAGGGGCTATCAGTTCTGGGGTGGCTTGGTCGGCAACACATTTGGCCATTTGTTCTCCCGATACTGGCCCGGCTTTGAAACCGTATGTTCCCCAGCCCACATCACAGAAAAACCCTTCTACCGGAGTGAAACCCATGACCGGCGAGTAGTCGGGGGTGATGTCACAAAGGCCGGCCCATTGGCGCAGTAGACGCATTTTCGAAACGGCTGGCATCAACTCAAGCACATGCCCGGCGAGTTCTTCGGTGAAATCTAGGGTACCGCCCATGTCGTAAGTGGCGAACGGGTCTACTGACGCTCCGAATACCAACTCGCCTCGGTCGGTTTGGCTCACGTAAACATGCAGCGAACCCGAAACCACCACGGTGGGCAGAAAAACTTTGACCGGTTCGGTGACCGCGGCTTGCAAGGGATGGGTGGTGATGGGTAGCTTGAGGCCGGCCATTCCGGCGATTAGGCCAGCCCAACCCGCGGTGCAGTTGACCACAACCCGAGCCGAAATATCACCTTTGGAAGTTTTTACGCCGGTGACTTTAGCGCCTTCACCTTTGCCGTCTGGGTTGCTTCCTCCTGCACATTCAATGTCGATCACTTCGGTTTTTTGGTGTAGGTCTACGCCGTAGGCATCGGCGGCCCGTGCGTAAGCCCAGACCACGGCATCGTGGCGGATGGTGCCTCCGGGAGGATGATAAAGCGCCGCGAGGATGGGGTAGCGTGTGTGCGGGGAGGTATCAAGGCTCGGTGCGATTTTTTTGATTTCGTCGGGGCCGATGACGCTTGAGTCGATGTTTTGGAGTTTGTTGACTTCGGCGCGCCAACGCATGGTGCGTACGGCTGAGTCGGTGTGGGCAAGGGTTAGGTGGCCTCGTTCGGAGAACATCACGTTGAGGTTCAAGTCTGCGGACATGCTTTTGTAAAGTGCTAAGGAGCGATCGTAAAAAGCTACGCCTTCGGGGGTTAGGTAGTTTGAGCGGACGATAGCGGTGTTGCGCCCAGAGCCGCCGCTGCCGAGATAAGCCTTGTCGAGCACGGCTACGTTGGTAATGCCGTGATTGGCGGCGAGATAGTAAGCAGTTGCTAGACCGTGTACGCCACCGCCGACCACGACCACGTCATAAGACTTTTTGAGCGGCGTGTCGCGCCACACACGCGGCCAGTTGCTTTTTCGCAAACCTCTCCAGAGTAAACCAGCGCCTGAGTATCGAGGTCCGCGGTTTGTGCCAATCACAAGCGATAGTGTGACACATTTTTGAGATATCGCAACGTTCCAACAGAATTATTATGAAAGAAATCTCTCGGACCCGGCGTGCCGATTGGTTGTTGTTGGCGTGCTAGGAAATGCTTGGGCGTTGAAGGCCGTTAGGGTGCTGGTGTAGTTCAAATCAACCGAGTTCTTCAAGGATTGTCATATGGACGTTGATCGCATTAGTTCGCTTTTTGGTCTTGAGGGCCGCCGTGCTGTTGTTACTGGTGGCAGTCGTGGCATCGGCCGCATGATCACAGAAGGTTTGCTTGACGCTGGTTGCGAGGTCATCATCTCTGCTCGCAAAGCCGACCAAGTAAGGGCCGCAGCCGAAGAAATGACTGCCAAAGGTACGTGCATCGCCGTACCCGCAGACCTCTCTCAAGACGAAGGCATCGCGCATTTAGCTGCAACTGTTGAGCAACGCTGGGATGCATTAGACATTCTGGTCAACAATGCTGGCGCTTCGTGGGGTGAACCCTTAGATGAGTTCTCCACTAAGGGCTGGGAGAAGGTGATGAACGTGAACGTGAGAGGCGTGTTCTTTCTTACGCAACGGCTGCTGCCTTTGTTGCGCCGCGCGGCTACACCAGCGCACCCGGCGCGGGTCATCAACATCGGTTCCGTTAACGGTCTAACTCCGCCCGACACGTCCACGTTTTCCTATTCTGCATCGAAAGCGGCGGTGCATATGCTCACCCGTCACCTTGCTAAAGAACTTGTCGGCGAACACATTACGGTCAACGCGGTTGCACCCGGCCCATTCGATTCGCAGATGATGGCTTTTGTGCTCAACGATCCGACTAGCCGTGCACAGATAGCCGACAGTATCCCGTTGGGTAGGATCGGCAGGCCAGATGACATGGCCGGCGTGGCCATCTATCTTGCTTCTGCTGCTGGGTCTTTTGTAACCGGTGCTGTCGTGCCGGTGGGTGGGGGGTTGGCGACTATATCTATGTAGTAACTGTTGAGGTGGTTGGTGAATGGTCGGTTTTGCCCGTACCCTCAAAGTCAGGTGAAGGTGTCGCCGATCAAAGAGGAACTCAAGATGGCAACCGGACGATCTAGTTTTGCGAAACGGCAGCGCGACATGGCTAAAAAAGCCAAAGCAGCGGCCAAAAGAGAGAAAAGGCTCGACAAAAGCGAGTTCGCCGATGATCCAGACAGCGAAGCGGACGACTCAAGCGCAACGTTATCTAACGATGATGTGATGGCGCGGATAGCAGAGTTGCATCGCCGTTACGATGATGGTGAAATGGATTTCGAAACGTTTGATGAGCAACGAGTTGAGTTGATGGCACAAATATCTGTTGACTGACCTAGGTGCGGTTCGTAACCAAGTCGTTGATGTGCCTCCGCAGTTCGGCTGTGCCGCTACCTTTGGTGGCGCTGACCCAAAATATGTCTGACGTTGCAACGCCGAGTTTGTTGGCCAGTTCGTTGCGGCGTTTCGCGTATTTGGCAGGTCGTACCTGGTCTGTTTTGGTAGCCACAAAACATATTGGGCGATGGAGATGCGTAAGCCAATTTGTTGCTTGAAGGTCTAACGCGGTGGGGCCGACGGCGGAGTCGATCAGCAACAGCACGGCAACAAGGTTTTCACGTTTTTCGATGTATTCATTCAGCATCTGCGCCCAACGCCGTTTCTCCGCCCCAGAAACATTGGCGAAACCATAACCAGGGAGGTCCATGAGCCAACGCATTGAACCGCTTGGCCCCACCTCAAAGGCGTTCAAGAGTTTCGTTGCTCCCGGCGTTTTGGATGTTTTGGCTAGTGACTTGCGTTGTGCGAGTGCGTTTATCAGCGATGACTTGCCGACGTTGCTACGGCCCACCAACGCTAGTTCTGCTTGCACATACGGCAAGTCGGCCACTCCGCTGAAGGAACGCAGAAACCTAATTTGTAGTGGGCTTGCCATGCTGTGAGCATATGTGCTATGTTGAAACCCGCAATAGCGTGCCTATAGAAGGAGTAGACAATGGCAGAAGTGGTTCTTGAGAAAGTGTCCAAGATTTACGAAAACGGGTTCCAAGCCGTCACCGACCTTGACCTCAATATTCAAGATGGTGAGTTCTTGGTTTTGGTGGGGCCTTCTGGCTGCGGGAAATCAACCGCTTTACGGATGATTGCCGGCTTAGAAGAAATATCTGGTGGTGAGATGCGGATCGGTGAACAAGTGGTTAACGATGTGGAATCCAAGGATCGTGATATCGCCATGGTATTCCAGAACTACGCGTTGTATCCCCATATGACCGTCTACGACAACATTGGTTTTGCCTTGAAACTCGCCAAGATACCGAAAGAGGATTTGGATCGGCGAGTACGTGAAGCGGCGAAGATACTTGAACTTGATGCTCAACTAAACCGCAAGCCCGGCCAACTTTCTGGTGGGCAAAGGCAGCGGGTGGCGATGGGTCGTGCGATTGTGCGTCAACCCGCGGCGTTTTTGATGGATGAACCGCTTTCTAACCTTGATGCGAAGCTCAGGGTGCAGATGCGAGCCGAGATCGCAAAATTGCAACGAGAACTTGGCGTTACCACCTTTTATGTGACCCATGATCAGGTTGAAGCTATGACCATGGGAGACCGCGTGGCCGTCATCAAGGACGGTGTGCTGCAGCAGGTCGACACTCCCCAAAACCTTTACGACTACCCCGAAAATATTTTCGTGGCTGCGTTTATTGGGTCTCCTTCTATGAACTTGTATGAGGCCACTGTGCATGGCACGGTTCTGCATTTGGGCAGCAATCGGATTGAGCTTGGCGAGGTGCCCGAGAAAGTAGCGGCGCACGATGGCGAGACTTTAGTGGTTGGTATTCGCCCTGAAGACATGGATGATGCCGAACTTTCGGAGGCCGACACAACTGAACGAACGATCACTACCACAGCTTCGCTGGTGGAATCGCTTGGTTCGGAGATCATCGTTCATTTTGAGATTGATGCTCGGGCTGTGGATGCTGGTGACCCCGATGTGCTCGAAGAGCTTGCGGACGAAGACGTGGCGACTGCTGTTGCGCGCTTCAATCCACGCAGCCGAGCTCGCTCGGGAGAACGTATCTCCGCGGTGCTAGACATTGAGCGCTTGCATTTCTTTAACTTAGAAACCGGTTTAGCCCTCCGCTAGCGCAGCAACAGGCTATCGTCGGCGCGCCTGCTTCGGTTGAAAGCCGCGCTTGGTCTCGTCCCCACGCTGAAGAGCGATTTTTTCCTTTGCGTTAGTTGATAACGGTTTTGTTGCGAGGGTAATGTTTTACAATGATGCAAGGTTTAGATAGTTACCCACCGATCACGTATGAAGCCAACCCGCCAAAGGTCGCTGATCTAGATCAACTGCGGCAACAGCGCAAGTGGGAAACCGCGATTGGATATCGGATTTTCGCGGCGATGCGCTGGGGGCAGTTGGGCGACGGCCACATTAGCGCTCGTGACCCTCTCCACACCGACCATTTCTGGATACTCGGTTATGGTATCCCGTTTGCGGAAGCCACGGTAGACAACCTGACCTTGGTTGGCCCGGATGGGCGAGGCGTGGCTGGCCCCACAGACAACGGGATCAATTCTGCTGCTTACCACATCCATTGGCCGATCCACACAGCACGCAGCGATTTGATATCAGCAGCGCATGTGCATACACCTTATGGCACTCCTTGGGCCGCTAACGCTGAACCTTTTCGAGCGATTAGCCAAGAGGCGTGTGCGCTTGTCTTTGATCAGTCCATGTATCACGGTGATGATTTAGAAGTGGTCAGCACCGCCGGGGGAGCCCGGATCGCCGCGGCTTTGGGCGACAACAATGTGTGCATCCTGTCTCATCACGGTTTGCTGAGCGGTGGCACTTCTCCCGCGCAAGCGGTGGGGATTTTCGTGCTTGCTGAGCGTGTGGCTGAAGTTCATGTGAAAGCGCCGGCTGCGCAAGCGATTAGTGAGGAGGCTGCGAAAGAGGTGGCCGTGTCGTTGCATGCTGGTGATTTGGGTTGGCGTTTGTTTCAATGGTTGGCGAGGGATTTGGTGCCAGATCCAGCGGTTGTTTTGACCTAATTTGTATAGCCAAAGCAGTTAGTGGGCAGCGGCGTTTGTGGGGCGATTTGGTTTTGGCGTGATTTCTTGGCTAGTTTGTCGGCGTGTTTATGCCTGATACTGGTCAGTTTACCCGCAAAAGCGGTTCAGTTCCTGAGGGTATGATCACTTTTTTATTTACCGATGTTGAGGGTTCCAGCGAACTGTGGGAAGCTGATCCAGTCTCGACTGCACGGAGTGTGCAGGTGCATGATGAGTTGGTTTGTCGGATCATTAGCGACGCGGATGGATTTATTTTCGGTTGGGCTGGCGATCATTTTCGGGCTGCATTTCTTGATGCACAGGCGGCGGTTGGTGCCGCGTTAGCGATTCAGAACGAGCTTGACTGGGCGGATTGGCTTGGTGGGCCGGCGTTACGGGTGCGCATGGGTCTTCATCGAGGCCAGGCGAGCAGCAACGGTGACGATTATGTGGGTACGGTTCTCAATCAAGCTGGCCGTCTTGAGGCTGGTGCGTCTGGTGGACAGATTCTTGTTTCTAGTGAGGTGGCTGAGTTGGTGGATTTCGATTTGCGTTCGTTGGGGGTCTTCTATTTGCGGGATATTCCTGATCCGATGTTGGTTTATCAGGTTGGCGATTCGAGTTTCCCGGCCGTTGGGTTTCTGGGAGCGCAGACTTCGCGGATCGTAGTGGCTGAGACTAGTCGTGAGTGTCAACTTGAACTTAGTGAGATTGCTGATTGTCTTGCGTCGGCGAGCCTGCTTGCTAACGCCAATTTGGTAGCTTTCAGAAAAATAAAACTAAGAATCAGCACATAACAGTATTTTTGGTTGCAAATTCGTGGTCAATGTTATTGAATAGACGCGATATGTATTCTAAAGATGTGATACTTCTTGATCGCTCTAGTGCTTTGGGTCTTTGGCATGCGATGTCAAGTACTACCGAGGAGCTTCGTTCGGATCGACTTGCGGTGGATTCTCTGATGGCCCAGGCCGACAGATTCCTCGGAGGAACCTCAGCAGACCCAGGGTTTTCTTTGCGGCGTGCCCACGATGGCTTGGCGCAGTTGACGACAGATTTGAAATTGCGGCTTGATCAGGTTGAATTGTTGTGGTCTGACGTCGACCGCATCAACAAATTGACGCGTGACATTTCTGAGTGGCGGGTAACAGACCGTGCTGCTGAACTGGGATTTATGGTCAAGGATCGCCGTGCGAGGGTGCTGGACTTCATGGGTGGTGATGACATCGCCACGCAATTAGTTCTTGAGTTGATGGACGATGGTGTGGGTTTTGCGAGCGCGGTCGGCATTGTGGAGCGGCATTTGTTTGACCTGCGAGTTGCTGAGGTGCAAGCAAATCAAGGTTCATCGCTTGCCGCCGCCCAAGAGTATGTGCATCATCTCGATTTTCAGATGGCCGTTTTGGCGATGCATGGATTTGTTGGTGAAGATGCCGTGGCGGGGGTGGCGTTGGCGATGAGCCTCAATATTGACATTGTTGAAATCGTTGATGTGGCTGCTACTACTGCTGCGCCTCTAGTTGACTCTATTGCTTGGATTGCAAGCAGTCGTGCCTTGGGTGTGTCGATTCAAGAACTGCACGCGCTTGAGGGCCTGCGGGAGAATCTGGCGGGGTTAGACAACCCCAAGGGCGGTGATACGGACAACAAAGTGAGCACCAGCGACTTGCGTTATGTGGTTGAGCACCCTTGGAAGTTCGCGGCACCAACGGTGGTGGCCGCCCAAGCATTGTTGGACAACCCAGAGTTGTGGAGTCGCTTAGACACCGCGGCTCACAACGATGACGTGCTAGCTAACGAAAATTTCGGTAGTCGCGACCCTGGTGATGGTGTGGTGTCGCTCAATGACCTAGAGATGTTTATGGTGAAGAGCCAAATCCATTCCGTGTTGAAGGATTACCGCAACCAACTAGATATTGCTGCTGATGGTTCCGGCGACCTAGACGGTTTTTATTCACGAGCGGATTTCCGTCGATTCATCAAAGACAATCCGCAGCTTCCTGATGAGGTATTGGTGGCGGCTGATACGGCTTTGCAGGCAGGTTGGTTTGACCGCACTTGGTTTGAAGATCATCGTGACGAGTTGGCCTTGGGCGCTGCGGTTTTGGCGGGTGGCGCAGTGATCCTCTTGAGTGGGGGTACGGCAACTCCTTTGGTTTTGGCTGCTGGTGCCGCGGCAGGTGGGGCCGCCGCGGGAGCAACGGCTTTGACAATCAATCTCAGCGGCGACGCCAACGATGCTTTCGATGATGTTCTCGCCAATGTTCGCAATGGTGCGGTTGTGGGATTTACGGTTGCTGGGTTGCCAACGACGATCAAGGCTGTGGGAGCGACTTCAGGCGCGGCTCGTGTCAAAGCAGTTTCTTTAGCTGCGTCCGACGTTACCGCGTTAGCCTCCTGCGGCGCTCTTGACATCATCACTCCAGAACCGTTGGAAGACGATTTACGGGGTGCCGGCCGTGTTCTGTCAGCGGCTCAGGGCGCTGCGTTGGGTTTTTCGGTAGGCGGAAACCTTCTCGAATCAGAACCGAACCCATCTGCCGGTTCACTTGATTCGCTTCAAGACGGGCTTCGTGCAGCCGTCAACTTGGTGGGTTGTACAGAACCCGACCCGGCGGACATAGAAACCCCTGAGTGGGCTCGCAAAGCTGAATCGGCGCTGCGGTCTAGTAACACGCGGTCGGTTTTGGATTTGGCGCGAACCGCTCGTGATTTCGGTTCCAGCGACGATTAGTCAGTTGATTTGCCGCGCTTGGCCTTCCCAGTAGGGTGTACGTAGTTTGAACTTCTGTAGTTTGCCGGTTGCGGTGCGGGCTAGTTCGTCACGCAATTCTACGCTAGTTGGGCATTTGTAGTGGGCGATGCGCTCCCGGCAATACTCAATGAGTTCTTTTTCGGTGGCGGTGCTTTGCGGTGTCAACACAACTAACGCTTTTACGGTTTCGCCCCATTTGTCGTGGGGGACTCCGATAACCGCTACTTCGCTTATCGCTGGGTGCGAAAACAGGCAGTCTTCCACTTCTATAGACGACACATTTTCGCCTCCCGAGATGATCACATCTTTTTTGCGATCTTGGAGTGTGACATAGTTGTCTTCGTCGATTGTGCCGCCGTCGCCGGTGTGAAACCAGCCGCCCTTGAGTGCTTCTTGGCTTGCCTCTGGATTGTCCCAATAAGATTTCAGGATTACGTTGCCACGCGCCAAGACTTCGTTGTCGGCTGTTAAAGACATGGTGACACCTATTGCTGGCGCGCCTTGCCGTGAGAGTTTTGAGGCTCGTTCGTTGGGAGTGAGGTGATCCCATTCAGCACGGTTGCGGTTGATGGTCAGGAGTGGTGCCGTCTCGGTCAATCCGTAAATTTGAATGAATTCCCAACCCAATTCGGTTTCAACACGTTCGATGGTTTTAGTAGGTGGAGGAGCGCCCGCCACGACTATACGCACCCGTCCGTGCCCTGGGATTGTGCCTGGCCATTGCGCCGCGGCATCAAGGATCGTGGCTACCACAGCGGGTGCGCCACACATTATCGTCACGCCGTGTGCGTCGACACGGCGCAGGATTTCCATGCCATCTATCTTGCGAAGCACCACATGAGGCACACCCATGGCGGTCATCACGTAAGGCATACCCCAACCATTGCAGTGAAACATTGGCAGAGTGTGCAGGTAGACGTCACGGTCGTTCACGCCAGTATGCCACCCAAAAGTAGCCGCGTTGATCCACAAGTTGCGATGCGTCATTTCCACACCTTTAGGCCGCGCCGTGGTGCCACTAGTGTAGTTGATTGACGCGGTTGCATTTTCGGTGGTTTTCGATGGGCGTGGTTCAGTGCCGACGCGGTAAAGCGAATCGCTTTCGTCTCCCGCGATGAAACGATGTTTCACCGCGATGTCTCTGAGGTGTGGTTCAAGTTCTGGGTCGATGATGAGAACTTCAGCGCCGCATTGATTAACGATGTAGGCCACTTCGGCGCGGCTTAGCCGAAAGTTGATCGGGACTGCCACGCGACCGAATGCGCTAGTACCGAAAAGGTGGACGAGTACCCGAGCGGCGTTATGCGACACGATGGCTATGCGTGCGCCGTGGTCAACCCCGAGATGATCGAGCCCGGCGGCTAGACCGCTCGCGAGTTCTGCGAAACGGCGATAGGTGATCTTGCCAAGAGAGCGTGCTGGTTGGTTCGGTTCGTCAATGATGCCGATACGGTCGCCGTACACGAGTTCGGCACGACGCAGATGATCGGCAATGGTAAGTGGTATTTCCATAGTGTTAGCTTAGGTATAGCAGAGTTTCAGGGTGGAATTGGCTCCACGCAAACCAGAACGCTTGATGCGCGCTGAGCGGTTCGTTGGTGGCATCGGCCACGGCACTGTAACCGGCACCATCGCTACTGATGGTGACCCCACCGAAACTGACGCTGGCTCCGTTTCGGGTTAGCGGTTCGATGACTGCAACTGGGAAGGCTACGGCAGCACCGTTGTCTGCTATCACCCCAACTACGGGTTCTTGCACAGTTAGCCGGGTGTCTACATCACCGATCGGGAAGATTGGCCCGTCATCGTCGCGGCCGCGCAGTGGGTCTAGCGGGTAGTTGCGTCCAATGCCTCCATCTTCAGCAACGATTTTGGTGTTGGGGTGAGCGTTTTTCCAGTCGCCCCAAGTGCTGGTTCGAACGCTGGTTTGGTTTAGGGTCACGCCCGCTTGGCGCAGTGGACCGCTTTGGGCTTCTCCAGTGAAAGTGTCTATTACTGATTTGGTGTGTAGTTCAAACATCAATTTGTTGGATCTGCTGAGCAGCCCAGAGGTTCGTAGTTCATAGGTTTCGTGGCCGTCAAGGTCTATTCCAGCGGCGACCTTGTCGGTGAAATAGGCTTGAGCAGATCCGCAAAGGGTGCAATAGGGGATTCCTAAACGGCGGCCACCGATGGTGATGTTGACCATCTCGTGTATTTCCATAATGTTTTTTGGGAAAGCGACGGGTTCATCATTGACGATCACCCCGAAGATTATTGCGTCATCGTCATACCAAGAACCTTCGCTGGCGTTGGTAAGTGGCGGGTCATTGAGTGCTGGGATGCAACTTTGCGGGCAGCCTCTCTTGGTTTGGTCGACGGGTCGGTCGTCGATTAAGACACCACCCCAAGAAACCCAACGCCAGTCGACAATGGCATCGGGGTCATCAAATAGTGGTGCCCAGCGAGGATCCAAGCGTTCAAAGAGTTGACGTTTCCAGTTGATGTAGTCGGGTGGGGCAGCTATATCCCATGCGATCATATGATTAGTTGCGAATCCCCAAGGAAATTGATCTGTTGGTATTGACACACCGGTGAGTTCGCTCCAAGCATCGGCGGTGCGTTTGAGCAGGGCGTTGTCGCGAGCAAATCGCATGATATCGGTGAGCAACCAGGCGGTGCGTGGGTCAGCGGAGGCAGCAATCCGATCCATTGCTTCAAGTTCGGGCCGTGTTGTGAATGATGCAAACAACGTGTCCAGGTCATTTTTGAGGTTGCTGTCGAGGGGGCCGTCAGGTGATGGCGGTATCGGCCCGAAGCTGCTCTTGTTAGTTGCGGGCAGGTTCGGTTGACCCACCATAGTTTCAGGCTCGTTGGTGTCGGGTTTTGTGTTGTCGGCCTCGTTGGTGTCGGGTTTTGTGTTGTCGGTCTCGGTAATTGCGGGCGCTGTGGTTTCGGGCGCTGCTGTGGAGGTGGGATCGACATCAGCGCAACCAGCGACAACGGCCACCACAACAATTGTCTGGAGCAACCAGCGACGCATCATGGCCAGGAACTTACCGCGCTTCGGTGATTTTGCCAAACCGTGCACCAAAGACAAACAGCAAAGTCGGCAACACCGACCGCGCTTTGGCATCCAAAACCGTATGTGTGTGGAAAAAATTAAAAGATATTTCATTATTTTATAGTGTGATTGACTAATTGTTCGTTACAGTGTCGGGATGGACGCAAGCACGATTGCTCAATTCGTTGGTTTGGCAATGGGTTTGATCGGGCTGGTTTGGCATCAACAACACCTAGCAAACCGGCTTCGAGCTGATTTCAGAGCCGACCACAACAAATTGCGTGACGACATGAACGAAGGCTTCAAAGAACTGCGCCTAGAAATCAGAGATTTGCGCCAAGATAACGACGCGGCGCATCGTGAGGCGCGTCGGGAGAATGAGGCGGCGCATCGTGAAGCGCGTCGGGAGAATGAGGCGGCGCATCGTGAAGCGCGTCGGGAGAATGAAGCGGCGCATCGTGAAGCACGTCGGGAGCGGAGCAAGATCTGGCAGATGCTGTCGGTCTTGGGTCAGCATATGGCTCGCCTTGAACTGAGGATGGGTCGCGTTGAAGGCGAGTTGAATATAGCCTCCGCAGAATTCCCAGAAACGATTCCACTTCCGTTCGACAGTCTCGAAACCCCTTTTGATGGCGAGGAACAAACCTGAAACAGAGTCACCGCTTATGGTCGGGGAGTTTCGTGGGGCAGCAAGACACGTGCCGCCCGCAGATAGGCGTAGGGTGTCTCCGCTCTGAAGTTGGAGACGCGACTGGTGTACACATCAGCGTGCTTTTCGACTTGGCGAGCAAACAAACTTTTGTCAACGCCAGCGCGCATCAGCGGCCCCCAAACTTGATTGCCTTGTTCGCTTGCAGCCCGCGCTAGCGGCGCAATTCGTTCATCAAGAGTGGCAAGTTCAGCAGAGGTCTGTTCGATCTCACGGTCGGTATCTTGGCGAGGTTCATTCCGCACCACGAGTTGGCGTCGCTGTAACCGCAGCAGCGAATGAGTTCGTTCCAGTTGGCTTTTCTCTGCCATCAAACTAGCGAGTTTGGTGTTTGCGGCAGCGGTGGTGATGCTCGCCGAGATTTCGTCTTCCAGTTCTCTCACGATCAAAGCGGTGCGCCAACGCAAGACATCCTTAGTGACGTAGACATCACCAAACAAATGATCGCCAACGTAAAGAAATTGTGATCCCTCATGGCCCAGCGCGTCTTCAACAAGGCGGGCATTCCCACCATGGTAAACCGCGCCCGACTCGATGACGCCGTGGTGGGGTGCGAGCAATCCACGGCCAAAATCGACCACCTTGTAGATCGGACCTGCATCAGAAAAGAACCTCGGTTTGTTGGCCGCAACGATAATCAGATCAAACAAGTCGCGCCAAGTTTGGTTCTTGGGCATGAACCGATTGAAACACCAATTCATGATTTTCTGGCTGTATGACCAGTCGGAATTTGTGATGAGGATCAACTCTTTGCCAGCAAGGCGTTGGTCCATCAGGGTTGGTACGACATCTGGGTCGAGGTCGACGAACCGCTGCGGGTTAGCCACGATGTCTTCTTTCAACGCACCGCCTTGGTGTGCGCTGATTAGGGCCGCGTCGATAGTCTGATAAAGTTGACGGTAGGTTTTGATACGTGGAAGCGGTTCCCGGTCGTGAAGGTCGATTAACTGGCACCATAACGAAGCTCGGCTCAACTCAAATAGTGTGTTCATGAACCTAAACCGCTGGTCTTCAAGGTCGAGTACCGTTGCTGTGTAACTTCTGCGTAGCTCGGCGAAAGACAACATTTCATTACCGTGCTGCGCGCGCACAACGTAACCAAAACGAGTCGCCTTAACTACGTTGCCTAGTTCAAGGTCGAATGTCAACCCGAGCGTGAACGACTCAGGATCAAAATACAAGCCTTCAACGGGCCAACCCAGGGTTTTCAGGTGAGCACAACAGTGCTCGAAAGCTGCTCGTTCCCACTCCTTAACGAAATAGTGAATGAGTGTGTAGTCCATGTCGTAGCCGATGGCTTTGACGCCTCGCAAGTTGAGTGTGCGATTACAAAACACACCTCTAGTAGGTGGACAGTCAGGTGTGGAACTAGTCACTTTTTTATTGTCTCAGGTTCGGCCGACCGATGTTGCTGTGCTGCGTCAAGAGCCGTTGGTCGGCTTAAGGAATCAATCGCAGGTTTGTGCTCGAGCAGCGAAGCACGCGCCACGGCTTTTTTGCCCCAACGAGCGCGGATGCTGTCGACCATGTCATCAAGCGCATCGGTCGGTTTGTCGGCGCTGCCTAACGGCAAAGCTAGTTGCACCGCATCGGGTGAGCGAAGCGCCGAGAAAGTAACTCCGATGAGCGTGCAACCTAACCGAGCCAAACCGCTACCGGGCCCCTGAGGGCCGTCGATCATCTCCAACAGCAGTTCATCCGCGCAAGTAGTCAATACAGTCGTTTGTTGGGTCGCTTGCGGCAAGGTACGAGAGCGGCTTAACTGGCGCATGTCTGAGGTTCGGTAACGTACAGTTAGCGTACGTGCAACGAGATTGGCTTTGCGCAATCGGCCGGCCGCTTTTTCGGTTAGCGCAAGCATCTCAACACGCAGTTCTAGGCTTTGTTGCGCGGCGTTACCAAGAGCTTTTTGTGCACCGATTGAGCGATCTTTGCGGGTGCTGTCTACCGGCCTAAAGTCGTGATTATGGGCAAGAGCTAACAGCCGACGGCTCGCGTGATCCCCAAGATAAGCCTTGAGTTCATTCTGTTTACGTGAAGCCAAGTCCCCCACGCTGTCGATACCGTGATTGTGGAGTTTCTTTGCGGTAGCTGGCCCCACGCCCCAAAGCACCTCAATTGGTAGAGGATGCAAAAATGCGGTTTCTTTGTCTGGATCAACCACGATGATGCCATTGGGTTTAGCTAAGTTGCTAGCGATCTTTGCTAGGGACTTGGTTTGCGCGACCCCAACCGAAATGGTCAGTCCGACTTTCTTTTGAACTTGAACTTTCAACTGCTTGGCGATCGCGGCTGCGGGACCAAAAATGTGTTCCGCACCCGCAACTTCAAGAAACGCTTCGTCAACCGACAACGGTTCAACAAACGGTGTGAACTCGTTGAATTGTTCAAAGACTGCCGAGGAAGCCTCAGAGTAAGCCTTCATGCGGGCCGGAACGGTGATTGCATCGGGGCACAGGATACGAGCGCGGCTTGCGTTCATTCCCGAACGCACTCCCCTGCGCTTAGCTTCGTAACTGCACGCAAGAACCACACCTTGCCCGACGATCAGCGGTCGGTCACGCAGTTTAGGGTCGTCTCGCTGTTCCACTGATGCAAAGAAGGCATCAAGGTCGGCGTGCAGAATAGTGGCACGGTTAGGCACAGCATTACTCTAGTGCATGCTAGCGCGAGGGGGGTTGCAGTGTTATGGTTGGGATATGATTGTTGCGGAAGCTGTGGCAGTGTGTGATAAGGATCGGGTGCCCCACATCGTGTATCACCCAATATATAGGGTAGTCATCACCCAATATATTGGGTAGTCTGTTCGTGTGACTCTCAAGGAGCAGGGACACTACCTGCCGCGGCTGCTTGATGTCCGGTTGCGGGACACGTTGCGGTACTCGCCGGCGGTCGTCATCGAGGGCCCTCGGGGGTGTGGCAAGACCACCACGGGCAGCCAAGCGGCATCGTCGTTGTTGGCAATGGACGAGGTGGACCTGACTGGTGCCTCTGCGGGAGCGCTGAGTGCTCTATTGGACCAAGCCCCGCCCTTGCTGGTCGACGAATGGCAGCTTGCCCCGGCGCTGTGGAACGCGGTGCGGCGGGAGAGCGACCGGCGCGCAGGCGCACCGGGTCAGTTCATATTGACCGGCTCGTCGACGCTGCCCGACAACCCAATCCGCCACTCCGGCGCGGGCAGGCTCGCGTCGCTGCGTCTGCGGACGTTCTCGTCCTACGAGAGCGGCACCTCCAACGGTGCGGTGTCGTTGGCCGCCATGCTGCGGGGGGAGCCTACGGACGCGGCTGCGGAACTGACCCCGTCCCGCTTGGAGCTGGCCGAGGCGATTTGTCGGGGCGGTTGGCCGGCCTCGCGCAAGATGCCATTGGAGCAGGCGCTCAGCTATGTCGAGGCGTATGTGGATGCCATGTGCAACATCGACATCAGGCGCAGCATCGACTCGGCTCCCTATCGCAGCACCGAGACTGCCCGGCAGGTATTGCGGTCCCTGGCCCGCAACATTGGCACCGCGGCGTCGGTCAGCGCACTGGCTCGTGACACGGCCTCGGGAGAGCCGGTGCCCCCGTTGGACCGCAAGACGCTCCCGGCGTTCCTGGATGCGTTCGAGAACGTGTATGTGCGCGAGGACTGTCGGCCGTGGGGATTCCAGCCCGCCTCGAAACAGGCGATGAGGGTCAGAACCAAGCGTTTTCTGTGCGACCCTTCGCTGGCCACGGGAGTCTTGCGGGTCGGCCCCCGCCGTCTGGCAGAGGAACCCGAGTTCATGGGCGGTGCCTTCGAGTCGCTGGTCATGCGCGACCTTCGGGCCTACGCGGAGGCCAACAATGCCGAGGTGCGCTACTACGCGGAGAGCGGGTTCGAGGTGGACGCAGTAGTGGAGCATCGCGACGGGTCGTGGGTTGCTGTGGAGGTAAAACTGAGCTGCAACCGCGTTTCGATAGAAAAGGCCAAGCGGGCCTTGAAGCTCCTCGCCCAGCGGGCGCAGGAGGCGGGCAAGCGCCCTCCCTCCAAGCTGCTGGCAGTGTTCGGGGTGAACGCACCCGAGGCGCACACCGGACTTCGCATAGCCCGCGAGGACGACGGCATCGCCCTGGTGCCGATCGCCGCGCTCGGCCCTTGACCCTTCCCCCTATATTGGGCGTGTGGATCGGCGACTCGACTGGCCGAAAGCACCCGAATTTTGGGTTAGTGCGCTCGCTGAACTCACCAACCGGGGCGTAACCGATGTTTTGATCGTTGTTTGCGACGGTCTCAAAGGATTACCTGACGCTGTTGAGGCGACCTGGCCGCAAGCAACGATACAAACCTGTGTGCTGCATCTACTGCACGCTCCCAGCAGATACGTTTTGTGGCAAGACAAAACGCGGGTGTTGACAGAACTCAAAAACATTTACAACGCCCCAGCGTCGACGCAGCCCAACCAGCGTTCACCGATTCCGAAACCGGTATAGGAGCTAAATGCCCTGCTAGCATCGTGCTCTGGCGCAACCACCGGGAACAGTTCATTTGCCTTCCTAGAGTTCCCACCAGAAAACCAGCGGGTGATATACACCACCAACATGATCGAATCAGTCAACTACCAACTACGTAAAGTAGTCCGCAACCAAAGACGCTTCTCCATCGAACGCTCAGCGCTCAAACTCATATACTTCGCGATCAACAACATCAAAACCAAAGGAAGAGGACCACAACCAACAAACACACCAGGATGGACAGCCTGCATCAACCAGCCCGCCGTCCACTACCCACAGCAACCACCAACCGCCCAACATGACCACCAACCCACCTTACACAAACCAACTGACAGGCCCGGGCCGCTCGCGCCACGTTTCGTGGAACCGTTGCACCGCTTCCATAACACGGTTGCCGATGCCATGACCGCAGAGCGCCCCTCAGCCATTTTGGTCCGCGGCGACGACAGCGCGGCTGCCCGGTTCGGCAGCGGGTGAAACCCTGCCCGCCGGAGTTCGGATAGCGGCAGAGACAGGGCGAGCACCCCTATGAAGACCGATGCGCGAGTGGTGGTTGTCGGTGGCGGAGTGGTTGGTGCCTCGGTGCTGTACCACCTGACCAAGGCGGGTTGGACCGATGTGGTGCTGGTGGAGCGGACCGAGTTGACCGCCGGTTCGACTTGGCACTCCGCCGGGGGGATGCACACCCTCAACGGCGACCCGAACGTGGCTGCGCTGCGGCGCTACACCATTGATCAGTACGCCGAGATCGAAGAGGTCTCGGGTCAGGACTGCGGTATCCACCTGACCGGTGGGGTGATGCTCGCCGACACCGAACAGCGCATGGACTGGCTGAGGATGGCGCATGCACGGGGGCGTTACCTGGGCATGGAGACAGAGCTGCTCTCGGTCGCCGAAGCGAAGCAGCTCATCCCGCTGATCGACGAGAGGTGCTTCGTCGGGGCCATGTACGACCCCCACGAGGGCCACGTCGACCCGGCCGGAGTCACCCACGCGTACGCGAAAGCAGCACGGCTGGCCGGTGCAGAGGTGTATCGCAACACCTGGGTCCGGGAGATCAACCGCGCCCGCGATGGAGGCTGGAACGTGCATACCTACGACACAGCCTCGGGCGACGAGTCAGGTGTGATCCATTGTGAACATGTGGTCAATGCGGGCGGGCTCTGGGCCCGTGAGGTGGGGCGCATGGTCGGGCTCGACCTGCCGGTGCTGGCCATGGAGCACCAATACCTGCTCACCGAGGATGTCGAAGCGGTCGCGCAACACAATCGTGAACACGGCGAGATGATGCACTGCATTGATTTCGGCGGCGAGATCTATCTCCGCCAGGAGGGCGGCGGACTCCTGCTGGGAACCTATGAGCGCAACGGTGAGCCCTGGTCGCCCCACCAGACCCCCTGGGACTTCAGCATGCGCCTCCTGGCGCCGGACCTCGACCGTATCGCGCCGTCCCTCGAGGTCGGATTCGAGCACTTTCCCGCAATCCGGGAGGCAGGGATCAAGCAGGTCGTCAACGGTCCCTTCACCTTCGCGCCCGACGGCAACCCGCTGCTCGGCCCGCTGCTCGGTCTGCCGGGCTACTGGTCGGCGTGCGCGGTGATGGCTGGGCTGTCCCAGGGGGGCGGTGTCGGCGTGGCGCTGGCCAACTGGATCACCGACGGCGACCCGGGGTTCGACGTCTGGGGAATGGACGTCGCCCGTTTCGGCGACTTCGCCACACCGCAATACACCAACGTCAAGGTTCAGGAGAACTACAGCCGGCGGTTCCGGATCAGGTTCCCCACCAGCGCTACGTGTATCAACAGTTGTTGAGCGCGGGCGAGGAGTTCGGGCTGCGCCATTTCGGACTGCACGCCTTGAATTCGCTGCGCCTAGAGAAGGGGTTCGGTTCGTGGGCTCGTGAATACCGGCCGATCTACGACCCCTTCGAAGCCGGCCTGGATCGTTTCGTGCGCCTTGAGAAGGACTTCATCGGGCGTGACGCGCTGGCCGCCAAGCACTCGTCGGAGGGCGAGGGCCGGAACCTCTCGCTATGCATTTGGACTGTTGAGTCCGAACCTGGGCGCGCCGGCGTCGATGTGATCGGTGACGAACCGGTCAGCTGTGACGGCGAGGTGGTCGGGTGGGTGACGTCTGGCGGCTACGCGCACCATTCCGAGA
>MKWU01003277.1_pt1 | contig 21820 bp, 24 predicted proteins | sample 809101 | NCBI WGS metagenome assembly MKWU01 (sample SAMN05860141, study PRJNA318959) | sponge metagenome | host: Aplysina aerophoba | place: Slovenia: Piran, Adriatic Sea, Gulf of Piran | collected 2013-05-07 | reverse complement strand
ATCCCCTCGATCGCCTCATCCGATATGCCGGCCCGCGCCGCCGCCACCGAGTGTCCCGTCCACTCAATGCCCGAGTCCCATTCCCGCGCCACCAGGATGATCGCCAGTTCCTTGAGGTCCTCCGGCATCGCCGACTTGAACCTCAGCGTCGCCCCCATCGACGTCAGGTGCCCCGCAGCCTCCGGGCTATGCAGCAGCGCCCGGAATTGCAGTCCCACCTCGGCCGCCCCTCGGTCCTCCCGGATCCGGTCGTAAATTGTCTGTCCGTCAGCATCAAGCTCTTCACGAGCAACGTAAGGGACCCGCGCCATTGTCATTCCCTCCCGGTGGTTTCAAATCAGCATATCACACGGTCGGACACCCATCTCCCGCCCGCTCGGCGACGTCGCCATTCCCGAATTCCGCCGTCCCTACCCCCGACCGTTCCGCCGCAACTCTGCGCATCGTATGCGCCCCGAATCTGCTTTACACCACCCGATCTCACTCCGATGAACCACCCACTCCTGCAATCAGCCGGACATCCCATCCGTCTCTATACCACCAACGACGCAAGCCGCCTCCACAACGACCACCAACTCCCAGGGCTTCGCAATTGTTTTTCGTGCGCCGCCGTAGTCCGCTCATGGTGAGCCAGTCAAACAACGACTAGACAGTGTTTCAAGAAACGTGCTGCGCTACGCATTTTGTCGGTTGGGCGACCATCGAACCGCCCAGCAAGAACTGCCCAACTCTACTGACTTCGTGCTCTCAGCCCCCAAATCGGTTATCCTGCCCACATGATCAGCGATCTTTGGGTCATAGCCGCGACCATCGCCATCATAGCGGGCCTGCTCGCCAGTCAGGCGCTGCTGATCGTTGTCGGCGTGTTGGTCCTGCTCATCTGGATCACGGGCAAACACTGGCCCCGCTACGCCTTCCGGCGCCTGTCCTACTCCCGCCGCCTCGAGCGCCGCCGCGCCTTCATCGGCGATGTCCTCGACTATCACATCACCGTCAACAACGACAAACTGTTGCCGATGATCTGGTTGGACATCTCCGACACCTTCCCCCTGGGCCTCCAGACCGGAGGAACCCACCGGCGCGGCGTGGGAGCCGAAGCCGAACTCGACCACCGCATCACAACCTCCCTGCTGCCGTATCAACGCGTGACCTGGAAATATCGGGTCCGCTGTCGCGCCCGCGGTTATCACCGAATCGGACCGGCCCGCTTGCGCAGCGGCGACATGTTCGGCCTAACCTCCGCAGAGAAAAATGTGCCCGACGTCGATTACCTCCTTGTCTATCCCCGCATCGTCGATCTGCGGCGCATGCTGAACCTCTGGGAACGCCCCCTCGGGACTGGACGCGGCCGCAGATTCATCCAGGACGATCCCAGCCGTTTCGTCGGCCTCCGCGAATACCTGCCCACCGACCCGCTCAAGCACATCGATTGGAAAGCCACCGCCCGGCACGGCAGATTGGAGTCCCGCATCTTCGAACCCGCCGCCACCCGATACATGCTCATCGCCCTCAACGCTCGCACTGGCGACGCCGCCTGGCAGGGCAGCAACCGTCGACTCTTCGAACGTGCGGTCACCGTCGCCGCGTCCGTAGCCGAATACGCGCGGAACGAAGACTACACCTTCGGCTTGGTCAGCAACGCTATCGCATCTTATTCCAGCAAGTGGATGTCAGTGCCGCCAGGATCCGGGAACCTGCAACTGGAATCCGTGTTGGAATCCCTGGCCATGGCCGGTCCCTTCTGGGTCTCCGAGTTGTCCTCGGTTCTCCGCACTGAGTCCGAATCGCTCACGTCCGGATCGACCGTGGTGCTGGTAACCGCGCTGATCTCCCGCGCCGTGGTACTGGAAACTGAGGAAATCCGACGCCGCGGCCACCGCATGATTATCTTCTACGCCGGAGACGGCGAACCGGGTCCCGCTGCCCAGCAACTTCCTCCCGAAGTCCCTTTGTACTTGGCTGGACCATCCCTCGCCGGACTCGAAGAGATGTGGCGCGAGGACTGGCTTGACGACGAAACCGTGCGTACCGTTCCGGTGGGAGAGCCGGGATGACTAACTTCGCCCGCTCCGCTTTAGTAACGGGCGTCACCCTGTTCCTCGAAGGGTTCGCCATTTACCTCTTGGGGCGCCTGTTATCCAGCGCCGTCCGGCTGCCTGAGGCAAGCATCCCATTGGGCATCGCCATGATAGCCATCGGGTGGTCATTCCTCCTGTCTTGGTATGTGCAAAACATCCGGTTCTCCCTGAACCTCCGGGGTGTAATCGGCTTGATCGTCAGCGCCCTGTCGGTCCTCGTCCTGGCCGGCATCAGCATGGGAGCCGGATGGTTCCCCATCGGCCTGGTATTCTCCGGCGATTTGCACGCCGTGGCCGCCCTCACCATCAGCGCCACCCTGTTGCTGCTGTTGTGGTGGCGCGGCACCGCCGTCGCTCGCGATGACGTTACCCTCGACGTCGTTCGCAACGCGTTCGTTCGCGGCGTGGTCATCGTCATGGTGGCCGTCGCCGCCGACGCCATCCTGCCGGCCGACATCATCCGCTTGCCCGTCCTTTTCATTTTCTTCGCCATCGGACTCGGCGGCATGGCTCTCAGCCGTTTCGCCATCGACAGCGGCATCGGACACATCAGTCGTGGCTGGCTCACCGCCATGGTCGTCAGCATCGCCTCGGTCTTGTTGATCTCGCTGATACTGGGCGCCCTCGGAGTCGGAGGATTGGACGAGGTCGCCAAGGCCATCGTGCGCGGTGTCGCCTTCATGGGCCTTTGGACCCTCCGACCCATCCTCTTGATGCTGGGTCTGCTGGCCGCCGGTTTGGTGGCCATCGGCAACTGGGTGTCCAGCTTTTTCGGCGGGGGAGACCTCACTGGTCTGGAACTCGCGCGCCTCCAGATCGAGGAATTTCACGAAAGTCTGCGCGAGGTCGAGGGAGACGGCCCGCCCAGCATCATCCTGACCATCATCAAATGGTTCGCCTTCCTGCTGGCGGTTTCGCTGGCCGGTTGGGTCCTTTTCCGCATGTTCCGCCGCCGTCGCCTAACCGGCGGAAATTACGCCGACGTCGAGACCCGCGAGTCGACGTTCACGCTCCAAACTGCCGGTCAGGACATCGCGGACGCCCTTTCCGGTTGGCTCAATCGGGCCTCCAACTTGCGCCGCCGCCGTCCGCCGCCCGTCAATCCGCGCGAGGTATATCACCGGATGCTCGACGTCGCCCGCGCTGTCGGGTTCGCCCGCCGCAACTCCCAAACCCCTCAGGAACATCGCAGGGAAGCCAGTCAGGCGTTACCCGATCCACCCGTCGAACGCATAGTCCGTGGTTTTCAGAGCTACCACTACGGGCCCGACGCCGGCGATCCCGACCCCGAGTCCATGCAGGGCCTCGTCGACGACCTCGAAGACCTTCAGCGCCACTAGATTCAGCGGCGCCTGTCCCTACCAGGATTTAAGGACTGGCAGCACCTCGTCGGCGAAGAGCTTCAACCCTCGCTCAGCGACGTCCATCGGCGTACCACCGAAACGGAACGCCACGTTCAGCTCAAAATCTCCCAGCAGGGCACGCCGGTCCTCCAGTCCTCTCAGGATCTTGTCCGGCGTCCCCCAACTGGCGGCCTTCATGAATCCCTCAACCGCACCCTCCAGCCCTGCGGAACGCGCGATTTCCGCCTTCTGCTGGTACGCGTCGTAACCCTTCACAGAGTTGAAGTGGTCCCCCAGGAACTCGTAGTGATAGAAATTGCTCTCCACAAACTTGCCCTGGTACTGCCGTGCCTCTTCCTCGCACTGCGCCAGGTCGGTGCCGCAAATCACGAATTCCGACAGCATCAGCGCCGGCGGCTCCGTCCCGTGAAACTCCCGGTGCAGGGCGCGTCCGCGCTCGATCCCCGGCATCCGCATCTCCCACGGCCGGTCCGCGAACATGATGATATGCGCGCCCAGCTTGGCAGCCGACAGCACTGATTCATCGCTCGCGGCGACCGCATAGATGCGCCCGTCGAACGAATGCTGTGGACGTGGCCGGATCTCCGTCCGTAGCTGCTGATAAAACTTCCCGTCCCCCTCAATGAAGCCGGTGTTGAGAGCGTCCACAATCATAGGCGCCGCTTCGTCAAACCGCTCCCGCGACTCGTCCATGCTGATCCCGAAGGTCGCGAACTCACGCCGCGCCAAGCCGCGTCCGAACCCCAGCCGCAGCCGACCGCCGCTCAACAGGTCCAGCACCGCCGCGTTTTCAGCCACGCGCAAAGGATTGTGCCACGGCAATATCACGGCCGCCGTGCCGACATCGATCTGCGGATGCTTGGCCGCTATGTGGGTCATCAGTTGCAGATTGTCCGGCACGAAGGAGTAATCGTTGAAATGGTGTTCGGCAGACCACAGACAATCGAATCCGGAATCGGCAGCCATTTCTGCCAGGCGCAATTCCTCTTCCCACATCTGGCCGTCCGATCCGCTCTCCCAGCCGTAGCTGGAAAAGATCATCATCATTCCCACGTCCATTCGATCACTCCTTCGTATTTCCTCGGGTTTTCCCCCGACCTCTCTCGAGGGGTACTAGAAACTCGGCTTGACGGGATACGGCGTCAACTGTAGTTCGTGCGTCCAGCACGACTTGTCCTGCGTGTACAGATAGTAAAACGCTTCCGCAATCTTGACCGGATTGATCAGGAGGTCAGGGTTCTGCTGCGCCCGCGGCGTGGCTCGCGTCCCCGGCGAGTCGATCGTCCCGTCGATCACCACGTTGGCCACGTGCACCCCGTGCTCCGAATATTCCTCCGTCAGCGCCTGCGATAGCGTCCGCATCATCACCCGGGGGTAGTACAGCGATTGCCCGGTGTAACGCTTGTGGCCGCGCAACCCAGCCGCGTTGTTCGAAAACAGGATGGTCCCCTCTCCTCGCTCTCTCATCGCCGGCAGCACTTCCTGCGCCACCAGGAACGGCCCGCTGACCGATATGTGCTGCGCCGTTTCGAGCACCTCGTATGGCACGTTCTCCAGCAATTCCATTTCTGGCGGCAGGTCGCGCCCGTCGATATATCCGGCGTTGTACACCAACACCTCGGGGTCTCCCGCCTCCTCCCGTATCTGGGCGAACGCATTCGTTATGGATTCCCGTATGGACAGATCCAACTCCACTATCGCGCTGTCGCCGCCCTGTTCCCGTATCGCCGCATTCAGTGACTCTGCGTTGGCCGCGCTCCTGGTGGTCAACACTGTGTAGAAGCCCTCCTGCGCAAACTTTTGCGCGATGGCTCCTCCCACTCCCCAGCGCACCCCAACCGGCAATTCGCTGTCGTCGATGTCGCCGCCGTGAACCAGGTGCGTGTTCCGGCCGTCTGCCTGCCATTTGGATGTCGCCCCAATCACCACGGCGACCGGTTTTCCTGTCGTGTTCATTTCTCATTCCTCTTTTCGAGTTTCAAGATTTCAAGCCGGAATCTCAGCCGCCGGCCACCCGGTCCCTCGGCGGTTCCGGGCGTAGGATAGGACAACCCACCAAAGGCGGCACTGTCCACCGCGAGCGACTGCATCGCCATATATCGCAGTACTGTACTACAAACCTCAAGCCCGGTGGTAATGCAGCCAATACCACGAGACTGTCCGGAGCCGATGAGGTTTGAACGCCTATGTTCCGTCATTCCGGACTTGATCCGGAATCCAGAACCTCCTTGCTTATCCGCGTTGGCCGATCGTGAACACTCTCTGGCGTCCCACTCGAGCGCGTGTCGCCAATTCCTAGCGAACATACCCATCCGCTACGAACGGTTGCATTCCCCGGTACTCCGCTCATGGTGAGCCAGTCGAACCACGAGCCGACGATGTTTGCAGAAGCGTCCTGCGTTGCACATTTTCTCGGGTTTGTGACAATCGAATTACCCTGCCCAAACCCTGCCATCCTCCGCGCATCATCACCAAAACGGCCTACAATGCTGCTTGATGACCGCCTCCTTGGAAAATCCGATCCAACACCTTTTCGACCAGCTTACGACTGCAATGGGCGACAGTCCGGTGTTGCACGCCATGCGGGCAGTCCCCCGTGAATTATTCATATCCCCCGATCTGCGGCATCGCGCCTACGACAACCGGCCGCTGTCCATCGGACACGGCCAGACTATTTCGCAACCCACCATGGTGGCCCGCATGACCCTGGCTTTGACGTTGCGCGGTGATGAGCGCGTTCTCGAAATCGGCGCCGGCTCGGGCTATCAGGCCGCGATCCTGGGCGAACTTTTGCCATTCGGCCACGTCGTAGCCGTTGAACGTGTTCCCGATTTGGTCGCTTTCGCCCGCCGCAACCTGGCAGCCTGCGGAATCGAAAACGTGGACGTCGTGGCCGCCTCTGACGCGTTGGGCGCTCCCGACCACGGCCCCTACGACGCAATTCTCGTGTCCGCCGGCGCGCCGTCCGTGCCCCAATCCCTCATCGCGCAACTCAAGCCCAACGGCCGCCTGGTCATCCCCATCGGAGATCGTTTGGGCCAAATGCTCACCCTCGTTCAAATCTCTGGCGACCGGCGCGTCACTCGCCGGCTCACCGAGTGCCGGTTCGTGCCCCTCTTGGGCCCGGAGGCATGGCCGGAGGATTTCTGGGAAGGCTTGCCCTTGTTGCCAGCCGTGGAACCCTGACGGCAGGGCCGTTCGATCATTTACATGCTGCCGACCCAAGCCGCTCATGGTGCGGACGTCCGCCTGTGGCGGGAGCAGCCGCAGGTCCGCCTCTGGCGGATCGAACCACCAGCGGACGGTGTCTTCAGAACCGCGCTGGGCTCCACACATTTGCTTGGTCTGGCGACCATCGAAAGACCTTGTGACAATTCCCCCTTGTCCCTGACATCCCCACATCACTACCATCTAACTGTTCAACCGCCCAACTCCATCCCGCCGACCAACTCAAACGCGGCATCCTCAACCCTTAAAATCCTCTAACCTCGGTAATCCCGATTCTGACCATCACGAACCATCCCAACCCCGCTCCCCCAAACCCTCCCACCAACCCGCCAATACCATCAATATCTCCCCCAAAACCTCACTCGCCGCCCCCATTCCACCCCCGCCACCTGCTCCTCGCCCTACTCAAATGAGCGGAAATGACCGGAAATGAGTGGGATATTCAAAAAATCGCCGCCGTTCTAGTCCAATCCCTAATCCTGTCCATCCTGCCCATCGATGTAACTCCCCGTCTGAGGTATTACCCTTGACCATCTCCCAGATCCGCCGCCGCGTCGCCGGCCTCAAGCGCAGGTTCGCCCCCGAACTCACCATCATCAAACTCCGCCGCATCGCCGAGGCCGTCGCCGACCACTGGACTCCCGACCAACCCCCCGAGCCTGCCGACGTCATCGGGCGCATCGCCAAAGCCGGCTTCCGCCTGCCCACATTCGCCAGCCTCGGCCGCTACCTCAACGACACCCGACGCCAGGGGGACGTCCCCGATCCCGGCGCCATCGTCCTCAACCTCCTCCCCTGGGCCAGGAAAGACCGCTACTGTGAACTCCTGCGCTGGGACCTCCCCGCCCCGGCACTCTAGCCATTCCCTCAACCTCTCGTCCCGGACTTGATCCGGAAACCGGGAACGTCATGCTGCCGCCAGCGTTCCGGAACGCCGGCGCCTTCTGGATTCCGGCCTGGGCCGGGGTGCGGCTCTTGGGAATCACGGCTTGGCCGGTTCAGACCGATAATCCAAAGGCCCTGGCCCTGACGGCGGCGCACTCGGCACGCCTTTGTGCCGTATGGCATAATACCCGCCAGCCACTGAACGCCACCCGCACGGGATCGGGGCAAGGAGGAACCTAAATGGCCGGCAAAATCGAGATCCGCCAGATCAATCACGTCACCACCATGGTCAAGGACACCGCCCGAGCCATGGAGTTCTACAACAATCTCCTCGGCATCAAGCAGATCCAGAGCCAGGTGGACAACCCGGCCATTACCTGGCTCCAACTCGAGAACGGCGTAATGGTCCACCTCATCGAAACCGCCGAGGCGCCCGCCAAACCCGGCAACATCCACCACGCCTTCCAGGTCGACGACCTCGAAGCAACTCGCGAAACCTTGGAAAGCAACGGGTTCGAAGCCTTGCGCGGCGGCGTCCGCTACGACGGCCAGGCCTACTTCTTCATCGAAGACCCTGACGGGAACAGCGTCGAGTTCTGCACCACATCCGGCTACGCGCCCGCTCCTCCTCGCCCCGCCTAAAAATGTTCCCTCTCCCTTGATGGGAGAGGGCTAGGGTGATGGTGAACCCCAACCCGTCGCTTTCTCCTCTAGTCCAATGCCCGCTGACAACATCATCCTGGTCGGGTTCATGGCCACCGGCAAAAGCCACGTCGGCCGGATTATCGCGCGCCTGACCGGCCGTCGCGCTGCCGACATCGACGAGGAAATCGTCCGCCGCGCCCGCAAGCCAATCCACAGGATATTCAGCGAGGACGGCGAGGCTGTTTTCCGCGCCATGGAACGCCACGCCACGTTCAGCTTGTGCGATGGCGGCAACAAGGTGATCTCCGCCGGCGGCGGCGCTTTCGCCCAGGAACTCACCCGCCAGGTCCTCCTCGAAAGCGGCACCGTGTTTTGCCTGACCGCCCTCCCGGAGACCATCCACCATCGCATCACCCGTGGCAGCCCCAATGCCGCCGTCCGCCCCATGCTGGGCGACGGCGATCCCCTCGTGCGTATCCGCGAACTTCTGGACGAACGCGCCGACGCCTACGACCACGCCCACTACGCCGTCCCCACCGACGACCAAACCCCCGAACAGGTCGCCGATGCCATCCTCGAAATCTACGAGTCGCACGTCCAAAACCCGAGACCCTCACCCGCCCAATCTCCCGGAGGATCCCAATGACCAACCCCGACCAGGCCGCAACCGTCCACCACTCCGGCGGCACCTACCCCGTAATCGCCGGTTGGGGTCTCATCGATCGCCTCGGCGACCACATCAAGGAACTGGGCCTCGGCAACACCGCCTACATCATCACCGACGAAAACGTGATGCGACCCTACGGCCGCAACGCCCAGTGGGCTCTCCAGCGCGCCGGCATCGCCGCCCACTGCTTCGTCATCCCCGCCGGAGAGACCAGCAAGTCCTTCCAGCAGGCGCAGGAGATCTACGAGTGGTTGGTCGGCCTCAAGGCCGAGCGCGGCCAGCCCATCATCGCCATCGGCGGCGGCGTCTCCGGCGACCTCGGCGGATTCATCGCCAGCACCTTCCTGCGCGGCGTGCCCTTCGTCCAGGTCCCCACCAGCATGGCCGCCATGGTCGACGCCTCCATCGGCGGCAAGGTCGCCGTCAACCTGCCCCAGGCCAAGAACATGGTCGGCGCTTTCTACCAGCCCCGCGCCGTCCTCGCCGACGTCCAGACCCTCGCCACCCTGGGCAAGCGCGAACTCTCCGAGGGTTGGGCCGAAGCCATCAAACACGGCCTCATCCTCGATCCGTCCCTCGTAGACGTATTCGAGGAACACGCCGAAGCCCTCATGGAGGTCGAGCCCGAAATCTCCACCGAGGTCATCCGCCGCAGCATGGCCATCAAGGCCGACATCGTCAGCCAGGACGAGCGTGAGACCCTCGATATCCGCATCCTCCTCAACTACGGTCACACCATCGGCCACGCCCTCGAAGCCTCCACCGAATACGGTCGCTTCATGCACGGCGAAGGCGTATCCGTCGGCATGATGGGCGCCGGCCGCATCGCTCGCGAGATGGGTATGATCGGCGACGACATCCTCGACCGCCAGCGCGTCCTGCTCCAGCGGTTCAGCCTGCCGATCACCGCCCAGGGCGTCGACATCAACGCCATCCGCGGCGCAATGTCCCTTGATAAGAAGACCGTAGGCGGCGCCAACCGCTGGGTCCTTCTGGAAGACGTCGGCAGGGCCACCGTCCGACGCGACATTCCCGCCGAAATCGTCGACGACACCCTCGCCTGGCTAACCGACTGACCCGGCTAGTCGCCGCCTGCCGCCACTCTCCCCGCACTGCGTATCTCCCGCAGTCTCGCCAGGCGTCGCCCGCGTCGCATCTGCGCGGCCGCCGCAATCACCAGCAGCAGAACTATCGTCAGCGCCACCAGCCCCGAAACTCCCAGCAGCATCAACTGGCCGATCAGCGTGAGGCCGTCCGACTCTATCAGCCGCGCCAGTTGACCAATCCCAACCGCCACGCCGGCATTGAGCACCGTCAGTCCGAACAACCCCAGTATCCGCGCCGAGTTCACGAACCGCGTCGCCAGCGCACCAATCTGCGTGCCCACCGACGCCGCTGTGAACATGATGACCGCAATCATCGGATCAACATTGCCGCTCAACGAGTAGAGGAACGACCCCAGCGTTCCTGTGATAATGATCTGGAAAAGGTCCGTGCCGATCGCCACCGCCGGCGGAATGCCCAACCCATACACCAGGAACGGCATCAGCAGGAACCCGCCGCCCGCCCCCAGCAGCGCAGCGATGAACCCGATCACCAGGCCCGTCAGCACCGGCACCAGCGCCGACATCTCCGCAATCCCCGCGTTGGCGAACCCCGGCCGCAGGTTGACGTTGCCAACCCCCGGAACCGCGATCCGACTCGGCCCCAGTCGCACGCCCTGGAACCAGCGCGGAAACATGCCCAGATCCTGCCGGGCCGGGCGGTATCTGAGCCTCCGCAGCCAGTTGCCCACCATCAGCGATCCCAACGTCAGCAGCAGCACGAAATACACCGCGCCAACCACCGGCCCCGAAATGCCCGCCTCCTCCAGCGCGCTGTTCACCCGCTCACCCAAAAACACCCCGGGAATCGTCCCACACACGATCAGCACCGCTAGGCGGACGTCAACGTTGCCGAGCCTGCGATGCCTCAGCGTGCTCGTGATCGCTGTCCCCATCACCATCAACAGCCCGGTCCCCACCGCGTAGATCGTCGGCACACCCAACACCAGCAGCCCGCCCGTGATCAAGAATCCTCCGCCGACGCCAAAAAACCCGGTCATCGTGCCCACCACGATTCCCAAAAGCGCCAGCAGCAGCGGAGAAACCGTGACCTCAGCTATGGGAAAATACATGTCACTGCCGTCGCCTCGGTTGGCCCACGTTCAATGCCCGGGCCACCAGCGATATGCCTCGGCCTACCAGGTCCCAGAAAACGTACAGCGCCACCGCCGTGACTGCCATGGCGGCAATCACCGCAACCGCCCACACGACGGAATAGCCCCTCAGCACGTTGAGGATTTCCAATAACTCTGAAGGCATCAGCGCTCCCCTGTCTCGCATACGTTGTGGTTGAGGAGCGAGGAGGACGAAGATCGTCGTTGCTTTGGCGGGGCAGCCCTAGTACATTTACTCAAGATGACCGCATCACCCATCAGTTTCAAACTGTTCGGCACCGACGGCGCTGCCCGGCGCGGGCAGATTACCACGCCCCACGGTACGGCGCAAACGCCCATGTTCATGCCCGTCGCCACCCAGGCCACCGTCAAGGGCCTCACTTTCGACGAGGTGCGGAGTCTCGGCGCCGAGACCGTCCTCAGCAACGCCTATCACCTGTACCTCCGCCCCGGCGTTCCGCGCGTGCAGGACGCGGGCGGCCTGCACCGGTTCATGCGATGGGACGGCCCGATCCTCACGGACAGCGGCGGCTACCAGGCCTTCAGCATGGGTTCGCTCCGTCGCATCGACGACTCAGGCATCACCTTCCAATCCCACATCGACGGCAGCCGGCATGTTTTCACCCCCGAGTCCGCCATCGCCAACCAGCACGGTATCGGGGCCGACATCATCATGTGCTTCGATCAGTGCGTCTTCTCCGCCGGCGATCCCGCGTCCGTCCGTGACGCCATGGAACGCACCCACCGTTGGGCCGTCGATTGTTACGACACCCATGCTGCAAGCCTCAACTCCCAAAGCCAGGCCCTCTTCGGCATCGTCCAGGGTGGCACAGTCCACGAACTGCGAGCCGAATCCACTGACTACATCACCGGCATCCCATTCGACGGTTATGCCATCGGCGGCTTGGCCGTCGGCGAATCCAAGGCCGAAATGCACGCCGTCACCCAACAGGTCTGCGACGGCCTGCCCGCCGAGAAGCCTCGCTACTTGATGGGCGTCGGCTCCCCCGAAGATCTGGTCAACTCCGTCGCCCTCGGCGTCGATATGTTCGATTGCGTCCTTCCCACCCGGGTCGCCCGCAACGGCGCCCTGTTCACGCCCACCGGCCGCATCAACATCGCCAACGCCCGCTACGCCGAGCACGACGACCCCTTGGACGACACCTGCGACTGCTACGCCTGCGCCAACTTCTCAGCGTCCTACCTCCGCCACCTGTTCAAGGCCCGCGAAATGCTCGGCCCCCGCCTCGCGTCAATCCACAACCTCCGTTTCATTCTCAACCTCATGGACAACATGCGGAACGCCATCGCCCACAACCGTTTCGACGAGTTCCGCACAGAGTTCCTAGCCACCTACCAACCCACCGACGAAACCCGCCGTCAAACTCAAAAACACCGCTGGGTAGCCGAACGCGGCATCTGAGCGAACGTCCGTAGGGGCGAGTGATGCCTGGCCCCTACGGACGCGAATACAACACCAACGAAGCTATTGGTCTCGTGCCCAACATAGGGGCAAATAATCATTCGCCCCTTCAATCAACGACCATGCGACGGCCTCGCACGCCGAACTCCGGTTCGAACGCGCTTTCTACCGCTCCGTGTGACCCTGCAACGCCGCCACAATCTCAGGCATCACCGCATCAACCCGACTCTCTATGCCGGCCGGATCCAACGCCGCCACCGGATGCTGCAGGTACACCGACCCCGCGTAGTCGGGCCGTCCCAGCGACACGATGTGCTGCTCCGCCGCCGAATGGAACGCCTGCGTATGCACCACCACCGTCCGCACGCCCCGGTCCTCCAGCTCCACTGCGTCGCGCAAACTGCGCGCCACGCAGCTCCCTCAATCCCCCACCGCCGTCACCACAAAATCGCACGCCGACAACTCGTCGATGATCTCCGGAGCAGCGGGAGCCGAAAATACCCACTTCGACCGCACCAGCGACTCGCCCATCCCGTACTCGTCGGCCAGCCGCCGCCGGATCGCCTCCAGGATGGTATCCGCGTTCCCCTTCCGATTGTCCAGGAACCCGCCGGTCAACCCTTCCAGCGTTTCCAACGGCGTCGTGGGCTTCCGCTCCGGTTCTTCCTGCCGGTCGGTTGGATCAACTAAACCCAACGCGGCGATGCGCGATTGCAGACTGGCTTGCTCGTTTGCGATCATCATAATCCTGATCATCCTCTGAATCGATGTGATAGGCAGCTCACCGCACTGCCGCAGACGTGATCCGCGACCCCCATCCCGGTATGTACACCGAGTGGCGTCCCGCTCCGCCGGCCACCATTATATGTATGTCTTCCGGCCGCCGCACCACCGGCACCATCGCGTCGTCGTCGTTCCGGTCAATCCAGCGAGGCCACAGCGTGTTCCGGTGCGTGTGCCGCCCATGAATCCCTCCCAGCTTCAGCAGCGACAGCGGTTGCCGCGCCAGTTCGTACAGATACGACCGCACGTCGTTCTTGCTCCAACCCGCGCCCGCGATGATCTCCGCGTGCTCCGGCCCTAGCACCAGCAGAACGTCTCCCATCACGTTGATGTTGTTGCACCCCGGTATTGCCATCGACGCCGCGAACGTCGTCAGCAGGTCCCACGGATTATCCGCGCCGTGGTTGTTCAAGTTGTGCGGCGCTTCCGCCGGATGCACCGTCACCACCGACTGCCCGGCGTCATACCCCCGCTCCACGTGGTACGGCTCCCACGGATTCGCCTCCTCGTTTTCGGCGATGCAGTACGTGTACTTTCCCGGATGCCCGAACGTCGCCCGGTCCTCGTCCCCCGGCAACGCTCCACCTAAGTTCGTCAACGCCAGTTTCACCGCCCGCCCGATGGTCGCATTGGCCCGGTTCCCCTGCCCGAAGCAGTTGCCGCCCGAGTTCATCCCCAGCTCAGTGGCAGCCGGCCCGTTCACCACCACCAGTGGCGTCGCGATGTGCGTCGAGCACTGCACCGACGCCAGGTTGAACCGGGGTAGCAGCAGCGCTTCAATCGCCGCGATCACCACCGGAAAATACTCCGGCAAGCACCCCGCCATCACCGCGTTGGCCGCCAGCTTTTCAACGGTAGCCCGGCCTCCGCGTGGCGCAATCTCCCCCACAACCTCCAGCGCCGACCGACCCGACGCATCCACAAACTCCCGCACCCGCTCCACCGTCGGCGGCACCACCGGCAACCCATCCGTCCACCCCGCTTCAAACGCCAACGCCTGCGCCTCCTCGTAAGTGTTTTCAGCAACCAACGTCATGCTCCGTTACTCCACCAACTCCGCCAAATGCGGCCCAAAAACCCGCTTGAACGCCAGCAACCGCTCAACCATCCACTCACGCAATGGTTCTAGGATCTCTGGGCCGTCGTCGATCCTCCCCATCCTCGCTATCGATATCCGTGAATTTACTGAATCGTCCAAACGTTGCCATTCCAATGGCTCCCCGAGGTTGGTTTCAATCCTTTCGATGCGTTCCATCAAGCTGTCGAACATCCATTTGTGCCTTTCTTTATTTACACCTGCGATGTTGACTTCTACTCTGGCTACACCGTCGGTCCGATAAAAGTTCGCCCCGTATCGCACTCCCCGCACACCAGTGTGGAATGAGTACCACTGCTGGCTCATGACATCACGCTTTCCGATGAGTTGCATTTGTCCATCCAGAGCTTTTAAAACAGGTTGATAAAAATCTGCGTATCGTCTTCCCTCTTCAGATTCGATTCGGCTCCGACCTTGGCGTGTTGTGCTGACCGTACGCTTTTGCCAATCGTTGGGAAATGCTACTAAACGAAAATGCGGTGCAGGCCTGGAACTATCTATTTTCCACGCTTCAACCACCACGCCAAAAAACTGTGTATCGTCTTCGGTTTTTTGATTCAACCAGTCAAGCGCCGCCCTGTGCTCGTCTCGGAAATCGCCAGTGATCCAGACTACTATTTTGGCGTCGTATCCGGCTGCATAGGTTAACAATTGGCCCAAATGACCGTGATCGGTTCTGCCCAACTGGTTCTCAATCGCCACGGGTCGCAGCGACCTTTTTTCTTGCGCCAACACGTCCAAATAAAACGACCCAACTGCCGCTTCATTAGTAAGCAGTTCCAAATCCAACCCCAACGCATCGCCCAATATGTCCAGATTCTCCGCTATCCACGGAGTAAAGTCCTGCGCCTCGTCTGGCCACACGTCGCGCAAATCAACTTGCTCGATCGCTCCCAAGTCCACCATCCAATCACCCTCTTGACCAGTTCAACACTCCGAACTACCAATTCATCAATAAACCTTGTACTCCTCCAGCACCGCAGCATCCAAGTGCAGTCCCATCCCGGGCTCGGCCGGAGCAATAATCTGACCGTTGTCCCACTCCGGCAGCACACTGTTCAGCTGATAGTACACCGGGTCCCGCTCCTCCTCGAAAACCTCCACGAACAGCCCATGCGCGTGCGCCGGCAGTAACTGCACCGCCAACTGCGGCTCTTCGTGGTGCGCCATCCGGATGCCACGCATCTGCGCCGCACCGGCCACCCGTCGCCATTCCGATATCCCGCCGCAGATCGCCGCGTCGATGTTCAGGATGTCCACCGCCTCGGTATCCATCAGCCGCTGCCCGCCCCACGAACTGCTCTCGCCCTGCCCGGCAGCCACCGGAATCCCGGTACGCAGACGCACCTGCCGCATGTCGTTGTCCGCGTCCTGCCACCGGCACGGCTCTTCCAGCCACGCCAACCCCATCTCCTTGGCCGGCCCCGCAAACTCCAGCGCCTCGTCCAGCGTCCAAGCCTGGTTGGCATCGCACACGATGATGAAATCATCGCCCAGCGTGTCCCGTATCGCCCGCACCCGCAGCAGATCGTCTGCCACCGCGACGCCGCCGACCTTCAGCTTCACGCCCCCGATGCCGCGCTCCCGTTGATGCACCAGGTCCTCCACCATGAACGCCGTGTCCCGACCCTGCACGTAGTACGCGAACCGCACCACTGGCGACCTTTCGGCGTACCCGCCCAGCATCGTACGCACTGGCACCCCCAGCGCCTTGCCCGCAATGTCCCATAACGCGATGTCGATTGCGGCAATCGCCCGCATCGCGATGGCCTTGTTCCCAATGTGTGGCGTCAGCGCGAACATCTTCTGCCAGCACCGCTCGATCGCCATCGGGTCCTCGCCTTTCACCGCCTCCGCCATCGGACCCACCACCAGGTCCTTCAGCAACTCATAACCGGTCCGCTCATCCCCCGAATAGATTTCGCTCACCAGCCCCTCGTCCGTGTGCACGCGCACTACGACGGTGCAACGTGATTCGATCTGGTAAACGCTGCCGCTGAACCTGGTACTCAAAGGGATGCGAACGATGTCCGCCTCCACGTTGGTGATGCGCATCTGTTGCCGCCTCTCTCATTTTGGAATCGCATGAATTATACCCGCTCCACCTTCAGGGAGCGCCCAAACCGTGCCTCGGCCCCGGTACAACCTTTGGTACAATTCAATCAGAGTCACGCCACACGCACGCGACAATCCACGAGGACGTCATGAACACTCTCAAAACCTTCTTCCTCCTGATGGTCTTGACGGGCATGCTCTTGCTGATCGGCGCCGCCATCGGCGGCCAGGCCGGCCTCGTCATAGCGTTGGTATTCGCCCTGGCGATGAACTTCGGCGCCTACTGGTTCAGCGACAAGATCGCCCTCAGCATGGCCCACGCCAAGGAAATTACCCGCGAGGACGACCCCGACTTCTACGACCTCGTCGAAGAGCAGGCCCGCCGGGCCGACATGCCCATGCCACGGGTCTACGAGATCGATTCTGATTCCCCCAACGCTTTCGCCACCGGCCGCAACCCCCAGAACGCCGCCGTCGCCGCCACCACCGGCATCCGCCGCATCCTGACCCGTGACGAACTCGCCGGCGTCATGGCCCACGAGATGGCCCACGTCGGCAATCGCGACACCCTCATAATGGCCACCGTCGCCACCATCGCCGGCGCCATCTCCATGCTCGCCTTCATGGCCCAGTTCGCGGCCATATTCGGCAGCTTCGGCGGCCACAGCGACGACGACGAAGGCGGCGGCGGCAACATCATCACCCTCCTCATCATCGCCATCATCATGCCCATCGCCGCCACCATCATCCGTCTCGCCATCTCCCGCGCCCGTGAGTATCAGGCCGACCAGACCGGCGCCCACAACTGCGGCGATCCGGATGCTCTGGCCCGCGCCCTCGAAAAGCTGGAACTCGGCGCGGAAATCCGCCCCATGAAGGTCAACGAGGCCGCCTCTCACCTATTCATCGTCAACCCCCTCAGCGGCAAGTCCATGGCGCGCCTGTTCTCTACTCACCCTCCCATCGAAGAACGCTGCCGCCGCCTCCGTGCCATGAACGTCCACCCCAGGTTCGACGACGTCGACACATCGAGTATCGACACATCCGGCATCGACACGCCCACCAGGAACGACCAACCCAACTACGAAATCCCAGACAGCAGCGACCGCCCCAACTTCTGACCGATACCTCATCCACCTTCCCAATGAGATAGGGGCGGGTCTGAGACCCGCCCCTACGTTTAACAACCACCTTTTACCCGGCCAGAAAAACACCATCGGGGTTCACCGGGCCCCCCCCACACTCCTCAAACCCCACGCCCCTACGTTAAACAACCACCTTTGACCCGGCTAGAAAATCGCGATCGGGTTCACCGGGCTCCCCGTAACATTCCTCAAACGCAACGCCCCGATCGATAGCATGAACTCGTAGCGGTTGTGCCGCGCCGCCACCTCCGCCACTTCCTCAAGGTTCGCGTTGTCGATCAGCCACACACCCAGGTACACCAGGCACGAAATGTGCAGCGGCGACACGATGTTCGGGTACTCATTGGGCCGGATGTCGTTCGACGTGTCCGTCCCCAGCATCGCGATCCCCCGCTCCTTGAACCACGGCGCGCACGCCACGTGGCACGCCACGCTCGGTTCCGTCGGAGGCAACGGTCCCTCCACCAGCCGCCTGCGGTAGTTGCCCGTCCGCACCAGCAGAATATCTCCGGACTCCACGGTCAACCCATGGTCGCGCTCGGCCGCGTCCAGGTCCTCAGGCACCACCGGCGCGTCCGGCGGCAGCCAGTCAACTCCTCGGATCTTGGGTATATCCAGCAGCACTCCCCGGCTCACCAGTCCCTGCGCCGTCAGGTCGATGGCATGGCTCTGCGCCCCCTCTCGCGCCGTCACCACCGCCGCCGGCACCCCGTTGTACATGAGACCGTCGTGGGAATAGTGCGACAGCGCATCGATGTGCGTGATCGTCTGCCCGTGAAACACCATCCCGATGAACTCGGCGGCTCCCCGTCGGGAATTGCGCCGCTCCAGCGGGTCAGTGTCCCTACCCTCGCCGCTGTCCACCATGAACCGCTGCACCTGGTGGCTGATGTCCGGCGCCATATCCGTGGTGATCGGCCGCGCGCAGCTTACCGTCTCCCCCGTCTGCACCAGCGCCGCCGCCTGCGTCCTCTTGGCCTGGGTGATCAGGTTCAGCGCACCCAGTTAGTCCTGCTGACCCCATCGCCCCCAGTTGTTCTCGCTCCGGTACCACTCCAACACTTGCGCCTCTGTGGGCACTCCCGCGAACGCCATAAGTCCCTCCGTCGCCAACTGCCGGTCAGGGCCGGCTGAGTTGCCGGAATTCTACACCAACCAGAATTGACTTACGCCAGTGATTGACGCACGTCAGCGCACCGTCAACCCGGCCCATCCCCATCGCCGTGTCGGCAAATTCCGGGAGTCGCCACCTCCTCCTGCAAACCGCCACGCTTCACCCGGCGTAATTAAAGTTGCCAGCACCATACGCCCACCACGTGCACATAGCACGGGCGACGTTGGTAAAACAGCGAGCTTCCAATGTGAAGCGCTGCTGATGAAACACCCGCGTGCCCGGTTCCTACCGGGCCACCGGGGTCGCGTGCCAGCCATGACACGCCCGTTTCGACGCGGCAACCAACCCGGCATAAGGGAGACAACTCATGGCCCCAAATCCACGGGAACCTAGGGAGCCTAGGGAACCCATCATCTACTGCGCGCGCTGTAACGCCAACACCGCCACGCGAGACCCCGAGATAATCACCATGCGCAACGGCATGCCCGCCACCATCGGGTATTGCGTTCGCTGCGGCACCAGGAAATTCCATCAGGGAGTCGGTCGCTAGCCTCATGCGACCGTCTCCCCCAGCTCAACATCACACCAGCATCGATCCCGGAAATTCGGGGTATCCCCGCAAAAAATCCCCACCGCTGCTGGGCCGGCGTCCTGCCAACTGCAACCGCCTGACCGCCAGCAGTCCATCCCCGGTTCCTACTGCAATCTCATAATCAGACGTGCTGCTAACTCGGCCCGGCTCCGCGTTCACACCCGAAACCGCCGCAACCTCCAGCAGCTTCAGCTCACTCCCTTCCCAGGTCGTGTACAGTCCCGGCCACGGCGTGTAAGCCCGCTGCCGTCTAGCCAGAATTTCCGCGCTCAACCCCCAGTCCGCCATTCCGTCGGCCCGTTCCAGTTTGCTGGTGTAGGTCGCTCGCTCGTCGTCTTGCGCCTCTGCCGACACCGACCCTTCGGCCCACCCCGGCAGCGTTTCAATCAACAGCGCCGCTCCATCAGCGAACAGCGTCTCCGTGAGCGTTGCGGCGTCGTTTGAGTCTTCAACCCGCCGTTCCCGTTGAGCGACAATGGGCCCCGTGTCCATCCCTTCGTCCAGCAGCATCACCGACACGCCCGTCACGGCGTCGCCCGCCAGGATCGCCCCGGCCACCGGCGCCGGCCCGCGGTGCTTGGGCAGCAGCGACGGATGCAGGTTCAGGCACCCATACCGCGGTATCGCCAGCACATCGGCAGGCAGCAGTCGTCCGTACGCCGCTACCACGATCGCGTCCGGCCGGTACGATTCCAGCTCGGACACCGCCTCAGCATTGCGGAACGTGCCCGGCTGGACTACCGGAATTCCCAGTTCCTCACCGCGAGCCTTTACCGGGCACGCCTCCAGTGTCTGCCCTCTCCCCCGTTTGCGGTCCGGCGGCGTGTACACCGCTGCCACCTCAACCTCCCGACATTCGTACAAAGCGTCCAGCACCGGCACCGCGAAACTCGGCGTGCCCATGAACACCGCGCGCAGCGATTGTTCGCCTCGCGATTGATCCCGAAATTCTCTTTCCAAACGGCTTGACAACTATTCGACCTGGTAGTAAATTCCCACTAACCGCTGTGCGGAAAATTTAGAAAGGAGGTGATGCGAATGGAAGTAAGTTTAACATGCTGGGGCGATGGTAGGCACCAGTCTGGACACGACGGGGTGAGCGCCTCTTAGCGTCATCGCTTTTCTAAAACGGCAATTAGCCCGTCAGTCGGGCCCAGACCAGTGTCTACCGTCGCCCCAAGGTTTTTGGGAGCATCGGGCGGCAAGCCAAAGGTCCAGTCTGGGCCCGATACCCTTTTAACGGCCCGCCGTAGATCCTCACGATTGGCCGCCCTCAACCGATACCCGTGCGAACTTGCTCAACATGCTCAGGCTGTTTGACAAATCCGTCGGCTAATCATACATTGAAAGATACCCCATTCGTAATTTCAGCCACGGAGTTCAAATGCTACGGATTCGCCTGCGGAGAGTAGGAAAGAAAGGCCGCCCCTACTATCGAATCGTCGTCACCGACCGGCGCAACCCTCGCGACGGCGCCTATATCGACGGCATTGGCCACTACGACCCAATGGCAGACCCCCCGGCGGTAACCCTCGACGAAGATCGGGCAGTCAATTGGCTGCGCAAAGGCGCCCAACCCTCCGACCCGGTGCGTCGTATCTTCGATTTCAACGGCATTTTCGACAAGGTACACGCCGATGAAAGAACTGATTGAGTTTATAGCCCAGTCTCTGACCTCTAACCCCGAAGCGGTGCGTGTCACAGAATCCGACGAAGGCGACCAGATCGTGATCCGCTTGGAAGTCGCCCCTGAAGACAAGGGCAAAGTGATCGGCCGCCAGGGCAGGGTCGCCCAGGCAATGCGCGTCCTCCTCCGTGTCGCCGCGGTCAAGGACGGAACCCGCGCCGTCTTGGAGATTGTCTAGCCCCCGTCAGCCCCGACGTCGCGGACGCCGGCCGGCTTCCCGGGGCAAGCCTCCTGGGAATCCGCCCTCGGCCTCACCGGAGCCCGAGGCTCCCGCAGGCTGTGTCCTCGTCGGTAGGGTGTTGCGTCCCCACGGACTCGATGGGATCCTCAGGATCCAATCCCTGTCAGACAATCCCAACCGGTTTGCCGTCGGTGAATCGCTCACCGTCGGCGACGCATCCAGGATCATCGATTCCCACCAGGCCATGCCCAACGGCCAGGCGCTCCTGGGTTTGCGTGATTTGAACCCATCCGCCGCCCAATCACTGGCCGGCGAATGGATTTTTGCCCCCGTCGGACCCACCGACGATCTACTGCCCGGCGAATACTACCACTACCAGCTGATCGGCCTGTCCGTCCTGACCGACGAGGGAGAGGACCTCGGCGCCGTCCGCGAAATCCTCGTCACCGGCAGCAACGACGTTTACGTGGTCAAAAGCGAATCCGGCCCCGAGATCCTGCTGCCCGCGATCTCACAGGTCATCCAGCGCGTCGACCTCGAATCAGGCACGATCGTCGTCCACCTGCTCGACGGCCTGCGCTAAAAAAGCCCTCGAATCGTTGAATTCGAGGGCGCTGCTCCACATATTTGGCCGCGGTCAGTCTCCGGTAGTCACCGCG
>MKWU01003276.1_pt1 | contig 21820 bp, 20 predicted proteins | sample 809101 | NCBI WGS metagenome assembly MKWU01 (sample SAMN05860141, study PRJNA318959) | sponge metagenome | host: Aplysina aerophoba | place: Slovenia: Piran, Adriatic Sea, Gulf of Piran | collected 2013-05-07 | reverse complement strand
AGGCGAACGTCGGCGCCATGCTGGAGATGGCCCGCCAGGGCGTGAAGCCGAAGTACATGATCAGCCACATCGGCGCCGACGCGGTGGAGATGCTCGATCTGGGCGGCAAGGCGGTGGAAGGCGTCATTTTTCCGTCCACCGCGTTCTTCAAGAACCCCGGCGTCGCGTCGCTCTACGCGGAGTACCAGAAGCGTACCGGCGAGTGGTACATGCCCGCCTTCACGTATCTTGCCTACGAAGGCATGTACATCATGAAGTGGGCGATCGAGAGCGCCGGCATCAAGAACACGCCGGAGTCGCTGGCCGAAGACCGCCGCAAGATCCGGGATCAACTCGCCGGCATGACGGAGTGGATCAACCCCATGGGCCTGAAGCTCACCATGGGCCCGACCGGCGACATCACCCGCGACTACGTCTACGTCACCATCAAGGATGGCGACTTCAAGCTGTGGTGGCATCCCGAGAAGGGCTACATGGACATCTAGCGTCCCGGGACGTTTCGCATCGGGTAACGCCCGGAGGCGGGGGACCGTTCCCCGCCTCCGGGCGACGGGGCTCGGCAGGCTGACAGGAAGGGGCCATGGTATTCGACGAGTGGTTTTTCATCGATCTGATCCAGACCGCCATCGACGGGAGCCTGCTGGGCACCGTCTACGCCCTCATGGCCATCGGATTCGCCCTGATCTGGGGCGTGCTCGGCATCCTGAACCTGGCCCACGGCCAGACCGTCGCGTTCGGCATGTTCGCCGGTCTGATCGCCTCGACCGAGCTCGATCTCCCGATCCCCATTTCCTTCGCCTTCGCGGTGGTCACCGGCATCCTGGTCGCCCTGATCGTCGAACGGATCTGCTACCGGCCGATCCGCCGCGCCCACGAGCTGGTGCCGATGATCGCGACCCTCGGCTTCTGGATCGCGACCGAGGAGATGCTGCAGAAGGTCTACTTCCACCTCTATTTCCACGACTTCATGCGGTTCCCGAACCCGTACACGATGATCAGCTTCGAGGTCGGGGAGTTCCGCATCCGCTTCGATTACCTCATCACCTTCACGGTGGCCGTCCTGCTCGTCGTGTCCCTCTACTTCGTGATCTACCGCACCCGTCTCGGCATGGCGCTGCGGATGGTGGCGGCCGGTCACGACATCGCCCACCTCATGGGCGTCAACGTCCTCAACACGTTGCGCTCGGCCTTCGTCATCGCCGGAGCGTTCGGGGCCTCCGCCGGGTATCTGCTCGGCTTCGTGTCGAACATGGCGAACCCCTACTCCGGCACGCTCGCGACCGTGAAGGGTCTGTTCACCATGATTCTGGGAGGCGCGGGCAGCATCCCCGGCGCGATCGTCGGCGGAATGATTCTCGGATTCACCGAGCTGGAGAGCGCGTTCCTGGTGTCGTTCGCCTACCGTGACGCCATCGCCATGGGTCTCCTGTTCATGCTGCTGTGCTTCCGTCCGCAGGGGCTCTTCGGCACCCGGGTCGAAACCAAGATCTGAGGTTTGCCGCAATGGACTACTGGTTCACGGTCATCTCGCTGGTCTGCATCAACACGATCCTCGCGTGGAGCTGCTACGCGAGCTACGTGACAGGGACCGTCTCTCTGGGCCAGGCGGGGTTCTTCGCCTTCGGCGCATTCACGAGCGCCTCGCTCACGGCCATCTACGGGTGGCACATCTTCCCGGCCACGGTGGTCGGCGCGATGGTCGCCGCCGTCGCGGGCCTCGCCATCGCGATTCCGACGCTGCGGCTGCGGGGCCTGTACCTGACCATAGCGACCGTCGCGTTCGTCGAGGTGGTCAGGGTCGTGTTTCACAACGTCAAGTACGGCCGAGAGGGCGAGTTCGCCATCGACACGACCAGCGACGACGCGCGGCAGATGCCGTGGATCGGCCCCGACGGCCCCCTCGGCTTCCGGCATATCAGCTACCTCACCGACAACCACATCACCCCCGGCGAATATGCGTTCTGGCTCGTGCTCGTCGTCATCGCGTTCGGGGTGTACTTCTGGGTGCTGGAGCGGTCGCGGCTGGGGTTCGCCCTGCGCGCGGTCGAGGAGGACGAGGTTGCCGCGCAGGGGGTGGGGCTCTCGCACAACTTCCTGAAGGTGTTCGCGTTCGCGGCCGGCGCCGCCATTGCAGGAGTCGCCGGGTCGCTGTACGCCCACCTGCTGACCTTCATCACCGGCGACGACTTCAACATCCCGCTCACGGTGATGATCCTGGCCTACGTGGTCATCGGAGGCGGACAGACCTTCTGGGGGCCGGTGCTGGGGGCCCTGATCTTCACCCTGCTGCCCGAGGTTGCCCGCGACACCAAGGAGTTCCGCCTGGAGATCTTCGGCATCGCCATGCTCGCGTGCATGGTGTTCAGGCAGCACGGGCTCATTACCCGGGACATGGTGCGAAGGGTCGAGTCCCGGATCAAACAGGCGTTCACGGGTCGAAAGACCGTGGAGCCAGCCGAAACCGGCGCATCCGCGCCACACCCGACCGACAAGTAAGGGAGGATACAAACGATGGCATTTTCCTTGAAGGCAGCGGCAGTCGGCGCCTGCGCCGCGGCAGGACTGGTGACGTTCGCGGCGAGCCCCGTGCAGTCGGCGACGTTCAAGCTCAGCGGCGAGCAGGTGGCGGAAGCGGTCGAGCACGGCAAGATGCACTTCGACCAGGACGTCACCGCGTTCCGGTGGCCGTACATCAACAACCAGGGATACGGCTACCCCTACGTGCTGATGCGCACCGAGTACCTGGCGGTGTCGGACTACGTGCGCCGTTCCGAGTACCAGCGCGAGTACGGCAGCCAGCGTGTCCACAAGCTGAACGAGGAGCGCATCAAGAGCGCCCAGAGCGAGGTCGACGGGCATCTGCAGTTCCTGGTGACCGTCTACGGCCCCAGCGAGGACTTCATGGGGGAGTACGACTTCACCCTGATGGCCGGTGACAAGAAGGTGATGCCCGCCTACGTGGACAAGCCGGTGATGGCGGAGAACTCCGGATTCAAGGGCAAGCTGACGTACTCGGCGACGATCATCATCGACTTCCCGACCGATGGGCTGAACGGCGACGAGCAGGTCACGCTGGTCGTCGATCCGCCGGATGGCCTGGGTCCCTCGGGCTCGCGGAACGCGAACTTCAACGTGCCGTTCGACCTGGCGAGCGTGAAGTAGGGCGGAACCGGCAAGCGGCAACCTGTCGGTTCATCGGCCTCGCCGCTCGCAACCGCGGCGTCGAGGCCGCGCTCGCGATGGCCACCGCAGGGGCGGCGCGCATGTCGCCCCTGCCGCTTTCGGTTCACCGGGCCGGAGGTGATCCGCCGGGAGGCCGCGCGTGCTGGACTTCATCCAGAACGTCCTGGACGGAATCATGGTGGGGGCGTCGTACGCGCTCCTCGGGCTCGGCTTCACCCTCGTGTTCGGCGTCATGCGCCGGCTCAACCTGTCCTACGGCCCGACCCTCACGATGGGGGTGTACGCAGGCGCCTGGGTCAGCCTGCAGATCCACGAGTCGCTCCTGCTGGCGCTGTGCGTCTCGGTCCTCGTCTCCGTCATCGTCGGCCTGCTCATTGAAGGCATCTGCTTCAGGGCGGTCAGAAGCGACAACCCGCTCACCTCCATGGTGAGCGCTTTCGCCATGTGGATGGTGCTGGAAGAGATCATCATCCTCCTCACCTGGGGCCGGCTGTTCCCGGTGGAGAACCCGACCGGCCTCGCCACGTTCGACATCGGCGGCTTCATGGTGCGCGGGGACTACTTCATCCTGTTCGTGTCCGCGGTGGTGCTGATGGGGCTGATTTACTGGCTAATCTACAAGACCGCCTACGGACGCGCGGTGCGCGCGATCGCCACCAACCGCAAGGCCGCCCGGCTCATGGGCATCGACGTTGCCCGGATGTCGAGCACGGTGTTCATCATGACCTCGGTGTTCGGCGGGCTGGTCGCCTTCTTCATCGCGGCCAGCCTGCACCAGATCACCCCCGGCTTCGGACTGTGGGCGACGGTCAAGGGGCTGATCGTGATGATCCTCGGTGGAATCGGCTCGATTCCCGGGGCCATCATCGGCGGGCTCCTGCTGGGCGTGATCGAGCTCCAGGCCCTGTGGTACCTGGGCGGCGGCTACCGGGACCTCGTGGCGTTCCTCGTCCTGTTCCTGTTCCTGGTGGTGCGTCCGCGGGGGATTCTGGGTGCCGGCGAGGCGCGCGAGTAGCTCGCGCCCGGGAGGTGCGGGCCGGGCTCGTGCGGACCGTGTCCGACGCCACGCGTCCGGGGCGTCCCCGAGCGGGGTGCCCGTCCTCGACATGCCGGGTCGGAAGTGAGCCGATGAGCGACTACATGGTCAGCGTGCTCTCGCTCATCTGCATCGAGTCGTTCGTGGCGCTCAGCACCTACCTGCTCCTCATCACGGGACAGATCTCGTTCGGGCAGCAGGCGTACTTCGGGATCGGCGCCTTCACCGGGGGCGCCATGACCGCCATGTGGGGGTTCGACCTCTCCACCGCCCTGATTGCCGGCGGGCTGGTCGCAGGTGGGGCGGCGGCGTTCGTCGGGGCGCTGACCTTCCGGCTCGGCGGGCTCTACTTCGCCATCGCAACGCTCTCGTTCGCGGAGCTCATGCGGCTGACTTGGGTGAACCTGATCTACCAGGTCGAGGTCGACAGCTTCCTCGTCGGCCCGAAGGGGGCGGAGGGCTTTAGCGACATCCGCTACGTCATCGACAACGCGATCTCTCCGGCCGGATATCTCGGAATCATCGCGTCGTGCCTCCTCGCGATACTCGCGTTCTTCGTCGTGCTCGAGCGTTCGCGGTTCGGACTCGCGTTGCGGATGGTCGACAACGACGAGACCGCCGCCGCGAGCGTCGGCATCTCCCCGACCCGCCACAAGATCGCGGCCGCCGCGCTTGCCGGCGCCATCGCCGGCATCGGCGGGGTGCTGTTCGCCCACTACATGACCTTCATCGATCCCCGGAACTTCGGGGTCATGCTGGGCGTGCACTCGCTTGCCTACGGCCTGATCGGCGGACTCGGCACCTTCTTCGGTCCGCTGATCGGCGTGATCATCGACGTCGGGCTGCTGGAATCGCTGCGGGTGTTCAGCGGGTACCGGATGATCGTGTTCGGCAGCCTGGTCGCCCTGATCCTCATCTTTCGCCCGCGGGGCATCCTCGACGAGAAGACCGTGCACCGGATCTCCACTTCGGTCCGGGGCTGGTTCGGCCGGGGCGCGCACGCGCATGCGGACGGCTCGCGTGGACGCGGCTGAGCACCGTCCGCTGCTCGCGATCCGCGGCCTGAAGAAGAACTTCGGGGCGCTGCGGGCCATCGACGATCTTCACCTGGAGGTCTCCTCCGGCGGCATCTTCGGGATCATCGGCCCCAACGGGTCGGGCAAGACGACCCTCTTCAACGTGATTTCCGGCGTCTGTGCGCCCGCGGCCGGAGCGGTGCAATTCCGAGGACAGGATCTCACGGGCCTTTCCAGCGAGCGGGTGGCCCGCCACGGCATCGCCCGCACGTTCCAGAACCTCAGGATATTCCGGCGCCTGACGGTGCTGGAAAACGTGCTGGGCGCGCAGACCGGCTCCGCCGGGGTGTCGTTCCTGCAAGCCGCCTTTCCGCATTCGGGCCTCGAACGCGCGAGACGGGCCGAGGCGATGGACATCCTGGAGCGGGTCGGCCTTGCGGACCGTCGCGAGGCGCTGGCCCAGGAGCTGCCGCTCGGCGAGCAGCGGCGCCTGGAGCTCGCCCGCGCCATGGCCCGGCAGCCGGGGCTGATGATGCTGGACGAACCGGCCGGCGGCATGACGCCGAGCGAGACCGACGACATGGCGGGGCTGATCGAGCGGGTCGCGGCCGGCGGACCGACGGTCCTGCTGATCGAGCACAAGATGGGGATGGTCATGTCGCTGTGCCGCCGCATCGCGGTGCTCAACTTCGGCCGCAAGATCGCCGAGGGCGCCCCCGCGGAGATCCAGCGCGACGGCGCGGCGGTCGAGGCGTACCTCGGTCCGGGGGCGGTCCATGCTTGAGGTGGCGGGTCTGCGCATCGCCTACGACCGCGTGGTGGCGGTGCACGGGCTCGACCTTCGCGTCGACGAGGGAGAGGTGGTCGCCGTCGTCGGACCCAACGGCGCCGGCAAGACGTCGACCATGATGGCGATCAGCGGCATCGTCCCGCCCGAGGCCGGCAGGGTCCGGTTCCGGGGAGAGGACATCACCCGCACGGCCTCGCACGACATCTACCGGCGCGGCATCGTCCAGGTCCCCGAGGGGCGGCTGATCTTCTCCGAGCTGACGGTCCGGGACAATCTTCTGCTGGGAGCGCATGCGCACGGCGCATCGGAAGAGGGCAATCCGGAGCTCGACTCGGTCTTCGACCTGTTTCCGGTGCTGCGCGAACGCCTGCGCCAGCGCGCCGACACCCTGAGCGGCGGGCAGCTCCAGATGCTCGCCATCGCCCGCGGGCTCATGGGGCGGCCGAAGCTGTTCATGCTCGACGAGCCCTCCCTGGGGCTCGCCCCGCTGGTGGCCGAGGAGGTCTTCGGCATGATCACCACCCTCAACCGGCGCGGAATGACGATCCTCCTGGTCGAGCAGAATGTTCGCAAGGCGCTCGAGATCTCCGACCGCGCCTACCTGCTCGAGGCCGGGCGGCTCGTCGAAACCGGGACTGCGGGCGAACTTCTCGGGAGCGATCGCGTACTGGAGTCGTACCTGGGGACCCGCTCGCGCCCGACACCCGCGTCTCCGCGGACACCGCGGGCAAGGAGAGAGGAATGATCGGATACGTCGCACGACGCGTTGTGAGCATCCCGGTCGCGGTTGCGCTCCTGCTGGCGCACGGCGCCGCCGGCGCCGGCGACCGCATGGCGGTGCAGCACACGCGGCAGCCGGCGGGCGTGGAGGGCGGCCTCGAATACGCATACACCTTCAGGGTGACGAAGCGCGGCAGCGGCGATCCCGTCGACGGCGCGGCGTTCTCGATCGCGACCGACATGCCGAGCATGCCGGGCGCGCATCACATGCCGCACGTCGCCGGCGAGTCGACCGGCGAGCCCGGTACCTACACGGCCGAGATCGAGTTCGACATGCCCGGGGAGTGGAACCTGATCCTCAGGTTCAGCGAGCCGTTTCGGGACCAGGTCGTGATCTCCGATATGATCGAGAAGCAGTAGTACGGGGCCGGCCCCGCGGGCCACGGCACGGACCACTCCGGGCACGACATGCACAACGCCGGGCACGACCGCTCGCACGGAGGCGCCCGGCGCAACCGACGCGCCGGCGCATCGGCCGGCAACCGAACGACGGAGGCTTCAGATGCAACGCGACAAACCTCTCCTGATGGGCTGGAACCGATCGCCCTACACCCGCAGGGTCGCCATTTCGATGTACCACTACGGCATCGAGTTCGACCAGCGGGCCCGGACCGCCTGGGACCACTACGATGACGTCAAGGAGTTCAATCCGATCGTCAAGATCCCGTCGCTGGTCACCGAGGACGGGGAGGTGATCGTCGAGAGCGCGGCGATCCTCGACTACCTGGACTGCCGCGTCGGGCCGGAGAGGGCGCTCATGCCCCCGCCGTCACCGCTGCGCGACCGGACCCGGCAGATTGTCGCGCTCGCCACCGCCATCATCGACAAGGGCCGGGAGCTGCGGTACGAGGTCCATCTCCGCCCGGCGGAGCTGCGCTACGAGCCGTGGGTCGAGCGCTGGAGCGAGCAGCTCTCGTCCGCTATCGAAGCGCTCGACGGCATGATCGGGGGGCCGTTCGCGGCGGGAGACAGACTGACCCAGGCCGACGTCACCACCGGGGTCATGGTCGGCATGTACCGCAACATGCACCAGCACCTGCTGCCGCAAGGCCGTTTCCCGCGCCTGGACGCGCTCGCGGACCGATGCAATGCGATGGCCGCGTTTCGGCGGGCGGTACTGGAGGACGTCTCCGCGGCGCCGTCGAATGCGGAGCCACACCTGGCTCCGCAGCAGGCCGCGCCGTGAGCCCGCGACCGATCGCGCTGGTGGCCGGAGTCGGCGACGGCCTCGGCAAGGCGGTGGCGCGCAGGTTCGCACGGGCCGGGCACCTGGCGGTCCTGGTGGCGCGCAAGGAGGAGAGGCTCGAGCGCATCGCGGCGGACATCGCGGCCGAGGGCGGCGAGGCACTGGTCAGGACGGCGGACCTTCGCTTCGACGCGCCGGTCCAGGCGGTGTTCGACGAGGTCGCGGGGCTGGGGCGCCTGGACGTCGCCGTGTTCAACGCCGGAGCGCAGCACCGGCAGCCCTTCCTGGACATCGATCCCGTCATGTTCGAGAAGGTCTGGCGGCTGGGGTGCCGCGCGGGGTTCGTCGTCGGTCAGGCGGCCGCGAAGCAGATGGTCGAGCACGGCAGGGGGACGATCATCTACACCGGCGCCACCTCCGCGATCCGCGGCGGCGCCGAGTTCACCGCGTTCGCGGCCGCCAAGGCCGGCCTGCGGTCGATCTCGCAGTCCATGGCGCGCTCGCTCGGACCTCGCGGCATCCACGTGTGCCATGTCGTCGTCGACGGCGTGATCGACATGCCCGCCATCCACGAGCGCTTCCCGGACCTGGTCGCGGGCCTGCCCGAAGGGGGCATGCTCGATACCGACGCCATCGCGGAGAGCTACTACGCGCTCCATTGCCAGGATCGTTCCGCCTGGACGCTGGAGCTGGACGTTCGGCCCTGGTGCGAGAAATTCTGACGCGGCGGCGTACATCCATGCGTCGGTAGCGAAGCTGCCGCCCGCACTCTCGACGGTTTCGCCGGCCGCACGGTCGGATCGGGGTGACGTCTCCCTGCACGGAGCGCGGGTTGCGGGTCGGGCCGCGCCTTCGGCTCATGCCGGCCCGCACGGCTCCACCCTGAAGATGGACTCCCGTGCGCGCGGAAGGGGCGTCGCCGCACGCGCTGCCGCCTCGACGTCGAGAATCCATGCGCGTCGACGAACCCCGACGTCGAATCACGCAGGCGTCAGGCGACGACCTTCGCCGACCTGAGCGCCGCAATCTCGCCTTCCGTATAGCCGGCTTCGACCAGGATCTCCGAGGTGTGCTGACCGAGCATCGGCGGCGCGGACGCATGCGACGTCGGCGTCCGATCGAACCTCGCGGGGTCGCGGGCCTGCCTGATGCCACCCGCGTCCGGATGGCGGTATTCCACGAGCGATTCGCTCGCGGCGAGTTGGGGATGGTGCACGACCTCCCGGCGAGTGTGGATTCTGCTGCACGGCACGTCCGCCCCTTCCAGCCGCTCGATCCACTCGTCGGTCGGCCGCGTTCGGAGCACCTCCTGCATCAGCTCCAGGCGCTCCGTGCGATGGGCCTCGCGCGCCTCGGAGGTCGCGAACCTCGGGTCCTGGAGCCATTGCGAGTTCCCGGTGGCGTTGGCGAAGCCGACCCACTGGGCGGTGGTGACCGTCGCCACGCAGATGTAGCCGTCGCCGGTCTCGAAGATGAGGTCGAAGGGGGAGAACTCCTCCGGGCCGTCCACCTGGTTGTCGAGAAAGGTATGGCCGTCCATCTCTCCGGACCAGAGAAAGCTCAGGACGGCGTCCAGCATCGAGAGCCTGACGTGCTGGCCCAGTCCGGTCTTCTCGCGCGCGTAGAGCGCCGCGGCGATGGCCTGCGCCGCGTTGAGAGCCGCGATCTTGTCCGGCAGCATCGCGCGCACCATGCGCGGACGTGCCGAATCCGAGGCGCCCTGGACCGAAGCAAGCCCCGAAGCCGCCTGGAAGATCGGATCGTAGGCCGGCTTGTGGGCGAGGGGTCCCCTGTCGCCGAATCCGGAGATCGAGACATAGACGAGCCCGGGGTTCAGGTCGCGGACGGCCTCTTCGGCGAGCCCCAGCCTGGCGACGACGCCGGGCCTGAAATTCTGGACGAACACGTCCGCGGTGGACAGGAGCCGTTTCACGACCTCGACGCCTTCGGCCCGCTTGAGGTCGACCGCCACCGAGCGCTTGCTGCGGTTGTTGTTCACGAACGGGGCGGTCAGGGTTCCGCTCCTGCGTCCGAAGAGGCGCATCTGGTCGCCCCCTTCGGGCCGTTCGATCTTGACGACGTCCGCGCCCTGGTCGCCGAGCAGCATGGTTGCGAAGGGGCCGGAGATCATCGTCGTCACATCGACGATCCTGATGCCCGCCAGTGGTCCGGTCATGACGATTCCTCTCGATTGTGGCCCTGAACGACCTTCGGGTTCGTGTCGGGGTGCGGTTCGACGGCGTGGCGTGCGGGTGGTCGATCCTGAACGCACGGTTGAAGCCGCGGTTCCGCGTCGCTTGTGCGCAAGGCGACGGACCGGGGCCTTCGCGGCGCGTTGCCGTTCATTCTCCCGACGCGGGCCGCGCCTCGGCGCGCGCCCCGGGCTCGCGCCCCCGGTCCGCGAGAGCTTGACCGGAACCCCGAGCGTCTTCATGCGCCCCGCTTGCGGATGCTCGACCTCCTGGACCATGCCGCGGGCCAGGCAGTGCGGGTCGGAGAGCGCCTCGACGTGGTTCAGCACCGGCCCTGCCGGCACTCCGGCAGCTTCGAGCTTATCGCACCAGTGCGCGGTGGTCTCGCGCTCGAAGTACGGCGTCAGCGCTTCGACCAGCGCCGCGATGTTCGCGACTCGGTCCGGCTTGGTCGCGAAGCGTGGATCGGCGGTGAGGTGCTGGCAGCCGAGCACCTCGCAGGTCAGCTCCCAGAAACGGTCGTTCGCGCAGCCGATGGTCATGTAGCTGTCGGCGGTGGGGAAGAGCTGGTACGGCGCGCTGCCCCGGTGCCCCTGCCCGAGCCGTTCCGGGACCTCGCCGGTGGCGAAGACCCCGGCCGCCTCGTAGACGCCCAGCGAGAGCCCGGACTCGAAGAGCGACGTGTCGACGTGCTGGCCGAGGCCGGTCCGCTCGCGGGCGGCCAGCGCGGCGAGGATGCCGATGGCGCCGTTGAGGCCCGCGCCGAGGTCGGTCATCGGGATCGGGATGCGGAACGGAGGCCCGTCGGCGGGTCCGTTGATGCTCATCAGTCCCGACATCCCGGACGCGATGAGGTCGAAGCCGCCGCGCGTCGAGTACGGACCGGTGTGGCCGAAGCCGGAGATCGAGCAGTACACGAGCCGGGGATTGCGCGCGGAGAGCGCTTCACTGCCGATCCCGAGCCGGTCGGCGGTGCCCGGCTTGAAGCTCTCGATCACGACGTCCGCGACCGCGGCCATCGCCTTGAACGTCGCGAGGTCCTCGGCCGACTTCAGATCGAGCGTCACCGAGCGCTTGTTCCGGTTCCACAGCATGAACGGCGCGCTCTCGCCTGCCACGAACGGCGGGGTGCGGCGCATGTCGTCCCCGCCCTCGGGGTTCTCGATCTTGACGACGTCGGCGCCGTGGTCGGCGAGGATCATCGCGCAGTACGGACCGGAGAGGTGGATGGTGAGGTCCAGCACCCGGAGGTGTTCCAGCGACATGGGCATGGGTCGGATCCGTTCTTCGACTTCGCCGGTCCGCGAGTATATCGCGCCGGCGCCGGATGCGTTGAGGCGTCCTGGGCTATGCCTCGGCAACTCCTCCATCTGTCCCGGTGATGAATTCAGGCATCCGTGAGCACCCACCATCAATCAACGCCCGAATATCGTCGAGATCTGCTTCGAAAGATTTTGCACTTACCTGGAGATACCGCCAGCAACTGAACTCAGACCGGCCACGATAGCCACTAACGGCCCGCTGCGCTCGTTCCAAGTACTCAATAGCTGCGCCATTGTCGCCCACGGCCCAGTACGCAATGGCCATGCACTGAAGATAGTTCGGAATCTTGTCCTTATGAGAATCCGAACGATCAAGATCAACAACCCTTTGAAACGTCTCTGTTTCGACTGCTTTACGTACGCACCACATCGCCATACCGTAGTTGAATGCGTAAGGAATACTTAGCTCTTCTATACTTTGTCCCTCACTTCGAAAAATTCTTGCGGCATCGGAACATCTACCCAAACCCATGTACGAGAGTCCCAGATGATGCTTCGCGTTGTCGCGCAAGTCTGGCGATAGATCACTGGTGCAAAGAATTTTCTCCCATATGGCTACAGCAACTTCGACATCATCGCGAGTTCTGTTAAACGTTTGAGCTAGCCAACGCTTGTCATCAAGCTCCAGTGATGTTACGGCAGTTGATTCCGCTATTTTGCTCGGCAAACACGCGTCCAGAAGCGCCAACCGTGACACCGCCTCCCTTACCATTGGCGGAGCAACTTGGTCGCTGTTCAGCACACGCCACGCATCCTCGCACGCACCTGCTTGATCCCCGTGATCTGCTCGAATTCGTGATCGTTTCAGATACGCGTCTGGTTGATTGAATCCGACATCAATTGCTTGGTTGACAAGAACCGCCGCCGATTCTGGCTGACGACTAGCTTCTCTGAGTTCGGCCAGGCGAAACAGTACTTCCCCATCATCCGAGTGCACTGACTCGATCTTCTTGAGCATTTCTTCTCTTGTCAGTATTGAATCGTCCTTTATCCATCGTCGTCTTACACTTGCACGTCGGACATATTCGAGTGCGCCATCCCGATCGCTCCAATTTCGTGCCGAAATTTCCCGAACAATCTCCCCGTACTCGTCAGCGAGCCGACTTCTCGGGCGATCCTTTGAAAAGACCACTTGGTTCAAGAGGGATAGACTGTCATACCGATGCACAACCATCGGTTCTCGGCGGAAGCCGAGTTGTTCCTGAAAGGCCTTGATCTTGCCTTCTAGTATCCGGTCTTCGTCATCCAGATCAGGCACGTTGGACATCACAAAGTGAAGATCAATTTGCTTCTTGCGTGGCTCGCCGACCTCGTCTCGAATACCACCGACAACCTCGGTCAGTCCTCGCAAGTTCTGTTCATTTGGAAAGAAGAAGACCACAACGGAGTCAGGAAGCTGCCGAGTGCAGATTCCGCTCGTATCCGTGTGCCCAGTGCGAGAATCGATCAGGACGTAGTCTGGTTCCAGAATCCGGTTCCACTGCTCCTTGAGATCCTCGAACAGCAGATATCCGTCACGCCTGTCGTACAGCTCGCCCCAGTCGATCTGATTGAAATTCGCGGCGTAGGTTTCGTTCCTGCCCGACGGCATGATCCACAGTCCGCCGCCCTTCTCCCCGATCGCGGGACATTCGCCGATAAAGTCGGCGGCGTTTGGAGCTTGTTCGGATTCCAAATACTGGGTTACGTAGTCGATGATTCCGGGAACCTCTTCACGCGGCCGCAGCACGTCGAAGGTGTCGAGTCCAGGCGCCTCGATGTCGAAATCAACGACCAGTACGCGGCGCCCGCTGAGGGCGAGCGTGACAGCCGCATTGACCAGAGCCATCGTGCGGCCGACGCCGCCTTTGAAGGAATAGAACGTCGTAACGTACATCCTGTCACGCGGCCTTGTGCAACCGGAAACTCTCTTGTTCCTTCAGCAAGGCATCGGTCACTTCCAGCGCTCGGAATCGATTCCCGACGGTCGCAGCCACAGGCTGCGAGGATGTCTCGATAGCCACAATCTCTTGAAGCTGTCGCATGATTCCGGGACGCGCGAGCAGGCGCAGGTACCGGTCGTTCGCGTGCGTCTGGACGGTGAGTCCGTTCTCCCAGCGGTTCAGCGATGCTTCGCCGAGCCCGGTCACTTGGGTAAATCGTGTCCGCGTCATCCGAAGGTCCTCTCGGATGCGCCGAATTTCGGCGGGCGGGAGAACGCCAAGATGCTGGCATACGGCCTCGTGCTTCAGACGTTCGGCGGCCTCATCAAGGTATTCGAAGTCGCAGGGGTCGCACCTGCGCACCGGCACGCTCACCGTGAGCTCCACGGCGGAATCCCGGGTTCCGTAGTCGAATGTGTGGCGATTCCACGAGGTAGTAATCCCGGTGTCGCCGCACATCGGACACGCAGATTCCGGCTGCACTGTCCGCAGCCGAGGGGTCGAGCGTTGCGGGTCCATCTCCCAGCTCCTTCAGTTCGACTGGTTGGAGTAGTGAAAGCTGCGTCCGATGATCTTCCCGGACCCCAGTTGCAGCTTGACGTAGAGTTGGGGTCGGCCGGGCTCGATGTCGATCTTCATCACATACCCCGTGGAGCCTGCTGGCTTTCGCAACTCCACGATTTCGACCGGGTGCCCGTCCTCGAGTCGAGACGCGATGAACTCCCAAGCCGCCGCATCGGTGAAGTGGGTATCGAGTATCCCGCTCGGGTTTCGCACCTGCCCTGGACGCCAGTCAGTCGGCCGGTCTGTGCTGAACTCCGTCACCCGCGCCTGACTCCTTCTGGCAAGAACGACCAGTTGGTGCCTTGTCGACACACTTAGCGCCAACGCCATGGAAGAATCTCACAGGTGGCAATCATATGGGTGCAGAATTCGAACATCAAGGCATTATTCTCCTGAATGCTGGACCTGTGAGCTTCTTGAGGTATCATTTGGCAGGAAAATTCCTTGAACTTCCAGTGACACGCCTCTCTCTTCCTCTTCGGAGGCTTGGCGGCTGGCGTTGTTCCGTGGTGTCCGGCTCCCGCCGGACAGTGGACTTTGAATTGTATTTCAGCGTCGGATGCGACTCCATGGCCAACGCTACTGCGGTGGTTGGGCGAGTGTTTCGGACTGGTCGGACGAGTCGTTCGGATCGAGGCGAAGCAGTGAGGTCGGCGGAATCCGGTCGATCAACGCCCGTCTCGTCACCTGCCAAGACGATTGACCGTCGGCTTCGAGACGGACTGTCGGTGCGGCGTGACCGTCGCGGATGCGCGAGGGTCCACTCAGTCCGAAGGCGCTTCCAGCACGACGTCCGGCTTGACCAGCCTCTCCGTCACCTGACCGAACTTCACCAGGCCGCCGCTCGGGTCCCACACATGCAACTCGTCCATGCCCCACGGCGTTTCGACGACCCCGCCCACGTCGATGCGCCCAGCGATATCCGCGTGCAGGGCATGAATGTCGTTCACGCGGACGTAGCAGGAGGTGTGCTCGGCCACGTGCTTGTCAGCGCAGAGCCAGAAGTGGATCTCGACGTGCTCGCGGACGGCGATCCCGTAGTCGTGGTCGCCGAAGTCGTACGTTTCGAAACCGAGCTTGTGGAAGAAGTCGAGCGAGGCCGCGATGTCCCGCGAAGCGAGCACGGGAATGGCACGGTCGAACATGGATGCCCTGTCCGTCATCCGTCGATTTGCTTCCTCTTGGCGCGTGGCTGGAACGCCCGCAACGACGCTTCGCCGAGGAGCGCCCGGCTCACGCCTGCGCCGGCCACACCAGCGGAAACTCCGGATCGTCGAGCGGGTCGCCGTCGCGCAGCCGCTGGTGCACCTCGGGGAACGGGGGCGAGACCTCGCCGCCGCGGATCTTGAAGCGCACGTCGTCGCCCACCCACCGGTGGGCGAAGGCCCGGCGCCGCGCCGAGTGCGACGCGTTCCCGGGCGCGCCGTGCACGGTGAGGAAGTGGAAGGCGATGGCGTCGCCGGGAGCCATGTCGAACGACGCGATCTCGAGCTCGTCGCGGCGCGCGTCGATGTCCGGCATCGTGTCCAGCCCCTCGCCCTCGCGCTCGTAATCGACGCCGACGAACTTCCTCGGCAGGAACGACTTCCCCCAGCGGTGGGAGCCCACGACGAGCTCCAGGCATACCGAACGCGGCACCGGATCGAGCGGGGTCCAGAAGCTCACGGTCTGCGTCCCGTCGATGCAGTAGTAGGGCAGGTCGTGGTGCCACGGCGTGCGCGACTCGGTCCGCGGCTCCTTCACCAGCACGTGCTCGTGGAAGAACCGCGCGGTGGAGGAACCCGTGAGCCGCGCGGCCAGCTCCGCCGCCCCGGAGCCGAACACGAACTCCCGGTACTCGGGGATGCGCGCCCAGTTGCAGTAGTCGCCGAAGAAGTAGCCCTGTGAGCCGTCCGGCTCGTACTCCTTCGTGTAAGGACCGGGCGATGCCATGTTGCGTTCGATGCCGGCGCGGAGCACGTCGACCCAATCGGCGAAGACGCCTTCGAGATGGACGACGCCGTCGCGCCGGAACCGCTCGGCGGTGCCGTCGGCGATGTCCGGGAGTCCGGTGCTCGCCGGAGTCGCGCGCGGCTCGGGTCCCCGGCCGGACCCACGGCCGGGGACCCGGTCCGGGCCGGCTCCGCGGCCGGGCTCGCGCTCGGAAGTCTGCGGCTCGAAGGAGGGCGTTGCGGTCATGGGGCGCATCTCCCGCCGCACGGAAACGGGGCGGTCCGCGCGGTCTCAGTCGAATGGTATCTCGACGAGCCCGGTCGGCTCGTCGGTGAGCTGATCGGAGCCGTCGCCCGTGATGACGTGCACGTCTTCCCACAGCATGTCGATCGCCACCTCGGGCTCGGTGCTGACCACCATGCCTTCCTCCAGCACGGTGTGGTCGTCGGGGCTGATGCTCGGCGGCTCGGTGAGACAGATCCCCTGACCGTGCCCCATGCGCCCGGTGGGCACGAGGTGGTAGCCGGCGCCGGTGATGACCTCGGCCGCGATGTGGTGCACCTCGGAGCAGCGTACCCCGGGGCGCAGCGCCTCGATCATGCGGGCGTTGGCTTCCAGCAGCACGTCGTGGCCGCGCCTGACGGCGTCGCCTGCCGGCCCCAGGGTCGCGATCCGGGCGTAGTCGATGGTGTGGAATCGCACGTAGGCGCCGGCATCGACGTACAGGACGTGGCCTTTCCGGAGCGGCCGGTCGAGGTGGTGCTGGCTGTGGCAGGCGGGTTCTCCCGCGATGAGGTGGACGAACGAGGTGCGGTCGCCACCCTCCTCGAGAATGAGCTGGCGCAGCCGGCGCACCGCGTCGCGCTCCGTCATGCCGGGGACGATCTCGCCAAAGAGTCGCTGGCGGGCCCGGCCGGTGACCGCGGCGGCCTCGCGCATGTACGCCACCTCCTCGGGTGTCTTCACCATGCGCATCCGCACGATGAGATCGCCGGCGTCCTCGAAGCGCGTCTCCGGCATCGCGTCCACGATGGCGAGGTAGTCTCCCACCGGCATGCCCATGCGCTGCTCGTGTCCGAGCTCGGCCCCAATCCTCGCCCCCGGACCGGCCACGTCCCCGATCGCCTCGACCACCATCGCCCACGGAAAGCGCTCGATCGCGACGTAGCCCCGCAGGTCGCGGAGCGGGGTCGTCATCGCCAGCGAGTGGACCAGCATCTCCCCCGCCACCGCGGCCGGCTCGCCCTCGCGCGGAAGAACGAGCACCGCGGGACGGGTGCAGGAGTAGTGGAGCGCCAGCGTCCCGGTGCTGCCCGTGAAGTACTGGAAGTTCTCCTCGCCGCTGACGAGGAGGGCGTCGAGCCCCTGCTCGGCCATCGCCGCCCTGGCTCTCGCCCACCTGGCTTCGATGTCGGCGGCGGAGAAGGCGGACCACCGGGAATCGATCGACGTCGTCATGCCGCCATCCTGTCACATCGCCGCGTTCGCGTGCTCCGGCATCAGTGCGATGCTCATTCGGCGCCGATTGCCTCGCGTGTCTCTCCGACGAGTGCCGTGCCCGCGCCCGCCGCGGCCTCCGCCAGCAAGTCGATCCAGGGCTGATCCCGAAATACCGCGCGGTGAACCAGGCCGATCCGCCTCGAAGGCTCCGGCGAGGCGAGTCGGAGAAAGCTGAGCTCCGGCGTCGCCGCCCGCTCGCGAAGTACCGCCGTCTCCGGCAGAAGCGTCAGGCCGGCGCCGCTCGCGACGAGCGTCGAGAGAGTGGGGAGCGATGCGGCGCCGCGGTGCACGTCCTGCGGGCGCCACATGGAGCAGGCGCCCAGCACCTGGTCGCCGAGACAGTGGCCTTCCCCGAGCGCGAGAAGCGGTCCGATGTCGGACTGCGCCAGATCCGATGCCTCGGCGCTGTCGCCCAGCGCCCGGAAGGCGGCCAGCCGCTCGGCCCGGCCGGCGAGCACGAAGCGGTCCTCGAACAGCTCGCGCTCGACAAGCTCCAGCAGTCCCAGGGGAAGAGAGAGGATCGCCGCGTCGAGACGACCGGCGAGGAGGCTGGCCACGAGTTCCTGGCCCGGCGCCTCCAGGATGTCGAGCTCGATTCGGGACGACGCGGATTGCAAACGCCCCAGGAGCCCCGCCAGCAGGTAGGGCGCCAGCGTGGAGACGATCCCGACCGCGATCCGGAACGGACCCTCCGCGAAGCGCTTCCCCATCGTCTCCAGGAGCAGCGTCTCGTCCAGGACCCGGAGAGCCTGTCCGTGAACCTCGCGTCCGAGCGGGGTAAGGATCACGCCGCGGCTCTCGCGTTCCAGCAGCGGCGAGCCCAGAGTGTCCTCCAGCTCGCGGATCTGGAGCGAGAGCGCGGGTTGCGAGATGTAGACGCTCTCCGCGGCCCGGCTGAACGAGCCGTGTTCGACCACCGCCTTGAAGTAGCGCAACTGGCGCAAGGTCACCGGCACGACCGATCTCCGTTTCGGCGCGAATGTGCAGCGAAGGCAAACGTCCGCGCGAGTGCAGCGACGGGCTTACCTTTCGGGTAAAAAGGTGAGGGACGGCAACGCCTCCCCGCATGCCGGATGACCATATCACAGGCGCCTCGCGGACCCTCGCGCCTCCCGGACACGGGAGGGCTCCCCGAGCCATCGATGGGTTCAGCCGACGGTCCAGGTCTCCCCGGACCGGAGCAGGCCGGCGAGGTCGCCCCTGCCCTCGCGGTCCCGCGCGACCTCGACCTGCTCGTTGAGGAGCGCGTCGAAGGCCGGGCGCTCGAGTGCGCGGAGCACGCCGATCGCCTCCGGCAGCACCGGGTGGCGCATCCGCGCCAGCACGGTGGCGAGGACGGGCTCGGGGGCGGTCTCGTCGTGCACGAGGAGGTCCGATGCGCTCGTCCCGTTCGCGAGCGACACCGCCTCGGGGATGAGGCCGTTCAGCCGGATGCCCCTGTCGCGGTTCTTGCCGAAGACGAGCGGCTGGCCGTGCTCAAGCTCCACGAGGGTGTCGGAGCGCAGCTTCACGTCCTTGGCGTACTCGAACGCCCCGTCGTTGTAGACGTTGCAGTTCTGGTAGATCTCGACGAACGCGGTACCGCGGTGCGCCGCGGCCCGGCGCAGCACCGCGCCGAGGTGCTTCGTGTGCGTGTCCACCGCGCGCGCCACGAACGTCGCCTCGCTGCCGAGCGCGATCGACAGGGGGTGGAGTGGCGCGTCCACCGATCCGTAGGGGGTGCTGCGGGTGACGTGCCCGGGGAGCGAAGTCGGCGAGTACTGGCCCTTGGTCAGCCCGTAGATGCGGTTGTTGAACAGCAGGATCTTGATGTCGACGTTGCGTCGCATCGCGTGCATCAGGTGGTTGCCGCCCATGCTGAGCGCGTCGCCGTCGCCGGTGATCACCCACACCTGGAGGTCGGGGCGCATCGTCTTCAGGCCCGTGGCGACGGCGGGGGCGCGGCCGTGGATGCCGTGCACGCCGTAGGTGTTCAGGTAGTAGGGGAAACGGCTGGAGCAGCCGATGCCGGAGACGAACACCAGGTTCTCGGGCGCGACGCCGATATCGGGCAGCACCTTCTTCATCTGCGCCAGGATCGAGAAGTCGCCGCAGCCCGGGCACCAGCGGATCTCCTGGCTGGAGGCGAAATCGTCGGCGGTGAGCTTTCGGGTCTGCGGTTGCACCGGCTTCTCCGGTCAGGATCGGGTCGGGTGCCGGGCCCGCCGCGCGGTCCGTGCACGGTCGCTTCGCGCTCGCGCCCGGACAGGGGCGACTCGCCGAGGCGCTGCGGAGGGTGTCGCGACGCGCCCGGAGCGCGGCCACGAGGAACGACGGGCGCTCATGCCAGCATCTCCTCGATGGCGCCGGCGACGTCCTTCACCCAGAACGGGCGCCCGCGCACCTTGCCGAGCGACACCACGTCGAGCAGGTAGCGCGCGCGGAGCAGCATCGCGAGCTGGCCGAGGTTGAGCTCCGGCACCAGCACCCGCTCGTAGCGCGCGAGCACGTCGCCGGTGTTCGCGGGCAACGGGTTCAGGTGGCGCAGATGCGCGTGCGCCACCGCGCCGCCGTCGGCGCGGATCCGCTCCACCGCCTGCCGGCACACGCCGAGGGTTCCGCCCCACGAGAGCACGAGCAGCTTCCCGCTCTCGGGGCCGGTGACCTCCAGGTCCGGGATCAGGTTGACCGCGTTGGCCACCTTCCGTGCCCGCAGCCGCACCATGTGCTCGTGGTTGTCGGGGTCGTAGCTCACGTTGCCGGTGAGGTCCTGCTTCTCCAGGCTCCCAACGCGGTGCATGAGACCGGGAGTACCGGGCAGCGCCCACGGGCGGGCGAGCCATTCGTCGCGCGCATACGGCCGGAAGGGCGCGGCGTCGCCGTTTCCGTCCGGATGGTGCACCTCGATGGGCTTCAGTCCCGCGACGTCCGGGATTCGCCAGGGCTCCGCGCCGTTGGCGACGAACGCGTCGGAGAGCACCACCACCGGGGTCATCAGGCGGGTCGCGATCCGCCATGCCTCGATCACGATGTCGAAGCAGTCCGTCGGGCCGCTTGCCGCGAGCACCGGGAGCGGCGCCTCGCCGCTTCGCCCGAACATCACCTGGAGCAGGTCCGACTGCTCGGGCTTGGTCGGCAGTCCGGTGCTCGGACCCCCGCGCTGGATGCTCAGCACCAGCAGCGGCAGCTCCAGCATGACCGCGAGCCCCATCGCCTCGGTCTTGAGCGCGATGCCGGGGCCGCTGGAGGCGGTCACCCCCATCGCGCCCCCGTAGGCGGCGCCGATGGCGGAGGTGACCGCGGCGATCTCGTCCTCGGCCTGGAAGGTGCGAACGCCGAAGCGCTTGTGGCGGGCGAGCTCGTGGAGGATGTCGCTCGCGGGTGTGATCGGGTACGAGCCGTAGAACAGCGGTTTTCCGGAAAGCTCGGCCGCCGCGATCAGGCCGCAGGCGAGCGCCTGGTTGCCGGTGATGTTCCGATACTCTCCCGGCTCGAGCGCGGCCGGCGGCACGTGATAGCTGCGGGCGAGCGCTTCCGTGGTCTCGCCGAAGTTCCAGCCGGTGCGCAGGGCCTTGACGTTCGCGTCGAGCACCTCGGGCTGATCGCGGAACCGCTTGCGTACCCAGCGCAGGGTCGGTTCGACATCGCGTCCGTACAGCCAGTAGATCAGCCCCATCGCGAAGAAGTTCCGGCAGCGGGTCGCGAGCTTGCGCCCGACGCCGGGGCCCTCGACCGCCTCGCGGGTGAGGCTGGTGAGGGGGACTCGAATCAGGTTGAACTCGTCCAGGCTGCCATCGTCGAGCGGGTTCGCTTCGACGTGGGCGAGCTTCAGTCCCTTGGCGTCGAACGCGTCCTCGTCGACGATCAGCGTGCCCTGGGGCAGGAGGAAGCGGAGATTCTCCACGAGCGCGGCGGGGTTCATCGCGACGAGGACGTCGACCATGTCGCCGGGGGTGTAGATGTCGCGCGCCGCGAAGTGGACCTGGAAACCGGACACCCCCGCGAGCGTCCCCTTGGGCGCGCGAATCTCGGCCGGAAAATCCGGGAACGTCGCGACGTCGTTGCCGGCGAGCGCGGAGGTGCTGGTGAGCTGGCTGCCGGCGAGCTGCATGCCGTCGCCGGAATCGCCGGCAAAGCGCACCACCACGGAGTCGAGCTCTTCGGTCGGCTTCGTGGCCGTCTGGAGGACGCTGTCGTTCATCGAATTCAGATTCCGTAGGGACACGGCGATCGAATCGATGCCGAGCAGGCGGATTATATCCCCACCAACGTCACTTCGGCGGTGCCGATGGTCCCGAACTCCGCGACCACTCGGCTTCCCGCCTCGATGGCGCTCGGTCTGCCGCAGACCCCGGTGGTGACGATGTCTCCGGCCCGCAGCGCCGCGCCCTGGGCCGCATGGTTGTTCGCAATCCACG
>MKWU01003275.1_pt1 | contig 21828 bp, 14 predicted proteins | sample 809101 | NCBI WGS metagenome assembly MKWU01 (sample SAMN05860141, study PRJNA318959) | sponge metagenome | host: Aplysina aerophoba | place: Slovenia: Piran, Adriatic Sea, Gulf of Piran | collected 2013-05-07 | reverse complement strand
ACATCGGGAAGCAGCGCTCGTCGTTCGCCTGGTAGCCGTTCGGCGGGTAGACCTTGAGCCCGACGGCGCCGTGGTTTCTCACCATGTCATCGAAGATCGAGACCGCCCGCGGGCGCCGCGGGTCGACACCGGCGAACCACCAGAGCTTGCCGGGGTAGCGCGCAGCCGCCTCCGCCGTCTTGAGGTGGAACTCCTCGACCTCCATCTGGTTGTCCTCGGTGGGTCCGTAGGCCATCCCCCAGTCGAGGCAGAGGATGATCGAGTGATCGATGCCGTAGTGCTCCATCTCGGCGACGGCGCCCGAGCCGGACTCCTCCATGGTGGGCGACTGCTTGATGCGGTCCAGCACCTGCTCCTTGGTGCGGCCGGTGCGGCGCGCCAGCTCGGCGGCGTTGTTCCCGAGGTGACTCGGGGGGAACCACTCGAAGCCCCACAGGTGGCGGTGCACATCGATCAGCTTGACCATCGGATCGCTTCCCTCCCCGACTCGCTCAGATCACAGCCAGCAGGCAGCGCCTCGGGCGCGGCCCGGGCATCCTAGGCACCGCCCGCGCCGCCTGTCCACAGCACCCGCTCGCAGCGCCTCTCGCGGCCCCGCGACGGTCGGCTACCAGCCGAAGTCGATGTTGCTGAAGGCCGCCTTCGCGGCGCCGTTGCAGATCCCGTCGCGCTCCTCCGGGGTGAAGGTGACGCCGTACTTCGCGCCGGACTCCGGCAGGTCGCGGAAGAAGTCGGCCCACGCCATCGTCTGCGCGCGCGCGCGGCTCCCGACGCCGGCCTGCGGCAGGTCGGTCCCCCACACGATGCGCTCCGGCCCCACCGCGTCGAGGAACACGCGGATCACGCGGGCGAGCTCGGGAAGATTCTCCTCCTTGACCGCTCCCAGCGCCTGCCAGTCGCAGAGGTCGAGCCAGATGTTGCGGTGGCGCGAGCCGGCGATCAGCCCCTCCCAGTAGGCCTGCGTCTCGAACGGCGCCTGCAGGTTGGTGTGTCCCATGATGATGCGCAGATCCGGGTAGCGCCGGGCGACGAGCTCGACCCACTCCGGCCAAGCCCAGATGTTGCCGCCGGTGTGGATGAGCACCGGCACGTCGAGCTCAATAGCCTTCTCGTAGAGCGGGAAGCAGCGCTCGTCGTTCGCCTGGTAGCCGTTCGGCGGATAGACCTTGAGGCCGACGGCGCCCCACTCCGTGACCGCCTGCTCGAAGAGCGCGACGGCGCGCGGCCGCCGGGGGTCGTAGCTCGCCATCGCCCACAGCTTCCCGGAGTGCTGCTGGACCACCTCCTGGGCGAGGCGGTTGAACTCCTCGGCCGGCAGCTGGTTGTCCTCCGCCGGGCCATAGGCGAGGCCCCAGTCGAGCACCATGATGACCGAGGCGTCGATGCCGTAGTACTCCATCTCCTCGATGGCGACCCGGCCCGTCGCGTCCATCGTCGGCGACTGCTTGATGCGCTCGAGGACATCCTCGACGGTGCGGTTCGTGCGGCGCGCGATGCCCTCGGCGCTGAACTTGGGGAGGTGGCTCGGGGGGAACCAGTCGTAGCCCCAGAGGTGCCGGTGGACATCGATCAGCTTCGTGGCCATGCGCTGCTTCCTCTCCGTCTCGGCAGGTGGATGCCGCGAACTCACCCCCGCGATCCGCGCGACCACGGGAGCTTAGGCGCGCCGGGCGAGGGCACGCAACGGTCCGCCGGGGCGCCGCGGCAGTTGCACCCGGGCGGGGCCGCGCCCCCTCAGGCGACGCAGGCCCCGCTGAGTACCGGCGGCGCGCCCGCCCGCGCCCGCGCTAGTAGAGGCGCTCGGGCTCCTCGGACTTGACGGGACCGCTGTAGGCGGCCTCGCGCTTCTCGACGAAGGCCTGCATCCCCTCCATGCGGTCGCTCTCGGACTTCACCTGGGCGACCGCCCGGAGCTGGTTCTCACGCCGGCGCTCGTAGTAGCCCTCGGGGCGCAGGTTGCCGGAGCGGCGCTGGAGCTCCACGGAGCCCCGCTTGAGGTAGCGGATCGAGTCGGGGCCCATGCGCGCCGACGCCTGCGCAACCTCGATCGCCTTCTCCAGCACCTGGTCCTTCGGCACCACGTAGTTCGCGAAGCCCCAGCGGTGGCACTCCTCCGCCGTCAGGCGGCGATCGGTCATCGTCAGTTCGCGAGCGATCATCGGCGGGAGGAACGTGTTCATCGAGTTCATGCCGCCGACGTTGATCTTCGCGTGCAGGTCGGCGATGTAGGTGTCATCGGCCATCACGACGATGTCCGCCATGATCGCGACCTCGAGGCCTCCGCCGACGGCGGCGCCGTTCAGCGCCGCGACCAGGGGCTTCAGGATGTCGTAGTGGTTGCACTGCGTGGCGAACATGACGTGGTTGGGATCGTCGATCGGCCTCAGGGCAGCGGAGTCCCTGTCCCCGTAGGTCGAGACGAACTCCTTGATGTCGCGGCCGGCGCAGAAGAAGCGCCCGTTGCCCGTGACCACGGCGGCGCGGATCTCGTCGTTGTTGTTGATCTCGTCCCAGCACGCGACCACGTCGCGGTGCATCGCCGTGTTGAGCGAGTTGGCCGCCTCGGGGCGGTTCATGGTGACAATCGCGATATCGCCGCGCTGCTCGTAGGTCGCGGCCTCGAGATCGTTCAGGTCGAGCCCGAGCTCGCGGACCAGGTCCTTGCCAAACTGCATTCTTCCCCCTTTGACCGCGGCGCGAGCTCCGGGCCGGCGCCCCGGCCGCATCATAGCCGAAGCGCCCGCGCGCGCGCCGGGCGCGGGCGGAGACGCAAACGGGCCGGGGCTCTCGCCCCGGCCCGTCGTTGGTGCGCCGGCTCGTGGAGGCGGCTACTCGGCCTTGACGGGGCGCTCGTACTCCGACTCGCGCTTCTCGACGAAGGCCTTCATCCCCTCCATGCGGTCGTGGTCCGAGGCGGTCTCCGCCATCTGCTGCCGCACGATCTTTCGGCGCTCCTCGCGGAACTCCGGGTGGTGGATGTTGCCCGAGGCAAGCTGAACGTCGATCGAGCCCTGCTTGAGGCGCTGGATCGAGTCCGGGCCCATCCTCGCGGTCGCCTCGGCGAGCTCGATCCCCTTCTCGAGGACCTGGTCCTTCGACACCACGTAGTTGGCGAAGCCCCACATGTGGCACTCCTGCGCCGTGAAGCGCCGGTCCGTCATTGTGAGCTCACGCGCGATCATCGGCGGGAGGAAGGTGTTCATCGAGTTCATGCCGCCGACGTTGATCTTCGCGTGCAGGTCGGCGATGTACGCGTCGTCCGCCATCACGATCATGTCGCACATGATCGCGACCTCGAGGCCGCCGCCGACCGCGGAGCCGTTGAGCGCGCCGATCAGCGGCTTGCGGACGTGGTAGTGGTTGGCGAGCACACCGAACATCTCGTGGTCCGGGTCGTCGATCGGGCGGAGCGCCTGCGCCTCCCCGGCGCCGTATGTGCCGACGAACTCCTTGATGTCGCGGCCGGCACAGAAGAAGCGGCCGGAACCGGTGACGACCGCCGCGCGGATCTCGTCGTTGCGGTTGATCTCGTCCCAGCAGGCGACGATGTCGCGGTGGATCGCGGTGTTGAGCGAGTTGAGCGCCTCCGGCCGGTTGAGCGTGACCACCGCGATGTTGTCGCGCAGTTCGAAGATGCCGGATTCCATGTTGCTGAGATCGACGCCGTACAGTGCCATGTGCCCCCCTTGTCAGCCCGCGTCGGGCCTGCTCCCGATTATTCCTGCGACGCGCCCGGCGGCCGGGCCGACGCATACCTCACCCGCAGCCAAGGAAGGAGCGGACGCCGCTCGCCTACGGACGGCACCCCCGCCGGGCCCCGGTCGGCCGGATACTATCACTCGAGCGGGGCTCTCACCACGGCATCGATCGTCCGCAGCCGATCCTGGGGAGTCTCCCCGAGGCTTCCCCCGGAGGCGACGATGACCTGGTCGGCCACGCCCACGTAGCGCCGGGTCAGCTCCTCGCGCACCTCGTCCGCGGGCCCGGTGATGGCGATGCGTTCGATCACGTCGTCGCCTATGAGCCGCGAGGCCCGGTCCAGATCGCGATCGGTCAACACGGCCTTGCGGATGGCCTCGTAGCGATCGCCGATCCCGTAGTAGCGCAGGATCCCCTGGTAGCTCTTGGTCGAGAGGTAATTGGCGATGGTCTGGCCGGCCAGGTGGCGCGCGACGGCCTTGTCCGGGTGGACGACCGTCGTCGCCCAGACTCCGAACTCGAAGGGCGCGTCGTAGTCGCTCTTCGCGCGGCCGGCGTCGATGTTCGGCCGCACGACATCGCGCAGGTAGTCGGCGCCGACGGTCGGGTGGCCGCAGAGGCCGTCGGCGACCTCACCGGCGAAGCGCTGCATGTTCTCGTTGACGGCCGCGATCCAGATCGGGATCGGACGCATGACCGCGCGGTCGGATCGGACGGCGCGGATGCCGCGAATCTGATAGTACTCGTCCTCCCAGCGGAAGGTCTCCCCCGCCTCCACCGCCGCCCAGAAGCCGCGCACCATCGCGATCACCGTGCGCAGCCGGTGGATCGGCCGCGGCACGTCGATGCCGTACTGGTACATGTTCTGGAGCTTGGTCCCGGTCGCGATGCCGAGAATGACGCCGCGCTCCGTCAGCGCGTTCATCGTCAGGTAGGAGGAGGCGACCGTGACCGGGTTGCGCAAGAACGCGCGCAGGATGCCGGAGCCGACGCGGATCCCGGGGGCGGCGGCGGCCATCGCCGACATGTGCACGATGCCGTCGGAGGCGGGATTGTCGTCCGTCCAGGCGGTGTCGAAGCCCGCGTCCTGCGCCTTCTTCGCGTAGACGCCGCGCAGCTGCGAGCCCGGAACGGCCGCCAGCGTCACCCCGTACTTCATCTCGCCCTCCTTGCCGCGCACCGCGGCGGCGGCGACCGCCGCCGCGCTGTGCTGATCACTCCCCGCGCTACCCCCGGTACCGCCGAGTCTAGGAGCGGGTCGGCCGGAAGCCGAGCTCGGCGCCGACGAGCGGCCTGTCGCCGATCGCGCCGGCGCGCTCCAGCTCGGCGAGATCCGCCTCGCCCTTCCCCAGCAGCTCCGCGAATACGTACCTGTTGTCCTCGCCCATCTCGGCCGGCGGATGGGTGATCGGGGGGCGCCGGCCGTTGATGAGCCAGGGCGCACTGTACACGGGGTAGGTTCCGAGATCATCGCGGTAGAGCCAGGCTAGGAAGCCGCGAGCGGCGAGCACCGGGTCGGAGTCGATGTCGCGGGCGCGAACCACACGCTGGCAGGGCACGCCCCGCGGGCGAAGCTGCTGCTCGAGCGTCGACGGCTCGCGCTCGGAGCAGAGGCCGGCGAGCAGCGCATCGAGCGCATCCGGGTCTCCCGCGTCCGCTCCCTCCGCGCCGAGCGCCTCAAGCCCGGCGACGAGCGCCTCGCGCTGGGCGTCGCTGCCGCACGAGACGGCGACCCAGGCGTTCTCGCCCGAGCAGCGGTAGACGGCGTGGGGCCAGCGCCCCGGCACGCCGCGCACGTCGAAGCCGACGCCGGCTTCCGTCGCGATCCCGAGCTGTGACTCGAGCAGCGTCTCCACCGAGTAGGTCGTGCAGGTCTCGACGCAGGAGACGTCGACGTGAACAGCCTCGCCCGTGCGCTCCCGGGCGCGCAGCCCCTGCACGACGTGATAGGCGAAGGCGATGCCGTTCACCGGATCGCCGTAGGCGCCGAGCGGAGCGGAGCCCTCGCCCTCATAGCCCGTTCCGACGAAGAGCCCCGCGAACGCCGCCTGGCCGTCGCCGAAGAGCCGCCAGCCGCCGCGCGGCCCGTCCTCGCCGTAGCCCGAGAGCGTCGCGAAGACGACCGACGGGTTGAGGGCGCGCAACCGCTCGAAGGAGATGTTCTGCCGCTCGCGCGTCCCCTGCGACATGTTCGTCACCACGACATCGCAGCGCGCGACGAGCTCCTCGAGCAGGTGCTGGCCCTCGGGGCGCGTCAGCTCGACGCCGGCCGAGAGCTTGTTGCGGGCGAGCCCGAGCCACATCACGTAGCGATCCCAGGGCCTCTCTCCGGGATCGTGCCGGGGGTAGCTCGGGTGCGGCCGCGGCGGGTCGGTGAAGCCCCGCAGCATATCCATCCACTCGAGGCCCTCAAGCTTGATCACCTCCGCCCCCAGGTCGCCGAGCATCGTCGCGCCCTTCGGAGCCGCCCAGGTGTTGGTGAGATCGAGCACGCGCACGCCGGCGAGCGGGAGCCGCGGGTCGCCCCCGCCGCGGCCGGCGCGACCGGAGGGAGCGCGCGGGGGGAGCTCGCGGAGCAGCTCCGCGAGCGGGCGGGTGGCCGGCGTCTCGCCGCGCCTCGCCGGCAGCTCGTCGTGGCCGGAGAGGCGGCCGGTGCCGACGGGGAAGTCGACCCGCGCGCCGCCGACCTCGATCTGCTCGAAGTTGCCGCGCGCACGGAGCTGGGGATCGTCGAGGACCTCGCCGGGCGAGCGCACGACCGACATCGGCATCCCCGACTCCTGCGCGGCCTCGACCGCCTCCATCGCGGTCCGTTCCAGGAACCACGGGATGAGGAGCGCGTCCATCTCCTCCATGTGCTGCATGCGGTTGTAGCGCGCCATGAAGCGATCGTCGCGCTCGAGGTCGGGGCGCCCGATCATGCGTGCAACCCGCGGCCACTCCCGGTCGTGGAAGAGCATGTGGACGGTTCGCCCGTCCCGGGTCGGATAGCCGCTGGCGGCGGCCGTCGGCTTGGCGTTGAGCCAGTGCGATATCTCGAGACCGTTGTAGAACCAGTTCACCGCCCCGAGCTCGGAGTGCATGTAGAGGCACTCCTGGATGGAGACGTCGAGGAGCGTGCCGGGGCTGCCGCGCTCACACGAGAAGCGGAGGCCGGCGACGGCGGCGGCGGCGTGCCAGCCGGCGCCCACCTCCGCCTGCGGCCCCTTCATCGGGAGCGGAGGCCGGCCGGGCTCACCGATCCGCAGGAGCATCGGCCCGCTCGCCTGCTCGGTGAGCTCGGTCCCCTCCCACCCCGCGCCGATCCCGGCGAGCCCGTAGGGCGTGATCCCGCACCAGATCGCGCGGGGCGGGTCTTCGCCCTCGTAGAGCGCCCGCAAATCGACGCCGCGCTCGCTCCAGTAGGAGAGCGGGCGGTCGTCAACCACGACGTCAACGCGCTCCAGCAGCGCGCGTAGCGCCGCCGCGTCGAGCTCGCCCCCGGCGTCGACGGCCAGGGCGCCGTACGCGTATGCCTCGCGCAGGGCCTCCGAGCGATCCCAATGGTCGGGTGCCCCGCCCTGCCCCGAGACGCGCACGACGCGGGCGCCGAAGCGCCCGAGCAGGAGCGCCGTCTGCGCCGCCGCCAGACCCTGGCCGAGCTGAACGACGACCTCGGCTCCCACGGCGGCGGTCCTAGCGCGCCTTCCAGCGCGGGCGGCGCTTCTCCACGAAGGAGCGCGGGCCCTCCGAGTAGTCCTCGGTCTCGCGCAGCGCGTGCCCGAGCGCGTGGCCGTGCGCGCTCCCGGCGGAGACGCCGGCGCCGTCCTCGCGCATCTGCCAGGCACCCTCGAGGTAGGCCCTGGTCGCAAGCGGCGACATCTGCATCACGCTGTCCGCCAGCTCGCGCGCCCGCGCGAGCAGCCTCTCGCCCGGGACCAGCTCCGAGACGACGCCGAGCTCGTACATGCGCTGCGCCGAGACGCGCTCGCCCGTCGTGCCCAGAAGCGCCATGCGGTGACCGATGTTCCACGGCAGCCCGCCGTTGGCGAGGCCGTAGATCTCGCTCGCCGGGACCTGTCCCACGGAGAGGTGTGGTTCGAGGAAGGTGACGTGGTCGGCGGCGATGGTGATGTGCGACTCCCAGGCGAAGATCAGGCCGCCGCCGGCCGTCGTGCCGTTGAGGGCACAGATGATCGGCTTGAAGAAGCGGTACGGCCACGGCAACCCCATGACCCGTCGGCTGCCCAGCCTCCCCTCGGAGCCGGAGGCCGCCTCGCGCATGTCGGCTCCGGTGCAGAAGTGCCGCTGGCCGGCGCCGGTGAGGATGACGACCCAGACGCCGTCGTCGTCGCGGGCCCCCTGCCAGAAGTCGGCGAGCTCGGCGTGGAGCTGGGCGTTGAGCGCGTTGCCGCTCTCCGGGCGGTTCAGGGTGACCGTCGCCACGCGATCCACCACCTCGACGGTCAGCGTCTCGTAGGGCTCTCCGGTCTCGTACGAGACGAACTGCCCGGTCGCAGAGGTCATGGGCCGACTCCTCGCTCGTGTGCGTAGCCGCGGCCCGATCGGGCTCCCGCCGCGCCCGCCGTCCAGGCTCGTGAACCCCGGGAGCGCCCTCCGGCCGCGAGCCGCGTCAGTAAACGCGAAACGCGGCGGCGCCGCAACAGCGCCCGGGATAGCGAAGCGCCGCCTCGCGGCGGCGCTTCGTCGGTGCCTCGACGGGCCCCTGTGTGAGCGGCGACCCCTAGAGGTACTGCCGCCGGTCAACCACGTCCCGCAGCCGGTCGCCGAGCGTGTTGATCGACCACACGGTCAGCGAGATCGCGAGACCGGGGTAGATCGCCAGCCACGAGGCGCGGTGCAGGAACTGCCGGCCTTCGGAGAGCATCGAGCCCCAGCTGGCGGTGGGGGGCGGGATCCCGACGCCGAGGAAGGAGAGCGATGCCTCGATGATGATCAGGATCGCCGCCGAGAACGACCACAGTACGAGCAGTGGCGAGATCAGGTGCGGGAAGACGTGCCGCGCCACGATGCGCGGCGGTGCCGCCCCGATCGTCCGCGCCGCCTCCACGAACTCGCGGTTCTTGACGGAGAGCGTCAGGCCCTCCGAGATGCGGGCGTACGGCCCCCAGAACCAGACGGCGAAGAGGATCAGCAGGATGTGGAGGCCCGGGCCGAAGACGGCCGCGATCGTCAGCGCCATCAGCAGCAGCGGCAGGGCGATCTGCAGGTCGGCCCAGCGCATGATGATCGCCCCGATCAAGCCGCGGTTCCAGCCCGCGGTCATGCCGAGGATGACGCCGATGGTCGCCGCGCCGGTCGCCCCGACGACCCCGAGCAGGATCGAGACCCGCCCGCCGACCAGGATTCGCGTGAAGACATCGCGCCCCACCGAGTCGGTGCCGAGCACGTGCTGGGAGTTGACGGCGATGCCGAAGTCAGGCCCCTGCAGCGCGCTACGCAGGTCCGGCTTGTCCGGATCCCAGGTGATGACGTAGGGGCCGAGCATCGCCATCGAGACGAAGAAGACGACGATGACGAGCGCGAAGGCGGCCGGCGGGTAGCGGACGAATCCGACCACCATCCGGTGATTCCAGAGCCGGTCCCAGCGCGATCGGGCGGCCGCGACCTGGAAGGCCTCGGGAGCCGCGCCGGCGGCAGCGCCGCCACCTCCGGCTCCACCGACCATGTCGATTGGTGAGTTAGCCATTCAGCACGTCCTGCCTTGCTCTGCGGCGGCGGATCCTGCCGCGGCCGCGTCCTCCCGATTTGCCGGCCGCACCTAGCTCTTGCGGCGAATGCGCGGGTCGATCAGCCCGTAGGCGAAGTCGGCCACCAGGCTGCCCGTCAGCACGAGCAGGCCGATCGTGAAGCCCGCCGCCTGGATCACCGGGTAGTCGCGCGTCTTCGCCGCCTCGACCACGAGCGTGCCGAAGCCGGGCCAGGCGAAGACCGCCTCGACGATGATGGCGCTTCCGACCAGCGTCCCGATGTCGACGCCCATGACGGTGATGATCGGCAGCAGCGAGTTGCGCATCACGTGCTTGCGGATCACCTTCGTCTCGGCGAGGCCCTTCGCGCGAGCCGTCCGCACGAACTCCTGCGTCAGCGTCTCGGAGACCTGCGCTCGCATCAGCCGCGTATAGCGCGCGAGCGGGTAGCCCATCAAGGTCGCGACCGGAAGGATGTAGTTCTCGAAGCCTCCCGTCCCGAACACCGGCAGCCAGCCCAGCGTCACGCCGAAGAGGAAGATGTAGAGAACCCCCAGGAAGAAGGAGGGCACCGACTGGAAGATCACCGCCATGATCATGGCGAAGGCGCCGATCGCCCCGCGCTTCACGGCGGCCACGGACCCCAGCGGCAGCGCGATGGCGATGACGAGTATCTTGGCCGGTATCACCAGCTGCAGGCTCACCTGGATACGCTGGATGACGAGGTCGCGGGCGGGCTGGAAGGTCCGCACCGAGTCGCCGAAGTCACCCTGGGCGATCTCGCCCAGGAACCGGACGTACTGCACGACGATCGGGTCGTTGAACCCGTAGGCCTCGCGCAGCGCCTCCACGTCCTCCGGATCGATCGCGCCCTCCGTCAGCATGACGACCGGGTCCCCCGACATGCGAGAGACGAAGAAGAGTGTGGTGACGAGCAGGAACAGGACGATGAACGCCTGAATCGCTCGCCGGGCCAGAACCGCACCTGCCATGTGTCGTCCCCCTCGCCGGCCCCCGGGCTCCGGGGCCAGTGCATCGGCGGCGGAAGCGCCTCACTCCTCGTGCCGAAGAGTCCCCTCGTTCGCACAGCGCGCGCGGGACACCCCCCGCGGGCCGTCCGGATGGCCGGAGGGTAGCGGGCACGCGCAGGGCTGTCCACCGCGCGGGCGGCGCCGGGCGCGACGTTGCCCGCGGCGGCGCGGCCTCCGACACTGCGTTCCCGCCCCGCCGCCCGGACACGCGTCCGGACGCCCACGCCGGGAGGCCTCGTGACGCTGCGCCTGCGCACGCCGGTCCTGCTGCTCCTGCTGCTCTCCGCGCTCGCCGTGCTGCTCGCGCTGGGCGGCTGGCAGTTCGGGCGCCACCAGGAGAAGCAGGGCCTCGCCGAGCGCCTCGGCCAGCGCACGGAGCAGCCGCCGATCGCGCTCGAGCGCGCCGACGAGGCGCCCGCCGGCCCCGATCTCGATTTCCGCCTGGTGCGCATCGCCGGCAGCTGGGACATCGAGCGCTCGCTCATCGTCACCAACCGCGTCCGCTTCGGCACCAGGGGCGAGCAGCTGGTGGTGCCGCTCCGCCCGGCTGGCGGCGGTCCCGCCGTCCTGGTCGACCGCGGGTGGTACCCGCTGGAGCTCCGAGACGAGGTGCGGGCGCGACTCGCGCAGGAGCCGGCCGGGATCGCGCGGGGGATGGCCCGGCAGCTCGACGCCGGCGTGGCGCGGCTCGTGCCCGGGGCCGGCTGGACCGCCTTCCACCCCGCATCGATGGCGACCGCGCTCCCCTATGCGGTCGTCGACTGGGGCCTGATCGAGGGCGAGGCGGCGCGCGATACGGGGGCGCTGGCGCCGCCGAGCCCGGGGCAGCTGCCGGAGACGGGCTACCTCCCCTACCGGAACACGATCCCGCACCTCGAGTACGCGCTCACCTGGTGGGGCCTCGCGGCCACGCTCGCCGTCGTGGCGGTCGTGCGCCTCCGGGTCGCGCCCGGCCGCAGGCAGACGCCGGACGCGGACGCATCCGACGACGCCGGAGCGGAGGGGCCCTAGGCGCCGGCCGTGAGGGCCTCGATCTGCCCGGCGTGCTCGAGGCGGTGCGTCGCGGCGAGCTCGGCGACCCACGCCACGGTGCGCCCGAAGCGCGTCTCGACCTCGAGTTCGGCATCGGTCACGGCGGCCAGCGCGGCGTCAAGCACCGCGGAGGACTCCGCGAGCGCCGCGAGCGCCTCCCGCGCGGAGGGGAGCGTCATCTCCGGTCGCTCGACCGCCTCCTGCCCCAGCGCGCCGCCGATCGCCCGGGCGAAGGCGTAGTCGGCGCCGATCACGTGCTCGGCGGCCTGGCGCGCCGACCAGCTCTCCTCACCGCCCTCATCCGAACCATCGCCCGGCGCCGGGACACGTTCCCAGTCGGAGTCCGCGCCCTCGATCGCGGCCCGCAGCGGCGCCAGCGCTCCCCGGCTCGCCTCCCGTAGCTGCTCCGCGCTCGCCATCTCCTCCTCCTCCCGCCGGTCTCGTGCGGCGGCCAGCATCGCACGTGCGGCCCGCGCGGCGTCGGGGACAAGCGGGCCCTGCCCGCGGGAGCGGCGTTCGCTATCATCGGTGCGCACCGATCCGACGAGAGGCCAGCGCGTGCCGAGCCCCCTACATTCCCCCCGCGCGAGGGGTCGACCCGGGACGCCCGGTGAGAGCCCCGCGGCAGCCGGCGTCGCCCGCGACCAGCTCACGCAGGAGGAGGCGCGGGAACGCCACGAGCGCCTCTCCGACGTCTCCTACGAGCTCGCGCTCGAGCTCGGCGGCGCCGGGCGCTACCGCGGCGAGGTGACGATCCGCTTCCGCCTCGCCGGGACGGGCGGCACCTTCCTCGATTGCCGCGCCGGCTCGATCGACTCGCTGGAGGTCGACGGCAGCGACCTCGCGCCCTCCTGGACGGGCTACCGCCTCGAGCTCCCGGCCTCGGCGCTGGCGGCGAGCGAGGAGCACGTCGTGCGCGTGCGCTACGAGAGCGAGTACGACCACACCGGCGACGGCTTCCACCAGTTCATCGACCCCGAGGACGGCGAGGAGTACCTCTACACCAACTTCGAGCCGTACGCGGCGCACCGCCTGCTGCCGTGCTTCGACCAGCCGGATCTGAAGGCGAGGCTCTCGCTCTCGGTGGCGGCGCCGGCCGGGTGGGCGCTGATCGCGAACGGGGCGGTGGAGCAGCGCGACGAGGCCGACGGGGATCGCCAGCTGGTGCGCTTCGGGAAGACGCCGCCGATCTCGCCCTACCTCTTCGCGCTGATCGCCGGCCCCTACCACGCGATCCGCTCCGAGCACGGCGGCATCCCGCTCGCCCTCTACTGCCGGCGCTCGCTCGTCCGCCATCTCGACGAGGAGGAGGTGCTCGAGGTCACCCGCCAGGGTCTCGACTTCTTCGTCGACTTCTTCGACTACGCCTACCCGTTCGGGAAGTACGACCAGGTCTTCGTCCCGGAGTTCAACGCCGGGGCGATGGAGAACGTCGCCGCCGTGACGCACTCCGAGCGGCTGATCTTCCGCGACCCCCCGACGGAGAACCAGCGCCTCACACGGGCGGAGGTGATCCTGCACGAGATGGCCCACATGTGGTTCGGCAACCTGGTGACGATGAGGTGGTGGAACGACCTCTGGCTCAACGAGAGCTTCGCCACGTACATGGCCTATCTCGCCCTCACCACCGCGACCCGCTTCACGACGGCGTGGCAGTCGTTCAACGCCGGGATGAAGGCGTGGGCCTACCGGCAGGACCAGCTACCGACGACCCACCCGATCGCCGGCGAGGTCGCGAGCACCGAGGAGACCTTCCTCAACTTCGACGGCATCACCTACGGCAAGGGGGCCGCCGTCATCAAGCAGCTCGTCGCCGCGATGGGCCTCGACGGCTTCCGCGCGGGGATGCGTCTCTACTTCCGGCGGCATGCCTTCGGCAACACCACGCTGGTCGAGTTCCTCGACGCGCTGGAGGCCGGCATGCGGGAGGCGGGCGGCGAGCGCGACCTGCACGCCTGGGCGGCGCTCTGGCTGGAGACGCCCTCGCTCAACACCCTCGCCGCAGGCTGGGAGGCGGAGGGCGGGCGCCTCGGCCGGCTCTGGCTCGCCCAGAGCGCGCCCGAGGAGTACCCGACGCTGAGGCCGCACCAGGTCACCCTCGGGATCTGGCGCGAGGGGCCGGGGGGCGTGGTCGTCGAGGAGCTGCCGGCCGCGATCGACGGCTCCGAGGCCGAGGTTCCGGCCGCCGCCGGGCGAGCCCTCCCCCTCTTCGTACTCCCCAACCACGGCGATCACGCCTACGCCAAGCTCGCGCTCGACGAGAGCTCGCTCGCCTTCGCCCGCGAGCGGCTCCCGGAGCTCTCCGATCCGCTCGCCCGTCAGCTCACCTGGCGCGCGCTCTGGGACATGGTCCGCGACCAGCAGCTCTCGTCGCTGGCCTACCTCGACATCCTCGCCCGCCACATCGCCGGGGAGCGCGACGTCGAGCTGGCCGAGACGCTGCTCGCGACGGCGCAGGCCGCGCTCACGCGCTACGTCCCGGAGCAGCGGCGGCTCGAGGCCGCGCACCACTTCTTCGAGCAGGCGTGGGAGCTGCTCCCGACCCTTCCCACCGGCGACCTCCAGATCCTCTGGGCGCGCACGCTGATCCAGGTGGCCCTCACGCCGGCCGACGTCGAGCTGACGGCGCGGCTCGCCGACGGGGAGGCGAGCATCGCGGGGCTGGCGGTCGACCAGCAGATGCGCTGGGACATCGCCGCGCGCTGTGCCGCCCACGGCCTCCAGGGCGCCGCGGCGCGGGCCGACCCCGGGCGCGGGGGCGCGGGGGGGGGAGCCGACGCCGAGCGCGGGCGCGACCCCTCCGACCGAGGCCAGCGGGCGGCGCTGCGCGTCGAGACGGCGGTGCCCGACGCGGCGGTCAAGGGCCGGGCCTGGGAGCGCTTCCTGGGGGAGGGCTACGGCTCGCTGCACCTCACGGCGGCGGCGATGAGCGGCTTTCACCGGCCGCATCAGCGCCCGCTGCTCGCCCCCCCCGTCGGGGGCCTCTTTGGGGGGCTCGCCCCCTACGTCGAGCGCTTCTTCGAGGTGCTGCCCGCCGTCGCGCGCGAGCGCGACCGCGAGTTCACCCAGGCCTTCTTCGGGCAGCTCTTCCCCCACCACGTGATCGAGCCCGCGCTGCTGGAGCGCTCGCGCGCCGCGCTCGCCGCGGTCGACGGGGAGCCGTTGCTCTCGCGGCTCCTGCGCGAGACGAACGACGACCTCCAGCGGGCGATCCGCTGCCGCGACTTCGCCCGGGGCCCGGAGTAGGCCGTGGCGGGCACGCCGCCGCCCGCGGCGGGTGAAGCGAGCGGGGCGGCGAGGGCGCCGACCGCCGGGGGGCGCGGCGCCGCGGCACGCGGCGGCCCCGTCGGGCTGCGCCCCCCGTTCTACGGGTGGTGGATCGTAGCCGCCGGCTCCGGCATCCACATCATGTTCGCCGGCCTCCTGATGCAGGCCTTCGGCGCCTACGCCGCCGTCCTCCGCGAGGAGTTCGGATGGAGCCGCGCGCTCGTCTCCGGCGCCTTCGCCCTCGCGCGCGTCGAGAGTGGCCTGCTCGGACCGCTGCAGGGCTGGATGCTCGACCGGTTCGGGCCGCCGGCGATCATGCGCGTCGGACTCGTGCTCTTCGGAATCGGCTTCATGCTCTTCAGCCAGCTCGACTCGCCGGCGACCTTCTACGCGACCTTCTTCCTGATCGCGATCGGCTCCTCGCTCGGGGGACCGCTGGCGATCACGGTCGCGATCGTGAACTGGTTCGAGCGCCGGCGCGCCACGGCGCTCGGCATCTCGCAGGTCGGTTTCGCGATCGGCGGCCTGCTCGTTCCACTCACCGTGCTGGCGATGGAGACCTGGGGCTGGCGCTGGACAGCCTTCGGCTCGGGCGTGCTCATCATCGCCGTGGGCATGCCGCTCTCGTTCATCATCCGCCACCGGCCGGAGCCCTACGGCTACACGGTCGACGGGCGGCCGCCCGAGGAGCGGCGCGATCACGGCGATCAGGCAGCGGCCGCGCCCGCCGATTCCGACTTCACCGCGCGCGAGGCGATGCGCACGCGCGCCTTCTGGATGGTCTCCCTGGGACACGGCTCGGCGCTGCTCGTCGTCTCCGCGGTGATGGTGCACCTCTTCCTGCAGCTCACGGAGCGTCTCCACTACTCGCTCGGGGAGGCCGCGCTCTTCGTCTCGCTGCTGACGGTGATGCAGATGGGCGGCCAGGTCTTCGGCGCCTCGCTGGGCGATCGCTTCGAGAAGCGGGTCATCATCGTGATCTGCATGGTGATGCACATGGTCGGGTTGCTGCTGCTCGCCTTCGCCGACTCGCTCTGGATGGTCGTCGCGTTCAGCATGCTCCACGGGCTCGCCTGGGGAACGCGCGGCCCGCTGATGATGGCGATCCGCGCCGACTATTTTGGCCGCAGCTCCTACGGGACGATCATGGGCTTCTCGTCGGTCATCGTGATGATGGGGATGATGGGAGGCCCGCTGCTGGCCGGCTTCCTCGCCGACCGCACCGGGAACTACGAGGTGGGCTTCACCGTCCTCGCGCTGGCGGCGGGCCTGGGATCCGTCTTCTTCATCTTCGCCCCGCGCCCCGCGCCCCCGGCCAGGCTGCGCCGGCCGACCGCACCCGCGGTGACGTCCGGGCGCCCACGGAGCTAGAGACGCGTGGCGCGCCCCCGGGGGGCCGACTCCGGGGGGCCGACTCCGGGGCCGGGCGCGGCGCGGGGCCGCCTACCGGGTGAGCAGGCCGCGGAGCACGTACTGGAGGATCCCGCCGTGGCGGTAGTACTCCGCCTCCACCGGCGTATCGATGCGGGAGCGCACGGTGAAGCTCACCTCCCCGCCGTCCTCCCGGCGGGCCCGGACGGTCAGGGACTGCCCGGGCGTGATTCCGCCGGCGATGCCGCGCACATCGAGAGGCTCGGTGCCGCTCAGCCCGTGCGCGGCGAGCGACTCCCCGGGGAGGAACTCGAGGGGCAGGATCCCCATCCCGATCAGGTTCGAGCGGTGGATGCGCTCGTAGCTCTGCGCGATCACGGCGCGCACGCCGAGCAGCGCCGGCCCCTTCGCGGCCCAGTCGCGCGAGCTCCCCGACCCGTACTCGCGGCCGGCCACGACGAGCAGCGGCACGCGCTCCTGCCGGTAACGCTCCGCGGCGTCGAAGATCAGCATCTCCTCGCCGGAGGGGTAGTGACGGGTCCACCCGCCCTCGCGCTCGACCAGGGCGTTGCGCAGGCGCACGTTGGCGAACGTGCCCCGCATCATCACCTCGTGGTTCCCCCGGCGCGCGCCGTAGCTGTTGAACTCGCGCAGCGGGACCTCGTGCTCCTGCAGGTAGCGCCCCGCGGGCGAGCCGTCGGCGATCGCGCCGGCGGGAGAGATGTGGTCGGTGGTGACCGAGTCGCCGAGCAGCGCCAGCACGCGGCCTCCCGCGATGTCGCCCGGGGCCGTCGGCTCGCGCTCCATCCCGTCGAAGAAGGGGGGGCGGCGGACGTAGGTCGACCACTCGTCCCAGCCGAAGCGCTCGCCGGTCGGGACTGCGAGCTCTCGCCACTCCTCGTCGCCGGTGAAGACATCGGCGTACTCGCTGCGGAACATCTCGGCGCGCACCGAGCGGCCGAGCGTTTCCTGCACCTCCTGCGTCCGCGGCCAGATGTCGCGAAGGTAGACCGGCTGCCCCGCGCGGTCGGTGCCGAGGGGATCGCGCGTCAGGTCGACGTTCATGTGTCCCGCGAGCGCGTAGGCCACGACGAGCGGGGGTGAGGCGAGGTAGTTGGAGCGGACGCGGTTGTGAACGCGTGCCTCGAAGTTGCGGTTGCCGGAGAGGACCGAGGCGACGGCGAGCCGGCCGTCGTCGATGGCGTCGGCCACCGGCTGCGGGAGCGGACCGGAGTTGCCGATGCAGGTGGTGCAGCCGTAGCCGACCAGGTCGAAGCCGAGCTCCTCCAGGGGCTCCATCAGGCCAGCGTCGCGCAGGTAGTCGGTGACCACCTTGGAGCCGGGCGCCAGACTCGTCTTCACCCACGGCGGCGTGCGCAGCCCGCGCTCGACCGCCTTCCTCGCGAGCAGGCCCGCGCCCACCATCACTTCCGGGTTGGAGGTGTTGGTGCAGCTTGTGATCGCCGCGATCACCACCGAGCCGCTCGAGAGCTCGTAGCTCTCGGTGCCATCCGAGACGCGCACGGGCCCCGAGCCCGCGCCGCCCGCCACCTCCTCCGCGATCGTCGCCCGCGAGGAGTCGGCAGCCGCGACGAGCGAAATCCGGTCCTGCGGGCGCTTCGGGCCGGCCAGGCTCGGCTCGATGCTCCCGAGGTCGACCTCGAGCACCTCCGAGTACTCGGGATCGGGGGTCTCGTCGGTCCGGAAGAGATGCTGCTCGCGGCAGTAGCGCTCGACCAGCTCCACCTCGGCCTCGCTGCGGCCGGTGAAGCGAAGGTAGGAGAGCGTCTCCGCGTCGACGGGGAAGAACCCGACCGTCGCGCCGTACTCCGGGCACATGTTGGCGACGGTCGCGCGGGCGGCGAGCGCCAGCTCGGCCAGCCCCTCGCCGAAGTACTCAACGAACTTCCCGACGACGCGGCGCTCCCTGAGCAGCTCGGTCACGCGCAGCACCAGATCGGTCCCGGTCGCGCCCTCCGGCAGGCGCCCGCTCAGTCGCACGCCGACGACCTGCGGGATCAGCATCGAGACCGGCTGCCCCAGCATCGCGGCCTCGGCCTCGATGCCGCCCACGCCCCAGCCCAGCACGCCGAGCCCGTTGATCATCGTCGTGTGGGAGTCGGTGCCGACCAAGGTGTCGGGGAAGGCGGCTCCGTCCTGCGTCATCACGCCCGAGGCGAGGTACTCCAGATTAACCTGGTGGACGATGCCCGTCCCCGGCGGCACCACGCGGAAGCCTGCGAGCTCCCCCTGTCCCCAGCGCAGGAACTGGTAGCGCTCGCGGTTGCGCTCGAACTCGCGCCGCACGTTAAGCAGGAACGCGGCGCTGCTCCCGTACTCGTCGACCTGCACCGAGTGATCGATGACAAGGTCGACGGGCTGCAGAGGGTTGATGCGTCGCGGGTCGCCGCCCATCCCGGCGATCGCATCGCGCATCGCCGCGAGGTCGACGATGCAGGGGACGCCGGTGAAATCCTGCAGCAGCACGCGCGCGGGGCGGAAGGCGATCTCGGTCTCGGGCTCGGCGGCGGGGTCCCAGCGGACAAGCGCCTCGATCTGTTCCGGCGTGACGGAGCGACCGTCCTCGTGGCGCAGCAGGTTCTCGAGCAGAATGCGCAGCGTGAAGGGCAGGCGGTCGACGGAGGCGCCCAGCGCCTCGCAGGCGGCGGCGATGCGGTGCACGGCGAATTCGGCGCCCGCGGCCCGGATCGTCCCCCGGGCGTCGAGGCGGCCCGTGCCGCTTCCTGCGTCGGCAGCCATCGCGTACCCCTCTCCCTGCCCGCCCGGTACCGGGCATCGTAGCGGAGCGAAGCGGGTGTGGCGTGCCGGCGGCCCGGGACGCGGCGAGCGCTGCTCGCGGCCGGCGGCGCGCGCGGCGGATGCCGGCCCACGGCCTTCGCCGGCGGGTCCCCGATGCACCGGGCCTGTGAGGGTGGTACGCCCGGAAGGATTCGAACCTTCGGCCTCAGCCTCCGCAGGGCTGCGCTCTATCCACTGAGCTACGGGCGCTCGTCCCGAATGCCGACGCGCGCGTGGTGGTGCCGAAGGTGAGACTCGAACTCACACGAGCGCAAGGCTCACTACGCCCTGAACGTAGCGCGTCTACCGATTCCGCCACTTCGGCACCGCACACGAATGCGTTCGCCCGCGGGGCGGGCTCACGGCACTCGCGGTGCCAGTATACGGCACGCTCCCGCTCGCCCGCGGCGGGGCGAGAGACGGACCCGGCCGGCCGCAATGAGATGCAGCGCGGGGACGGCACGCCCAACGAGACAGGCCGCTGGCGGGCGCCGTGAGCTCCCCTCGCCGGCCGCTGCCGGTCGCCCGCCGCCGGCCGGCGCACCCGCACCGCCGACCGGGACTCATCGTGCCCCGCGGGACAGCGCCTCACAGTGCTCGATCCGCAGCCTCGGGCGTACCGCCATCGAGGGGCGGCTCGACGCTCAGCGGATCCCGCGCCGGCGCGCATCGTGGAGAGTGGTGGGCGGTACTGGACTTGAACCAGTGACCTCTCGCGTGTGAAGCGAGCGCTCGTACCAACTGAGCTAACCGCCCACCGGATCGGGGCCCGGGGGGCCGCTCATGCTAGACCCCGCGGCGCCACCTGTTCAACGCCGGCGGCGGGCGGGACCGCGCCTTCCGCGCGGAGCGGGTCCGGCGCCGCGTGCGGCGGTTCGCGCCGAGGCGGGCATGCCCCCCTCGGAGAGGCTACGATCCCGCCATGGGCGAGGCGGACATCCTCTCGCAGGTGCGGACGCTGCCGACGAGTCCCGGCGTCTACCTCATGCGCGACGCCGCGGGTGAGGTGATCTACGTCGGCAAGGCGAAGCAGCTGCGCACGCGCGTCCGCTCCTACTTCGGCTCATCGCGCAGCCTCGAGCCGCGGATGCGGGCCCTCGCCGCGCAGGTGAGCACGATCGATCACGTCGCCACCCGCTCCGAGGCGGAGGCGCTCCTGCTCGAGGCAACGCTGATCAAGCGCCACCAGCCCGGCTTCAACATCAGGCTCAAGGACGACAAGCGCTATCCCTATCTCAAGATCGACGTGTCGAGCCCCTGGCCGCGCGTCACGATCACCCGCCGCGTCGAGGACGACGGCGCGCGCTACTTCGGCCCCTACGCCTCCGCCGGCTCCGTGCGCCGCACGCTCGACGTCGTGAAGAAGCTCTTCCCCTGGCGCTCGTGCACGAAGGCCATCACCGGCACCGATCCCCGGCCCTGCCTCGACTACTACATCAAGCGCTGCATCGCGCCGTGCACGGGCTACTGCACGGCCGAGGAGTACCGCGACGTCATCGGACAGACCGTGCTCTTCCTGGAGGGCCGCTCCTCCGAGGTGCTGGCACAGCTTCGCGAGGAGATGTCGCAGGCGGCCGGGACGCTGCAGTTCGAGCGCGCCGCCCGCATCCGCGATCAGATCGAGTCGATCGACCGCGTGACCGGGGAGAGGCGCCAGATGGCGAGCACGACCGCCCTCGACGCCGACATCTTCGCGCTCGCGCGCGAGGGCGACGAGGCCTGCGTTCAGGTCTTCTTCGCGCGCGGCACCGTCATCGCCGACACCGACTCCTTCACGCTCGACGGCGCCGGCGAGGCGGACGACTCCGAGGTGATCGGCGCCTTCCTCGCCCAGTACTACGAATCGGCCACCTACGTCCCGCGCACCATCCTGCTCTCGACCGTGCCGGCCGATCGCGAGGGGCTCGGGACCGCGCTCCGCGTGCGGCGGGGCGGAGCCGTCGAGCTGGCGGTGCCGCAGCGCGGAGAGCGGCGTCGCCTGGTGGAAACCGCGCAGGAGAACGCGCGGCAGGCACTCTCGATGCACCACGCGCGCTGGCTCGCCGACCGCGACAAGACCGAGCAGGCGCTCTCGCTGCTCGAGGAGGAGCTCGACCTCCCGGGCCGACCGCAGCGCATCGAGTGCTACGACGTCTCGACGATCCAGGGCACGAACACGGTCGCCTCAATGGTCGTCTTCGAGAACGGCCGCGCCCACCCCCAGCAGTACCGGCGCTTCCGCATCCGCACAGTCGCCGGGCAGGACGACTTCGCCTCCATGCGCGAGGTGATCGAGCGGCGCTTCCGGCACCTCGCGACCGCCGATGCGGTCGCGCTGAGCGAGGACCCCGGACAAGCGGCCCGCCTCACCGCCCGGGCGGCCGGGGAGAGCTCACCGTGGGATCAAGTCCCCGATCTCGTCATCATCGACGGCGGGCGGGGACAGCTCGGCGCCGCGCTCGACCTGCTGCGCGACCTCGGGCTCGGCGCAATCCCCGTCTGCGGCCTCGCGAAGCGCGAGGAAGAGATCTACGTCGCCGACCTCGACGAGCCGATCCGCCTGCCGCGGGACTCGGAGGCCCTCTACCTCGTGCAGCGGGTCCGCGACGAGGCACACCGCTTCGCCGTCAGCTACCACCGCTCGCTGCGCGGCCGCTCGCAGACGCGCTCGGCGCTCGACTCGATCCCGGGCGTCGGACCCAAGCGGAAGCGCGCACTGCTCCGCCGCTTCGGGACGGTGCGCGCCGTGCGCGAGGCCTCGGTCGACGAGATCGCGGCCACCGTCGGCTTCACCCGCCGGCTCGCCGAGGCGGTGAAGCGCTCGCTCTAGGGTCCGCGACCGTTGTCCGGCACCGCACAATGGGAGCGTGGGCGGACGCGGAGCCGACGGGCGCAGCGGCGCAGCGGAGAGCGACGGGGCGCCGGCGCTCGCCGAGCGGCGAGCGCGCATGGTGGCGCGC
>MKWU01003274.1_pt1 | contig 21843 bp, 24 predicted proteins | sample 809101 | NCBI WGS metagenome assembly MKWU01 (sample SAMN05860141, study PRJNA318959) | sponge metagenome | host: Aplysina aerophoba | place: Slovenia: Piran, Adriatic Sea, Gulf of Piran | collected 2013-05-07 | reverse complement strand
TTCGGCACCGCCGCGATCCGTGGGAGGCTCCGCTCATGCCCGTCGCCCGCCCGAGCCCGGTCACGATCGGAATGCTCTTCGCCCTCGGCGTTTCCTTCGCGCTGGCGATCTCGCTCAACCGCTTCGCCGTGGACGACGGCGTGCCCTTCCAGGCCTATGTGTTCTGGCAATCGCTCGGCGGGGGCGTGGCGCTGATGCTGATGGCCGCCGCGCTGCGCCGCCTGCCGCCCATCGACTTCCGCCATGTGCGAATATTCCTTACGACCGGCGCCCTGAACCTCTCCTTCCCCTACATGCTGCTCGCCTACCTTGCCGCCAAGGTGCCGGCGAGTCTGCTCACTCTCGGGCTTTCGCTGGTTCCGGTGATGATCTACGCACTGGCGCTCACCCTCAGGCAAGATCGCTTCCATGTGCTCCGTTTCGGCGGCATTCTGCTGGGGCTCGCCGGCATCCTCGTGGTGCTCCTGCCGCAGGCGAGCCTGCCGGCGCCGGGCATGGCCGGCTGGGTGGCGCTCGGCCTCCTGCCGTCGCTCTCCTACGCGGTCAACGCCGTACTGGTTGCGCGCTGGCGCCCGCCAGAGACGGGCTCGCTGCCGCTTGCAGGCGGCCTCATGCTGGCATCGGCCGGCTACGTGCTCATCGTGATGGCAGCGACCGGCGAGTGGTGGGCCTTCGGCGGCGGCTTCGGCATCGGCCACGGGGCGACGATCGGCGCGATGGCCAACAACTGTGTCTCGTTCTATCTGGTGTTCGAGGTGATTCGCCGCGCAGGCCCGGTGATCTTCTCCACCGTCAACTATATCGCGACGCTCTCCGGCATGGGCTTCGGCATGTGGTTCTTCGGCGAAGCGCCGTCGGTCTATATCTGGGGCGCGGTGGTGCTGATGTTCGCCGGGCTCTTCCTCGTGACCACGACCGGCCGCAAGGAAGGCAACGGGGGTTAGGGCGAAGCCCTGAGGCGACTAATAAGTGCCGCCGCCTCCCGCAGACGACGCGCCGCCTTCGGCCGACGCCACGTTGCTCTCGGCAGGTTCCGCCTTCCGCCGTTTCTGACCGAGGCCGATCTGCTTCGCGAACTCCGACCGCCTCTTGGCGTAGTTTGGCGCGACCATCGGATAATCCGGTTCCAGGTTCCATTTGGCCCGGTACTCGTCCGGAGTCATGTTGTAGGTCGTGCGCAGATGCCGCTTCAGCATCTTCAGCTCGCGGCCGTCTTCGAGGCAGATCAGATAATCGGGCGTGATCGATTTCTTGATCGGGACGGCGGGCTTCGGCGGCGCCGCAACGGCGGCAGCACCGGCCTGCGCCTCCCGCAGCGAGCCATGGACCGTGCGAATGACTTCCGCAAGATCGGTCGGCGCCACGTTATTATTGCCGACATAGGCCGTCACCACGTCTGCGGTCATGCGTAACAGATCATGATCCGAGCCCGGATGTTCTGTCGTATCACTCATTTCGATTTCTTTACCATAGGTGACTCGATAGTCATCGTCAGTATATTGAAGATATGCTTGAGAATGTCAAACGCGAATCTTCGTTTCTACTCTTGGATTCTACAAAAGGAGGGCCGTTCCGCATGCGTCAACGGCCCGCCGCTACGGAGCCACTGCCATGATGCAAGCGCCTGCAACCCGCGACGCCCCGGCCTTCGAGGCGCTCTACGCGCTCGTACGCGAAAATCTCGATCCATGCTCAGGAGACATATCGACAGATCTGCTCTTGCAGGTCTTCCGCCGCTTGTCCGACCTCTACGACACCGATGTCAGCAGCCCGCTGAACATGGGCTATTTCTGTATCGACGCCGATGCGGCCTCGATCGCCGCCATGGACGAGACCAACCGCCGCGGCGCGAACATCGTGGTCAGGGGCCAGCACCCGGCCTCCGCCGCCTTCGAGCAATACGCCGTCGACCTGATCATGAAGACCTTCGGCATCGATCCCGAGAGCGGGGCCGGGCACTTCACCGCGTGCGGCACCGAGGCGAACCAGACCGCCATGATCGTCGCGCTCACCGACCAGCTTTCGCATCGCAATCCGCGCTGCACCGCCTATGATCCGGCGCTCTGCACCGACGAGGCCGGGCGCGAGGAGCCCTACGAGTACTGGCGCCACGGCGCGCTGCCGCTCACGGTTCGGCCGGCGCTCTACGTCACGCCTCAGACCCACGTCTCGATCGAGAAGAACGCGCGCAACCTGGTCGGCACCGCATCGGTCCGCACCGTGCCGGTGGACGACGACCTGCGCATGGACGTGGGCGCGCTCGCGGACACGATGGCGGCGGACGCCGCATCGGGGGCATTCCTGCCGTTCATGGTCATCGGCTCGGTCGGCGCAACGCCGTCGGGAATCGTCGATCCGCTGGCCGAGATCGGCGCGGTCTGCCGTGAGCACGGGGCATGGTTCCATGTCGATGCGCCGTGGGGCGCCATCGCTGCATTCTCGCCGCGGCTGAGCGAGGCCTGCCTCGCCGGCCTCGACAGCGCGGATTCGCTGATCTTCGACCCGCACAAGACGCTGGTGCCGCTGGGCGCCGGCGGGGGCGGGGGGGTTCTCTGCCGTCCCCACGCGGCGGGGGGGCGGTTTTTCTCTGCCGTCACCAGGAGCCGGTGGAGCGCGCGTTCAACGCCTCGGGCCGTCCCGTGCAACGGCAGGAGTTCTCTTCCCTGTCCCTTCAGGGCTCGCGCGCCAACAGCGGGCTCAGGGTGCTGACGGCGGTGCTTCAGCCCGAGGCGCTGGCGCAGAGGATCGAGGGGGAGGCGGCGCTGGGCGACACGCTTCGGAGCCTGCTGCAAGACGCCGGCTGGGAGATCGTCAACCGCACGCCGTTGCCGGTCGTCTGCACCGTTCACCCGGCGATGCGGGCCGGCGCATTTGCTGCCGCCGACGCCGTCCGGCACCTGCGGGCCGAAGGCGTGCTCGCGTGGGCCGAGGCGCTCAGGCCGGGCGAGCCCGAAGCGGTTCGCCTCGGCATCATCAGCCGCAGGACGACGGAAGAATCGCTCCGCTACGTCGTCGACCGGCTGGCGGCCCCCTCCCCAACCCAAGGTTGCGCCCGGGGTGCCCCCCCCCGCCCTCCTCCCCCCCGCCGCCCACCCCCCCGGGTGCGGCCGGGCTGGCGGCCTTCGCCGCAGAACAGGGTTAGCCCGGGCTTGCCACGCGAGCGCTACGCACCTCCCGGCTGCCAGCGGGGCGGGGCGAGCTCGAACCCGGAAAACTCGAAGGCTGGCGCCACGGTACAGCCGACCAGAGTCCAGGCGCCCTCCGGACGCGCGCTCTGCCAGGCGCCGATGGGAACCACGACCTGCGGCCAGGCCTCCTCGCCCAAGCCGAGCCGGTGACTCGTGGTCTCGACGCCATCGAGCGAAAGCTCGAGCCTGAGTGCATCGCCGGCGTGGTAATGCCAGATCTCCACCGCATCGACCCGGTGCCAGGCCGAGACCTCGCCAGCACGCAAGAGATAGTAAATGGAGGTCACCGCGCCCCGGCCTCTGTCATCAGCGTCCGCTCGAAAGATTTCGCGGTAATGGCCGCCCTCCGGGTGCGGTGTCAGTCCGTACCGGGCGATGATCTCGTCGGCGTCCATCGGCGGCCTTCCCTCTCCGGGCCAGGCGGCGGTTCTCTCGGGAATTCGGAGCCGCCGCCACCTGTACTATACTCGGGCCGTGGTGGCGCGTACCTTAGCCGGACGACCATCGGATTGGGCTCAGGGGCTGGTGCACGACATGCAGCACCGCATGGGCATAAGCATCGTCGCCGCGGTAGCAACGGGGCTAGCCGCGCTGATGCTCGGGGCGGGCGCCGAGGCGGCGGAAGCGGAAATCCGGAGCTTCTCCTTCGAGTGCGAGACACCTGACGGGCGCGTCCTCAAGCCCCTGCACGGCGACATCGAAGGCATCACCTACACGGACCTTCCCGCGCAGCGCGCGCAATGCCTCGGCACCATCGACCGCAAGATCGCGCTTTGCTGGGAGAACACCCAGTTCGCGACCGAGGCAGAGAACCAGGAATTCGTCGGCTGTCTGCCCAAGTTTCGCGACCAGGCGCGGGCGTGCGTCGGGCACTTCTCGTTCGAGCGCTCCAAGTGCGGCACCGAGGACCCTGCCCCGACCGACGATATGGCGAGCGAGCAAGAGGACGAGCCCGCGCTGGAAACCACACCGGGGGGACGCCACAGGGTGAAACCCGTCGACCGCCTGATGACAGCGAGGGAAGCGGCCAATGTCAGGACCGGCCCCAGCCCCGACTACGACATCGTGGGCACGGTGATGACCGGCGACGAGCTGCACGTGACCGGCGAGGTCCGGGGGCGAGACTGGCTGCGGGTCGCGTACCCGCGCAGCGGCGATGAGGCGTACATTTACGGACCGCTCCTGAAATTGGTGGCGCAACAGCCGCGCTCGACGCCAAGCGCGACGACCCCATCGGCGCCCGATGCGACAGCCGCCCCCCAAACCTCGGGCCCGAGCTGGTCGATCGCAGAGAACCAGCCCTGCGAGGTGTGGAACTACGGCAACATGGACTACGAGCCGCTCACTTGGTCTGGCCCCTGCATCAACGGCAAGGCAGCGGGCAGCGGGCGCCTGGTCTTTCGCAACGGCGAGGGCGTTTACGACGGCGCCATGCAGGGCGGCAAGATGCACGGACGCGGGGTCTTGGACTGGGCCAACGGCTTCCGCTACGAGGGCGAGCTTCGGGACGGCAAGCAGCACGGCCACGGGACGCTTACCCAGGCCAGCGGCGCGAGCTACGTGGGTGGATGGCGCGAGGGCAGGCCGCACGGCCAGGGCACCTACACGCAAGCCGACGGCACGACCTTCGAGGGGGACTGGCGCAACGGTTGCTTCGGCAGCCGCGAGAGTGGCTGGGCATCGATCGGGACGACGGCGGAGGCCTGCGGCTTCGAGTAGCGGCCTAGCCGGACGCGGCGAAGACAGGCAACCGACCGGATAGCCAGTCTTCCGTGATCTCGGTGGCCGGGACGCCGGCGGCGTCGATGGCGGACATATTCCTCTCGGCGAGCCATGTACTCACCAGCGCGTACCCCAGGGAGTATCCCGCGTGGCGAGGCCACTCGGGATCACCCTTTCGGCCGAACATCCAGTTATCGTGCTCGTATTCGGTCGCTGACAAGAGCGGGCGGGCGCGCGCCGCCATTTGCTCCAACCTCTCACTGTCGAGCGCCATAGCGTAGAAGGGCGTCGGCGCGCCAACCTCCTCCTCGAAGCACTGGGCGAGCCCTTCGCTGACGAAGCGGCCGCCCAGGGTGTAGGTCTCGACACCGCTTCGAAGCCGCGCCACGTGGTGCATTTCGTGAGCAAGCGTGGCGAGAAGCCTGTCGGGCCGCTCGGTATCGTGCAGCCGGAGAGAACGCGGGTCCAACGTGATCGTGATGCGGCCAGGACTGTTGGCATAGCCGCAGAGGCCCCACTCTCGTATCACCCAGGCTTCCGGCGCCACGACGACATCGAGGCGATTCAGTTGAACGAAATCGGCGATCTGCCCGCTCGCAGCTTCAAGCTCGGCCATGGCGTCTTGCTTGATCGGCGCCGGAATTTCGTCCATCGCATCAAGAAGGTGGAATGTGATTGTCATGGCTCTCCCAGGCGGTGACGGGCTCGACTTTCAGGACGTTTGGCAGGCGTCTGACGTTGCCGAGAGCTCAAGAGCTGGCGCCGCCGGCTGCCGGCGCCAGCTTGGAGACACCCTCCCAGGGTTCCTCCTCGCACACGGCCCGCAGTAGCAAGCGAAGGCTGAAAGTGGAAATGCCGTCTGGCGCGAAATCCATGCTCGGCCCGCAATTCTCAGACGCCTTCGCACGCCACGGTTCGAGTCCTATGATCGGCCCGTGGAGACCTTGTGCCGCGATTGCGGCCACCGGCCGCTCGACTCCGCCGGACCCTGCCCGGCCTGCGGCTCGGCGCGCCTCCTGAGCCACGCCGAGCTTCACGATCTCTCAATCGCCCATCTCGACTGCGACGCCTTCTACGCCGCGATCGAGAAGCGGGACCGCCCCGAGCTTCGCGACCGGCCCGTAATCGTCGGCGGCCGCCATCGGGGTGTTGTCGCCGCCTGCTGCTACATCGCCCGCACTTACGGCGTGCGCTCCGCCATGCCGATGTTCAAGGCGCTTCGTGCCTGCCCGGAGGCCGAGATCATCAAGCCCGACATGAAGAAGTACACGGCGGTCGGCCGCGAGGTCCGGGCGATGATGCTGGAATGCACGCCGCTGGTGGAGCCGCTCTCCATCGACGAGGCATTCATGGACCTCTCAGGCACCCAATCCCTCCACCGCGCGAGCGCCGCCGAGACGCTGGCAGCCCTCGCGCTGCGGGTGGAGGAAGCGCTCTCCATCACCGTCTCCATCGGTCTCAGCTACAACAAGTTCCTGGCCAAGATCGCCTCCGATCTCGACAAGCCGCGCGGTTTCGCCGTGATCGGCCGGGCCGAGGCCCGCGCCTTCCTCGCCGATAGGCCGGTCGGGCTGCTGTGGGGCGTGGGCGCGGCGATGCAGCGACGCCTCGCCAGAGACGGCATTACGCGGATCGGCGAGCTTGCCCGCCTCGACGAGGCCACCCTCGTCGCCCGCTACGGCAAGATCGGCAAGCGGCTCTCCCTGTGCGCCCGTGGCGAGGATGACCGGGCGGTCAACCCGGAGCGAGAGACCAAGAGCATCTCCTCGGAGATCACGCTCGACGAGGACGTGTCCGACCCGGCGACGCTGCGCCCGATCCTGTGGCGGCTGACCGAGACGGTGGCGCGGCGCCTGAAGAAGGCCGGTCTCGCCGGCGGCGGCGTCACGCTCAAGCTCAAGACCGCCGACTTCCGCATCCTCACCCGCGCCCGCCGCCTCGGCGCCGCCACCCAATCGGCGGACGAGATGTTTCGCGCGGCCGAGCCGCTGCTCGCGCGTGAGGCGGACGGCCGCGCGTTTCGCCTGATCGGCATCGGCGCCCATGACCTCGCCCCGGCCGCCGAGGCAGTCCAGGGCGATCTCTTCAGTGGCGCCGCACCCTCCGAGGACAAGGTCGACAAGGCGCTCGATGCGGTGCGCGAGAAATTCGGGGAGGACGCCATCGTCAGGGGCCGCGGCTTCGGCACCAGGCTCGTGCGTCAGGGACCTTCCAAGGTGGAGTAACCCGCGCAGCTACCGCCGCATCCCGACGAAGGCCTGGCCGCCGATGCTGCCGAGGATGATCAGCCCGCCGACGAGAGTGAGGATGCTCGGCACCTCGCCGAACGCGAGTGCCACCCAGAGCGACGCGAACACCACCTCCGTCAACGAGAGCACGAGCAGCTCGGCGGCGGGAACGTTACGCGCGCCGATGGTCAGCATGAAGATTCCGGCCCCGATGACCAGCACGCCGTACATGGTGGCGAGGCCCACATCCGCGAGCGGAGGCGCGAGACCGGTGCCGCTGGCCGCCGCCATGATCCCGCTGAATACGACGGTGATGGCGGCGGCGATCAGGATCGACGGGCTCATGTCGGTGTGCCGGCCGCGCCGGATTGCGACCGAGAACCCGGCGAAGCCGACCGCAGACGCGAGCGCCGCCAGATCGCCGAGAATATCGGCCTCTGCCAGCCCCTCCCCGATCATGACCGCGACACCGGCGATCACGCCGGTCATGGCGAACCACATCGAGCGCGCCACGCGCTCGCGCAGCACCATCCAGCCGAGGAAGGCCGCAAACAGCGGCGACGCGCTGATCAGGAAGAGCGCATTCGCCACCGTGGAGTGCATGACACCCCACACGTAGCCGGTGAAGGCGATCGCGAGGCCAAAGCCCGCCGCCACGCCGGTCGCTCCTGCGCGGCGGATCGTCGGAAGCACTGGGCGGCCGGTAACGAGCAGATAGATCAGGATCGCCAGCGCCGCCCCGAGGGAGCGGTAGAACAGGAACTGCCACGGCGTGCTCTCGTCGGCGAGCCGGATGATCGGCCCGCCCAGGCTCATGCAGAGCCCGGCCGAGAGCACCCAGAGGCGACCCGTGACGCGGCCGCGATCGGGCCCGGAACCCAGGATCGTGGTCAAGAGGCCTCCTCACGATCTGCGAGATCGGCCGGGACGCGCCGGGGCGTCCGCCAGAATCGCGCAAGCATGCCCTTATCAGGGCGACTTGTCGCCGTCCGATTCAGTCTCGGAGCGCGGGTCGAGCTCGTAGAGGGTGGGCGAGGTGCGCGGGACCGCCACGAAACCGGCACGGTCGTCCTGCTTCGGCCGCCGGCGCACCACGAGACGAACGATGGTGAAGAGCGCGAGCGCGGCGTGGACGGAGGTCGTGAACATGAACAGGCCGCCGCTGCCGTAATAGCCCATCAGGGCCGATGCGATCAGCGGCCCAAGCGATGCGCCGAGCCCGTAGACCAGCAGAAGCCCACCCGCGGTCGCGACGAAGCGCGTGTCCTCGGCGTGATCGTTCGCATGTGCCACCGACACCGCGTAAAGCGGCATGGCGAAGCCGCCGAAGGCGGCCGAGAGCCCGATGAGCAGGGTGGTCGAAGGCTCCACCCAGGTGCTGAGCAGGACGCCGCTCGCCGCCGCGCAGAGCGTCGCCCCGACGATCACGAAGCGCCGGTCGACGCGGTCGGAGACCAGGCCGAGCGGCCATTGCGCGACGGCGCCGGCGAGCGTCGCGCCCGCGATGAAGTAGACCAGATTGTCGATATCGAGACCGCTGCGGCTCGCGAAGACCGGCCCCCGGGACAAGAACGAGCCGTTGACGAGGCCGACCCTCAGGCAGCCGATGAATCCGACAGGCGAGAGCCGCCAGAGACCCGCGATGTCGAGGCCGATGGTGGCAGGCCGGGGCGGCTCCGGCGCCCTGGTCAGCGACACCGGAACCAGCGCGATCGCTATCAGGATGGCGATGAGCGCGAACAGCTCGAAGCCCGCAGGGTCGTACGCCGTCAGCAGGAACTGCCCCGCCATCAGCACGCAGAGGCTGATGAAGGTGTAGGCCGACATGATTGCGCCGCGGTTGGCGCTGGTAGCGCGGTCGTTCAGCCAGCTCTCGATCACGACGTAGAGGCCGGCGAAGGCGAAGCCGGCGAACAGGCGCAGCACCCCCCAGGCGATCGGGTCGATCAGGAAGACGTGGGCGAGCGACGTTGCGGCGATGACGCTCGCGAGCGTGGCGAAGGTCCTGATGTGGCCGACGCGGCGCACCAACAGCGGCACGTTGAGGCAACCGAGAATGAAGCCCGCAAAGTAGACGGTGCCGAGCAGACCGATCTCGAGCGTCGAGAAGGCCTCGATCTCGGCGCGCACGGGCAGGAGCGTGTTGATCAGCCCGTTGCCGGTGAAGAGGATCGCCGTACTGAGCAGCAGCGCGGCGAGCTGTCGGAGCGTCGCGGTCATGGCGATGTGCAGGTGGGGTGGCGGAACCCGATGAACAACACGAATTCTCCCGCCAGCGGAAGAATTTGACGAGTGGTAACAGAGGCCTTAGGCGACGGTGACGGCCACCCGGTGCATCGCGTTGTTGAGATAGCCCTTGGGGTTCCACGCGATGGCGTGGGGCTGGCTCATGCCCCCGGAATCCGTCGCCCTGGCCCAGATCTCGTAATAGCCGGGTCCCGGAAACTCGATCTCAGCCCGCCAGTTCTGCCAGGCGTGAGGGTTCACCGGCTCGTCCACCTCAGCGGGTGTCCAGGTCGCGCCGAAGTCGATGGAGAGCCGCACCGCATCGACGGTCCGCTCGCCGGCCCAGGCGTGCCCGCGCACTTCCGACGCTCGCACTGCGGCCCTGTCCCCGGTCGCGGGGTTCGTGATCAGCGACTTGACCGGCATCGCCTCGATGATGACGAAGTCCGTCTCGTCCAGGTGCTCGCCCGGCGCCAGCGGACGGCCCGGCACGCGGTAGGACGTGCCGGTCATCTTCACCCCGTCGTGGACCCGGTCCCGCAGCCAGACGCGCGTGAGCCACTTTTGGGAACACGAGCCCGGCCATCCCGGAATAACAAGACGCAGCGGCGCGCCGTTCATGGGGTGGATGGGACGGCCGTTCTGGGCGAAGGCCAGGAGCGTGTTCGGGTCCATGGCCTTCGCGATGGGCACGCCGCGCGAGATCGGGCGCTGGTCTGCCGCGCCGGAGGGGTGCGTGTCGGCGCCCTCGTGCGCGGTGTAGACGACACCGCTCTTCACGCCCGCAGCCTTGAGCACGTCGGCGAGTCGGACCCCGGTCCACTCCGAGCAGGCGACGGCGCCGTAGGTCCACTGCGCGCCTGTGGCCGGTGGATCGAAGAAGGCGCGGCCGTTGCCGGCGCACTCCAGTGTCAGCGCGCGGGTGACGACATCGAACCGGCGCTTCAAGTCGTCGATGCCGAGCGTGAGCGGGGTCTCGACCAAGCCGTCGACGGTGAACGTCCAGGTGGTTGCATCCGCGCCCGTGGGCGGAATGCCGTTGTTGCGGATGAAGTGCCGTTCGGTCAGTGTGATTGCGTCGTCGAGCAGGTGCGCCGGGGTCTCTGCGTTCAGCGGCCGGTCGTTGAGCACGACCAGGCCGTCCTTGCCTTCGATGAGAGGCGCATCGGCGAGCGCGACCGGAATGAAGTGCGCGGGCATGGTGCGGTGGAAGGGGATCGTCCCGCCGACCAGCGCTGCCATGGTCGCGAGACCGGCATTCCTGAGGAACCCGCGCCGGTCAGGATGAGTGACGCGGCCGAACAACAGGCGGTCGGCTTTGTCGGGATCCTCCCGATAGAGCGCCAACAAGCTCCGTGTCGTCGCGGTCCGGCGCATCGCCGTCTCATCAGGCCGCTTGTTCCGTCGAGGAGGATGCCACCGTCTTCGCCGCTCCGTCCAGGGCCGCGAATTCCGTGGATAGCGGGGCGGCACACGCCATATAGTCATGAGGTTACCAACGATATCGGGCAGCGGTCGTCGCTGTCCGACGGATGGCGCGCACGATGATCGACTTCCGGACCCACCCGGACCAATACCGACACTGGCGGCTCGCCATCGATGGCGCCATCGCCACGCTCGCGCTCGACGTGGACGAGAATGGCGGCATCGCCGGTGACTACGCGCTGAAGCTCAACTCTTACGATCTCGGCGTCGATATCGAGCTCGCGGACGCCGCCCAGCGGCTCCGCTTCGAGCACCCGAACGTGCGCACGGTGGTGCTGACCTCGGCGAAGGACCGCGTGTTCTCCGCCGGCGCCAACATCCCGATGCTCTCCCGCTCCTCGCACATCGACAAGGTCAACTTCTGCAAGTTCACCAACGAAACCCGCAACGCCATCGAGGACGCCTCGGCCAACGCGGGCCAGCGCTGGATGACCGTGATCGCCGGCACAGCCGCAGGTGGCGGCTACGAGCTCGCGCTCGCGACCGATCACATTCTCCTGGTCGATGACGGATCCACGGCCGTATCGCTACCCGAGGTGCCGCTGCTCGCGGTGCTGCCGGGCACCGGCGGGCTCACCCGCGTCGTCGACAAGCGGTGCGTCAGGCGCGACCGCGCGGATTACTTTTGCACCACCGGCGAAGGCATGCGCGGGCGGCGCGCGCTGGAGTGGAAGCTGGTGGACGAGCTGGTGCCGCGCTCGCGGCTCGACGATGCCGTCGCCGCCCGCGCCGCCGCGCTTGCCGAGGGTTCGGACCGGCCTGCCGATGCACGCGGGATCGTGCTGCCGCCTCTGGAGCGCACCGTGAGCGAGGATTCCATTGCCTACAGCCACGTCCATGTCGCGCTCGACCGGGCGCGGGGCACGGCGACGCTCACGGTAGCCGCGCCGGAAGCGCCGCCGCCTGCCAAGCCGGACGCGATCCACGCAGCCGGCGCCGAGTTCTGGCCGCTGGCGCTCGCGCGCGAGCTCGACGATGCGATCCTGCACCTGCGCTTCAACGAGCCGGCGCTCGGCACCTGGATCCTCAAGACTACGGGGGCAGCAGAGCATGTCGCGGCCGCCGACGCTGCGCTCGCGGCCAACGCCTGCGATTGGCTGGTGCGCGAGACCACGCTCTACCTCAAACGCGCCCTGAAGCGCCTCGACGTGAGCGCGCGCAGCCTGGTCGCGCTGATCGAGCCGGGCTCGTGCTTCACTGGCACGCTGCTGGAGCTCGCGCTCGCGGCCGACCGCAGCTTCATGCTCGACGGCACTCTGGAGGGCTCGAACGAGGCGCCGGCGACGGTGCGGCTCACGGCGATGAACGCCGGCCCGCTGCCGATGGCGAACGGGCTCTCGCGCCTCGCCAGCCGCTTCCTCGGCGATGACGCGGCACTGGCCGCGGCGCACGATGCCGCGGGCGGCGACCTCGACGCCGAGGCGGCGGAGGCATTGGGTCTCGTCACCTTCATCCCCGACGACATCGACTGGAAGGACGAAGTGCGCATCGCCGTCGAGGCGCGCGCGGCCTTCTCGCCCGACGCGCTCTCCGGCATGGAAGCCTCGCTCCGCTTCGCCGGACCGGAGACCCTGGAGACCAAGATTTTCGGGCGGCTCTCCGCCTGGCAGAACTGGATTTTCCAGCGCCCCAACACCGTCGGCCCCGACGGTGCGCTCAAGCTCTATGGGTCGGGCGTGCAGCCGACCTTCGACCGCAACCGCGTCTAGCCCCGGGAAACGAGTCCGATGCAGGTCGACTACAATGAACGCATCCCCAACAACGTGAGCCTCGCCGACGACCGCCGCCTGTTGCGCGCGCTGGAGCGCTGGCAGCCGGCCTACCTGGACTGGTGGCGCGAGCTCGGGCCCGTCGGCGCGCTGCAGCACGATGTCTACCTGCGCACCGCCATCGGCGTCGACAGCGACGGCTGGGCCCACTTCGACTTCGTCAAGATGCCCGACTACCGCTGGGGCATCTTCCTGGCCGAGCCCGAGCCCGACCGGCGCATCAACTTCGGCATCCACAAGGGCGAGCCCGCGTGGCAGGAGCTGCCCGGCGAGTACCGCGCGGAGCTGCGCCGCCTCATCGTCATCCAGGGCGATACCGAGCCCGCGTCGGTGGAGCAGCAGTGCCGCTTGGGGCTAAACGCGCCCTCGCTCTACGACCTGCGCAACCTCTATCAGGTGAATGTCGAGGAAGGACGCCACCTCTGGGCGATGGTCTATCTGCTGCACGCCTTCTTCGGCCGCGACGGGCGCGAGGAGGCCGAGGAGTTGCTCGCCCGCCACGCGGGCGATACCGACAAGCCGCGCACCCTGGAGGCCTTCAACGAGCCCACCGACGACTGGCTCTCGTTCTTCATGTACACCTTCTTCCAGGATCGCGACGGCAAGTTCCAGCTCTGCGCGCTGGCGGAATCGGGCTTCGATCCGCTGTCCCGCACCTGCCGCTTCATGCTGACCGAGGAGGCGCACCACATGTTCGTGGGCGAAACCGGCGTCATGCGCATCGTCCAGCGCACCTGCGAGAAGATGCGCGAGCACGACACCGACGATGTCGGCCCTTACGGCGCCGTACCGCTCGCGCTGCTGCAGAAGTGGATCAACCTCCACTACTCGATCTGCCTCGATCTGTTCGGCGCGGAGGAGTCCACCAACGCAGCCAACTACTACTCGATGGGCCTGAAGGGCCGCTATCAGGAGACCAAGATGGACGACGACCATGTGCTCGCGGAGCGCACGGTCGCGGTCCCGGCGCTGGAGGGTGGCAATGTGGGATCGAAGGAGGTGACGGCGCTGAAGGCGATGAACGAGACCTTGCGCGCCTCCTACGTCGCCGACAGCCAGCGGGGTCTCGACCGCTTCAACAAGGTGATCCGGACGTTCGACATCGACTTCACTCTGCGCCTGCCGCACCGAGTTTTCCACCGCAACATCGGCGCCTTCGCCGGCATCCACGCGGCACCCGACGGGACGCTCGTCGACGCGGCGACGTGGGCGGCGAAGCGGGACGAGTGGCTGCCGAGCGCAGCGGACCGCGCCTTCGTCGAATCCCTGATGCACCCGGCAACCGATCCCGGCGCGATGGCCGGCTGGATCGCCCCGCCGAAGCGCGGCATTCACGGCCAGCCGCTCGACTACCGCTACGTCGAGTTCCATTAGGAGAGGCCGCGCGCCCGGATCGAGCGAGGGACCCATGCGGGAACCCCCACCGCCATCGCTGCTCGCCCGCGAAGGTGGAGACACGATCGCCTACCGGGCGATGGCGGGCAGCACGCCGGGCGTGATGTTCTGCGGCGGCTTCATGTCGGACATGACCGGCACCAAGGCCACGGCGCTGGAGGCCCATTGCCGCAGCACGGGCCGCGCCTTTGTGCGCTTCGACTATTCCGGCCACGGCCAATCGGGCGGCGCGTTCAGGGACGGCACCATCGGCGCATGGCGGGACGACGCGCTGGCGGTGCTCGACCGGGTCGCCAGTGGCCCGCAAATCCTGGTCGGCTCCAGCATGGGCGGCTGGATCGTTCTGTTGATCGCCCTGGCGCGGCCGGAGCGCGTGGCCGGCCTGGTCGGCGTCGCGGCGGCGCCCGACTTCACCGAGGACCTCATCTGGTCCACGCTCGACGACGAGGGGCGGCGGACGCTGACCGAGTCCGGCGAAATCGTGATGCCCTGCGACTATGGGGACGATCCCTACCCCATCACCATGAGCCTGATCGAGGAGGGGCGCGATCACCTCCTGCTGCGGGCGCCCATCGCTCTCGACCGTCCAATTCACCTGCTGCAGGGCATGCGCGACGAAGACGTGCCCTGGCGGACTGCGCTCACAATCGCCGAGCTGGTCGAGAGCGAGCGCGTCACGGTCGAGCTGGTCAAGGACGGCGATCACCGCCTCTCGCGCGATGAGGACCTCGCCCGGCTGTGCGCAGCCGTCGACGCGGTCGCCAACGCCGCTTCAAATCATGGTGAGCACGCCTGACGGATGCTAGGCAGCGCGCCCCGGGGCAACTATCTATGCCTGAGCAGGCGGCTTGTAGACACCGGAGCAACTGTCATGACGGGTATCGGAATTTTGGGGCGGATCGCTGCCGTCGTCGCCGTGGTCGGCGTCGCAATCTATGGCGGGGCCGCCGTTGCGACAGACGCAGAGACGCTGCGCGCGTTGGATGAGCGGGTCGACGGGAGCCGGGTTCTCAACCTGGTGGTGAACGATGGGCCGATGGAGCCGCCACCGATCGCCTTCACCGACGAAGCGGGCGAAGAGCTGACCCTCGCCGACTATCGGGGCACGCCGGTTGCCGTCCACTTCTGGGCCACCTGGTGCTTCCCCTGCCGGGCCGAGATGCCGACCATGGACGCCCTGCAGCGCGAGCTCGGCGAAGATCTGGTGATCCTGCCGCTCTCGCTGGATCGCGGCGGGGCCGAGCTCGTGCGCAGGTATTACACGGACCACGACCTGACCACGCTGCCGATCTTCATCGACGAGAAGATGGCCGCGGGGCGCGCGCTCCGGGTGCACGGCATCCCCGCCACGGTCTTCTTCGACGGCGAGGGAGCGGAAGTCGCGCGCGTGCTCGGTGATCGCGACTGGGACGACCCGGACGTGATCGAGCTGGTGCGCCACATCGCCCAATAGCGGCTAAGGCCGGAACGCATCCGCCGCAGGGCCAGCGAGCATGGAAATCTCAGCCATCGGCATCGTCTCGGTCTTCGCCGCAGGGCTGATCTCGTTCCTCTCGCCCTGCGTGCTGCCGCTGGTGCCGGGGTACGTCTCCTACGTCGCCGGCGGCTCGCTGGAAGAGCTGCGGGACGAGGAGGGGCTCTCCCGCCGCCGGCTGGCCGCGATGATGCTAAGCGCGTTCTTCGTGCTCGGCTTCACGGCGGTCTTCGTCGCGCTTGGTGCGAGCGCGAGCGCCGTGGGCGGTTTCCTGCTGCAGCACAAGGTGATCTTCGAATATGCCGCAGGCGGGTTGATCATCGTCTTCGGCATTTACCTCACGGGCCTGGTCAGAATCCCCTTCTTCGGGCGCGAGGCGCGCTTCGCCGGTCGTCTCGCGGGCGGCCGGCCGGCGAGCGCGTTCCTGCTCGGCGCCGCCTTCGCCTTCGGCTGGACGCCCTGCATCGGGCCGGTCCTGGGCGGAATCCTCACGCTCACCGCGACGTCAGCCGATGTCGGCCGCGGTGTTGCCCTGCTGGCGGTCTATTCGCTGGGTCTCGGGGTCCCGTTCCTGATCGCGGCCGCGTTCACCGGCTTCTTCCTCCGCCACATGAGGCGCATTCGCAGGGTCAGCAAGCCACTTCAGATCGGCGCCGGCGTCATCATGGTGGCGATGGGTGTCGCGCTGATTACCGGCTACCTCAGCTCGGTCGCCTTCTGGCTGCTCGAAGCCTTCCCCGGCCTCGCCGCAATCGGTTAGCCAGTAATTTCCCGCGGTTCTTGCGGCCTGCGGTTGTTCGCAGACCGCGACCGACTCGAGAAATGCGGGTCAGGCCGTAGACCGGCCGCGCAGCATGTCGCGCAGGGTGCAGAGCTCGTCGAGGATGCGGGTGGCGCGGGCGCGGTCTTCGGGGTCGAGACGACTTTCCGCCTCGATCTGATCGGGTGCCGCGAGTGCGGGGGCCGGTCTCGACGCCCGCTCGCGCAGCAGCTTTTGCACGCCGCGCACGGTGTAGCCCTCGGCATGAAGCAGGTGCCGGATATGCCGTAGCAGCGCCACATCCTCTGGCCGGTAGTAGCGCCGCCCACCGCCCCGCTTGAGCGGCCTGATCTGGGGAAACTTGGTTTCCCAGAAGCGCAGCACGTGCTGCGGTACGGCAAGCTCCTCGGAGACCTCGCCGATCGTGCGAAATGCGTCCGGCGATTTCGGAACGCCCGCGCTCGCGGGCTCGGCGCCTGGCATCGACTAGAAGGAGGCCGGCCCGCCGGGCCGTTCGCCATCCAGGACTATCTCCACGCCCTCGCCCTCTTCGGCGGGCGCGAGCGAGTCATTGATGCGATCCTTCAACACGTGGGACGCGCGGAATACCAGCACACGGCGCGGCAGGATGGGCACCTCTTCGCCGGTCTTCGGGTTGCGGCCGATACGCTGGCCCTTCATCCGCGCGCTGAAGCTGCCAAAGGAGGAAATCTTCACCGGCTCGCCGCGCGCGAGCGCATCGGCGACCAGGCCGAGGACGGATTCAACCAGATCCGTCGACTCCTTGCGCGATAGGCCGATTTCGCGGAAGACAGCCTCGGCGAGATCGGCGCGGGTGACCGTTCGCCCGGCCATTGTCTCCCGCCTCCCTTTATGCTCGCGCCACGGTACTGCCTCGGCGCCCAAGCGTCAACCATCACGCGCAGGTCAAACCCGGGCCCATGCGCAATTGTTGGGCCGGTACAGCATCTTAGAGGCGAATGACGCCGGCGCCCCAGACCAGCCCGCCGCCGATCGCCTCGATCACCAGCAGATCGCCCGGCGTAATCCGGCCATCGTCGATGCCGGCCTTGAGCGCGAGCGGGATGGAGGCGGACGAGGTGTTGGCGTGGCGGTCCACGGTCACGATGGTCTTTTCCGCCGGAATTCCGAGCTTCTTTCCGGTCGCGTCGATGATCCGGCGGTTCGCCTGGTGTGGCACCAGCCAGTCGACGTCCTCGGCACCCACGCCGGCGGCATCCAGCGCCTCGCCCGCGATCTCCGCCAGATTGGCCACGGCGTGGCGAAAGACCTCGCGCCCCTGCATCCTCAAGTAACCGGAGGTCTGGGTGGAGGAGACCCCGCCGTCCACATAGAGCGCCTGGTAATGGCGCCCGTCGGAGCGCATGCGAACCGCGAGCACGCCCCGGTCAGCCGTGGTACCGGCGCCGGTGTCCGCTTGCAGAACGGCGGCGCCTGCGCCATCTCCGAAGAGCACGCAGGTCTGGCGGTCGTCCCAGTCGAGGATGCGCGAATAGGTCTCGGCGCCGACGATGAGCGCCGTGTTGGCAGCGCCGCTCCGGACCATGCTGTCGGCCACCGAAAGCGCGCAGACGAAGCCCGCACACACGGCCTGGACGTCGAAGGCGATACCGCCGGTCATGCCGAGCCTGGCCTGCACCTTGGTCGCGGTGGCGGGGAACGTGTTGTCCGGCGTAGACGTCGCCAGCACCAACAAATCGAGCGCGTCGGCACCGATACCCGCCGCCTCCAGCGCCGCCCTGCTCGCCGCGCAGGCGAGGTCGGAGGTCAGCTGGTCATCGGCGGCGACATGGCGCTGCCTGATGCCGGTTCGGGTCTTGATCCACTCGTCGCTGGTGTCGATACGCGCCGACAGCTCGTCATTGCTGAGCACGCGGTCGGGGAGGTAGGCGCCACAGCCGACCAGCCGGGAGCGGCGCATGGCTAAAACGCGGCCCTCTTTGGCTCCGGCAGGGCGGCAAGCTCGAGGCGCGAAAGCTCGTCGATGATCTTGGGATTGATCCCCTGGCTCACCATGTCGAAGGCGACACCGATGGCATTGGCGAAGCCCTTGTGGTCGGTTCCGCCGTGGCTCTTCACAACGACCCCGTTGACGCCCAGGAACATCGCACCGTTATAGGCGCGGGGGTCGACCCGCTCCCTCAGCAGGCGCAGCGCCGGCCGCGCCAGCAGGTAACCGAGGCGCGAGAACAGTGAACGCCGGAACGCGCTCTTCAGGTACTCGGTATAGAGGCGCGCCGTGCCCTCCGCCGACTTGAGCGCGATGTTGCCGGCGAAGCCGTCGGTGGCGATCACATCGACCGTGCCGGCGGCGATGTCATCAGCCTCGACGAAGCCGTGGAACTTGATGGGCAGGCCGGAGCCGCGGAGCGTCGCGGCGGCCGTGCGGATCGTCTCCGAGCCCTTCAACTCTTCGGTGCCGATGTTGAGCAGGCCCACCGTCGGCTCGCGGACGCCGAGCACGTTGCGCGCGAAGACCTCGCCCATCACGGCGAACTGCGCGAGCGTCGTCGAATCACAGTCGATGTTCGCGCCGAGATCGAGCATTACACTCTCGCCCCGCACCGTCGGCACGATCGACCCCATCGCGGGCCGCCCGATGCCCGGCAGGGTCTTGAGCGTGATCTTGGACAGCGCCATGAGCGCGCCTGTGTTGCCCGCCGAGACCACGCCGTGCGCCGCCTTCTCGCCGACGGCGTCGATGGCGAGCCGCATGCTCGAGCCCTGGCGCTGGCGCAGGGCCTGCACCGGCTTGTCTGTGTCGGCGATCACCGCGTCGGCATGGTGGACGGTGCTGACCGACTTCAGGCGCTTGAATTTCGCCAGGCCCGCGACGATCGCCGACTCCTTGCCGAAAAACATGAAGCGCATGCGCGGATAGCGCACGCGGGCGATGTTGGCGCCCCGGATCACCACGTCGGGAGCCCCGTCTCCGCCCATCGCATCAAGGGCGATCACGATCTCCGATTTGCTCATCCGCGGGCCTTCGCTTCGGCCTGGTGTTGGGCTAGGCCTCGCCCTCGATCACCTCGCGGCCCCTGTAGTAGCCGCAGGCCCGACACACATGGTGGGGCAGCTTGTGCTCGCCGCAATTGGGGCATTCAGCCGGGTTGGCTTTCGCCAACGCGTCATGGGAGCGACGGCTCCCGCGCCGCGCACGGGACACTTTCTTCTTGGGGACGGCCATGGATAGCTTCTCACCGCTTGAGTGCGCCGACGCCGCGTCGTCGCTTCAACTGGATCGCGTCGACCGCGCCGGCACTACACGATCGACTCGCACATTACAACTTGCTTTTCAGTTGGCCAAGCGCCGCGAAGGGTCCGGTGGCCCCATCGTCGCCCGGCGCGTCCTTTTTCTGCTCGTCGTCGCCCGCCGAGTAGGTGAGTGGGCCATCCGGCGCGTCCGGATGGCGCGGATAGGGGTCGAGAAAGAGGGCGAGGTGCTCCGCCACCATCGCGCCCACATCGATGCCGTCGTCGGGCACCGGCTCGGCCTCATCGCCCTCTGCCGAGACCTCGACCTCATGCTCGGGCTGCTCGGCGGGCAGCGGGGCGTAGAGGACGGCGATGGACTCGCTCAGCGTTCGAGGCACGGGCTCGAGCGTCACGACGCAGCTCTGAACGAGCCCCGCCCTGATCGTCCCGGTCACGCGGATGGCGCCCTCGGCCTCCTCGGCCGGCTCGAAGCGGAGCTGCGCCGTGAGTGCTTCCAGCGACATGAGGTCGAGGCGACGCGCGAGGGCCGCCCTCTCCTCGGCATCGGCCTCGAACATGAGGGTAAGGCCGCGCGGGACCACTTCCTCCGCCGTAATCAGGCGCCGGCCACCGGCACCGGCGGGCGCGTCGGCGCTCACTGGCCGCCCTCGGCTGCAGGCGCGGCCGCGAGCGGAGGCACCGGCGGCAGGTCGACCTCGCCGCCCAGCAGCGCCACCGGGCTCTGGCGATCGAGCGCGTCCAGCAGCGTCTCGACATAGGCGGCCATCTCGAGCACGCGGGCGGCGGGTGGCGGTTCGTTGTTGAAGACGTTGCGCTCCAGCGCCTCGGCGATGGCTCGGCGGCGTTCCGCCCCCGGCGCCGGCTCGAAGGCCTGGTCGTAGGCCTTGGCGCGCCCGTAGAAGGCGCGCGCCATCTGCTTCACCCGCTTGCCGACGCGCAGGTCGCCGACGCCCATCTCCCGCAGGCTCTGGTCCATGTCATCGAACATCACGTCGAAGAGCGCCTGGCTCATTTGCCGGCCCGCCTCCTCGCACTGGCGCAGCCTGCGCATCAGCGTCACCACGTGCAGCACGATCAGGTCGAATCGCCCGTCTAGCGTGTCCGCAACCCCGCCTTCGGTGTAGAGGATGGGATCGCGCGCCTGGCGCACTGCCGCCGTGTAGAGGCGGCGGGCCGCCTCGCGCCGGCGCTTGCGCCTTTTCAGATGGCGCCAGACGCGCCCGACCGCCATGACGAACCGTTCTGCCCTGCACCGTGCGCGCCGTTGACACGCTCCGACAACGCGCGCAGGTTGGCGCGGCTCAGCGAGCGGAGGTGGCTTCCATGAGGCTCCGGCGCAGACACGCAGGGAATGCCGCAGCGCGCGCGCCAGGCTGGCGCGGCAGACGCGCCCTGCTGGGCTGCGCGTTGGCGGTGGCGCTCCTCGCCGGCTGCACACCGCTCGTCCACCAGCAAGGCCATATCAGCGACCCGGAAGCGCTGGCGGAGATCAAGCCCGGCGTGCAGACCCGAGCGGAAGTTGCGCGCCTGCTGGGCACGCCGTCCGCGGTGGGGACCTTCGACGACGCGCGCTGGTACTACATCAGCCGCCTCACGGAGACGACGGCGTTCAATGCGCCCGAACTGGTCGACCAAAGCGTCATCGTGATCGCCTTCGACGAGAGCGGCGTCGTGACCGAGGTCGCGTCGGTATTGACCGAAGAGGCGCGCGCGATCGATCCGGTCGAGGAGGAAAGCCCGACGCGCGGCCGCGACCTCGGCCTGCTGGAGCAGCTCCTCGGCAATATCGGCCGGCCGACCGCGCCCGGCCAGTAGGGCGGCTCCCCCCGTCGCTCCCCCTTCGGCGTTCGGGCGCATCAACCGGAGACAAACTTCGCGATGATGGCCAGCAGCAGGATCGCCACGATATTGGTGATCTTGATCATCGGGTTGATGGCTGGCCCGGCGGTGTCCTTGTAGGGGTCGCCCACCGTATCGCCGGTGACCGCGGCCTTGTGGCTCTCCGAGCCCTTGCCGCCGTAGTTGCCGTCCTCGATGTACTTCTTGGCATTGTCCCAGGCGCCGCCGCCGGCGGTCATGGCGATGGCGAGGAATAGCCCGGTGACGATCGTGCCGACCAGCGCCGCGCCGAGCGCCGAGAAACCCGCCGACTGGCCTGCGATGGCCCAGATCACGATATAGAGCAGGATCGGCGCCAGGATCGGCAACAGCGAGGGCAGGATCATCTCGCGGATGGCCGCCTTGGTGAGCAGATCGACGGCGCGGCCGTATTCCGGCTTGGCGGTGCCCTCCATGATGCCGGGAATTTCTCGGAACTGTCGGCGCACCTCAAGCACCACAGCGCCCGCAGCCCGGCCGA
>MKWU01003273.1_pt1 | contig 21849 bp, 20 predicted proteins | sample 809101 | NCBI WGS metagenome assembly MKWU01 (sample SAMN05860141, study PRJNA318959) | sponge metagenome | host: Aplysina aerophoba | place: Slovenia: Piran, Adriatic Sea, Gulf of Piran | collected 2013-05-07 | reverse complement strand
AGTAACGATGCCGCTGGCGCTCGCCGCGTGGGCGGCCGGGCGGTTCGTCATCGCGTTCGTTCGGGTCGACCCCGCGACGCTCGGATTGCAGCAGGCGCAGTGGGTGGGGCTGATCGTTATCGCAGTCGTTGCCCTCTGGGCATGGCGCTCCGGCATCTGGTCGCGCCTCAGAGCGCGAGGCGGGGACGGCCCGACGGCGCATAGTCCTTGAGCGTCATGCGCAGGCGCTCGTCGCCCTTCCAATGGTCCACGTCCAGCGTGTAGACGAGGTCTACCTGCCCGATGCCGCTCTCCCACTGCTGGTTGAACGCGACCGCTTCCCATACCGCGCCGCCCGAGCGAACGCTGAGCCGGAAGTGCCTGGCCTCTGCTCCCATGGTCGACGCCCGCAATACTTCCACGTCGCGCGCGAGGAAGACCGGCGCGGGATTGCCGATGCCGAACGGCTCCATACGGCGCAGGCCCTGGAACGCCGGGCCCATCAGTTCGTGCGGTAGAGCCTCTGCATCGACGACCCCTTCACGCATCGAAGGGGCGGCGCCGACCCGCTCCGCAGCGATGCTCACGAGCCGCTCCTCCAATTCCGGCAATGCACCCTCACTGCAACGGAACCCCGCCGCCTGTGCGTGCCCGCCGAACTGAAAAAGCAGACCCTCACACTGGGCCAGCGCGTCCGCCCAGTGGAACGACGGCGCGCTCCGGCAGCTCGCCATCACCTGCTCGCCGTCCATGGCGTAGACGGCCGCCGGCGCGCCGAACTCCTCTGCAAGTCGACCCGCAACGAGTCCTACAACGCCGGGGTTGAAATCGGGTTCCCCCACGAGGATCAGCGGCGGTATCTGCGCCGGTACGAGCGACCGCGCGCGCTCCAGCGTCTCGTCGGTCAGTGCGCGCCGTTGCGTGTTGTAGTCGTCCAGTTGACGCACGAGCTCGGCTGCCTGCGCCTCGTCTTCCGTCAGCAGTAGGTCGAGTGCCGTGTCCGCGTGGTCGAGCCGTCCTGCAGCGTTGATACGCGGCCCGATGGCGAAGCCGAGCGTCTCCACGTTCGCGTGCTCCGGCGTAACCCGTGCGACGTCCAGCAGCGCGCGCAGGCCGATCGACCCGGTCCGCTGAAGGTCGCGTATGCCGTGGTGAACGATGTAGCGGTTCTCGCCGAAGAGCGGGGCCATGTCCGTGATGGTGCCGATGGCGGCGAGTTCCATCAGTCCGGTACGCCACTCCTCGCCAATCTCGGGACGCAGCACCGCCTGCGCCAGCTTCAGCGTCATGCCCACGCCGGTCAGGTGGTCGAACCCGTAGGTGGAGTGCGGCGCCCTGGGGTTGATGATGGCGACCGAGCGGGGCAGGGCAGCCGTCGCGAGGTGGTGGTCGGTGATGATGACGTCCACGCCGAGCGAGCCTGCGTAGGCGGTCTCGTCCGCGTTGGTAACGCCGCAGTCCACGGTGACGATGAGGCTCGCGCCCCGCTCGTGGAGCGTGGCGATGGCGTTGCGGTTGAGGCCGTGACCCTCGCTCACGCGGTGAGGGATGTAGTGCAGCGTACGCAGTCCGTACCGCCGCAGCGCCTTGACCAGCAGCGCCGTGCCCGTCACACCGTCCGCGTCGAAGTCGCCATAGACGGCGACCGTCTCGCCATTGCGCCGCGCCGACGCGAGCCGCTCGGCGGCGCGCTCGATATCGGGCAGCGTATCCGGGTCCTCGAACAGGCTGTCGGAGACGTTCAGGAAATCGCGGGCCTCGTCTGCGTCGTGGATGCCGCGACGCCTGAGCAGGTGCGCGATGACGGCGGGCAGGGAGGAGAGCGGCGAAGGGTCGGTCGGCTCAGCGACACGCCAGTGCTGCCGCTTCCCTATGAGCACGGCGGGCGCGCTAGACAACGCGCTTGAAGATCAGCGAGGCGTTGTGCCCGCCGAACCCGAGGTTGTTGCTCATCGCCGCGTTCACGATGCCTTTCTGGGCATGGTGCGCGGTGTAGTCCAGGTCGCAGTCCGGGTCCGGGTTCTCCAGGTTGATGGTCGGCGGTATGGCGCTCTCCGCGACCGCGAGCACGGAGATGGCGGCTTCGACGCCGCCCGCCGCACCGAGCAGGTGCCCGGTCATCGACTTGGTGGAGCTGATCTTGATCTTGTACGCCTCGTCGCCGAAGACCGTCTTCAGCGCCTCCGTCTCGAGCCGGTCGTTCATAGGCGTGCTGGTGCCGTGGGCGTTGACGTAGCTGATGTCGCTCGGCTCCATCCCCGCCTCGGCGAGCGCGTTGGCCATCGCCCGTGCACCGCCTTCTCCTCCCGGAGAGGGCTGCGTCACGTGGAACGCGTCCGACGATGCACCGTAACCCGCGAGCTCTGCCAGCGGCGTTGCGCCCCGGCGGAGCATGCTCTCCTCGCTCTCGATCACGAGCACGCCCGCGCCCTCGCCCATGACGAACCCGTCGCGCCCGGCGTCGAACGGACGGCTCGCGCCTTCCGGGTCGTCGTTGCGCTTGGAGAGCGCCATGCAGGCGTTGAACCCGGCGACGGCGATTGGGCAGATGGGCGCTTCCGTGCCGCCCGCAAGCGCGATGTCGATCTCGCCCTTGCGGATCATGGCGGCGGCGATGCCGATGCTGTCCGCGCCGCTGGCGCACGCCGTCACCGTGCAGTAGTTGGGCCCCTTCGCGCCGTAGAGGATCGACACCTGGCCGGGAGCCATGTCGGCCAGCATCATCGGGACGAGGAACGGGTTTACACGGTCCGGCCCCTTCTCATGCAGCACGGCCCACTGCTCGGAGAGCGTGATGATCCCGCCGATGCCGCTGCCGATGACGGAGCCCACGCGCGTGGCGTCCACACTGCCGTCCTGCAGGTCCAGTCCTGCCTGCTCCATCGCCTGCGCGGTTGCCCCCACGGCCATCTGAGCGAAACGGTCCAGGCGCCGCGCCTGCTTCCTGTCCACGTACGTCGTGGGATCGAAGTCAGGCGACTCTCCGGCGATGGTGGTGGCGAAGCCTTCGGTATCGAACGCAACGATGGGGGCGATGCCGGACTTGCCCTGCAGCAGGCTCTTCCACGACGACTTCGTATCCACTCCCAGGGGGGTGATCATGCCGACGCCGGTTACGTAGACCTTCGTTGTCAAGCGTTGCTCCTTGTCCGGCTCGCTCCACTTACGTTCGAGCGGGCAGGGGAAACGGGTTGCCTGATTCTAGGGGCGGGCATGGCTCGGCTACAAGCGCAAGCGGGCTCATGCCTGCAGCTCCTCCTCGTAGGTCTGGCTCCGCATCATCTCGTTGATGTTCTTCGCAGTGTGGATGAAACCGATATGGCTGAACGCCTGTGGGAAGTTGCCGAGCGCCTGTCCGGTGATGGGATCGTGCATCTCCGCAAAGAGCCCGAGGTGGTTGGCCGTGGCGAACACTTTGTTGAAGTACGTCAGCGCTTCCTGCGTCTCGCCTATGGTCATCAAGGCGCCGATGAGCCAGAAGCTGAGGATGTAGAACGCGCCTTCCTCGCCGACAAGGCCGTCGTCCGTGTCTTCGACGCGGTAGCGTCGCACGAAGGGGCCGTCCGAGAGCTCCATCTGGATTCGCCGCACCGTGGTACGGATGCGCGGGTCGTCCGGGGGAAGGAAACCGAGGAACGGGATGAGCAACGCGCTCGCGTCCACCGCCTCCGATCCGTACGCCTGCACGAAGCTCCGTTTGGAGTCAGACCAGCCTTTGTCGAGCACTTCTTCACGTACCAGGTCCCGCTGCCTGCGCCAGTGCTCGATGTCGCCTTCGAATCCGTGTCCCTCTGCGAGTTTCACCGCCCTGTCCAGCGCCACCCAGCACATCACCTTGGAGTAGACGAAGTGCTGCTCCGGCCCCCGCACCTCCCAGATGCCACGGTCCTCCATGTGCCACATCTCAGCCGCCAGATCCGCCATCTGCTTGAGCAGTCCCCACGCCTTGTCCGACAGGTTTCCGGAGTAGCGGTGAAAGACGGCAAGGCTCAGCGCAACCTCGCCGAACACGTCCAACTGCCGGTGGAAGGCCGCGCCGTTGCCGATGCGCACCGGACTCGACCGCGCATAACCCTCCAGGTGGTCGAGTTCGAGCTCTTCCAGTTCGCTCTCCGGTGCGATGCCAAAGAGTATCTGCATCGATTCGATACTCATGGCGCATTGGTCGACAACCCAGTCGATGAACGCCTCTCCTTCGTGTGGATCGCCGAGGCGGTAGAGGATACCGAGCGTCCATGCGCTGTCGCGCAGCCACGAGTACCGGTAGTCCCAGTTCCGCACGCCCCCGAGCGATTCCGGCAGGGACGTGGTGGGAGCAGCGACTATCGCCCCGGTAGGCTCGAAGATCAGCATGTGCAGCGTCAGGTAGGAGCGCACCACCTCGTCGCGCAGGTAACCGCTGTAGCCAAGCTTCGCCACGCTCGCCTCGTCGTGCCGCATGGCGCGCTCCAGCTTGTTGCGACAGTCCATAGTGCTGATGGAAGGCAGCCGTCTGAGCCCGAACGCCAGCGTGAACTCCACCCGCTCTCCCTCCCGCACCGTGAACTCGGCGACGGCCTGCTCGCCGCCGTCTCCCGCGGGCTCGATGGTGAAGGGCAGGTCGCTGACGAGCGCGAGAACACCCTCCGGATGACTTGCCAGCACGCCGTTACGCGTGACGCTGAGCGTAGTCTCGCCCCGCGCATAGTCGAGCCGCGGCTGGAATACGAGCCGCATCCCGATGCTGCCGCGCACGCCTTCGATCATCCGGATGATCTCGTGCGGGGCGTCCGGGCTGCGCGCCGGAGCGCGCGTCATGAAATCGCATACCGACGCCGCTCCGTGCTCCGCTTCATACAGCGTCTCGAGGACGGTGGTGTCGGGCAGGTAGCGCTGCCTGGCTGAGTAGGTCCCCTGGCCGCTCAGCGAACAGCGCCCGCCTTTCGCGTCGTCCAGCACTGCCGCGAACACGCTCGGAGAGTCGAAACGGGGGAAACACGCCCAGTCTATGGAGCCCCCGCTGCTCACAAGCGCGCAGGAGTTCATGTCTCCTATCAGGCCGTACTCGTGGATAGGGAGGTATGGCACGTGACCGCTCTGCTAACCGGATTGCCTTCGTCTGCGCAGGGCGTAGACGGCCCTCCGCAGCTCGTCAGTCCAGTGAGATGGTACGCAGCGCCCGCCGGTTCCCGCGCTGTTCCAGGTAGCCGGCGCGGCGGTCTGTACCATGGCTGAACACGAGCAACCAGCCGTCGTCGACGGCTTCGTCGAGGACATGGTGCTTGGTCGTAAGCGTCTCTTCAGGGTGCCGGTCGCTCGCTGCTATGCAGTCCGGCTGCAGGTGGTGATGGGTCGGAACGAGGTCTCCCAGGAATGCGACGCGCTCGCCTCCGTGCGTGATGACCGCGATCTGGTGCCCCTGGTACGGTCCGCTGGCCCGCCGCACCTGTAACCCCGGAACGATGGTCACCTCGCCGTCCACCAACTCCATCCTCTTGCTGTCCACCAGGGGCGTGTAGTCGTTCTGCACGTAGCCGTTCACATGGCGGTCGGTAGGGGAGAGCGCCTCTTCCAGCGCCTCACGTTGCACGAAGTACGTCGCCTTGGGGAACGTAGGCACGAACTCGCCGCGACGGTTCGCCCGCGTGCACCCGCCGGTGTGCTCGAAATGCAGGCTGGTCAGCACCACACCGTGGATGTCGGCAGGTGTCAGGTCGTGGGCCTTCAATTCAGAGAGCAGTTGACTCGTGGAAAGGCCGAGCGCGTCCCGGTCCTCGGCGGAGTGCTTCGCGCCTGCCCCTGTGTCGATGAGGTAGTTGCGCTCGCCGACCCGAACCAGCAGGCAGTTGAGGTTCAACTTGACCCGGTTCCTGCGGTCGGCGGACATCCAGTCCTGCCAGGTACTCTTGGGCACCTGTCCGAAGAGCACGCCACCATCGATCTTGAACGTGCCGTCCGATATCAGGTGCACCCTGGTTCTTCCACTCATAGGAGGCCTCACCAACGAAGCGAAATCGCGCGGAATGGTTCCCATCAGCTACGCTCCCTCCCGGAGCGCATACGCCGACGCATCCTTGGTTCCCTGGGCGCTGGGGAGTGGCCGCGCGTACAGCGGGGGAGACTCTAGGGGCGCCAATCTGTCCTGTCAATGGTATGAATCCTCCGTCCACTCGTATCGCGGAACTGTCGCAGGGAGCAAGGATTTGGCAGATATCCAATCTCCATGGACGGAATCCCTGCGCATGGCTACCGCTGTACGGCGGTTTCAGCCAGGCCTCATCTCCGCAGAACTGTACGGGTGCACTGAGAGTGTGTCTCAAACAGGCCGAAACAGCCTGAAATCGGGCATCGGGAACGCGCGGACGCAGGGGTATAGGAGGCGGCTACGGGTAGGAGACGAGACCCTCGATGATGTGCACCGGCTCGCGGTAGTGGACCACGCGGGGGTCCTCCACGGTCTGGGCCAGCGATGCGCCGGGGGGCACCATCGGGTAGACGTTCTCCTCGGGCGATATGCGGAAGTCGATCAGGTAGGGGCCCGGATGCCGCGCAGCGGTCGCCAGGGCCATACCGACGTCGTGCTTGTCCTCCACGCATACGCCGGGGATGCCGTACGCCTCCGCCAGCTTCACGTAGTCCGGCCCGCTCATGGACACGGACTTGTAGTGATGGTCGTAGAACAGCTCCTGCCACTGCCGCACCATGCCCAGGTAACCGTTGTTCATGATGCAGATCTTCACGGGCAGGTGCTCCTGCGCGATCGTCGCCAACTCCTGCAACGTCATCTGGAAGCCGCCGTCGCCGCAGATGCCCCACACCCGGGAGTTGGGCCGCGCGACCTGCGCGCCGATCAACGCCGGAACCTCGAACCCCATCACCCCCAGCCCCCCGGAGGAGACGAACGAGTTGGGCGTCGGCATGAACAGGAACTGCGCAGCCCACATCTGGTGCTGCCCCACGCCAGTGATGACGACCGGGTCAGTGTCGTGCTCGACCAGTTTGTTGAGCTCCCGCAGCACGTACTGCGGTGTGACCACGTCGCTCTCCGGCACGTCGATACTCGGATGCTTGTGCTCCAGGTACTTCATCCGGTCCAGCCACTCGAACCGCGTGTTGCGCTCCAGCAGGGGCAGCAGCGCCTCCAGCGTGGCCTTCACGTCACCGGCGAGGGCTACCTCGGCCTTGACATTCTTGTTGATCTGCGATTCCTCGATATCCAGGTGAATGATCTTCGCGTTCTCGCCGAACGTGCCCGGCCGGCCGATGACACGGTCGTCGAAGCGCATCCCGATGCCGACGATGACGTCGGCCTCGGTCGTGGCGAGATTGCTCCAGTACATGCCGTGCATGCCAAGCATGCCGTAACCGAGGTTGTGGTGGCGCGGGAACGCTGACGTGCCGTGCAGCGTGTTCAACACCGGCGCACTGATGTGCTCGGCGACCTCCTGCAACTCGCCCCATGCGCCGGAGATGTGAACGCCGCGACCTGCGATGAGCAGCGGGCGCTCCGCCTCGTTGATGAGGCGCGCAGCCTCACTGACCGCCTCCGGGTCCGCGACGGCGGGCGGGGAGGGATGCCAGGCGTCTTCCAACTCCTCGAACAAGAAACTCTCCGCCTGCACGTCCTTCGGCAGGTCGACGAGCACGGGACCCGGACGCCCTTCCTGTGCGACGCGGAACGCCTCGCGGATCGTTGGGGCGATGTCCTCAGGGCTCATCACCAGGAAGGTCTTCTTCACAACGGGTGCGGCCATCCCGCAGGTGTCGCACTCCTGGAATGCCTCCGTTCCCATGAACGGGCGGGCGACCTGTCCCGTGATGGCAACGATAGGAGTCGAGTCCATCTTCGCCGCGGTCAGGCCGGTCATCAGGTTCGTTGCGCCGGGGCCGGACGTGGCGACGCAGACGCCCACGTTTCGGGTGAGGCGCGCGTAGGCCTCCGCCGCGTGAGCAGCGGCCTGCTCGTGCCGCACAAGTACATGGCGTATCTGAGGGTAGTGCCAGAGCGCGTCATAGAAGGGGAGGATCGCTCCCCCCGGATGGCCGAAGATGACGTCGACACCCTCGTTGATGAGCGCTTCACAGACAGCGCTCGCGCCTATCTTCTGCATGGTTCCGTCCGTTCCTGCCTGCGCAAGCAGGCAAGGAGCCCCACTGCGCGGGATGGATCAGCAACTCCAACGGAAGTTGGAAAGGCCGCGACCGGCAGGCCGCAGCCTTGTAAATCGTAACCCTCACTCCTACGAGTGTCAACGAAATGCACTCGTTAACTACACGTGAAAAGCGATGCTGTTCCGGGACGGTATTAGAAGAGATGTATCGATACGTCCTACAGGCCGTAGAGTCTGCGGGGGTTGTCGTCGAGGATCTTCCGGACCGTGCTTGGAGCGAGCTTCCCCTCCTCCCGCAGTCGCTGCATCGCCAGGATCTCCGACGACGTGTCGTCGTGGCCGTAGTCCGTCCCGATGATGATGTTGTCGTCGCCCGCCGTGTCGATGACGTACTGCAGGTCGTCGGTGGTCTGGCACGCGACGTACATGCGGTTCTCGCGCATCAGCGTAGCGCCGGAGAATTCCCGCCCGTTGTTGCCGAACCGGATCGACAGGTCGTTCATCACGTAGGGCACCCACTGGGCGCTTACCTCGACGAAACACCAGCTCAGATCGGGGAACTTCTCGGGCACGCGCCGCATCAGCAGGTTGTGGAACACGCTGATGGGTGGCAGCTTGAACCGCAGGCCGTTCTCCTGCTGGTCCCACATCCCGAAGTTACCGACTGACGCGTGGATGCAGATCGGCATGCCGAGCTTGCTTGCCTCCTCGTACAGGGGGAAGAAGTACGGGTCGGTGAGGCTGAGCCCGGCGTCGCCCGCGCGCAGGTACACGCCGCACGCCCCGTGCTCCTTGCCGTAGTGGGCCTCCTCGATGGCCTGATCGAGCCTGTAGACCGGCGCGATAACCGGCCAGCGGAGCCGCCCTCCTCCCATCTGCCAGATGTCGCCCATCCAGCGGTTGTAGCTGCGCGCCAGCGCGTAGTCCACTTCCGGCCGGGGGCTCAACGGACGCAGGAAAAGGGTGGGATACAACACCTGGATGTCTACGCCCAGCTCGTCCATGTGCGCCAGTCGGGACTCGACGCTCGCCATCTCGCGCGATTCGTCGCTCGTGCCCGTGCCCTCGTTGGTATTGCGGATGAACGCCCGGCCCGTCGAGCGGTCGGCGATCAGCCAGTAGCGTTGGATGGGAGTGCTCGGGTCGGTGGTGGCGACGCTCAGGGGGCGGAACTCGCGCTCTTCCTCCCGCATGTAGTCCCAGGTGTGCTCGTTCTCGACGACGTGCGCGTCCGCATCGATCACCGCCATCTCCCTCCTCCTTCTCGCCCGCGTGGGCGTGTCCAGCTCACCATTCCACTGTCGCCATCTTATGTGACAGGTCAACAGAGCTCCGCCTGCCAACGTGAGGCTTGCGCTCGTTCGCTGCGCGTGAGACTGCGCTACACTCCGCCCAACGTGAGTTTCGCCGCCGACCTCCACCTCCACTCGCCTTACGCCATGGGCACCAGCTCCGCGCTCTCCCTGCAGACGCTCGCCGCCTGGGCGGACGTCAAGGGCGTGGACGTGCTCGCCTCCAGCGACTTCACGCATCCCGCCTGGCTCGCCGAACTGAAGCGCAGCCTTCGTCCCGCCGGCGACGGCCTCTTCGAACTGACCGAACCGCCGGAGCGATACGAGGTCCGGGGCCGCCAGCGCCCAGCGCGGTTCGTCCTTGGCACGGAGGTGAGTTGCGTCTACCCACAGGACGGACGCTCCCATCGCCTCCACCTGCTCATTCTCGCGCCCGATTTCGACGCCGTGGACGGCATCTGTGCCGCATTCGCCCCGTACGGCGCGCTCGCCTCGGACGGACGTCCCACGCTGCGCCTGTCCGGGCGAGACGTGGTTGAAGCCGTCCTTGCGGTGGACCCACGGTGTGAGGTCATCCCCGCACACGCTTGGACGCCGTGGTACGCACTCTTCGGCTCGAAGAGCGGGTTCGACTCGCTGGACGATTGCTTCGGCGACATGGCCGGGCACGTCCACGCCATCGAGACCGGCCTCTCCAGCGACCCCGCCATGAACTGGCGCGTGCCCGAGCTGGACGGGCGGACCCTCGTCTCCTTCTCCGACGCGCACTCCGCGCAGCGGCTGGGGCGCGAACTCACCGTATTCGCCGGAGAACCGGGCTACGGCGCGCTCCTCGAGGGATTGAGGACGGGCAGGGTGGAGTGGACGGCGGAGTTCTATCCGCAGGAAGGGAAGTACCACCACGACGGCCACCGCAAGTGCGGCGTCAACCTGCCTCCGGGCGAACATGACGGCCGATGCCCCGTATGCGGACGCAGGCTCACGCTCGGTGTACTGCACCGCATCGAATCGCTCGCACAGCGCCCCTCTGAACCTCTGGCTGCTGATCCTGACGGCGCGCTGCGCGGCACGGAGACCGAACGCCCGCCGTTCCGGCGGCTCGTTCCGCTGGCTGAGGTCGTCGCGGAAGCGCTCGGGCGCGGCGTCGCGAGCAAGGCCGTGCAACGCACCTGCCTCGATCTCGCCGAGCGCGTGGGTTCTGAACTGCACGTCCTCACTGCTGCCGGTGCGTCCGAGATAGGACAGATCGCGGGCGACCGTGTCGCGGAAGGGGTGATGCGCGCACGGCTCGGGCGCGTGGTCATCCGGCCCGGGTTCGACGGCGAGTACGGCATGGTGCAGCTCTGGGACTGACACCGGGACGTTGACAGGCAGGCAGGGCGCAACGCAGCATCATGCGCACGCAACGGCGGGACGATTCGCTGAACCCGGGGATGGTTTTGGAGTAAGCAAGGCAGATATGGACGACGTCATCACGATGGAAGAGATAGGGATGGTCTATGACGTGACCGACGCGCTCGGCATAGACCGCGAGGACCTGAACATCGAACTCGGCAAGGAGGACCCCGGCTCGTGGGGCAGAGAGCCCGGCGGGATGATGCGGCGCGAAGTGATAGCCATCACGCTGCCGCTCTCGACACCGCTGGACGACTGGCTGCCCACGCTGGAGACAGGCCTCCGCAAGCTCTTGGAGGAGCAGCGATGAGAACGACGACACGCCTGCGCGAACTGCTCTCCGGCGAGCGGATGCTGCTCGCGCCGTTCACCTACGACGGCTTCACCGCGCGCATCGCGCAGGAGGCCGGGTTCGACACCGTCTACATGTCCGGTTTCGCAACCTCCATGTCCAGGGGCCTGCCGGACGTCGGCCTGCTCACGCAGACGGAGATGGTGCAGAACGCGGCGAGCATCGCCTCGGTCGTGGACGTACCGGTGGTCGCCGACGCGGACACCGGCTACGGCAACGCCATCAACGTCCACCGCACCATCCGCGAGTACGAGCGGGCAGGCGTCGCGGGTGTCCACGTCGAGGACCAGGTCGCTCCCAAGAAGTGCGGCTTCTTCGAGGGCAAGCAGGTCATCGACATGGACGAAGCCGCGGCGAAGATACGCGCCGCCGTCGAGGCCCGCTCCGACGACGACTTCGTCGTCATTGCACGCACGGACGCTCTCGCCGTGAACGGCTGGGACGACGTGGAACGCCGCTGCCGCGCGTTCGCAGACGCTGGCGCTGACCTCGTGTTCGTGGACGGCATCCGCACGAGCGACGACCTGCGGGAGTTCGCGCGCCGTCTCGGCGACCTTCCGCGCATGTACAACGGCGAACTGCCGCCGGACGAGGTCGAGGCGCTCGGGTTCAGGTTCCAGATACACCGGGGCCCCATCTTCTCTCTCTATCCCATCATCAAGGAGATGATGGTGGAGCTCCGGCAGAGCGGACGCATCTCGGCGATCGACCGCTTCGGCACCGGCGGCGAGTTGCGCACCTCCATCGCGGATGCGCTCGGCCTCGGGGCCATCACCGAGATGGAGAAGCGCTACGCGGTGCGATAATGTGCGCCCTGAGGGCGCCTGGGAGAACGAGCATGAGTGGAATCACGCTGGAAGACGCGAACAAAGTCATCGCCGCCGCGATAAACAAGGCGCGTGAACTCGGTTTCACGATGGCCGTCGCCGTCGTCGACCTCCAGACGAGCCTCGTAGCCTCGGCGCGCATGGACGGCACCAACCCGTTCACGCCGGACGTCGTCCGAGGCAAGGCCGTTGCGACGGCGGTAACGAAGGGAACACCCAGCGGCGTCGCCGCGGGACGGTTCCCGCAGGGACTGCTCGACACCGTGCGCGACCTCTACGGTGGACGGGTGACGTGGGTGCAGGGCGCGGTGCCGCTCTACAAGAACGGTGAACTCGTGGGAGCGGTAGGTGCCGGAGGCGGACCGCCGGACAAGGACGAAGAGGTCGCACAGGCTGGCGCGGACGCGCTTGCAGGGTAGGGTAGAGTAGACGCGTCGCCGCGGACGGGATCGCGCACAGGGAGCGTATGACAACGCTTACGCAGGCCAGGATAGACGAAGCCGCCGCGAAGGCGCGGGTGAAGGCCGAACTCCTCCGGGAGTACCTGGAGTACATCTACCGCGTCCGTCCCGGTGAGGTCGGCATGCTGACCTGCAACGAAGGCGAGAGCGTCCGCGAGGTGCGGCAGAACCTGGCGCTCGCCGCAGCAGTCGCGGGCGAGCCCATCGGCATGGCCCTCCGCAGGAGGCCGCGAGCAGTCACCTTCTGGCTGGAGAAGCGCCGCAGGGGGAGGCCGCGGAAGGCCGGATGAACGCGCTCGAAGGACTCCGAGTCGTAGACCTCACCACCATCGTCTCCGGCCCCTATGCCGCCGCCATCCTCGCCGACCTGGGCGCGGACGTCATCAAGGTCGAACCTCCCGGCGGAGAGAACTCCCGGCGCTTCGGCGAAGACCCGTCGCTCATGATGGGCTCGCTCACGGCCCACATCATGAACCTGCAGCGCAACAAGCGCGGCATGGTGGTCGACCTCCGCAGCGAAGGCGGCCGAGAGGTGTTCGAAGGCCTCGTCCGCTGGGCCGACGTCGTCGTGGACAACTACCGTCCCGGCGTCACCGGACGGCTCCGCATCGACTACCCTTCGCTTCGCGCCATCAACCCGCGCGTCATCGCCTGCTCCATCACCGGCTACGGCCTGACCGGCCCCGGACGCGACAGGGCGGCGCTCGACGCCACCGTGCAGGCGTTCGCCGGCGTGATGGGCATGACGGGCGACCCCGACGGCTCACCCGTGCGAGCGGGGCCGCTCTACAGCGACCTCTGCGCAGGCATGGCCGGCGCGCTCGGCATCCTCGCCGCGCTCGCGGCGCGGGAACGCACGGGCGATGGCCAGCATGTGGACATATCGATGCTGGACGTACAGATGTCGCTCATCAACTACCACGCCGTCATGCACCTCATGTCCGGCATCCCCACGCCGCGCACCGGCAACGAGATGAAGCTTCACGTCCCTTACAACGCCTACCGCACGACCGGCGGTTGGATCTTCATCGCCGTGAGCACCGACCCGCACTGGAAGGTGTTGGTCGAAACGCTCAACGCGCAGGGAACCGGCCTTGAAGGCCCAGCCCGCGAAGCCGCCGCCTCGCTACAGGACGATGCTCTCGCCACCAGGGCAGGGCGCATCGCCAACCGCGACCGCATCAACACCGCACTCGAGACCATCGTCGCGGCGCGCTCCCGGGACGAGTGGGTGAGCGCGCTCGCCGCCGCAGGTATCCCCGTCGCGCCTGTGAACACGCTGGACGAGGCGGTGCAGGACCCGCAGGTGCGCTCGCGCAGCATGATCGTGGATGTCGAACACCCGGAGGGCGGCTCCTACGAGGCGACCGGCAACCCGTTCAAGCTGTCAGCCGCGGGTGAGGAGCGCTTCACGCCGCCCCCGACGCTCGGTCAGCACACCGCAGAGGTGCTGCGCGACGTCCTCGGCTACGACGGCGAGCGCATCGACGCACTCTACGCGGACGGCAGCGTGGCCTGATCCTGTCTATCCTGTCCATCGATGTTGATCCCCTGCGCTTGACACACCGGCGCGCGCCTTGTCCAATCCCACCATGCTGCTCGAACAACAACCCGGCACCCTGAACGACATCCGCCTCGCGGTCCGTGACGTCTGCAAGAAGTACGACGGCGCGTACTGGCGCGCCCTCGACAAGGACGGCGCGTACCCCGAAGCGTTCGTACGGGAACTCACCGAACTCGGCTGGCTCTCCGCGCTCATACCGGAGGAGTACGGCGGCGGTGGCATGACCGTTACCGAGGCGAGCGTCATCCTCGAGGAGATCAACCGCTCCGGCGGCGACTCCGCTGCCTGCCACGCGCAGATGTACATCATGGGCGTCATCCTCCGCCACGGCAGCGCAGAGCAGCAGTCGCGCTACCTCCCCGGCATCGCCAGCGGCGACCTCCGCCTGCAGGCGTTCGCCGTCACTGAGCCCGACGCCGGCTCCGAGACGACCCGCATTTCAACGAGCGCAGTCCGCAAGGGTGACAGGTACGTCGTCAACGGCCAGAAGACGTTCATCTCTCGCGTCCAGCAGTCGGACCTCATGCTGCTGCTCGCGCGCACCACGCCCTACGAGGAGCTGACGAACAAGACGGAGGGCCTCTCCGTCTTCGTCGTGGACATGCGCGAGGCGGGCGACAGCCTTCAGGTCAACCCCATCGAGATGACCTTCAACCGCCACACCAACCAGTTGTTCTTCGACAACATGGAGATTCCCGCGGAGAACCTCATAGGAGAGGAAGGGAAGGGGTTCCGCTACATCATCGACTCTTGGAACGCCGAGCGCATCCTCATCGCCGCCGAGGCCATCGGCGACGCGCGCTTCTTCATCGAGCGCGCCGCCGCCTACGCCAGCGAGCGCGTCGTGTTCGGGCGCCCCATCGGCGCGAACCAGGGCGTGCAGCTCCCCATCGCCCAGGCGTACGCCCACACCGAGGCCGCCGACCTGATGCGCTTCGCCGCCGCTGCGAAGTTCGACCGCGGCGAGCGCTGCGGCGCTGAGGCCAACATGGCCAAGCTCCTTGCCTCCGAGGCCGCATGGGAGGCGGGCAACGCCTGCCTCAACGCCCACGGCGGTTACGGCTTCACGAAGGAGTACGACATCGAGCGCAAGTTCCGCGAGACGCGCCTCTTCATGACCGCCCCCGTCAACAACAACCTCGTCCTCGCATACCTCGGACAGAACGTCCTCGGTATGCCCCGGTCGTATTGACCGCTGCCAAGCCTATATTGTAACTTCCATTAGTAGGCGCAGCGACTAGCTAATCGGCCTCAACGAGCGCACCAACCATGACCCTCAACACTGAAATTCAAAAACACCGCTCCGAGATATTTAGTGAAGGGTATTCCATGTCCATTGGGGAACTTATTAGTCTTTACGAAAACGAGGAGATCGATATACATCCAGAGTTCCAACGCTTCTTTCGATGGAATCACACTCAAAAGTCTCGTCTCGTGGAGTCACTTCTCTTAGGGATTCCCATACCCTCCATATTTGTCTCGCAGAGAGCAGATGGCGTATGGGACGTCATCGACGGCCTCCAACGGCTGTCAACCGTTTTTGAATTAGTCGGGCTCTTGAAGAATGATAAAGGGAAGGCTCTCACGCCGCTCGTAATGACTAAGACCAAGTATCTGCCGTCACTGGAAGGAAAGACTTGGGATGATTCTAATGGCAAGGGCATTGGCCGCGAAAACCAACTTCTAATCAAGAGGTCCAAGATCGATGTAAAGATAATCCTCAGGGAAAGCTCTGAAGCCAGTAAGTATGAGCTGTTTCAACGATTAAACACGGGAGGTTCCCAGCTGTCCGACCAAGAATTACGTAATGTGATTATGATTATGGTTGACCCAGCCTTCTACAGATGGACAGCGAGGCTTGCTCAAGACGAGCACTTCCAATCATGCATCGCACTTTCTGACAAGGCATTGGCGGAGCAATATGACCTCGAGTTAGTAATGCGTTTCTTGGCTCTAAGGAATCTTGAAAGAGATGAGTTACGAAGAATAGGCGAGCTTGGTGATTTCCTTACGGACCAAGCAGTTAGTTTTGCAGAGGACAAAAGGTACAACAAGAAGAGGGAAGAAGCCGTCTTCAAGAAGACATTCCGCTTCCTTGCAGAACAACTGAATGATAATACTTTCCATAAGTTTGACCATTCCAAGGACCGTTATTCTGGTGGTTTCTTGATATCAGCATTTGAAGTATTCGCTATCGGGTTTAGCATGTATATACAAGACCCTAGGGTAACCTCGGTAGGAATCAACTTGAATGAAATGGCCCAAGCCCTGTGGAAGGATAGTCGTTTCACAAATTCAACTGGTTCTGGAATAAGAGCATCGACTCGAATCCCTAACGTCATCCCCTACGCTCGCGAGTTCTTCGAAGCATGGCTGTCAGAACCGAAGAAGAACTAACCAACCGGTTGGATGGCGACATAGCGTGGCGTAAGCATGAACTTGCCAATTTGAGCGCCGTGCTAGGCTCCGTTCAGGACTCCCAGCAGGCGATGCTGGTGCGCGGGGCCATCTGCATGCTCTATGCTCACTGGGAAGGTTTTATCAAGACAGCCGCATCGCTTTACCTTGAATTTGTCGGTAGGCGTGGCATCAAGTACCAGAACTTAAACCGAAACTTCTGGGCAATAGGATTGAAGAGCTTGCTCAATAGTGCGGGTCAAGCGAAGCGAACAAGCATTCACTTGGAAATCATAAATACTATCTTATCATATAGCAACAACAGTTTCAAAACACCGGCGCCGGACACTATCGACACCTCATCTAACTTGAACTCACATGTTCTTACGGAGATCTTGACTGCGATCGGATTCGACGAGACGGATTACATGAAGCATAGGGTGATGTTGGATGAGAGGCTCTTGCGAAACAGAAACTCCATTGCACATGGGGATCAGTTGTCAGTGGCAACAGATGCCTATATTGAACTGCACGATATTGTAATTGGCCTTATGGATAGGTTCAAGAATGACATCCAAGACGCTGCAGCCACGAAGGGTTATCGCGTATCTTGACTCCTAAGACACCATCAGCATTTTGGCCTACGGGAAAGGTTCAGACTCACATGACCAACGACGCTCTCGTCCGCTCCTGGCTCTACGTTCCGGCCCACAAGGAACGCATGATCGCCAGGTCGCTGGAACTCCCGGCCGACGCCGTCATCTACGACTACGAGGACGCCGTACCCCCCGCGGAGAAAGTCGGCGCGCGCAGCGTGCTGTCCGAAGCGCTTCCGGCGATGCCGCCGGAAGGAACGCCGCGCAGGTACGTCCGCGTCAACAACCCCCGCCATGAGCATCTCTTCGCCGACGACCTCCGAGCCGCGCTCGAACTCAACGTGGAGGGTATCTGGCTCCCCAAGGTGGAGAGTGCCGCCCAGGTGCAGGGCGTCAGCGCCGCGCTCTCATACGAGGAGGAACGGATGGGCGTCGAGCCCGGCTCGACCCGGCTCGCCCTGCTCATCGAGAGCCCGCTCGGCGTCGTGAACGCCTACGCCATCTGCGCCGCCGACCCGCGCGTCATCGCCGTGCAGTTCGGAGGCGAGGACTTCTCTCGCGAGATGGGCCTGCCCCTCGTCCGAACCGGCGAGGCGAAAGATCTGCTCTACCAACGAGCCGCTGTCGCCACCGCGTGCGCCGCGGCAGGCGTGCAACCCGTTGACGTCATCTGGACGGAACTCGACAACCTCGATGGCCTCGCCCAGGAGGCCGCCCAGGCGCGGCGCCTCGGCTTCACCTCCAAAGCGGTCATCCATCCCTCGCAGATCGAGCCGGTCAATGCCGCGTTCAGCCCCACGCCCGAGGAAGTCGCCTACGCACGGGAGGTCATCGCCGCGCTGGAAGAGGCCGTCGCGCAGGGCACCGGCGTCCTCAACTACCACGGCGCGTTCCTCGAGGAGCCCGTCATCGCCCGCGCCCGCCGCACCCTCGATCTCGCCGAACGCTTCCAGGTGGGCTAGGCGGCGCCCGACTGATCCCTTCCCCCTTGACGGGGGAAGGCTAGAAAGGGGGTGATTCAGCGGGTGGGAAGAAGGACGCTAGCCAGAGCCAACCCCCATTGGACAACGCGACGCTCGCCGTCTACATTTACCCCCAACGCCAACTCAGGAGGCGCACGATGGCCAGTCAGCAGCGTGAAGCACTGTCACCGGGCGAGTTCATCGAACTGCTGGAGCAGACCCGGGCCGAGTTCCTCGAAGGCAAGTCGCCCTACCGCGGCGACGGCATCAGCGGCAAGTCGAAGGAGGAGATCGCTGCCTCCAAGCGCCGCTTCCACACCGGCGGCGACCCCAACCACCGCTTCGAGGGCGAGCGCTACCTCCACGTGACCGACAAGGCGATTCGCCGCAAGCAGTTGCGCAAGCTCGTGGACGAAGGCGGCCAGACGACCGTCGGCGGCCCGATGCCCAGCCACCCCGTCCTCGCCCGCTGGCACTCGCAGGAGATGGGCCTCTCCGACGCCGAGATCGACGCACTGGAGAAAGAGGACCAACCGGCCGAGACGCTCGTGAAAGAGGGCTGGTGGTTCGACCTGCAACGCTCCAACCCCTGGCCCGTCGCGCTCAGCAGCGCACTCGTGGGCGAGGGCTCCAAGCGCCTCCCCGGCGCGGTCGAGCACTACGAGAAGCTCGTCGCCGACGCCCGCGAATACTACGCCTCGCTCGGTATCGAGAACGTGGACAGGGCAGTGCAGCTGCTGATCGAGCACGCCCCCTTTGGCGCCGACATGGAGCACGCCATGTTCGGAGAGGAGGTCGTTCGCGAGACCGCCACGACCGCCGAGATTCAGGACGAGATGCGCCGCGCCTTCATCCTCACCATGCAGCGCAACGCTCGCGACAGGGTCTGAGGCACATGGGCAACCAACCGCCGTTCAGACCCGACGAGCTCCTTACCCCGCCGATGCAGGGCACGACGTTCGTTCACTTCCTCCAGCGCGAGAAGACACGGAAGTACTCCGCGGCGCCGCCGTTCCTGCACGCGCTCATCCGGGGCGAGCTCTCCATCGAACAGCTCCGGATGTGGGTGCAGGACCTCTATCCGTACTGGAACGAGGGCATCGTCTTCGCCACCGGCGCCGTCTACATCAAGACCAACGACGAGCCTTCCCGCACGCAGATGCTCCGCCGCATGGTGGAGCTGGAAGGCACGGAGGTCGTCAACGACCTCACCGGCGCAACGACGCCCGCCTACGAGGAGCTGTGGCTCCGGTTCGGCGAGGGCATCGGCATCGCACGGGAGGAGGTGCTGGAGTGGCAGCAGTTCACCCGCACCTATTTCTCCATGCGAACGCTCATGACCTACTCCCGCTACTGGGACTGGACGTGGCTGGACGGCATCGCCACCTGGTACGCAGCCGACCTCTACTGGCGCGAGTACTACGGTGCCGTGCGACAAGCGCTCGTTGACAGGTACGGCGTCGCTGAGGACGTTCTCGAGTTCTTCGACGTCCTCCTGAACGACCTCGCGACACACCTCCCGTGGGAGGAAGAGGCGCTGGCGTACTGGGCATGCACGACGGAGCGCCAGCTGACCGCGGCCCGCGCCTTCCGCGAGCGGCTCGACATCGAGTACCAGCTGCTCTTCGCCCTCAACGAGGCCCGCACCGCAGAGCGCCTCCCGTTCCAGGTCCCCGCCTGATCCAAGCCTCGTCATTCCCGCACCGGCGGGAATCCAGCGTGACCGGGCAGGTCACGCGGTAGGGTGGAGAGGGCTGGCCGGATGAAGGGTCGCCCTCGTGGACCCCCCCCCCGCCACACCCGCTACAGTACCCCCATCCTCGGAGGGAGGACTCGTATCGCATGGGTATCAAGACTGGCTGGGAAGGACGCTACTTCGACGACCTCCAGGTGGGAGACGTCTACCGCTCATCCGTCGGCAGGACGCTGCTGGAGGCCGACAACACCTGGATGACGCTGCTCACCAACAACGACAACCAGATCCACTTCAACACCGAGTACGCGAAGAACACGCAGTTCCAGCGCCCGCTGATGAACAGCCTCGTCACGCTCGCAGTCGTCACCGGCCTCACCGTGCCGGACGTCAGCCGCAACGGCATCAACCTCGGCTGGGACAAGGTCCGCCTCCCGCACCCCGTTTTCGCCGGCGACACCCTCTGGTCCGAGACCGAAGTCATGGCCACCCGCGAGTCGAAGTCCGACCCCCGGCGCGGCATCGTCCACATCAAGACGCGCGGACTCCAGCAGGAGGGCGTGACCGTCATCGAGTTCGAACGCGACATCATGGTCTGGAAGCGGGAGCACGCCCCCAGCAACGACGTGTTTCCCCAGCCCGCCGCGCAGACGGCGTAAGGAGGCCACGCATGGCAACAGGCATCACGAACGCGCTCGTCGACTACGCGCAGAACCTCAAGTACGAGGACATCCCGCCGGAGGTCCTGGAGCGCACGAAGCACATGCTCCTCGACTTCCTCGGCGTCGCCTACGGCGGCCTCCGCACCGGCGAATCGTCCGGCCCCGTCATCGACGGCGTGCTGGACCTCGCGTCGGGCGCGGCAGGGGAGAGCGCCGTGCTCGGACGCCCGGAGCGTCTCCCGGCCCACTACGCCGCGCTCCTGAACGCTACGTTCGCCCACAGCATGGACTTCGACGACACCCACCGCGACGCCGTCATCCACATCGGCACGCCGCTCTTCGCCACGCTGCTCGCGCTCGCCGATGAGCACGAGGTCTCCGGACGCGACTTCCTCACCGCCGCCGTCATCGGCTACGACGTCACCGGCAAGGTGGGCAAGGCGCACGGCGGCTCCATGCATGCGCGCGGCTTCCACCCCACGGCCACCACCGGCATCTTCGGCTGCTCCGCCGCGGGCGCGCGCCTGCTCGGCTACTCCGCCCAACAGACCGCGAACGCCTTGGGCCTGAACGTCAGCCAGTCCGCAGGCTCCACCCAATTCCTGGAGAACGGCTCCTGGAACAAGCGGTTCCACACCGGCCTCGCTGCGCACAACGCCGTGATGAGCCTCGTCATGGCCCGGCACGACTACCTCGGCGCGACGTCGCCCATCGAGGGCAGCCGCGGCTACTTCGCGCTCTACGCCGGTGAAGGCGCGGACGCCTCCCGCGCGCTCGACGGCCTCGGCAGCGACTTCGAAGTGATGAACACTGCGGTCAAGCCGTACCCGTGCTGCCGCTACAGCCACGCCACCATCGACGCCGTCGCCGACATCGTCCGCGCCGAGTCGCTCGCGTCACCCGACATCGACGGTATCCAGATCGCGATGGGTGAGACCGGCTACGGCCTCGTTGCCGACCCCGCAGAGATGAAGCGTGTACCGTCCAACGTCGTTGAGGGCCAGTTCAGCGTCTACTTCGCGGCCGCCGCCACGGCAGGAAAGGGCGCCTACGCCTGGGACGCCTACGACCGCCTGGACGACGCCGAGGTGCGACGCCTCATGCAGCGCACCAGCGTCACGCTCGACGAGCGGTTCGGCTCCGGCATGGAGTCCATCGTCTCGCTGCGCACGGCGGACGGACGCGTCATCGAGCGCACCGTCCCGTACCCCAAGGGCGAGCCGGAGAACCCCATGACGTGGGAGGAGATGCAGGCCAAGTTCACCGAGTGGAGCGAACCCGCCATCGGCGCGGCGCGCGCGGCCCAGGTCATCGAGAGCGTCGCCTCGCTCGAGTCCCTCGCGTCGATGAGCGAACTCACTACCAACCTCGGCGCATAGCCGTCCGTACTCCGTCATTCCCGTCTCCCTCGTCATTCCTGCTTCTTCCGTCATTCCCGCGAAAGCGGGAATCCAGAGGTGCCCACCAGGGCACACGGCGTGGGGCGTGGGGTGCCCGGCCCCTCTCCCTTGGGAGGTGAGGGCACCCGGGCTGGGTAGGGGCTGACGCCAAGGGTTGAGGCCCCTTTTGGGTGCCGATG